>Ga0190265_10000004_pt1 | contig 363978 bp, 306 predicted proteins | sample Popmic124T_FD_133135 | JGI IMG/M metagenome (GOLD analysis project Ga0190265, IMG submission 133135) | Populus adjacent soil microbial communities from riparian zone of Indian Creek, Utah, USA - 124 T | ecosystem: Environmental > Terrestrial > Soil > Riparian zone | place: USA: Utah...
GCCTGGGCCAGCGGCCCAGGAGTCAATCGAGAGCAAAGATACTAAGCGCTGAAAGCGCGGAATACTGGTTACTTAGGAAATCGCGGCCATTAGTAGGGGGGGCATTTCGCGCCTTCAGCGCTGGAAAAATGCGCCGTCATTACCCAGGCCGTTGGCCTGGGCTTTTACATTTCGCGCCGTTGGCGCTAAAAGCAACCATCAACGACTTTTTGTGCAAAGCCATCTACGGAATTAGATTAGAATCTCCTGCCTTCAACCAAACACAATGACACGCCGCATCATCGTTGCCCTCGTAAGATTCGCAATGCGCATCTATTTTCGGCGCGTTGAAGTGGTCGGCCTGGAGCATGTGCCGCTGAAGACTCCGGTTATCTTCGTTCTCAACCACCCAAACGCCCTGGTCGATCCGGCCTTTCTTCTCGGGCTGGCGCCGCGTCGCGTTTCGTTTCTGGCGAAAGCGCCGTTGTTCAGAATGCCGGTGCTCAGTTTCTTTGTACGTGCGGTGGAGGCTATTCCAGTTTACCGGCGGCAGGACGATGACGGTGACGTTTCGAAAAATCAGGAAACATTTGCAGCCGCTCGAAAGCTGCTCGCGGGCGGCGGCACGATTGGGATCTGCCCGGAAGGCGTTTCGCATAACGAGCCGCGGTTGCGCCCAATTAAAACCGGCGCCGCGCGCATCGCGCTGGCAGCAGTTTCCACTGGAGAAGTTAAGCAGTTGCAGATTGTCCCGGCGGGTCTTTACTACACTTCAAAAACAAAGTTTCGGAGTTCTGTCCTGCTCTATTTTGGAAAGCCGGTTGATGTTACGCCCGTGGAGCTCGACCCAAGCGGCGATCCGCCACGTGCCGCGGTACGTGCCTTGTCAACTCAAATTGAGAAGGCACTGCGCGAGGTGATGCTTGACGCGGAACACGAGGAAGCGCGTCAAACAATCGCTCGCGCCGAGAAGATCTTTTCATCTGTCCCGAGCGAAAATCGGGAAGAGACGCTGGCGGAGGAGTTGCAACTCCAACAACGGTTCGTCAAAGCGTACGCAGTCTTGCGCGAACACGCGCCCGTGAGACTCGAAAGTCTGGAAGCACGAATGAGACGTTTCGAAGAAGAGCTGTCGCAGGCGGGAGTTGATCCCGATGATTTGTCGCCACCCAAGTCTACGTCTGATGTTTTCCGGCATTTGATTTCGCGCGTCGCAATGTTTCTGTTACTGGTGGGACCAGCGACTTTGGGTGCGCTCGTTCACTACCCGGCATACCGGTTGGGCGGTTATGTTGCCACCAAGTTTTCAAAGCAGGAAGAGGACGTAATTTCGACTGTCAAGATACTTTCCGCCATGCTGTTGTTTCCGTTGACCTGGCTGGCCGTGGCCATCGCGGGTTACGGCCTGGTGGGATGGAAATTTGCCCTGACCCTGGCAGTGTTAGTTCCGCTCGCGGGCTATCTAGCAATCCGGTTTTTCGAAGGAATTGATAGCTTTTTGGGTGGTTTGCGCGCGCTGGCGTTCTTCCTGGTGAGGCGCAGGTTCTTCGTGCGGTTGCTGGCTGAGCGCCGGGCAATCCGCGATGAAATCCTCTCACTTGGAAAGGACGCTGTGATACTCAGTCAGGAGTCGAGTGCCGGGTAAAGGTGAAGGGAGGAGGGGGATTAACTTGCGCCACACCTTGTTGTCGACTATTTCTTGCGTGCCTTAGCACTCGACGCACCCTTTGCAGCACCTGCGCGTTTTTTTCCACCTGCCGCTCGAACCGTGCGGCCCTTTCGACCCTCGCTTTGCACGCGGCCGGCCTTGATCAAGTTTTCATAACTTCCGCGCACGACGTTACGCGCGACTTTCAGCGAGTTGGCCAGCTCGCGTTCGCTCGGCAAATAACTACCGACCGTCATCGCCCCTGATTCTATGAGACCCGTCAGCTGGTCCGTGATCTGTTTGGTCATCGACTCCGGGCGTTTACGATTGACACGAATAGTTGATTTCACTCTAACTCCCTCCTCGGTTGTTGTACGTATTGATTGGTGGAATTTTATGCAGCGCTTATCTGTGTGTCAACACCTATAGGACCATGAGGTCCAACACGAGGCAATTCGTTATCTAGCTGAAACATTTTCGCCACGATTCGGATCGTCGAGCGGCAGTAAGGACGGTCGGATGCGCGTTATTGGTTAGCGAAGAAAGCGATGAGCGCAGGAATGGTGAGCCAGAGCAATCCCTTGACCAGAAAAAACATGAATCCCCAAAAGCCAAGTCTCTTGATCCAGGTTTTAATACTCATGTGGTTAATATCGAGCGCTAAACTTAATCCTTTTAGTCAAGACTCCGAGCCACTGCCTCTTCTGGGAGTTAGCGCGAAGAAACGAACGCCAGATGATACGCTCTGCTAGAATAAAATTCATCTGACGCCGCGAGGAAATTCGAAAGCCGTCGATCCAGACGATGATTACTTCAAAAACCAGCGGCATTCTCTTGCATCCCACATCTTTACCCGGTCCGTTTGGCATTGGAGACCTTGGCCCGGCCGCTTACGCTTTCGCCGATTTCCTGATCTCGAGTGGCCAGGGCGTTTGGCAGGTTCTGCCGCTTGGGCCAACCGGGTATGGTAATTCTCCTTATTCTTCCTACTCTGCCTTCGCCGGAAACATTCTGCTGATTAGTCCGCAACGGTTGGTTCGAGCTGGGTTGTTAAAAGAGTTCGACCTCGAGAATTCACCAGATTTTCCGACAGAGAGCGTCGACTTTGAAGCTGTGAAGTCATTCAAAGACGACTTACTGCTCAGGGCCTTTGCGAATTTCAAATCGCAGAACGAAACGAGTCTCCGCAAGGACTTCGTCGCCTTCTCTGAGCGCAACGCCTGGCTCGACGATTATGCGTTGTATGGTGCGCTAAAGCAGAAACACGGCGGCGCTGCATGGATCGATTGGGAACCGGAGCTCGCGAATCGAAGCCCGGCTGCCCTTGCCGCGGAGAAGACTCGGTTGGTTGACGAGATTGCGGCGCAACGTTTCCTCCAGTTCATCTTTTTCCGGCAGTGGTTCTCGCTAAAGAATTACTGCAATGACCGCGGAATTAAAGTCATCGGCGACTTGCCCATCTTTGTCGCTTACGATTCCGCAGATGTTTGGGCCGCGCCAGATCAGTTCAAACTAAATGCTGAACTGAAGCCGGCGGTGGTCGCGGGCGTGCCACCTGATTACTTCAGCAAGACGGGCCAGCTGTGGGGCAATCCTTTATACAACTGGGAACGCATGGAGGCCGAGCGATACTCCTGGTGGGTTAAGCGAATGGAAATGACGCTCCATCTTTTCGATGCTGTGCGTATGGACCACTTTCGAGGGTTTGTTTCTGCCTGGGAAATTCCAGCTGGTGAAGAAACGGCAGAGCGCGGAGCCTGGATAGAGGGTCCGGGAGCAAAACTGTTTGGCGAGCTGGAGCGTGGAATGGGAAAACTCCGGCTGATTGCCGAAGACCTGGGTGTGATAACACCGGAGGTTGACGACTTGCGCGACGAATTTGGGTTTCCGGGCATGCGCGTGCTTCAGTTTGGCTTCGATGGAGACCTGGAAAATACCCACTTGCCGCACAACTATCCAGAGAACACGGTGGCCTACACCGGCACTCATGACAATGACACCACAGTCGGCTGGTTCGAAGCACTTGCCGGGGAAGATAAACCGGAGGTGAGGGAATCTGAAAGAGAGGAATTGGAGGATCGCCGGCGGTTTTGTCTGGATTATCTAAAATCCGACGGCTCTGAGATTCACTGGGCCTTCATCGAAGCCGTACTCGGCTCGCCCGCCGAAATGGCGATCGTGCCGTTGCAAGACGTTATGGGACTAGGCACCGAAGCGCGCATGAATCTGCCAGGGAGCAGCGAGGGAAACTGGCGCTGGCGTTTCCGAAAAGAGGATTTGACTGAACAGCTTGCGCAACGATTGAAAGCCTTATCCACGTCGAACGGGCGAGCTTAGCGCCCAACTTTTTGCCCGCGGAGCAAATAATCAACCTGGCTTTGCACAAGAAGTAAGTCATCAGTCCGCAAAGCGGACGCCTGATGGTAGCCCAGCAGTTCACTGCTGGGTTAGTGACAAAAACGATTTCCAGTCCGTGAAGCGGACGGCTGAGGTAAGCAGGATGACCTACATGGTTTCAGCCGTCCGCTACACGGACTTCGCATCCTACTCACCGGAACCCAGCGCTCAAGCGCTGGGCTATTTTCAATCGTCCGCTAAGGCGGACTCAGTTCTGGCAGAGCGAAACAGTTGGCAGTGGTGAATTTGGCGGAGCCAAGACCCGACTGGGTTACTCCGGCAGGAGATGAACCCCTTGCGTTTTCTGAGGACTTAAGGTCCTCGCCGGGTCTGGGCTTTTCGCAGCACCTTGTCTGGGATCCGCTTAACATCAGCGTATTTGTGTAACCCTATCGCTTTCATCGCCTGGGGAATCTCGCGATTTTTCATAAACCACCGCCACACGTTTCCGGTTCTCAGATTTTCAGCGCTCAACAAAACTATCCCGACATTGATGCCGATTACCTCAGGGTCGACCCAACCGGTGTTTGGATTAAATGCGTCAACGAAACCGTAAATGCCATAAGTGCGCTGGCCATATTTTTCGTGCATCGTTCTTAAGGCGGAGACGGCAACGTCGGGTGTCAGCATTAATGAACCGCCTGCGGCAGAGGGAACGACTGTTCCGTCAATCGCCGGATCTCGCGGGGGCCCGCCCCAGGCCAGATAACCCTTAACACTATCCGAGGCGGTTATGCCCCAAACGTGTTCTTCGTACCCGGGAAACTCTTTCGAGAGCGTCAGGCAGAAAGCGCGATGCGCGAGTGTTGCGTTCACGGAGTTTTGAAAGTAATCGATACGATCCCCGCTCACTTCGCGACGGTTGCGATAGTCGACCCAGGCGTGAGCATACTGGTGCATGAACAGCGGCACCCCGATGGATGTGAAATAAGTGAATCCTTCGTAGCGGTAACGGTCGCGCCATAGTGCGTGCCAGGATTCGGGCGAAATGGCATGCGTCGGCGATCCAATTGCCAGCAAGTAGAGAATGGAATCTTCGCTGTAGGTGTCCCAGCGAGGTTTTAGAAATCCGGTCTCGGGCTTCCAGCCGTGGGATAACAGTAGTGGATGACCATTCAGCATCCATTTAAAGTCGACGCGCCGGTAAATCTCAGTCGCCAGGCGAACGATTTCGCGATCGTCATCAAAGTACTGTCGCGCCGTCAGCACTCCAGCCAGCAACAAAGCGGTATCAATCGAAGAGAGTTCACTTTGCCAACGTCTGGCGCCGGTTTTCGCGTCCATCCAGTGATAAAACCAACCGCGTTCATGCCGCGCCTCGTTCCTGAAAAAGCGAAGGGTATTGCGAACGCGTCCACGGGCTTCTTCAGGAGTGATCCATTTTCGCTCGGCAGCAATGCAAAGCGCGGTCAAACCAAATCCCGTCGCCGCGATACTAGCGACGTTGCGGTGGCTTTCGGGCAGGGGCGAGCGATCCATCCGCGCCCGGTCGGGGACCAATCCGGTGGAGGCGTCGGCCTGGTCCGAGAAATATTGGAAAGAACGCCGCGAAAGGTCTTCAAGAAACTCCTCGTCGCTTTGTTTTAGGCGCGCTGTCTGACCGGGTTCGGTGACAAAGGGTTGTGAACTACGAGGCTGCGCAACGCTGGATTGAGCAACGAAGCTCAGCAGCAAACACGCTGACAACAACCTGGACATAAACGCAGTAGGTGACGACGAAACTGAGAATTGGTTACTTAACATATCGCGTTGACACTATTTCGGGCGTATCCAGGTTCTTTCTGGCGCGAAGATTTATGACCAGACGTATGAATTGCGCAGATGACCATGCCAAGGGCGTCGCGGATCCAGTGCCTTCGCCAAAAATCAAATCGCGTCTGGGACCAACGGGTTTGTCCCAAACCTGCTCCGGCAACATCATCCCCTGATTAGCAAAACCAAGCATAGTGTCGAGCCGCCCGCGTGCTTTGACGAACTCGCCGCGTGCGATTTCATATTGCGCGCGCTCTCCTGTCAGCAAGACCCACAAGTGTCCTTTGCCCGTGTATTTTCGATCCCAGTTCCAGGGACGTCCGTCGGCCATCTCCCCGTACCCGTCACGAACATATCGATACCAGGCCTCGCCATGTGGAGTTTCAACGCGAATTAATTTATCGATCACTTCGAGTGACTGTTCGATTAAAGGATCGCGCGGCGACTTGATGCCCAGCCTCACGAGTTCAAGAAAGCTTGGGTCAACAATTTCCCGTTCGTCAGCGATACCGGCATTGTTGTTAAGTTCGATGCGTTCGCCGTCGTTTGGCTTTCCTTTTTGCGTCAAACGGAGATAGTAACTCCCGTTCAAATATTGGCCCTTCGTTGTCGCTGTCCAGCTTTCAACTTTGTGCGCCCAGTCGTCAGCGGTGGCCAGGTACGTGCCGGCGGAAGCTTCGTCGCCGTTTTGTTTTGCGATATCCGCGGCGCAGACGAGTCCGGCGATCTCGGCAGCAATCGTCGCCGGAGAATAGCCAGGTTTCTCCTCCCAACGATCCTGTTTGGTTACCGGTCCATTCCTGACAATGTAATCTGCCGTGCGTTTGATGTGCTTGAAATACGTTGCCCTGTCCGTGCGTCCGAGATAATAAGCCAGGATCAAAGGAAACGAGACCTCGTCCATCTGCACAGCATCACCCAGGGGCTTACCGTTGACCCAGGTGATTTGAGGAAAACTACCGTCCGCTCTTTGCTGCACGTTAAAAAGATAGTCCAGAGCACGCTGGGCTGCAGCTTTGTCGCCCAGAGCAATGTAAGCTGTGGCGACATGGTACAGATCGCGCGCCCAAACGAGATGATAGCCGCCGACGTGAGCTTCATTGGCGTCGGCGCCGGTTATCCAGGGCGAAGAAAGCGAAGCGATGTTTGCTCCGCGAAATGTCTTGTCTTCGTGAGCTTTCAAAACAAGCGCCGCAAGGTTGAACTGTGGCTGGTATTTCGGTTCCACTTTCGGCAACCTGCGAACCACTCGGCGCCAACCCGCTTCGTATTCTTTGCGACAAGCTTGAAAGCCTCTTGCTAAAGATTTTTGCGCAGTCGTCAGAGCATCGTTGGCGGATTTGCCAAAACCAAGCGCCAGGGTGAACCTGGCCGACTGATTGATTCTAGCCATCTGCACGACATTGCCGTTGTCCGCGCGAGCATACGTGGTGGCGATTCGTCCATTTTGTTTCAGTTGGTGCAGCCCGTCGCTGACCTTGGAGAAGCCGGTTGTGAGTTCGCTGAAGCCGCCGGAAACGATCAGCGCCGTCGATTTATCACCTTCGTTCGCCAGCATGGCGTTACCTTCAATCCAGCCTGTGTCGTGCATGCCGCTGTTGTTAAGGGAAGGATCGAAATAGACATACAGCGCCAGAAGTCTTTTTCTCGTCTCAAATTTCACATCAATCAGGACTGTGTTGCGTTGAGGGTCAGACGTATAGGTCTTGGTAATTTTCCAGTCGCCATTCCTGGCGGTGTTGATCTGGCGAAAGGAAAGAGAATGATGGTTTAGAAGTTGAATTTCATGCGTGGCATCTTCACTTTCTGTTTCAACCTGGCGGCGGGAAGGGTCGACTACGACAAATTCCATTACCTGCACATTCGGCACGTCCGCGGTGGGCCAAAACACTTCCGTGAGCGCGCCGCCCTGCAACGTGAACCAAACTTTAGAAGCCAGCGTGTGGGATGTACCAATGGCCTGCTTTCCGGCGCTGGTCCAGCGCGCATCGCCCCCCGGTGCGCCGGGGGCCCAAGCGATCTCAGTTTGTGCAGTGAGTGAGGAGCCGCAGATTAGCAGCGATAGAATTGCGATGGCTGAACGTGAGCTAGTGAATGTGTCCCTGTTGCCTGAGTTCATTACCCTGGTACTTGATCTCTCAATGCTAAGCTGGTAACCACAAAGTTGAAGGCTCGAGAATTACCCGTCGTATTGGGACCGCTTTGCGCCCGAGGTCCCAGTAAGCACTTGAACTCACCACCTCGTCACTTCAAACTTTGTTTCGACAACATCCTGGGAGTTTGGCCCAACCATGACCTTAAACTCACCCGGCTCCACCACAAACCTCATCGTGCGATTGTAAAATCCCAGGTGTTCCGGCCCGAGCGTGAACTGTACGCGCCGCTTCTCGCCTGGTTGGAGAGTGATCCGCTGAAAGCCTTTCAATTCCTTTACCGGTCGCGTGACGCTTGCCGCCACGTCGCGAATGTAAAGCTGTACAACTTCGTCGCCGGCGCGCCTGCCGGTGTTCTCCACTTCCACCGTCGCGGTCAAACTACCATCAGGTCTAATGCGCAGGGCACTCAACTGCGGCGTAGTGAATTTGAATTTTGTGTAGCTCAGTCCGTAGCCGAAGGGGAAGAGCGGCGTCCAGGGGACGTCAAGATACTTGGAGGTGTATTTGTTTTTCTCATCCGGCGGCCGGCCAGTGTTCTTGTGATTGTAGTAGAGCGGCACTTGTCCGACCGTTCGCGGAAACGTAACCGGCAACTTACCTCCTGGGTTTACATCGCCAAACAAGACATCAGCAATAGCGTTACCGGCTTCGGTGCCGGCAAACCACGTCTCCACGATCGCAGGTACATTCTCTGCCAGCCAGTTAATGGTCAGCGGCCGGCCGTTCATCAGAACTACCACTATCGGTTTGCCGGTGGCATGCAGGGCTTTTACCAGGTCCAGCTGGCGACCCGGCAGATCCAACGAACTCCTGGACGCAGCTTCGCCACTCATTTCCGCGGATTCCCCGAGAGCGACAACCACCGCGTCCGAGTCGCGGGCGATGCGCACGGCTTCATCGAACCCAGTGGTCGCCTCGTCGTTAATCTCAGAACCTTTCGCGTACTTCACGATTGTTTGCGGTGAGACCTTTGACTTGATTCCGGCCAGCAACGTAACAGCGTCCTCGGGTTTGCCGTCGCCCGTCCAGGACCCGATCACATCTTTCTGGTTATCTGCCAGGGGGCCCACGACGGCAATTGACTTGAGGGACCTGGCAAGCGGCAGCACGTCATTTTCATTTTTTAGGAGCACCAATGAACGAGCTGCGGTGCTGCGAGCAGAGGCGACATGCTCCTTCGTGAAGATCAAATTGGATTCCTTGGCCTCATCTGCGTAAGGCTTCTCGAAAAGTCCAAGCCGAAACTTGATGCGAAGGATACGTCGCACGGCTTCATTTATCGTCGCCATCGGCACCTTGCGCTCTTTCAGCAACTCCGCCCCATGTTTGTTGTATAGGCGGCTCACCATTTCCATATCCACGCCGGCATTGAGTCCGGCCGTGGCGGCTTCCTTCTCGTTGGCGGCAAGCCCGTGATTGATCATCTCTTTCACCGACTCGTAGTCGCTGACAACGATGCCGTCAAACTTCCATTCTCCGCGGAGGACCGCGGTAAGCGTAAACGGGTTGCCCGAGGTAGGCACACCGTTCAGATCATTAAACGCACTCATGAAGGTTCCCACCCCGGCGTCGAGAGCTGCCTTAAACGGAGGGAAGTAAACTTCGCGGAGCGTTCTTTCCGAGACGTCGGTGGTGTTGTAGTCGCGTCCGGCCTCGGCTGCGCCATACGCCACCCAATGCTTCGCACAGGCCACAACTTTGTCTTCTGCGCTGTAGTCAGGGCCTTGAAATCCCACCACGCGTGCACGTGCCATTGCCGCGCCGAGAAATGGATCCTCTCCGGAGCCCTCGGCAATTCGCCCCCAGCGCGCGTCGCGGGCGATGTCAACCATGGGAGCAAACGTCCAGTGGACTCCAGCCGCGCGGGCTTCCTTCGCTGAAATCGCTGCACTTTGTTCTACTGCCGCCGGATCCCACGTCGCAGCTTCGCCAAGCGGGATCGGAAACACTGTGCGGTAGCCATGAATCACATCGAAGCCAAACAGGAGAGGGATCTTCAAGCGCGACTCATTCATCGCCACTCGTTGAAGCTGGTTGGTGCGTGCGGCGCCGCGAACATTCAGGGTGGATCCCAGCAGACCTTTGCGAACAAGATCGAGGTGTTCGGGTCGAAAATTTCCGTTGGCCTCGCCATCGAGCTGCTGCAATTGCCCGAGCTTCTCGGCGGGGGTCATACGGGTCAGCAGGTTATCGATTCTTCGCTCGATGTTTGCTTGCTGGAACTTACGGCCGGTCGCCTGTGGCGATCGCGCCTCGTGCGGCTGTGATGGGACGGGAATCGCGACCAACGTCGAGGCGAGCAATAACGTCAGCAGCAAACTCGTTAACTTTGGCAGCTTCATGGCAAGACTGTGCGAAGGTTGTCTATTGATCCCCAGGGTACGGCTATTGATCCCCAGGGTACGGCTATTGATCCCCAGGGTACGGCTATGCCGTCTGATGTGCGGTGGCGGCTCTGCCCCACCGGAAGGGGGCCTTCAAAAATATGCTGGGGCTCCGCCCTGCTTTGGGGCGAAGCCCCGGATTCCTTAGACTTTCCGGAAGGGCTGAGCCCTTCCGGACATCGGACGGCAGAGCCGTAAACCACCTGACCTCGCCGACTGTCTAGAACCGGAACCGCGCTTGCAATTCGACGACGCGTCCGGAAAGGCCACGGTTGGAACGTCCGAAATTCGGGTCAGTAATAATTGAGCCGGCATCGAAGAAACGAATTGGAGCCAGGTTAACCATATTGAAGATGTTGAAGAAGTTGGCGCGCAGTTCGAGATTCGTTTCTTCATTGACGAAGGGCATCGCAATTTTCTTCGCCACGCTCATGTCGATATTGAAATAGCCTGGACCGCGAAAAGAATTACGCTCGATGCCGGGTTGCGCATTCGGCGTCAGCGTAAAGTACATGGCGCCGCCACCGGGAAAGTTACCGCCCGGCCGGATGAATGCATCATCCGAAGTGTCGTCGAGCGCGCCTCCCAGGTAGGCTGACGGCCGAATGGGTCCGAAGAAACGTCCGCTTGGTTGACGTAAATCTGCGAAGAACTTCGGCGTCCAGGGGAAGCCGGTGCTCCGCGTCACGATGGCGTTGATCTGGAAACCATCAAAGATAGCGCGCATGGCGGAATTTCCGCTGCGGAAGAAGTTTGTCTCGTAGGTTCCGGCGGCAGAAAAGTGATGACGGACGTCGAAATCCGAATAGCCATATTCCGAGTCAATGTCGCCCGGATTGGTTTGGTTGGTCTCCGCGCCGGGGCCTTCGTACGACATGTTGTCCCGGCTCTTGCTGAAGCGATAGTTGGCATCAAAATGAAAGTTGTTGGCGAAGCGTCTCGCGAGCCCGGCATTAAGTCCATCGTATCTTGAGTTCACATCGGGCTGCGGGAAAAAAACCGCCTGGAAGTTTGCGCCGTTGATTGGCGTAATAAGGGTTTGATCCACGAGTCGAATCAGGCGTCGTCCAGTGCTGCCCTGGTAGCCGAGCGAGCCTACGAGCTTCCAGGGCAATTCAGATTGCCCCTCGAACGAGTAAACATACACATGCGAGTTTGGGGTCTCCTGGAAAGCGCCGTAAATCTCGACCGGCGCTCCACGCACACCTCCCGTGACCGGATCGATACCCTGGGCTAATGCCGGATTAATAGGAAAACTGTTTGGCGAGCTGCTGCTGCCGACGCCGAAGCGAATCAGGCCGCCGGCAAACGGAGAGCCGAAATCAGTCGGAGCCGTGCCGCAGCAGATGTTGAAGCGCGCGAAGTATGGCGGATTGCCGCGCGTGTTCGTGAACAGCACATTCGGGATGCGGTTGTAGCTGATACCGAAACCGCCGCGCAGAACCAAACGCGCGTGCGGGCTGTAAGCAAAACCGAAGCGTGGCGCAAAGTTGTTCCTGTCGACGTCGAAAAGCTTGTCGACCGTCACGACGCGTCCGCCTGAGGCGGTGCCCGGCTCAATGATGAAGTTTGTGAGACGGCCCTCCGTTTCGGTCGGCGGCGTGAAGAGCTCATAACGCAAGCCGAGGTCAATCGTCAGGTTAGGCCGCACGTTCCAATGATCTTGAATGAAGGCGGCATAATCGCCCGTGCGGAAGAAGCGTTGCGCGTCAGCGGGTCCGCCATCGCGCGGGTCGGCATTTATGGCCTCGAAGATTGGCGTCTCATTGGCAAGGTTAAAGAGCCCGAAAAACGAATAGACAGGCCGGGCGCCGCCACTCAAATCATTGTCATCATGCTCAAGGCGCATTTGCCCGCCTAAAGACAGCCCGTGATTACCCACGTTTATGCGCAAGGTATCGCGAAGTTCGTAAGTGCTTTGAGCGAAAATCGCCGGAGTGGTCTCGGCGCGGTCAGCACCGAAGCGAATGCGATCAAACGGCAAACCCTCAACCTCGATGCGTGGAATGCCGAAGTTAGTCTCTGACGAAGCCTGAACCTGATTGCTGGCAAACCGCGTGAAACTGAAACGCGCTTCGTTAACTGCATTTTCCGACAAGGGTTGAATGTAAGCTGCAGTTAACGACGTGTTGCGCGGCTTGTTTCTAAGGTCGGATGATGGACGGGCCCGAGAGCCGAAATCTCCTACCAGGTCGTCACGCCCCGTAGAGAAGCCGCTGAACATCAGTTGGCCTGTGCCAACCAAGAAATCAAGTCGGAGGTTGTATTGCTGTCCCTTCTCGCTGCGAGGTAAGGCAAGCACTGCTTGCTGAATGTCGGGAATGCCGTCAAAGCCTCCACCGGTCGCATTGCCGAGGCTGACATACTGCCCCGTAGCGCCGGTTGGCGAACCAATATCCAATCCGCTTCCCACCACGCGGCATCGAGCCGGATCATTTCCGAACCGCTCACAACTGGGCGCTACCAGGCCGGAGATGCGCGGCGCGATTCCCGCGGTGCCGAAAATTTGAGCGATCAGGCTGCCCGGTCGTTGGGCCATGATGAGCTGTCGATACTCGGGCGTTTCGACATATTCCGTAAATGTATCAGTCGTGTTATTTCGCAAGGCCTCGGTAGAGAAAAAGAAGAACGCACGCTTGCGAATGGTCGAAGGGCCGCCTTCGCCGAAGCGTGGGAGAATAAGAGGGCCGCCGATTGAGCCGCCAAATTGCCTGAAGCGACTATTCACACGCTGCCGCCCCAGATCGATCCCGCCGTAGGGATTAAACGCATTCCACTTCGGGTCGTTCGCTTTGAGAAATGCGCTGCCGTGAAAATCCTTTCCGCCATTCTGCGAAACTATTTCGACTTGCGCGCCTGAATTGCGACCCAGTTCAGCCGAATAATTTGAGGAAGTGACGCGCACTTCTTTGACCGATTCCTGGTTTGGTGTCACAACGGCGGCGCCGCCAAACTGAAGGCTGTTGACGCTTACGCCGTCGATCTGAAAATTGTTGTTTGAGACTCGCTGGCCGTTGGCCGAGATTGGCACCTGGTTTTCAGTTTGAAAGATGGACGAGTTTGAACCGCCTGGTCCAGTAGTGTTGGGGAGCCCTACCGCTTGCCCGCTGCCGCTTCGTGCGCCGAGGCCAATGATGCCGGGAGTCAGCCGTATCAGCTCGTAGGGGTCACGTCCCACCTGGGGCAAATTGCGTATTTCTTCGGTTGTCATTGTGCCGGACACGCTGGCGTTCTGTGTCTCGAGGATGGCCGCCGTGTCCTGGTCGATCGTCACACTCGCGGTAACCTCGCCAATTTCGAGCACGACGTCGATTCCCTGCACAGCTTCAGCATTTACCGCGACGTTTTCGAGCAGACTCTTCTTGTACCCCGCCTTTTCGATTGTGAGCAGGTATTTGCCGGGAGGTAGAGCGGAGAATCGATAGAACCCCTCCGAGTTAGTAGTCGCTTCCTGGATCCTGCTGGTCTCGGTATTCGTCAGGGTTACCTTGGCTTCTGGTACCAGTCCTCCTGTCGAATCTGTAACCGTGCCCTGAATGCCGGCCTTGAATTGGGCGTTGACCGTAGCCGTTGCAAACAAAAGGAACGCGCTGCAGATGGCGACGCGAATAAAACTAGACATAGTTCGGTTCATGGGAAGGGCCTCCTGAGTTTACCTGTACTTGTCGATCTCCGGCGTAGCGGCCGAAACCATACGAAGCAAGTCACCTTGAAAGAGTTTTTCAAGGAGAGTCGGGGCTTACTTCAGGGGGGAAGCGGATTCAATACGCGCGCGCAAATGTACGCTGGGGGGACGAGGGCTGTATGTGTGCCAGCACACTTACAAGGTCATTTAATACACCTAGAGTACGAAAACTTCAATATATTTCCGGGATAGACTCTGTTAAGCTGGCGCCTCGATCAGACAGTTTGCGCTACAGTTTCGGAAACCAGGGGCACCTATCCCAGTCTCCAGTTTCCATGAGTGTCCAGCCGGCGATACTACTCGTCGCGGCTACTGGTTAAATTTTGGCAGGTAAGCATGCGCGAGTTGCTGCTTCGGTTAACCGAATCGAATTGTAGGGAAGGGAAAGCTCAAATGCGATTTCGAACTTTGACAGTTTGTCTACTTCTGATGGCGCTGGTGGCCGGCGGTTGCGTCTCCAGCACTCAACAAACAAATACCGGCACGCTCCGGGCGAAGAAAGGCCCAAACGATCCGATCAAGATAGGTTTTTCGATGGATACTTTGAAGGAAGAGCGCTGGCAACGCGACAAAGACCTATTTGAAAAATACGCGAAAGAAAAAGGCATTGAATTAAACGTTCAGGTCGCCAATGGCAGCGACAGCGAACAAATCAAGCAAGCGGAGAACATGTTGACGCAGGGCGTTGATGTTCTGATCGTAGCCCCGCACAACAGTGAAATCGCTGCGTCGATCGTCGAATCCGCACATCGCCAGGGCGTTCCAGTCATCGCTTATGACCGTCTGATCAAAAACGCCGATGTCGACCTCTACATTTCCCACCAGGTGGTGAAGATGGGTGAAATGCAAGCGAAGTATTTGCTCGATCACGTCAACAAGAAACCGGCGAACTTTGTAATTGTCGGCGGTTCTCCCACTGACAACAACGCGATCCTTTTGCACGAAGGGCAGATGAATATTTTGAAACCGGCTGTTGATCGGGGCGACGTCAAGATTGTCGCCGATCAGTATGCTAAAGAATGGCAAGCGAGCGCAGCGCTGAATATTGTGGAGAATGCGCTGACGCAGTCGAACAACCAGGTGGATGCCGTGGTGTGTTCGAATGACGGAACAGCGCGCGGCGCGGTCCAGGCGCTCGAGGCGCAGGGTTTGACCGGAAAAGTTTTGGTGTCGGGTCAGGACGCTGACCTTGCTTCGCTCAAATTGATTGTTGAAGGCAAGCAGACGATGACCGTTTACAAGTCGCTGCAACCTCTCGCTTATGGCGCGATGGATGCTGCCGTCAAACTAGCGCGCGGCGAAAAGCTGGAAACAACGGAAACGATCGACAATGGGTTCAAGAAGGTCCCGGCAATTCTGCTCGAGCCCGTCGCGGTTGATCGAAACACCTTGCTGAGCACCGTGGTCAAGGATGGCTACCGAAAGCTTGAAGAGATTTGCGCCGGCTTGCCACCGGAAAAATGCCCAAAGGAATAATTAGTCCAAAGTCCAAAGTCCAAGGTCCAAAGTCCATGCCAACGTCAAACTTCCATTTCCCAACTAGCGCCGTCAAACGGTTTTGAGTTTGGACGTTGGACTTTGGACCATGATTCGTCATGGCGTCTGAAACTCAAGCCGCATTTCTGGAGATGCGCAACATCACCAAAGCCTTCCCGGGCGTGCGCGCGCTCGATGGCGTCAGCTTCGATCTGCATGCTGGAGAAATTCACGCGTTGGTAGGGGAGAACGGCGCGGGGAAGTCTACCCTGATAAAAATTCTCGCCGGCGTTTATCCGTTTCCGGAATATGGCGGAGAGATTCTGGTTGACGGAACGGCGAAGCGCTTTACCGGGATTCGCGATGCCGAGAAGCTGGGAATTGCAGTTATTTACCAGGAGCTTTCGCTCGTTAAAGAGATGACCGTCGGGGAAAACATTTTCCTGGGACGCGAGCCGCGCACGTTCGGGGTCATTCGCTGGGAAGAACTTTACCGGCGCGCGCACCGCTTGCTTGATGATCTTCACCTTTCAATCGATCCGCGCACACCGGTTCGCAATCTGGGGATCGGCCAACAGCAGTTAGTTGAAATTGCCAAGGCGCTTTCACAGGAAGCGCGAATTCTTATTCTTGATGAACCCACTGCCGCGCTCACGCAAACGGAGGTTGAATCACTCTTTCGCATTCTTAATAAACTCCGGGAGCGTGGCGCGGGGATGATTTATATTTCTCACAAACTAAACGAAGTGTTTCAGATCAGCGATCGCATCACCGTGTTGCGCGATGGCAAAACGGTCGGCGCCAATCCAACGGCGGAATGGAACGAGGCCAGTGTGATCGCCCGCATGGTGGGCCGGGAGGTTGGGAATATCTTCCCGAGTTCCGCCCACGAAACAGACCAAATCAAGAGTGAAGTCGTGCTCGAAGTGCAAAACATTGCGGTGAAGGATCCGGTAGTCCGCGGAAAGTTGCTGGTAGACAACGTCAGCTTTTCGGTGCGACGCGGTGAAGTGTTGGGAATAGCCGGATTGATGGGAGCGGGCCGCAGTGATTTGTTGATGGCGATTTTCGGAGCGCATGACGGCGCCGTCGCCGGCACGATTAAGATCAAAGGCAAAAGTGTTGAGGTCAACAATCCGTCCGCAGCTATCAAACAGGGGATTGGTTTTGTTACCGAAGATCGCAAGCGCTTCGGTCTGCTGCTTGACCAGACGGTGCTAAACAACATGATGTTGGCTGGACTGCGTCGAATCTCCGGGCGATTTGTGACCAACATTGACGCCGAAGCAGCCGCCGGCGAAGGCGCGATGAAAGAGTTGCGCGTTAAGGCGAAATCCGTCCTGACAATTGCCGGGACTTTGTCGGGTGGCAATCAACAAAAAGTAGTGCTTGCAAAATGGCTACTGACGAACCCAAGCGTGCTGTTCCTCGATGAACCGACGCGCGGGATTGACGTTGGCGCGAAGCAGGAAATTTACGCGCAGATCAACAAGCTGGCCCAGGCCGGCCTCGCGATAGTTTTGGTCTCGTCAGAATTGCCGGAAGTGCTTGGTCTTTCGGATCGGATACTGGTATTACACGAAGGCCGCGCTACCGGCGAGTTTACGCGCGCGACGGCTACGCCGGAGGCCGTAATGGCATGTGCGACGGGGTCAGTGCGACGTGCGGCCTGACGAGAGTGAGAAGCGGCTCTGCCGCCGCACAGTGCGGTAAGGCTTGCCTTACCGTCGGGATTGCAATAATTGAGTGAAGCTATGCCTCCGGATACATGAGGCATAGCCTCACGTAAGAAATAAGTAGCCGGTGCCGGAAAGGCAAGCCTTTCCGCACGGTGCGGCGGCAAAGCCGCGCTGGTTTGTCATGCGATGATTGAGGTCTGAATGAACGAATCAAACGCACCCCAAACGGATCGCCCGCCTGCAACTTCCGATCTCGTAGTTGCCGAAACGACCGAGCTCGCCCCGCGGATACGGATCGGCAAATTCAAAATTCCGACTGAACTTCTGCGGGCCTACACGATGGTCTTCGCTTTGATCGCCATCTGGGTCTATTTTCATTACTCCACCGACAATCAAATCTTTCTCGACCCCCGAAACTTTTCCAACCTCATGCGTCAGACTGCCGTCACGGGTGTGCTGGCTGTGGGAATGTTGATGGTGATCATCACCGGACAAATCGATCTTTCAGTCGGCTCTGTTGTCGGACTTGCCGGCGGCATCGCCGCAATCGCGCAGGGTTGGATGGGCTGGGGATTGATCCCTTCGTTGTCAGCCGGTATCGCGGTCGCTCTGGCTATTGGAGCTTTCCAGGGCGGACTCACAGCGTATCTAAATATTCCCGCGTTCATTGTGACGCTCGGTGGCCTGCTCGCGTGGCGCGGCGTGATTCTTGGTTTGAGCCGGGGCGAAACGATCCCCATCAGCATCCCGGCTTTCAAATCTATCGGTCAGAATTACGTGGGACCGACGGTCGGTTGGGCCATCGCTGCAATCATCGTCGCCATAATCATTTTCATGACACTGTCGCGCAACCGTGCGCGTAAGCGTCACGGTCTTGGCACGCCCTCTCTGGGAGTGACGCTCGCACGAGTGTTGATCCCCATTGCCGTGGTGGTGGGGTTCATCTTCATGATGAATTCTTACGAGCTGTCGCCCGGAGTGAAAGCCGGAGTTCCAGTGCCTGTGATCATCTTTCTGGCGATAGCTTTGGCAGGCGCGTTCCTAACGCAGAACACTACATTTGGCAGATACCTTTACGCGATCGGCGGCAACCCCGACGCCGCGCGGTTGTCGGGAATCAATATCCGCAAACATATCCTGGCCGTCTTCTGCATCATGGGCGGACTAGCCGGACTCGCTTCGATCATTTATACGGCGCGCGTCGGGAGTGCTTCTCCTGACGCGGGACAATTGCTCGAGCTCGACGCAATCGCAGCATGCGTGATTGGAGGCACGAGCTTGATGGGCGGACGAGGCACGGTCTTTGGCGCAATACTTGGAGCGCTAATTATGTCCAGTCTCGACAATGGCATGTCTTTGATGAGGGTCGAGCCTTACTCGCAAATGATTATCAAGGGCTCAATCTTGGTTGCCGCAGTTGGCCTGGATATGGCTGGCCGGAAACGCAGCTAGAAAAACGGGCAGAAGCCCGACCGTTAGGGACGGCTCCCGTTCGGAGCCGAAGTGGGCCATCCCTGGCGGTCGGGCTTCTGCCATGATCAAATCATGTTTGCAGCAGATGACGAAGGCCGGGTTGAAAACGGAAACGCTGACAGCGGCGTTTCCCTAACACAGCGTCCGTTGGTAGTTGCTGTCGATCTCGGCGGCACGCACCTGCGCGGAGGGGCGGTGGATGAGCGCGGTGGGATTCACTCCCGGTTCAAACTCGCGACGCCTCGTGATCTCAATCCTTCGGCGTTGGTAAACGCAATTGTAAACGCAATTGACGAGTGCCGGCGTTCGGTTTCTATCGCAGGGACCGAAGTCAGCGCGATTGCGGTTGCAGTGCCTGGGAACGTGCGCGATGGCTCCGTCGGATCCGCCCCAAACATTCCCGCCCTGAACGGACTGCGGCTGAGAGAGATCCTGGCAGGCGAATTAAGATTGCCGGTGACACTCGAGAATGATGCGAATGCTGCGGCCGTTGGTGAGATGTGGAGGGGAGCTGGACGAAGCGCGCGCACGATTGTTTGCATTACACTCGGCACTGGAGTTGGCGGCGGAATAATTTTGGATGGGAAACTCTGGCGAGGCCACGATGGCTCGGCCGCCGAGGTGGGGCATATTTCGGTCAATCCTTTTGGCGGTGTCCCTTGTGGTTGCGGCAGCCATGACTGTCTGGAGGTTTACGCCTCAGCGACCGCCGTCGTGAGACTCGCGCGTGAAAGCATCCCGAATTATCCGGATTCGCAATTAACTCTCGAGCCGGAATTAACGGCGGAGAAAATTTTCCGCGCGGGAGTAAACGGTGATGTGCTCGCGCGGGAAACGTTTAGAGTGATGGGAGTCTACCTGGGCGCTGGTCTGGCAACCCTGATCAATCTCATCAACCCGGAAGTAATAATAATTGGGGGCGGGGCGGCTGATGCCTGGGAGTTGTTCGCTGAGTCGATGAACGCCGAGGTGCGAAGTCGCAGTTTCCCGTTACCTGCCGCCGAGGTGAAGATTGTGCGAGCTGAATGTGGCGATGATGCTGGACTATTGGGTGCGGCGCATTTGGCGCTGAGCCAGGACCGACTTCTTTAGAGGCCCGCTAACCCGGCGGTTTCCGACAATGAAGCAACTAATCATTCATGGGCATTTCTACCAACCGCCGCGGGAGAATCCCTGGACCGGCGTGGTTGAAGCCGAACCGAGCGCGCAGCCGTTTCACCATTGGAACGATCGGATCACGGCCGAATGCTACGCCGCAAACGCGGCCGCGCGGGTGGGCAGTGAAGTCGCCAACAACTACGCGAAGATTAGTTTCAATTTCGGTCCTACGTTGCTAAGTTGGATGGAGGACCACCATCCCGAAGTATATAAACTGATGCTGGAAGCCGATCGCCGGAGCCTGCGCGAGCGCACCGGCCATGGCAATGCAATAGCTCAGGCCTTTGGGCACGCGATTCTGCCGCTGTGCAACCCGCGCGACAGGCTAACCCAGATCCGTTGGGGCATTGCGGATTTCCGTTATCGTTTTCGGCGAGAGCCTGAATCGCTCTGGTTACCTGAAACCGCCTGCAATGATGAAACGCTTTCGCTGCTCATCGAAGAGGGGTTGCGCTACGTAATTCTCGCGCCGGGGCAGGCGGAACGCTATCGACGACTTAACGCCAACGAATGGGTCTCAGTTACCGATAAAGCCATCGACGTCTCAAAGGCCTATTGCTACTTTTATCGAGATGGTTCGGGTCGTTCGATAACGATATTTTTTTACGACGGACCATTGGCCCGCGCGATTGCTTTTGAGAAAGCGCTGGCTTCGAGCACAGTCCTGGTCGAAATGTTTCAACGCTCTGCCGAAGTCGCCGCCCGCACTGGTCCACTGCTTAACATTGCCGTCGACGGTGAAACTTTTGGGCATCATTTCAAATTCGGCGATCTCTGCCTGGCCCACACGCTGGAAGTGGAAGCGCCACAAGCGGGATTTGAGCTTACCAACTATGGCCAATATCTCGACCGCTTTCCGGCGGAGTTTGAAGTGGAGATCAATCATGGTTCCCTCGGAGAAGGTTCGTCATGGAGTTGCGTCCATGGTGTCTCCCGGTGGATTCGCGACTGCGGTTGTCATACGGGCGGCGGCCCGGGATGGAACCAGAAGTGGCGCGGACCCTTGCGCGACGCGTTGAATTTTCTGCGCGATGAAGCTGCGCTTGAGTTTGAACGGATGGGCAGCGATATTTTTCACGATGTGTGGGAAGCGCGCAATTCTTATATCCGATTAATTCTCGATAAGGGCAAGTCTCACGAGTTGTTTTTTCAGCAGTGTGCGAAGACTGCGTTAGCGCCGGCCGAGGAGCGTCGAGCGCTGACCCTGCTCGAGATGCAACGCGCAGCGTTGCTGATGTTTACGAGTTGCGGCTGGTTCTTCAGTGATATTTCAGGATTGGAGCCGCTCCAGGTATTGAAGTATGCGTGTCGAGTGATTGATTTGATGGACAACCTGGAGCTCCCGTCGCCGCGCCGGAGATTTTTGGAGATTCTGTCCGAGGCTAAAAGCAATCGATCGGAGCTGGGTAATGGCGCGGATATTTATCTGGCGCAGGTCGAGCCAACTAACCCGTCTTTTCGCACCGGCGTTGAAGAGATGAGCGGCGAACTTGCATGACGAAAGAATCACCACCAAACAAAAACAAAAAAGTCAGTAAGGGCAAGAAGAGCTCAGCCTTGCGCGAGCGTAAGGGCTCGTCTGCTGATGCGGCTGCACCGAAGGCAAGAGGTTCAGCGAAGTCCGGCAGAACCGCCAGGGAAACTACCGGAAGTGAAACCCAGAGACCTGCCCATGAGTTTTCACCAACACTGGGAGAAATCGATCTCCATCTCTTTGGCGAAGGACGTCACGAGCAGATTTATCAAAAGCTGGGCGCTCACCCGATTCGTCATGAGGGTACAGCAGGAGTTTCGTTTGCAGTTTGGGCGCCGAGCGCGGAGCGCGTCAGCGTGGTTGGTAACTTCAATGCCTGGGATGGCGCAAAGAATGTGATGCGCCCCTTAGGCTCGTCGGGGGTTTGGGAGCTGTTTATCCCCAGCCTTCGTGCGGGCGAAATGTATAAATACGAGATCAAGTCGCCTGGCCTGCCTGCGTTTCTCAAAGCTGACCCTTACGCTTTCTATGCCGAAGTTCCACCGGCGACTTCTTCGGTCGTGTATGAGTCTAATTATCGTTTTCGCGATTCGGGCTGGATGAAGAAGCGCACGGGTCGCGAACATTTTCGTCAGCCGCTGTCGATTTATGAAGTCCACTTTGGATCGTGGCGGCGAGTAGCGGAAGAGAACAACCGTCCATTTAGTTATCGTGAAATGGCTGAACCGCTCGCCAAATACGTGAAGAACCTGGGTTTTACTCACGTTGAGTTTTTACCGTTAAAAGAGCATCCGTATGGTCCATCGTGGGGTTACCAGGTTAGCAACTACTACGCCCCCTCTGCGCGTTACGGCACACCCGACGATCTTCGATTTCTGATCGACCATCTACACCAGCAAGGCATCGGCGTCATCATGGATTGGGTCCCGGCCCACTTTCCGAAGGATGCGTTTGCGCTCGCACGTTTCGACGGTTCGGCGCTTTATGAACATCTGGACCCGCGCAAGGGAGAGCATCCGGATTGGGGTACTTACATTTTCAACTACGACCGCAACGAGGTCAGAAACTTTCTCCTTGCCAACGCGCTCTATTGGTTGAAAGAGTTTCACATTGACGGGCTGCGCGTCGACGCGGTTGCGTCAATGCTTTATCTGGACTACAGCCGCAAAGAAGGCGAGTGGGTGCCGAATCAGTTTGGGGGGCGCGACAACCTCGAAGCAATCTCCCTGCTTAAGGAACTCAATGAAGTAACTCACCGGGAATGTCCTGGGGCGATGATGGTGGCCGAGGAGTCGACCGCATGGCCCATGGTTAGTCATCCGGTTTATGCGGGTGGTCTCGGTTTCGATTTCAAGTGGAACATGGGCTGGATGCACGACACACTGAAATACTTTCAAACCGATCCATTCTTTCGCGCCGGGAATCATAATTCGCTTACCTTTGGTTTGATATATGCCTGGAGTGAAAACTTTATTCTGCCGTTGTCGCACGATGAAGTGGTCCACATGAAGGGCTCGCTGCTTAACAAAATGCCGGGCGAGGACTGGCAGAAATTCGCGAACCTGCGCGCGCTGTTTGGTTACATGTGGGCGCACCCGGGCAAAAAGATGCTGTTTATGGGTGGGGAATTTGGTCAGTGGCGCGAATGGAATGAGGAGGAGAGTCTTGATTGGCATCTGCTGGAAAAGCCACCTCACGCCGGAATTCAGACTCTGGTCCGCAAACTCAACCAGCTCTATTCCAAACTGCCGGCCTTATGGGAAGCGGACAGCGAGCCGGCGGGTTTTCAGTGGATCGATGCTAATAATGCAGCGGAGAATATTGTTTCCTTTATTCGACGCTCGCCGCAAACCGGACGCGAGCTGATCTGCGTGGCAAACTTTTCGCCGCTGGTCTATGAAGATCATCGCCTTGGCTTACCGCGCTCGGGCAAATACAAGCAACTGCTAAATACGGATTCTGAAGATTACTGCGGCGGAGGGTTTGGCGTAGTTAAGAGCATTACTGCCGAGAAGGTTCCGGTTCACGGACTCGAGTACTCGGCCGTGATTACGTTGGCACCGTTGGCGACGATGTGGTTTGAAGCACCCAAGAAGCACGAACGCATCCCTGGTGCTACTCCAGGAGTCTGACCATCGGAGGGCAAACTCCTTTAACGGCACGTCGATAGGCGGCCACTCGTCCGCCGCAAGGCGACCAGCAATCACCTTCATTAACGCAACACGTTGTGATGTGATAGCGGGAGGTTCGGTTCCTACAGGCGTTGAATTGGCGGACTCACCGTCCCGACAGAATAATGTATTGGTCAGTCTCTAGCAGCAGCCTGGTTCCGACTTCTGCCATCTGATCGAAAAGGCGCATCCGCTCGCGCGCGCGGCTCGGCAATGGGGCACTCACTATGACACGACGGTCCGGCCTGACAACAACACGCGTCGCTCCTTTGGCCGCCGGGTAGAGTTCCTGCAACGCCGCCAGATATTGAGTGATGGCGTCGCCGGTTCGATTCGCCACCGGCCCACTTTGTCGGTTCGCATTTCGGCTCATAGTCTTATCCTCAACGCGCCCTCAACCGACGAGAGAAATTTCTTGGCACGATTGCCAGCCCGCTTCGCCTCAGTCGCAGAAACTGATTGAGGCTTGTAGTCGGCCAAATGTCATAACTCCATTAAGTCCATCGGCGTTCGTCCCAACTCTGCTGACAAAACCTTTCGCCGCATGATCAAGCGCCGATTCAACTCGGCCTGCACCTGTCCATGATCCCACTCATATCACTGGCGCGCAAATCTGTTAGTCCGGTAAGTGCGGCGATGCTAGCCAGAAAGACTGAACAGTAAGCTCGACTGGCGCAAACGTTATGCTTTCTTCGCTGATGAGCAAATAGCGCCATGTCGAGATTCTCTTTGGCCTTTACCCAATAGTCGCGTGAGTCCATAACAGTGGTTACATTTCAATCCCTTTGATAGCTCGGTGGCGTCTCAAATGTGACTGAAGCGACTATTCTCTACACTCATTTCCTCAGACTCCATATGAAACGATACACGCACTCAAAAGTGCCAGCGAACCGCGTGGAGCAATGAGAGTCGGCTAATGACAGAGTTTTTGCTACGAAATTTCGATGAGGCTTTTCGGACTGTGTTGCGGGAGTTTATTGGCTAGGTTTCGGTTCGAGCTTATCGAGCCGATCTCTTACGCCGCGTAGACGCGAACGCGTTTCATTAACGACAACTTCGATTCGAGCCAAACGCTTCGATAGATCGCGCCGGGTGTCGACAATCTCTTTTCAGGGCCTCTTCCCAGATTGGCTTTGTGTCATAAGCACGAACCTCAAGTTTTTGCAGCCGCGTGTTTGTATCGTTGGCCCTAACCTCAAGGGTTTGCAGACGCGAATCCATACTTTGCAGACGCGAATCCATATCTCGCATCGAAGAATCGACAGCATCGAAGCGGGCGAAGACGCGCTCCTCGAAAGGCCGCTTCTGGTTCATCTGATCGGTGTTCTGCTCACTCACGACTGCGATTATCTGGCTAATCCAGTTTTCGTTCAAACTAATTTGAGCGTGTCTCGGCCACCGGACTGATGAAAGAATTCTTGTTTGTGCGCGAGCGGATACAGGAATGCCGGCGAGGAGCTATTCGATAGAAAAACCGATCGATTGCGAAGTATTGGTGTTGGCCGAGCGATCGGCGGCCTGGACTTGCAAAATATACCGACCGGCGGGGAGTTGTTCGAGGGAGATCTCGGTCCAAAAGGGAAGTCGAGTCGGATCGTTGGTGACGTCTGGCGGAATTCTGCCAGGTTCGAGCGCCAGCACCTGCTGTGTGCCGCGTAAGACCCGGGCTTGAATCCAAACATTGGGAGCGCCAGCGCTCCGCGAAGCGTTATAAACGTAAGTCTGAAAACGAAGGACTGAACTGCGGGAGAATCGATGGTCCACGTCAGAGCGGATTGATTCAGCGCCTCGCTTATCTTCGGGAAGCGGACCAGGTCGCCTCTCACCAAGAAACAGACTGCTCATGCCGAAGCGTTTCTGATCAATGGCCGGCACTTCAATCCATTGCATGGCGCTTCCGCTCCGGCCAGTTTGTCTTTCACGGACTGCTACTCGAACCTGATAGAGCCCGGGTTGCACTGTCAACTTTTGTCTCCACATCACGGGAGTTTGTGTCAGCTCGGAAGTAGTTTGCGGGACGACTGTCAAGACTTGTTTGAAAGAATAAATTAGCCCGCGATCGTCGATCGCGGCTCCCATCACATCAATCTCAGTCTTCTGGCCCGCAACCCCTGGCGCGACCCTGAACGCGTCTCGCTCGATCTGCATCGACGCTTGCAACTGAAGACCTGCCTTGGAATTTTTCACGAAGCCCACTGAGAGAGAGGTGGGGAGAGAACGGTGCTGGTAAGACGAACCAAGCGCCGCCAACAACTCAGTCTCGGCAGTGGATTTTTTCGGAGTGGAAAGTCTTTGTTTTTCCGGTACCGGAGGTTGACTCACTTGCTTTTGATAGCTGGTTCGCAACCGCACCGTCAGATCGGGTCGTCCCAGCACGGATATTTCTATCCTGGCCTTGCCGATGCGTTCAGCATCTTCAGACGGCCGCCACGCCAAAACATAATATTCAGACGTCTCCTTTATGGCGCGGTCGATCGCATGGTCAATTCGGTTGGAGTTGAAGATGGCCTGTCCGCCGGTCTCCTTCGCCAACACGCTCAGCGGCTGGCGCGGTCCCACAGTTTCGCCGAGGGAAATCCCGCCATGACGGCTGGTCATGTCCACGTAGTCGTTGTGACTCGCGTCAACCGATGCATCCGAAGAAGTGCCGCGCGTATCCATTGTATAGATCACTGCGCCCGCCTGCGCCGCAGTTTGACCCAGCTCATGCAGCCGATCGAGGGCGTTTGAACCTCTGGGGTCGACGACAAAACCGTCGGAAAGGAAGAAGATTAGCTTGCGACCCGGGAAGTTCGCGGATGATTGCAACAGACCACCTAAGGCATTGAGTGTGGCATTTCTATCGGCGTTGTTTTGAGTGCCTATTTGGCGAATGCGGTTCGTCAATAACCGTAGAGCTTGCCCGGCGCTGTCGTTGTTGTGAGCGCCACGAAGCGCTCCGCCACCCATGCCGTATTCAATCTTGGTCGATTCCATGAGGTAAGCGAAGAGCCTGCTATCCTGAGCGTTCTGAATTTGGCTGGCCATGTACTCAGTAATTCGTGTCCTGTCAATGTAGCCTTCATGATTTCGCTTATCCTTCAGGCGATCGATGGCTTTCTGCAGCACCAGGCGGTTGTCAGTCAACTGCTGCAAAAAACCAATCTGGCCACTGGTTGAAACTATGGCAACCTGATCGTGTAGTCCCATCTGGTGGTCCACAAAACGCAGCAATGCAGTCCGGCTGCGCGCCAGGCTGGCGGTACTCAAATGCAAATCGTCGACAAAGAAAAAGATAAGACGTCCGGGACTGGATAGCGGCGCGGAATCAACGGTCGCAAGTTCCGCAGAAATAGCCGCTGCGTTCCCTGATCTCGCGGCGGCGAGTTGCGCAGCTTCTAATTTGCTGCCCGAGGTCACTCGGCTGATCAGGGAGATTGGGCGTTCCGCGCCATCAAGTCTTAGTTTGAATTGCTCCGGTTTTACCTCGACAAAGTTTCCTCGTTCATCGAAAACCATAACGTCGGTTTGGACCAGTTCGACGTTGACTCGAACAACATCATCAGGCTGCTGAGAGTTTTGGGCGGGATTCTGCGCGCTAGCGCGTGAACTAAAAAACAAGACGAAGCAAAGAAGCGTCAGACTTAGGCGAGCGTGAGCGGAACTGATAGCTGGAAAACGAATAACGTCCTCTTTTCGAAGCAATAGCTTGGCGGAGTGTAACGACAGCCTGGCCCAAGGGCAAGATTCCCGAACCCATGTGATGAGAAACGTTCCAGTAGAGTTGGACTTAACAGAAAAATTACAGAGACTCATAACCACTTTGGATACAGCCTGTTTCATCGTGTATCTTCGCCATGATGATTAACTGGGACGAAATCCGGAAACAGTTTCCGGTCACTGAAACTTCTACCTATCTGAATGCCGCGGCCGCCGGACCGTTATCGCGGGCGACGAGCAACGCCGCCTCAACCTACTATCGCCAGATGATGGAAGATGGCGACACGCACTGGGACGAGTGGTTGGACAAACGCGAGGAAGCAAGAAAGAAAGTCGCCGCATTCATCAACGCCGAACCAGACGAAATCGCGTTCACGACGAATACTTCCAGCGGGATGAATGTCATCGTGGACGCACTGGAGCAGCGGGGCGAGGTCATTTCATGCGACCTTGAGTTTCCTGTTTCCACTCTGCCATGGATGCATCGAGACATTGCCGTCCACCTCGTGAAGTCGGTCGAAGGAGTTCTCCGACTGGAAGATATCGAGCGTGCCATGACCGCGCATACTGGAGTCATCTGCCTCAGCCACGTCCAGTTTTCAAACGGCTTTCGCAGTGACCTTGAGGAGTTGGGGAACGCGAAACGAGATCAAGTGTTGGTGGTAAATGCTGCGCAGTCTGCCGGCGCGTTTAAAATTGACGTGAAGGAGATGAAAATCGATGCGCTTTGCGCGACCGGCCACAAGTGGATGCTGTCGGGTTATGGCAGCGGGTTTGTCTATGTCTCGCGGGAGTTGCTCGAACAATCGCGACCTCGCGCGATTGGCTGGTTAAGCGTTAAAGAGCCATACGCCGTTCAAAATACGAAAGTGGATCTGCGAACTGATGCGGCGGCCCGCGCTGAGCTTGGTTGTCCGCATTTCGCCGGTATCTTCGCCATGTCCGCTTCCACAGAAATGGTGGCCGGCCTTGGCGCCACGAACACAGAGGGCCGCGTGCTTTCTCTGAACCGACACTTAACCGACCGCTTAATCGAGTCAGGCCGGAAAGTGTTGTCACCGATTGCTGACGAGAAGTGGCGGTCCGCTGAGACGCTGGTCGAGGTTGAGGAGCCGGCTCGCACCGTTTCTGAACTGGCAGCGCGCGGCGTGATCGTTACGGAGAAGCCGCAGGGGATCCGTGTGTCTACCCATCTTTTTAACAATGAAGGTGATATTGAACGCCTGATGGAGGCACTCGACAGGACTGGTTAAGGTAGAACTGGGAGCGAGTGGCGAACAGGTGGGTTTCAATCAACGTCAGAGGTCCTGACTGTGTCCTCGCGCGCGCAGGCTGGTTCTGACAGTTCCGGCCAATTGATGTTATTTTTTCGCGCGCTTCTTGCCCAGGGTCGATCGACTTTTCTTGCGACCGCCGGCATGCGGCGTTTCCGCAAAGTAGTCCCGAGAAAGTTTGATAAATGTTTGCGCGATAGGTGATTCGTAACCGCCTGCCAGCCGTGCCAATCCCATTTCCCAGTTTATTTGCGCGCCTTCAATCCACCACCGAATCAGACGACCTTTCTCCACTTCGTCGCGGACAGTTTGCAGCGGAACAATTCCGACTCCCATGTCTGCTTCAACCATGCGCCGGATTGCCGCCTGGCGACTCAGCTCCATCGAAACATGTAGCGAAACGCCGGCCTGGGCAAAGAACAGATCGATCAAGCGACGTGTATTCCCTCCGCGCTCGCCGAGGATCAATTTCTCGCCAGCCAGAGTGTAGGCACTGATCGTTTTTTGTTTCGCCAGCCGGTGACGCGGAGAAGCCACGGCCACCAGTTGATCCTGAGTGAGTCTCTCAGTATTGATGCCGCGCGCCTCAACCGGCAACGACACAAACGCAATATCAATCTCGCCTGACAGAATCTGCTGGACCAGGGCTTCGCTCGTGCCTGACGCGACGGTTACCTCGGCGCGTGAGTGCTTCTGCCGAACTTCCTTCAGTAGTTGCGGTAAGACGTCAGTAGTGACCATCGCCGAGGCGCTGCCGACCCGCAGGCGACCTCGCTCAGCTCCAGCCAGCTCCGCAATCTCGTCGAGCGCCGCGTCGTGATCACGAAGGATTTGCCGCGCTCGCTGTAACAATTGCTCGCCTGCCTCGGTCAACATCACCCGACGCGGGGCGCGAATGAATAGACGGGCCCCGAGCTCATTCTCGAGTTGACGAATTTGCATGCTGATAGCGGCCTGCGTCACATGCACGCGCAATGCTCCTGCGGTAAATGTGCCTAGTTCTGCAATGGCGATAAATGCTCTTAATTGTCGTATTTCCATAAGCGTGTGGCTGAGAACTGGATTTGAGCTGTCATCACGGACGGTTATTGTAATAATAAAATCTTTTAGTTTCCATTATAAATCCAGCTTACCTAGAATGAGCAAGTTGGCCCATCAAAGTTGAACAGTTGCTTGCCCCGACCTATGGTCACCACTGACAGACGACAGTCAGGTTTTCTAAGCCCTCGCAGACCCGTGTTAAGACGCGCCGTTGTCGGAGTTGACGGTGGGGGAACGAAAACTCATGCGGTTATCCTCGACGCCGAACTTAACGTCCTTGGCGAAGGTCTGGCTGGACCATCAAATCCATTACGAGTAGGAATCGCTAACGCAGCGGCAGCTATTCGTGAAGCTACCGATCAGGCGTGCGAGATTGCGAGACTCAGACGCACCGACCTGATCGCGGCAGAGATTGGACTGGCGGGGGCCCGCCGCAAAGAGTTGAGCGCGCGAATGCGCGAAGCCTTGATGGCGTTGGGAATAGCCGAGGTTGTCGTGGTCGGGGATGCTGACATCGCTCTCTATGGCGTCACCGAGGGTGAACCCGGATTAATCATTATTGCCGGTACGGGCTCGATCTGCTGCGGCATCAGTGTCCGCGGCAAGACTATGTGCGCCGGTGGTTGGGGGCCGATTGCCGGCGATGAGGGCGCGGGCGCCTGGATTGCGCGTCGCGCATTGAGGGCAATCGCCCACGCCGTTGACGGACGCGGTCCCGCAACTCTACTTACTAACCTTGCCTGCACCTACTTTCATGTCTCCGATCCGAATGATCTATCGACTGCGATTTACGCGCCAACCATAACCAACGAGCGGATCGCAGGTTTTGGCAAGCATGTGGTAGAGGCCGCGAAAGCAAAAGACCAGACTGCGCGCGAGATCATCGCCGAAGGCGGCCGCGAACTCGGCTCGGCGGCCACTGCCGTGATTCGCAACTTAAAGATTGAGCGGGAAACTTTTCAGGTGGGTTACGTTGGCGGCATTTTCAAGTCTGCCGGTGAACTGATGTTGATGCCGATACGAGAAGAAATCCAGAGCGTCGCTCCGAATGCTTTCCTCGGACCCCCCCGCTTTTCTCCAGCTGAGGCGGCAGCGCGAATGGCCTGGGAACATCTACATCAGATGGCCCTGGCAGTTTGACCTAAGTTCCATCAACAACTGGCCTGATGGCCAAATGGCGCGATTCCTGTTCCATGATCACAAGATGAAATCTGAAAACCCCGCCGAGCTCCCTGTAACCGAACTAGAGAATCCTAAAACCACAAACCTGAGTTCGTTGAGCGCTGGGGAGATCGTCCGCCTTATGAATGAGGAGGATGCTTTGGTTCCGGCTGCAATCAAACTGGTCCTTCCGGAGATCGAGCGCGCAGTGGAAGCAATTTCCGCTCGCCTGAAAAAGGGAGGCCGGCTCTTTTACATCGGTACCGGCACTTCAGGCAGACTGGGTGTACTTGATGCTTCAGAGTGTCCGCCCACATTCGGAGTGTCGCCGGACGTGGTGCAGGCGATCATCGCGGGCGGATACGAAGCATGTTATCGTGCGGTCGAAGCTTCTGAAGATGATGTGCAGGCGGGCGTTGATGATCTCGTCGCTCGCAATTTCAGTGGTTCTGACACACTGGTCGGAATCGCTGCATCCGGCGGTACGCCATACACCGTCGGAGCCGTTTCTTACGCTCGTTCTGTGGGCGGATTAACTGTCGCACTTACCTGTGCTCCGGGTTCGCGTATTACGGAAGTCGCTGAGTTGAGCATCGTTCCGGTTGTTGGTCCGGAAGTGTTGGCAGGTTCCACTCGACTCAAGGCGGGCACAGCGCAAAAACTGGTTCTCAACATGTTGTCCACCGCGACTATGGTCCAACTCGGATATGTTACGGGAAACCGGATGGCCAACATGCAGACGCGGAACGTAAAGCTGCGCGCGCGCGCCGTGAGAATCATCATGGCGGAAACTGGGTCTGGCGAAGAAACTGCCGCGAAGAATCTGGAAGACGCACAGGGCAGCCTGCCGGCAGCCTTATTGATGGCGAAAACCGGTTGTTCGCTGGAGAGCGCTGAGCGAGCGCTGGCGAAGGCTGGCGGTATAGTAAACCGGGCGGCGGAAATGCTCTCCTAAACCTGGCCGTGCCGACATTCAAAGAATGATATTCACATGTCTCGACCTTTCCTAAAGCCTGCCGCCCTCGTGGTTTTGTTGTTCGCCGTTGCATCTGCCGCTGCACAACCGGGCCCGGCTGCGTCAAAATTAACGGTGGACCAGCGCGTGCGAGCTGAGTTGGCCCAGTTCAAGGGTAAGGTGAATCTGTTTGCAAAGAACCTGGACACGGGTGCGATTTATGATCTGGGCGGCGATGAACGTGTCGCCACCGCGAGCACGATAAAAATCGCGGTCATGGTGGAAGCTTTCTCGCGCGTAGCCGAGGGGAAGGCGAAATGGACCGATGAGCTGGCGCTAACGAAGGACAAGAAGGTTGGCGGCGCCGGGATACTTCAGGAATTTAGCGACGGCCTGCGGCTGACATTCCGCGATGGCGTAACGTTAATGATGGTTTTGAGCGATAACACGGCTACTAATCTGGTCATTGATGTGTTAACCGCCGACGCCGTGAATCAGCGAATGGAATCGCTTGGCTTCAAGGAGACTCGACTGATGCGGCGCGTCTTCGGGGGCGGCGAGAGTGCTGAAGGCAAAAAAGAGGAGAGCAAGCGATTTGGTCTGGGGCGCACCACGCCGCGGGAAATGGTTGCAATTATGGAGAAGTTCGAGAGGGGCGAAATAATCAATCCAGCCGCTTCGAAAGAAATGCTCGACCTGATGAAACGCGAGCAGGGAACAAACGGTATTTGGCGCGGGCAGTGGCGCGCGCCGAAGGCGACGAAGTCAGGCGCGCTGGATGCGCTGCGCAGCAATGTGGGAATCATTTATCACCCTCGGGGCCGCATCGCTCTTGCGATTACCTGTCACGAAATCCCTGAGGTTAGTTGGACTGTCGATAATCCGGCGATGCTGTTGATGTCGAGAGTCTCTGAGATTCTAATTGATGAGTTAGGAAAGAAATGAAGGCGGTAGACCTCATCATCATTTTTGGTTACCTGATAGGGATCACGCTGTTTGGCGTGTGGTTCTCGCGCAAACAGGAAACGACGCGCGACTATTTCCTGGGCGACCGCACCGTGCCATGGTGGGCCATCGCAGCCTCTATCGTCGCGACCGAAACTTCGACTATCACTTTTATCTCTGTCCCCGGAATCGCGTTTGCACGGGGCGGCAATTTCCAGTTTCTCCAGCTCGTTTTTGGTTACATGATTGGCCGCGTGGTCATCTCGCTGCTGTTTATCCCATCGTATTTTCGCGGCGAATTGATGACGGTCTATCAACTGCTTGAACGACGCTTCGGCATGCGTATCAAGATGCTGGCGGCATCGCTTTTCGTCGTGATGCGCAACATTGCCGACGGAATTCGCCTGCTTCTCACAGCTTTTGTTCTCGCTGCGGTCTATACAGCTTTTCAGCCCGAGGCGAATACTGAAACGATAGTCATTGCGTCGATTATTTTGCTTGGCGTCGTCATGATTATCTTTACGTATTTCGGCGGGATGGAAGCAGTGATTTGGGTGGAAGTGGTCCAGCTCGGGATTTATCTTGTCGGTGCGGCGATGGCGGCGGTGGTGCTGATCAATGCGATCAATGGCGGCTGGGGCCAGGCAGTCGCGCTGGGGGAACAGTTCAACAAATTCAGTTTGATAGATTTGGGATTCAGAGAGACGACTTACGCTTTCACTGCACCGTTTACCTCAGGCTCTTTCAGCTTCAACCTCCCGATTGATTTCACCAAAACCTATACGCTTTGGGCCGGACTGCTCGGCGGTTGTTTCCTGACGATGAGTACGCACGGTACCGATCAATATCTGGTGCAAAGATACCTTTGCACGGACAAACCGCGTCACGCTGCGGCCGCGCTTCTTTCCAGCGGCGGAGTGGTGTTGGGACAGTTCATCGGATTCCTGTTCATCGGCGTCTTGCTGTTTGCTTTCTATGGGCCGCATACCGATCCCGCTTACGCGACGCTCGCGAATGGCGTGGCCACGCTGCCTGTGAATGGCGCATTCAAAGTTGTCGGCGGCGACCGTGTTTTCCCCGACTTCATCACGAAGTTTATGCCCTCAGGTTTATCTGGGCTGGTGGTCGCTGCGATATTTGCAGCAGCCTTATCATCGTCGCTTAACTCGATCGCCGCCACTGCGGTTAACGATCTTTACAAGCCATTCAAGCCTAAACGCGACGACAAGCACTACTTGCGCGTTTCGCATTGGCTGACGCTTCTTTGGGGAATCGTGCAGATTGGGGTCGCCCTGTTCGTGATGCGCAAGAATCGCTCGGCATTGGATCAAGCCTTGTCGGTCGCGTCCCTGATAAATGGCCCGGTGCTGGGTGTGTTCCTGGTCGGAACATTTTTGCGTCGGGTGAGCGAGCCGCCGGCATTAATTGGAATGCTGACTAGTATCTTCGTCATGCTTTACATTCGCTTTTTTACGCCAATTGCCTGGACGTGGTATGTGCTCATCGGCAGCATCGTTACTTTCGTCGTGGCCTGGTTGGCTGGTTTTGCCTTTGCGCCGGCTCCGCGCGAACGGCGTGATGAGCTTTCGCCGAGTGCCTGATCCTTTTTATTAGTCCGTCCAAAACTTCCGATGAAACAAAAATCGCTTTCTGCAACTCGATTGATTAACGCTCTTCTCCTGGTGATCGCGCTTACTGCGCCAATGGTTCTGCCCACGGGAAACATTGAGGCCAGCGCGAAGAAACCAATAGTCGTCAAGCCATACTCTTCAACCCACAGCAATGACGCCGTGAAGTGGGCCGACAAACAGTTGAAGAAGATGACGCTTGAACAGAAAGTGGGGCAACTTATTTCGGTGGGCGTTAACGCCACGTATCTAAACCAGGATAGCGAGGCGTTCAAGGCGCTGCGTCACCAGGTTGTAGACAATCACATCGGCGGTATTATTTTGTTTCGCGGTCCGGTCTATGAATCCCTGCTGCTGATGAATCGCATGCAGGAGCTCGCGCGCCATCCGTTGCTGATTTCGGCGGATTTAGAAGCGGGCGCAGGGATGCGTTTTGACGATACGGTGAATTTCCCCTGGAACATGGCCGTCGGCGCCACGGCCAACCCTGAGTTCGCGCGACGTCAGGGAGCCATCACCGCTCGTGAAGCCCGCGCGATAGGCGTGCAGCAGATTTACGCGCCGGTTGTTGACGTGAACAACAACGCGGCTAATCCGGTTATCAATGTGCGATCTTACGGCGAAGATCCGGCGGAGGTGGCGCGTTTCGGCGCGGCGTTCACTGAGGGCGCGCAGACAGCTGGAGTGATTGCCACAGCCAAGCATTTCCCGGGACACGGCGATACAGCCATTGACTCGCATCGCGGTTTGCCGGAAATCAATGTTTCGCGTGCACGCCTGGAAGCCGTGGAGCTGGCGCCTTTTCGCGCCACGATAACCGCTGGCGTAGGCTCTGTGATGGTGGCCCATATCGGTTTGCCCCAGCTCGATCCGACAAAGGTTAGGCCCCTGGCACGAGACGAAAAAATCAGACCCGTCGACACAGACGAAGCCGGCGAAATCATTGCCGAGAGCGCATCGATTCCCGCCACTGTTTCACCAGTTATCGGCCGCCTTCTGAGAAACGATTTAAACTTTCAGGGACTGATCGTTACCGATGCACTCAGCATGAGTGGCCTCACGATTTATTTTAACCAGGACGAGGCGGCCGTGCGCGCATTGGAAGCAGGGGCGGACATGTTACTGAAGCCGGCCGATAACGATGCGGCCTTTCGCGGCGTGGTCCAGGCAGTTCGCAGTGGCCGGCTAACCGAGAAGAGAATTGAGGATTCGGCCCGAAAGATTCTGGCCGCCAAGTTTGATCTGGGGCTGGCAAAGGAGCGCATTACGCCCGTGGATAGCGTTGACCGCATTGTGGGCAATGCTGATGTCGGTCAACTGGCGCGTGAGATTTCGGAACACGCCATAACCCTGGTGCGCAACGATGACAAACTCGTGCCCCTGAATTCGGTGAAACCGGGCGCGCGTATTTTCAATCTGGCAATTACGAACGGTGATGATCGCATTGTGGTCGCGAACCCCTTCACTACTGCAATGTTGCGGCTGGGACGAAAGGTCGAGACAGTAGTGCTGGATGATCGCTCGTCTGAAAAGGATGTGCAAAATGCGCTTGAGCAGGCGCGCGGCGCAGATCTGGTGATTGCCTCTTTATACGGCCGGGTGCGTTCAGGTCAGGCGCGCAGCGTGGGTTTGCCGGAGCCAGGCGCAAGAGCGTTGGCTAAGTTGATCTCAAACAAGGCCCCGATTGTCGGGATTAGCTTTGGAAATCCATACCTGCTTCAAGGCTTTCCGGAGCTGCGCACTTATATGGTCGCGTATGGCGATATGCCAAGCCTGCAGCAGGCCGCGGCGCGAGCACTCGCAGGACAAATCGATATCACCGGCAAATTGCCAATTTCGTTGCCGGGTCTTTATCCGCGGGGAACTGGAATTCAAATCAAACACGCCAGGTGACTGGAGGGTGACAAAGAACCACGTGTTGTTCTATCTTTGAGTCGTCCCATTATGAAGAAGATCGAAGAAAGACTTGACCGGCTGGAGCGTATTGCAAAGTTGTTGGTGCGGGCCGGACTCCGCGCCCGACGCGAAATGCGCCAGCAGGATGACAAAATTACCATCATGATGGACGCACAGATCAAGAATGAAGAACGTTTCGCCGCGTTGGCGGAAGCTCAAAAACATGCCGACCGTCGCCTTGAGGCGCTAATTGATATCGTCAAGCAGGGCCGCAACGGTAAATCAAAGTGAAGACCGCTGGTCTTTATCTCTTTCATTAAATCCCATTTTGAACATATTGCCTTCGAATACCTTCCTTCGCGCGCGCTTCCAGCCTGGCAGTTATTTTGCCGTTGTCATCCTGTTCGCATTAGTGATCCCCGGTTCTGCGTTTCAAACAAAAAACCGCCGGGGAACCGCACGTCCGGCAGGAGTTTCACTAGAAAGACTCCAATCGATTGACGCGGAAGTGCAGCGCGAGATCGCGCAAAAGCGTTTGCCTGGCGCCGTAGTGCTGGTTGGACGAAACGGGACTGTGGCGTGGCATAAGGCATATGGCGCTCGCACTGTTCAGCCGGCGCGCGAGGTAATGACCACGGACACGATCTTCGACGTGGCCAGCCTTACGAAGGTGGTAGCAACGGCCACGAGCATCATGATCCTGGTCGAGCGCGGCAAAGTGCGCCTGAGCGATCCGCTGTCGAATTACATCCCTGAGATCAAAGGCGAGGGCAGGGAACGGATTACGATCGAACTGTTGTTGACACATCGCTCGGGATACCAGCCTGACTTTGATCTGCGCGAACGCTGGACCAGTCATGCTGAGGCAATGAAGCGGTTGTTGAGCGAGCCGCTGCGAAGCGCGCCTGGCGCCAGGTTTGTTTACAGCGACATCGGTTTCATCGCGCTCGGTGAAGTTGTTCAACGCGCCAGCGGCCTTCCGGTCGACGAGTTTGCCCGCCGAAACATTTTCGTTCCACTGGGCATGCGCGACACCGGCTTCCGACCAGCGGCTGCTTTGCGCGCGCGGATTGCGCCAACTGAAAAACGCCGCGGGCAAATGAATTATCTGGGTGACTCGGCGGAAAACGCCGGCGCCAATGCTGACAAGTGGCTTCGCGGCGAAGTCCACGATCCAACCTCATATCGAATGGATGGGGTCGCGGGTCACGCCGGACTTTTCTCGACCGCAAATGATCTCGCACTTTACGCGCAGATGATGTTGAACAACGGCGCGCATCAAGGCAGGCGAATTCTGAGCCCGCTGACCGTGGCGGAAATGACCCGACCGCGTTTGGTTAACGACAACGGCTGGACGCGTGGCCTCGGCTGGGACATCAACACAAGTTTTTCAACTAATCGCGGCGAACTGTTCCCGCTTGGCTCGTTCGGTCATACGGGTTTTACCGGCACGTCTATGTGGATCGATCCAGCGAGCCGAATGTTCGTGATCTTCCTCAGCAACCGGGTCCACCCCGATGGCAAGGGAGATGTTGGGCCATTGCGTGGTCGCGTGGCCTCCATCGCCGCGGGATCGGTAACTGACGCGGCCGCAGTCGATCGAGCGCGGGCCCAGGTTGCCGGTTATTACGGTGAAGTGGTGAAACACCAGGCTGAGTTTAGTTCGGCGCAGGCGTTTGATGCGCAGGTGTTGACGGGCATCGATGTACTGGAGCGCGATGGCTTCAAACAACTCGCCGGCATGCGCGTAGGATTAGTCACGAATCACACCGGTCGCAATCGTGCTGGTCGCGCGACGATCGACGTACTGAACAAAGCGCCTGGCGTAAAACTCGTCGCGCTCTTTTCGCCAGAGCATGGAATTCGCGGGCTGGTGGATGTAAAAATTTCCGACTCGAAGGATGAACAGACAGGACTGCCGGTCTATTCGCTTTATGGCGAAACGCGCCGGCCAAAGCCTGAACAACTTAAGGATCTTGACGCCGTCGTTTTCGATATTCAGGACATCGGCGCGCGCTTTTACACCTACATCTCAACCCTGGGGAATGTGATGGAAGAAGCTGCGAAAGCCGGCAAGCCGGTATTCGTCCTTGATCGGCCAAACCCGATTAACGGAGTTGCAGTTGATGGGCCAGTGGGTGACGCAGACAAGCCATCGTTTACTGCCTATCACCCGATTCCAGTCAGGCATGGAATGACTGTGGGCGAGATGGCCCAACTTTTTAATCTCGAACGAAAGATTGGTTCCGATTTGCGGGTGATCAAAATGGATGGATGGCAGCGCGCCATGTGGCTGGACGAAACGAACCTCACCTGGGTGAATCCGTCTCCAAACATGCGCAGTCTGACACAGGCGACACTCTATCCGGGTGTGGGTTTGCTGGAGACGACAAACGTTTCTGTCGGGCGTGGAACCGACACGCCTTTCGAGTTGATGGGCGCGCCCTGGATTGATGAACAGAAGTTAGCAGCCTACTTAAATGGTCGCAGAATTCCGGGCGTGCGATTTGTCCCAGTTCGCTTTACTCCCAGCAGCTCGGTTTTCAAAGGCGAGAATTGCGGCGGTATCAACTTAATTGTCACCGACCGATCGAGGTTTCGGCCTGTCTCAAGCGGCATAGAGATCGCCGCCGCGCTGCGAAAGCTTTTTCCGGCGGAGTGGAAAGTTGACAGCTACGCGCGGCTACTTGTGAACGCAGATACGTTGGATAGAGTGAAGCGCGGCCAATCTCCGGAAGAGATCGTTCGTTCATGGTCGGCGAAGCTTGAGGAATTTCGGCGCGTGCGCGCGAAGGTTTTGATTTACAACTAATCCACTGACTGCTATGCGCGTAATGTCCTATTGTGATCCGTGGAAAAGCGATCCACAAACTAACGCGAACTACACAAAAACGGACTAGTGCTATTTCGTATTTCAGGGATCGCATTGAAAGCGATCGAACTGTAGTTAACTCGCCTTGGACACTAAAGCCGTGACCCACTCCCTTCCTTTCAAACTGATCGCCCTCACGCTCGTAATGTTGACGGCTTCACTGGCAGTCACAAGTCTCCGTCATATAGCTGCGGAGGCTCAAAACGATTCTTACGATCTGATAATCACTAACGCCCGCATCGTGGATGGGACAGGGAATCCGTGGTTTCGCGGCGACGTCGGAATCAGGGAAGGACGCATCGCCCGGATTGGGAGACTCAGCGGAGCAAATGCGAAAAACCGAATTGATGCGCAGAACCGCATCGTGGCGCCGGGGTTCATCGATGTGCATACGCACGTCGAATCGCTCTTCAATCTCCCGGCCGCGGAAAACTTTGTTCGCATGGGCGTTACCACTCTGGTGACGGGAAACTGTGGGACGTCCGCCACCAACGTTGCTGAGTTTCTCGGCCGCGTGAAATCAAAGCCAACCGCGGTGAATATAGCGAGCCTCGTGGGTCACGGATCAGTGCGGCGAAGAGTAATGAAATCGGAGGATCGCGCGCCGACTCCGGATGAAATGAAGCAAATGGAGGCCGTCGTCGATCAGGCAATGATTGACGGCGCGGTGGGCCTTTCAACCGGATTGATTTATGTTCCCGGCACTTACGCGAAGACCGATGAAATTGTCGGCCTGGCGAAAATCGCAGCGCGTCACGGAGGACTCTATGCCACCCACATGCGCAGCGAGGGTGACAAAGTTGTTGACGCTATTCGCGAGAGCATTCAGATAGGAGATCTCGCGGGGCTCCCGGTTGAGATTTCCCATTTCAAGATCAGCAACAAGAAGCTATGGGGCCAGACGCCGACAACTCTTGGACTCGTGCGTGAAGCGCGGTCGCGCGGTGTGCTGGTGACAGTCGATCAGTATGCGTACACCGCAAGCTCTACTTCGCTTGACTCGCGCTTGCCGACCTGGCTGCTGGCCGGCGGGGCTGATGAGGCGAAGAAGCGCCTGAGCGACAAAGCCACACGAGAGCGCGTTATGAAGGACATGAAAGACGCCCTTAAACGCAGCGGATTCAAAGATTACTCCTATGCGATGGTGGCGAGTTATCGGGCCGACAAATCTTTCAACGGCAAATCAATCGCTGACATCACCAAAATTGTGCGCGGGAAGAAGGACGTCAAAAACCAGATCGAACAGATAGTTGCAATGTACGAAGCAGGTGGCGCAGGCATGATTTACCACGGGATGAACGAAGAGGACGTGCAGCGAATCATGCGCGAGCCCTTCACTATGATCGCTTCAGACAGCGGCGTGCGCCAAATCGACGAGAGCGTCCCCCATCCACGCGGCTACGGAAATAATGCTCGAGTCCTCGGGCGTTACGTGCGGGAATTGAAATTGATAGCCCTCGAAGACGCCATCAGGAAGATGACGTCGCTGCCGGCGCAAACATTTGGTTTTCGTGATCGCGGCATGGTTCGGGAAGGGTTTGCCGCCGACCTGGTAATCTTTGATGAGAACACGATTGGCGATCAGGCCACATTCGTTTCACCCCACCAGTTTCCGACGGGTATTTCACATGTGATGGTTAATGGCGAAGTAGTTTTTGCTGATGGCAGCATGACGGCGGTGCGGCCCGGCGCGGCGCTCCGTGGCCCTTCATCGATCGCCGGATCGATTCTTACTCGGCCGGGCGCCGTCCGCTCGCCGGCGGGGTTATAGCCCAGGTATCGAGAGACTTGACCGGCTTTAAACGAAGTCGTCGGCCTACATAAGTTTTAGTAGTCACGAAATTCTTCAGCAGCTATAATTGCGCGCTCAGAAAACAAAAGCATTCAATAATCGGAGGATAGTTATGGCAAACGCGAACGATCAGTCAACCGGCACTCAGTTTGAAACCAGCTTGAATGATGCGGTGATGGAATACTCGATGCTCAAGCATCCTTTCTATCAAGCATGGAGCGAGGGAAGGCTGAGTCAGTCCGTGCTGGCGGAATACGCTAAACAATATTATGCCCACGTTCGCGCTTTCCCTACTTATGTTAGCGCAGTGCATTCGCGATGCGAAGATTTGGAAACACGCCAGATGCTTTTGGAAAACCTGATTGAAGAAGAGCGCGGGGCGGAGAATCATCCTGAACTTTGGTTGCGGTTCGCCGAAAGCCTCGGGGTGGCGCGAGAGGATGTTAAGAATGCCGATCTGCTCGAGTCTACGAAGGCCTCAGTCTCCAGTTTGAAATCTTTGACGCAGTCGCCTGACTATCGAGAAGGACTGGCTGCACTCCTGGCCTATGAATCACAGATTCCGGAGGTGGCGAAAACGAAGCGTGAAGGACTTAAGAGCTTTTACGATATCGATGACGAGCGGGCTGTGTCTTTCTTCCGCATACACGAGAGCATTGACGTCCTTCACCAGCAAGTTGAGCTCGACGTCCTTGGAGCGCAGTGTCAAACGGCGGATGAAAAGAGCCGGGCTATCGCTAGTGCGAGTGCATCCGCGAAAGCTCTCTGGTCCTTCCTCGACGGAGTTTCCGAAGCCTATCTGGATCCGTGCCCTCCCACTTCCAATTGAGGTCCAGGGGCTGCTGAGCGGCGAAACTGTCATCAGCAGCCCTTATCCCAACAATAAGAATCTTTAGTTTTCCTTATTTGGCGAACTACGTATAATAGCCGGCGTTTCAGCAATTCAGCGGGCGCCCGAATTCTTCGGACGCTGATCAAGGTCTACCCAGGATCTTAACGGCCGGTCCAGGTCTACCGATCCAGCCATTTTGAACCTCCAGTCGCGATTAGGTAAGGTCGATTTCGAACCATCGAATCGCCTTCGTGAACCCAAGTCTGCGTAGTTTCCAAAAGAAGGAGTCTCCAATGCATAAGCTGAATCCCCCAAGGGCGTTTTTCATCGCCGCGTTCCTTTTGACTGTCTTCTCGTTTTCCTTTGCACAGGAAACAACCGGCAGCATTGAAGGTACCGTTAAGGACACGGCCGGCGCGCTGGTGCCTAACGTCACCATAACAATTTCAAGCGCTGGGGGGTCGTCAGCAAGTACCACCACGACGGGCACAGGAAGCGGTTTCAAACGCACCATTACTACCAACGAGGAAGGCTTTTTCCGCATTCTCCAGGTGCCGCCGGGAAACTACGACGTGGTGACGACGCCAGGGAGTGGCTTTGGTGAGGCGCGATACGAAAACGTTTCGGTGGCTATCGGACAAAGCACGCAGTTGCCGATTACGCTGACTCCGGGAAGCAGTGTGACGACGGTCGATATTGTTTCTTCCGATGTGCTGCCGGTTGACACATCCAATAATGCGATTCAGACGACAATCAACGCGCAGAAGATTGAGTTGATTCCCAGGAGCACGGGTTTCACCGGCCTGCTTAAGACAGTCCCCGGCACACGTCCTGAAAGCCGAACGGGAGGATTTTCGGTTGACGGCGCATCCGGAGGTGAGAACGTTTTCGTAATCGACGGCCAGGAAGTAACCAACTACCGAACGGGAACCCTCAATGAGACCTACAATGTTCCCACTCAGTTGGTCCAGGAAGTCCAGATTAAGTCGAGCGGCTTCGATGCTATGTACGGCGGCGCCACGGGCGGCGTTGTTAGCGTCGTGACGCGTGGGGGCGGCAATGATTTTCACGGCGAGTTCGGCATGCAGTTTGAAATTGCGAAGTTCAATGGTGATGAGCCGCAGCTTTTGAACCGGTTCACTTCAGGTACAGTGGCGGGCGGCAATTTCGTCCAGACCTCTGAGTATTTCAGCCCGCGAAAAGTGGAAGGGACTAACGTTTTCCCGACGGCTAACCTAAGTGGACCAATCATCAAGGACCGGTTGTGGTTTTTTGCCAGCTATACGCCGCAGGTTTTCCATTCGAACGTCGACACCGATTACTTTACAAACCTCCCGGCCGCACAGAGAACATTCATTACCACCGAACACTACCGGCGAACGAGAACATACGAGTATGCGTTTGCCCGGCTCGACGCGAGTCCTTTCAGCAAGCTGAGACTCACCGGGACGTTTCTTTGGAATCCGGTTATTGACCGGGGCAGTATTCCAGGTAACTCATTCACCAATGTTACCTCTTCGGTTTTGAATTTTGGCAATGTCTCAACCGCGAATTTTGGGGGCGCCATTGGGACGTTGAGAGAGCCTGAGTATAGAGTTCAACAGGGCGGACGTCAGAACTCGAACCTGGTTACACTGGCAGGCGTCTTTACTGCGACCAGTAATCTCGTAATCGATGGGCGCTATAGCCGCGGTTTTCTAAACGAAAAGAACGGGAACTATTTCATCCCGACCAGCACTCAGATTTTTTCCTGTAATACCACATCGACGCATCCCACTTTCCCCTGCTCTACGACGGGTGCGAACACTATCACGAGCAAAGATGTTTCTCTCCGACAGTCCTACGACTTTTCGGCGGCCTACATCTTCAACGCCGCCGGGCAACACGAAGTGAGAGGCGGTTATCAGCGGTTCACTATCTTTAACGACGTTCAGTCCGGAAATAATGCTATCGGACGAATCTCCTATAGTTTCGGAACTTCGATTTCCACGCTGATTGGTGGGAATGTGACCGCGACTCCCGGCAACATCGGGTCTGCTACTTTTCGGCGTACCGGAACGAATGGCCAGGGTTCCAACCTAAGCCAGGGCATCTTTATCCAGGACAAATATCAGCCGACCAGTCGGTTAACTATGAACCTCGGTATTCGGATCGAGAAAGAGGACCTGCCTTCCTTCAACGCCTTCCCGAGTGCAGTAAATTTTGGTTGGGGCGATAAGATCGCGCCCCGGCTTGGATTTGCTTACGATATTACCGGCGCCGGCAGAACGAAGATCTTCGCAAGCTACGGCAGGTTTTTCGACCGAGTGAAGTTTGCGCTACCGCGAGGTCTGTTCGGAGGCGATATCTTCCTTGAAGATTACTTTGAGCTCTTCCCCGGCGACACTGCCACCGGATTTAATATTGGGAATATCGTTGGCGGCTTCACCGGCCCGAGCGTTTGTCCCACGACTGGCTTTATCGCTTCAGGGGCCCGCAGCAGGTGTCAAAAAAACCTGCGCGTGAATGCCAACGAGCCGGGTGCCTCGGCATTTCTTAATGGCGCAGTAGATCCTAACTTGAAGCCTTTCCGGCAAACCGAGTTTACGGTTGGCGCCGAACGGCAAATGAGTAGAGATTACGTTTTGCGGGTCCGCTATACGTATAAGAATGTTGATGAAGCAGTTGAGGACGCGGGAATAATCAACGCAGCAGGAAGCGAAGCATACATTATCGGCAACCCTGGCAGCGGACTGCATTTGTCCACGCTTCAAACCCTTGGGTATAACAAATCCACGAGACCGCAACGCCGCTACGACGGCCTGGAAATCGTCGTGGATAAACGGCTGTCGAATGACTGGTACTTCAACGCAAACTACACTTTTAGCCGCTTGTTCGGTAACTATTCCGGATTAACCAGTTCGGATGAGCCACATTTGGTTAACGGGCGGCTGTCTCCCGGTGTAAGCCGCGCGTTTGATTTACCGTTCATCGGCTTTACGGCAACAGGTGAGAAGGACAACGGACGGCTTCAGACCGATCGGCCCCACGTTTTCAATATCTACGGCGCCTATATTGTGGATTGGTTTAAGAAAGGAACCAATTCAACCGAGATATCGGCATTCCAGACCGTTACGTCGGGACAACCTCAAACCACGACTATCTACGGCGCCTCAACCGTGACGCCTCAGATACTCCTGGGACGTGGCGATATGGGTCGCAGCCCGGTCTTTACACAGACGGATTTGGGTCTGACCCATCGCTATAAATTTGGCGACAATCGGTTCACTACAGCTTTCGATGTCAACTTTTTGAACCTTTTCAATCAATCGACGGTTACAGCCGTCTACACCGTTTTGAATCCATCTAGTGCTCCGGTTAACGCCGCGGCTCTGGGATTAAGTCAGGTGGCCTATGCCAACGGGTTAACCGGCGGAACGCTGTTACCGGCGATCAATGCTCGGATAGCATCGCAACCCGATCGAAGCGACATCCGTTACGGCCAGCCATACTTGTACCAGTCACCCAGAACGGTGAGGTTTGGATTCAGGTTCCTCTTCTAGGGGGCCCTGGCAGGCAAATGGGGGCGCGCGGCGGTCGAGTCGTGGCACCCGGATTCATTGATGTGCACGCAACGTTGAATCGCATTTGCTTGCCGCAGCGAAAGCTTGGGCGCTGGGTTGACCCACGCTGATCACGGGAATTGTGATACCTCGACTTCCGATGCGGTCCGCTTTCCGGGCCGCATCAAGGTAAATCCCTCGCCGTCATTCCCACTTTGATCGCTTGCAAGCTTGGTTGCGCCGGCAGGGCGCCCCAGCCGTGGAGCTATGCAGTAACGTTTGATTGCGGCCGCTATATGCACGAGCCTGCGACCAAAAGAGACCCGCAGCCTGGGGTCGCGTTTGCCACGCCGAACGAGTATCGCCATCAGTTTGTCCCTGCTCCGGCAGCCGGGAATGAAAGCAGTCTAAAGCTGTTAGGAGTTCTTAGACGTTGGCGCGGTTTACAAAGCCATCAGGCGTTCAAGAGATTTACAACTTTCTCTTTCGATTAAGATCCTTCTGAACAAATGAGAGGACAGATCCGATGAAGCAGCATTTCAGGAGTACGTTGCGCTTATTATCTTTGATCGTAGCGACCATTGGTTTCTCAGTTGCGATTTCCGCTCAAACCGTTACGGGAACTCTTCAGGGCACAGTTTCCGATCCGGCGGGTGCAGTCGTTCCTGGAGTAGAGATCGTTGTGCGTAACGTGGAGACGGGGCAGGAGCGCAATTTAGTTACAAACAGCGATGGCTCATACTCCGCCGCATTTCTTCCTCTTGGCCGGTATACAGTCACAGCCACCGGCACTGGGTTTGCCAAAATGGCCCAGGAGAACGTCGAAATCACTTTGAACCAGACGCGAGTGATCGACTTCAAGCTAAATCCGGTTGGCGCTAATGCGGCAGTTACCATCACCGCTGAACAAGCGCCTATCAATACGACCAACGCGGAGATCAAGGGCTCACTTAATGCGCAGGAGATACTAGATAAGCCGACGGCGAATCCAGGCAGCTTTCTAACTCTGGCGGAAACCTTCACCGGCTTTCAGGAAAATCCAACTTCGGGTCAGAACAACCCCACCGCGTCTTCCGGGTCATCGATCAATTTCAACGGAACGGGAACCAGAGGCGCAACTTTTCAAATAAACGGAGTTAACAACGACGATTCGTCGGAGAACCAGAACCGACAGGGGGCATCGCTTTCGACGATCAAAGAGTTTCAGGTCATCACCAACAACTTCACCGCGGAATTCGGTCGCGGCTACGGGGCAGTGGTACTCGTGCAGACCAAGTCAGGCACAAACAATCTGCACGGCGACGTTTACTGGTATCACAACGACAGCGCTTTGAACGCCACCAACAATGTCTTCAATCCAACTGCGCGCAAGGGCGTGACCCGCCGCAACCAGTTTGGCTTTACGTCCGGCTTCCCGCTCATCAGGAACAAGCTCTTCGGCTTCGTTAGTCTGGACCATACGGAAAACTCTGGCGCCAACGCGTACAACCGCGACGTCTTCACCCTCGCGGAGCGTAATCCCGCCAACTGGTTTTTGACGACCTCAGCCAACGACACTCCGTCAAACCGAGCGTTTATCCAGTCAATTATGGATCGGTTTGCGAACGCCGTGCCGAATGATCCCGGCGCGGGTCCTAGAGTATTTCGCGGCCAGCAAGGTTTCGATTTTCCGGCCCGCGATTATTCCGGCCGCTTCGATTTCAACCCACACGAGAAGGACAACATTTCCGGACGCTGGCAGTACACACGCCAACGATTTACTGCGGACGACATCATTATCGGTGAGCGGGCAGATCAAAACCACAAACAGCAGAATTTCGGTTTAACGTGGACCCATCTCTTTTCGGCCGCCACCGTCGGGGAATTTCGGTATGGCCGCGGACTGCGAACCACGCTGGTCAATATCACGGCCGGTAACGATACCCCCATCATTCGCTTCTTCAACCCGACCCCCATCACCACGCAATCAAGTCTCGGGAGCGCCGGCAATTTTCCAATTCAGCGTTATCAGGATGACAATCAGTTTGTCTACAACCTGACTACGCTTTTTGAGAACCACTACGTGAAGGCCGGGACCGACTTGCGCCGTCAGAAACTCGACGATCTCGCTGACAATTTTTCGCGCGGTTTTTACAACAGCACGCTTGCCACTTGCAACGGCATCAACTACGGAAACGGGTTCGCCCAGTTTATCAACGGCTGCACGCCAAACTACCAGAAGGGCTACGGGCCGTTCTTCCTGGAAAACCGGATTAATGAGGCAAACTTCTACGTTGAGGACAATTGGAAGGTTCGTCCCAATTTAACTCTGAACCTGGGCCTGCGTTATGAATATGTCTCAGCGCCCAAAGAAGCGGCCAACCGAATTAATTATGGTATCTCCGCCGACAAAGACAACTGGGAGCCTCGCGTGGGATTTGCCTGGAGTCCAAAATTCGAGGACGGCTTCTTACGAAGTTTCTTTGGCAAGGACAACGACTCTTCGATTCGCGGCGGTTACGGTATTTACCATGGCCGTATCTTCCAGTCAGTCTTCTCGCAGGGCGGCGCCACCGTGCGATTCAACCCCCCCAACGCGTTCTTCTATAACCAATCTGGGCTCTCGTCTACGACCTTCAACCCGGTTGACCTGGCTAACCCAACAAGAGGTTTTGTGTTTGTGCCTGGGCCGCAGACTGTGCGCCATACCATCACGGCGATCGATCCAGGCTTAGAAATGCCTTACACCCAGCAATGGAACATGAGCTTTGAGCGGAAGATTGCTTTCGCCTCGGCGTTGCGTGTGAGCTACACGGGCAACCGTGGAATTGGAATACTGAAATATGCGCTCGACAATTTGCCCCTGCACGATGCTGTCAACGGGGTTCGAGTCGCGGACCATCCCAACAACCCGGCGAACCTGCGTGGTCAGGTGATTAGACTCGCGAGCGATTTTCTTTGCGCGGGCACCACCGGCACGACTACGGTTCCTTTCACCGCGCAGTGTCCTAACGTTGTGCCGATCGGAACCTTTGAATATAGCTTCCGCGTTCCTCGTATCAATGAGCGCCGTCCGAACGGACTCTACAGCACCAATGTCGCCGTTAGTAACAATGCCTGGACTTACTATCATGCGATGCAAGTGGACTGGACGAAGGATTTCAGCCACAACATGAGTTTCAAAGCGGCCTACACCTTTAGCAAGTCTCTCGACACCAATTCCGAGGCCACCTTCGTGGGTGCTGGTGACAGCAACCAGAACGGCAATAACGCTGGGGCGAGCCGTGGTTACTCGCGTTTTCACACGCCACACCGTTTCACCTTCTACGGCACCTACCGGTTTCCATTTTTCAAGGACGACAGGGGAATCCTTGGCCATGTGTTTGGCGGGTGGCAATTCTCTCCGGTCGTGAAGTTGTCAAAAGGAACGCCATTTACCGTCACGACGACGGCAGTGGATCTCAACTTTGACGGCTTTAGTGAAAGTCGGCCGGTGATTCTTGATCCCTCAATACTGGGAAACAGCGTGAATCATCCATCGACGTCCCGAGCGGCCTTGCCGCAATCAGCATTTCGTCCGCTGACCATTGCTGATTTCAATACGCCCATCGTGGGCCGCAACACTTTCTTCCTCGATGGAGTGAAGAACGTCGACTTCAGTCTAATGAAGGCCTTCCTGATGCCCTGGGAAAACCACAAATTCACTGTCCGGGCTGATTTCTTTAACGCGTTCAATCACGTCCAGTATGGATTTCCCAGTGTTAACGTAACGGCCACAAACTTCGGCGCTATCACGGGCACAGCCGTTCAGTATTTACCGCGAAGTGTGCAAATTTCGTTGCGCTATCAATACTGATTACGAAGCGCCCGACAACGATTGGGCGGAGATTGCTGTCTCCGCCCATTCCTTTTTCGAGGTCTGTAACAGAAGTGGTTGAGGAAGCTGGTGAACAAATAGAGGAATTAATGCCACAGTTTCGCAGGTTCAGTAGCGTTGTATTGATTTTCATTCTCCTGCTGGCGCAAGCATCCGCTCAGGATAGTCCGCGCGCGATAACGCCTGCTGTAAAACCTGCCGAAGTGCGAGCGTTATGGGTAGTGCGCACTACGCTTACCTCGCCCGAGAAAATTCGCGCGATGGTCCAATCGGCGAAGGACAATGGATTCAACACCCTCATCGTGCAAGTCCGCGGACGTGGCGATGCATACTACCGCTCGCGACGAGAGCCCCGCGCACCGGAATTGAAGGATCAAGCTGCGGAATTCGATCCTTTGGCCGTAACTCTGACGGAGGCAAAGAAACATGGATTGGAAGTCCATGCCTGGCTCAACACAAGTCTCCTTGCAAACCTTGACGCGCTGCCTGCCAGCCCCAACCACGTCTATAACAGAAACCCTGAGTGGCTGGCCGTGCCCCGGGCGGTAGCGGCCGATCTCTACCAGATGTCACCGCGCGATCCGCGTTACCGTGCCCGCATTGTCGAGTGGTCCCGTGGCAACCGTGGTGAGTTGGAAGGAATTTATACCGGCCCGGCGAATCCGAAGGTTCGCGAACATATCTTAAAGATCTGGCTCGACGTCTTGAAAAACTATGACGTCGATGGACTTCATTTCGATTACGTCCGACTTGCCAGTCCGGATTTTGACTACAGCCGCACCTCGCTGAATAATTTTCGAAAATGGTTGGAGCCAGGACTCTCCAAAGAGCAACGGAGTCAGTTAAAAGCGTCTATCAAGTTAAATCCTCTGGCGGCCGCTGAAATCCATGCGGACAAGTTTGGTGAGTTTCAGCGCGAGCAGATAACCATGTTGGTCCAGCGGATCTATCGCGAAGTTAAAAAGCGTAAAGCGCAGGTCACAGTTTCAGCGTCTGTGTTTGCCAACCATGAAAACGCCTACGACCGCCGGTTTCAGGATTGGCGCCGCTGGCTTTCGATGGGGATACTGGACGTGGTTTGCCCAATGGCTTATTCAACCGACACGGCCGTTTTTCAAAAGCAGATTGAGATTGCCACCAGCAGCGCACATGCGGCAGGTCGCCGTGTTTGGGCCGGAATAGGCGCCTATCGCATTCCCTCCGAATCGACGGTCGAGAAGATTAATGTCGCGCGCACACTCGGGTCAGACGGCATCATCCTTTTCTCCTATGATTTCACGACCAGGACCAGCGAGCTCAACCCGGAAGGCAAATATCTGGAGCGAGTGCGCCGAAGTGCATTTGACGTTCGGCCTGATTAGTAAAGTCCGTTCAGATTCTGGAGACAATACAACGTGAAGTGGCTCGTGCTTTTTTTGACGCTCGCAACTTTTATGAGCGGCTCCGCTCTGGGTCAGACGCCGAGGCGAGCTTTGGACACCGGCACGATTGAGGATCTTAAAGGCCAAACAAAAATATTCGTCAGTTCAACCCCGCGGGATCAGTCCCTGGCCAAAAAGGTCTCCGCGACGATTCAGAAGAAGCTGCCCGGCATCACGCTGGTAAACAGCATGAGTGAGGCCGAAATCTGGATAAGGGTTTACACATTGAACAGCTATTGGACCGATCGAACACCGCCGGACCTTAACAGGGCGCCAAGGTTGGGGGAAGACGGGCAAACGATGCCAGGAGACGGGCGAACCCGCATGGGGTCTGAACAAGTCATGTCGCTCCACGGCTTCGTCACCGTTATCCAGCGCCCAGAACCGCCAAAACTTGTTATCTACTTTTCTAAAAAGGGAGGTACGAAAAGCTCAATGGCCGATAAATTTGCCAATGAGTTTGTTCGGGCGTACCAGAAAGCGACGGCCGGCCCGTAAGGTTTGAGGTTCACGCTCGCCTGTTGGTGGAGCGGCGCATCGAAGCCTGAGTTTTATCAGTTAGCGGGCCAAAAAAAACCTTGTTTCACATGCGGAGCGGGTGTATAAGTTTAATTCTCCGTAGGCATTACGACCACTTCAGTTTTCATTTCCGACTAAAGCGATATTTCTGAAAAAGGAACGAGAGGAACTCCATGAAGCACTTCAGCAACCCCCTGCGACTTCTATCCCTGTCTGCGATTTTGTTACTTTGCCTGAGCGGTCTTGCGATTGGCCAAGAGGTTACCGGCAGTATCGTCGGCTCTGTTAAAGATGCGAACGGCGCCGCCGTGGCGAATGCGACCGTTACCCTGACGGATGCCGAGAAGAAAGTGGTTGCCCGCACCGTTCAAACGAATGATGACGGCGAATTCTCTATTCCTAATTTGAGTCCTGGGTTGTATGACGTTTCGGTTGAAGCCCAGAGCTTCAAGAAGCATGTCAAGAGTAATGTCAAACTCGATGTGGGCGATCGGCGCTCGGTTAACGTCGAACTGGAGACCGGCAATATCGCGGAAGTGGTGACCGTTGAAGCCGACCCTGTAGCGGTAGATACCACGTCGGCAACAAGCGGCACTATTATCAACGGCGAGCAGGTTCGTGAACTCTCAATTAATAACCGCAACTTTACTCAGCTCGTGACGCTGGCACCGGGTGTTTCAAACGATCTGTCCGACCAGGTATATGTTGGAACCACGGCAACCGCTAATGAGAACAACAACACGGGTGCGCAAGCCAACCAACCGAACACGGTAAACATTTCGGTCAACGGCGCCCGCAGCAGCCAAAACACATTTACCGTCGACGGAGCAGACATCACTGACCGTGGCTCTAATATCACTATTCAGGCTTATCCCAGTATTGACTCGATCGGCGAATTTCGCGTGTTGCGAAGTCTCTATCCGGCGGAATCAGGGCGCAGCGGCGGTGGCCAGGTGAACGTGGTAACGCGCTCAGGAGGAAACAGTTTTCACGGCAGCGCGTTCGAATTCATCCGCAACGAGGCTCTAAACGCAAACGACTTTTTTAGCAATCAGCTTGCGCCGGTCGGGCGAGACGCTGAAGGCAAAGCAAAACGCCGTCCCTTCCGCTATAACAATTATGGCTGGACGCTCGGCGGCCCAATGTATTTTTTCAACTTCGGTGAAGGCAACGGAGGGATTGGCAGGAAATTAGACAAAACATTCTTCTTCTTTTCACAGGAGTTCCGTAAAGACAGGCGTTTCCCCACGTTGACGGGCACTGTTCCTGACGCCCAACTACAGCAGGGAATCTTCCCGGTTGCCATTTGTTTACAAGCTACCGGCACAACCTGCACACTCACGCTGCCGGCAGGAACGCCGCTATCAAGTCTGCGTCCAGTTAATCCGCTTTCGCAGCAATACATTAATTTGATCTATAGCAAGTTGCCTCAGCCAACCACGCTGGCGACATACTCGCTGGTTGCCCCGGCGCTAAATATTGCCGAGTTCCGTCAGGAAATCCTGAAATTTGATCATAGCTTCTCGAGCAAATGGATGGGCTACTACCGCTTCCAGAACGACAAGATTCCGACTTTCGATGCCAATGCTATCTTTTCATCCGGCTCGAATCTGCCTGGAGTTTCAACCACCTCAACTAACTCTCCTGGCAAAACACATACGTTTCAGACCACATACACCATCAACCCAAACACTATCCTCGAAGGGCGCTTCACTTATGGTTATGGCGCAATTCTGAGTAGCAATGTTGGCACGCTGGCTCTAATTAATTCTCCGATTACGCCCCCATTGCCTTACCAGAACACGCGTGACCGCGTGCCGTCCATGACCGGAAACGGGTTCAACGGCCTCGTGGGTTTTGGGCCATATGACAACTTCTCCTGGAAGAAAAATTGGGCCGCCAGCTTAACTCACATCCGAGGCAGCCATACCGTGAAAGCGGGCGGCGTGTTTTCGATGTATCGCAAGAATGAAAATGCCATTGCCGGAAGCAACGAGGGAACCTATAGCGCCTTCAATACACCCGGAGCCACCACCAATGTCCTGGCAACCGGCGTTACCGGAACTGTTAACACTAACCGTCAAGCCTGGGCCAATTTTCTTCAGGGCACCAATGCAACTTTCACCCAGGCGAGCTTTGACTACACCGCAGACTTGAGACAAAAATCGATTGAATGGTACCTGCAGGATGAATGGCGCGCTCGCCGCAATCTGACCTTGTATTACGGTGTGCGTTATTCTTATTTCGGTTCGCCCTATGACAAAAACGGCCGCCTGAGTAATTTCGTTCCTGAGCTTTGGACCGCAGCCGCAAGGCCCCAGGTAACTGGCGCCGGAAACCGCGTGGCCGGGACCGGGAACAATTGCAACGGCATGATTGTAAATGCACAGAATTTCATCACCGGTCCGGCGGCATTCAATTGCACTCCCACAGCTTCTCCTTGGGGCAAGTATGTGATTGACGTGCCCAAGAAAGACTTCGCTCCGCGCGTAGGCCTGGCTTGGGATCCGTTTGGCGATGGAAAGACGGCGGTCAGGACGGGCTATGGTATCTACCACGATCAAGTCTTGAGCGGTAATTTCCTGCAAATCATCGGACTCAATCAGCCATATCAACAAACGGTCACTATTTCGGGCACGCGCATCGACCAGCCATTGCCCCCAGGCTCCCCCATAAACGTGGTGGCGGCCGCCGCGGCATCAAACATACGCGGCATACAATCCAATTGGCACACACCATATCAGCAACATTGGTCCCTGGACGTGCAGCGGCAAATAACCGACAAAACTATTATGACGATCGGTTATTACGGATCGAAGGGCGTTCACCTTATCGGAGCCTATGAATACAATGAGCTCCCACCTGGATTCGCCATTAGCCGAGGAGCAACCGGCTGTGCGGTCGGAGCGTCGACCACGCCAACCGCACCTTGCCAGGTGGCGGGCACGGCATTCACTTCCTCGGCGGGCACCAACATTCTTGACCAGCTTCGTCCATACCGCGGGTATCGCTCGATTAATATTGTTACGCCGCAATTCAATGCCAACTATCACAGTCTGCAGCTTTCCGGACAGCACCGCTTCGCCGGAAGTTCGCAGGTGAACCTGGCATATACCTGGTCGAAGAATCTGACAGACAATCAGACCGATCGCTCGACGGCGCCTCAGAATTCCTTCAATATTCGCGAGGATTACGGTCGCGCCACGCTCGATCGTCGTCATGTTTTGTCGGTCAATTACATCTATGAGCTGCCGTTCCTAAGAAAGCGACATGACTTCGTCGGTAAAGTCTTTGGCGGCTGGCAGGTCTCCGGCATCGCAACCTTTAACACCGGATTGCCGCTGACGATTACGACGTCTAATTTCGACGCAGCCGGACTGGCGCTCATTCCCGCTTTGGTCGCCGGTAGCAGGCCGAATGTGTTGTGCGACCCAAACCAGGGAGGGGCGCAAACTCAGGGGCAGTGGTTTAACACCGCCTGCTTTACGCCCAACGCGGTAGCGGGTGCCACTAACGTACCGAATGTGGTTGGAAACGCGGGACGCGGCATCGTTGAGGGACCGGGAACTCAACGCTTCGATCTCACTTTGTCCAAGGCTATCCGCTTTGGTGAAACTACGAGGCTGCAACTACGTGGTGAAGCTTTTAATATCTTCAACCACACTAATTTCCGTGCAATCAGCACCAACATCACGGCCGCGACCTTCGGACAGGTGTTGAGCGTTCGCGACCCGCGCACGCTACAACTGGGTGCGAAGTTTATTTTCTAGTAGGAGATCGTAACCGACTACCGCGTGCCCGCAAGGATTCCTGATCCTGCGGGCACGTTGGTTTTAACCGTTGAGTCAGGTGGCGTTCGACGGCGGCCACAACCTGATTCAGAGAGACTGGCAGTGACTGGTTCAAACAAATCAATTTTCCTGCGTAATGCTCGGGCTGTCCTGCCCGACCACGTAAGCGAGAAAACGGATCTGCTGATTGAGGATGGATTCATTCGTCGCGTCTATTCGCATCGCGACCAGCTTTCCGAATTTTCACGCAACGTATCGGGTTCTTCAGAAATCGACCTCGAGGGCCTCACGCTTTATCCGGGGTTCATCGATGTTCATATTCACGGCGCGGTCGGCGTAGACACTATGAATGCCGACGCTCAGGAGCTTGAACGTGTGTCGGAGTTTCTGGCCACTCAAGGTGTAACCGGTTGGCTGCCGACGCTCGTGCCGGGTCCGGATACGGACTACGCGCGCGCGGTGGCGGCGATCACGGCAGCGATGCATGAGGAAAGTGCTGCGCCAGGCGCACGCGTGCTCGGGGTCCACTACGAAGGACCGTTTGTTAACTCGGCCCAGTGTGGCGCGCTTCATACCGATTACTTCAAGGCGTATTCCGGACCGGAATGTCTTGCTGAGCTGCCGCTTCCATCAGCCGGGAATGCGGTGAAAATGATTACTGTAGCGCCGGAGATTGAAGGAGGCATTGAGCTTGTGCGCGAGTTAGCGCGTCGTGGATGGGTCGTTTCGGTCGGGCACACGCGAGCGAGTTTTGACTTGCTCGAAGAGGTATTCGAGGCGGGCGGGCGCCACATGACGCACTTTATGAATGCGATGGCCCCACTAAATCATCGGGCACCCGGCCCTGTCGCGTGGGGCCTCGCGCGAGACGAGGTCACCTGCGACGTCATTGCCGATGGAATACATCTCGACCGCCAGATGCTGCGGCTTCTTTGCAAGCTCAAGGGCGCAAACCGGCTGACGTTAATCAGCGACTCGATCGCAGCTGCGGGACGCGGCGATGGGGACTACCAGATCTGGGGTGAAACGATATCGGTAAGAGACGGCCGGACCAGCAATGCGCATGGGAGTATTGCCGGCTCAGTGATTACGATGCTCGATGCGGTGCGCCTCATGGGCTCGCTGGATGTTTCAGAGGTTGATCTCGCGCAGATGGCCGCAACCAATCCGGCGAGTTTATTGGGACTGGACGGCGACTGCGGGACGATTGAAAAAGGGAAGCGCGCTGACCTGGTGGCGCTCAACCCGAAAGGCGAAGTTGCCCTGACGCTGGTCGGCGGAGAAGTTGCTTTTAAGAGATGAGTCATGACTTATCACTTTTCACTCTTCACTAGTTCGTACATCCCTGCCCGTGCGTACGCTTCGTCCAGCAGTTCCACTGGATGACAGACCGTTAAATCCATCCCCGCAAGAAGGGCGCCCGCGCCAATCTGCATCTGGCAGCCGGGATTCCCCGTCGCCAGGATTTTAGCCCCGGTCCTTTCAACGTTTGCCAGCTTTTCGTTCAAGACTTCGCGAGAAAGCTCGGGTTCGAGAATGTTGTAGATGCCTGCGCCGCCACAACATCTCTCCGAACCCTCGAGGCGCGTGAAGTCCAGTTGTGAGATGGCGCCCAACATTTCAAGCGGCGCCTCACCCGCATGTTGACCGTAAAGCAGATGGCAAGATGAGTCGTATGTCACCTTCGCTGTTTTCCCAGCAGCCGACTTCAGTCCCACGGTCTCCAGTTGCTGGCTGACATCCCGGACACGCGAACTAAATGCCTGGGCTTCGTCAGCGCATGAGGGATCGTCTAAAAGCAGGTGCCCATAGGAAGCCAGCATCGCGCCACAGCCACCGGCATTGGTAATAATTGGCGGATCTTCTCCCGCAGACTTGAAAGCTGCGATATTCCTGCGCGCGAGTCTGCGCGCGCCATCCAAATCACCGGCGTGGGCGTGAAGCGCGCCGCAACAAACCTGTTCGCTCGGAGCTTCTACTCTACAGCCGTTAACTTCGAGTACTCGAGTAGTCGCCCGATTCACCCGCGCGAAGAGTCCTTCGCCGACGCAGCCGGTGAAGAGCATTATCGGATCAGTTTGGCGATGCCCGCCTTCCAGCGCAGCCGGTCGCGCTTTCACTGAGCCCGACGCACCAGATAACTTCGCCGCGGAACTCTCCAACAGTGCCAAACTAAACTGAATACGCCGCGGCAGTAACTTCGCCGCGCCTGATTTCAACAATATTCGCGGCAGGCCCGCATCACGGAAAAGCCGCGACATTGCGAAAACAAATCTCAAGCGCGCCGGTTGCAACCAGACATGTTTCAGCAGCAAACGCAGCACTGAATAACTGAAGCCACGCGTTTTCGCAGCGGTAAACAATTCACCACGGGCGGCCTCAAGCAGGTGCCCATATTCAACGCCCGCGGGGCAGACCTGTTCACAGGCACGACAACCAAGACAGCGATCGATATGGCGCTCGAAGCTGCGGGAGTCGTTGGCGAGCCGGCCTTCACCGACAGCGCGCATCAAATAGAGGCGTCCGCGTGGCCCATCGTTTTCATCACCGGTAATCGTGTAGGTTGGGCAGGCTTCGAGACACAACCCGCAGTGAATACAGGCGAGCAGTTTGTCTTCTTCATCGGCTAGCGCCGTGGTGAGTTGTGATGATGCCAAGTGAATCTTCTGATTGATGTGCGTTTCAGTTCGTCAGCAGTTTAGTTTTTTCGCCCAGAGCGGCTCTCAGGATCGATTTCAGAGTCTCAATATCAACGGCTGCCTTAAAACAGCGTTTGGGAATGACGACGAAGAGTGTTCTCCCCATAAAGAGATTAAAACTGTCACGGGATTCAACGGCCTTGAGAACGCTCTCCCAGCTGATACGCGCTGAAGACTTTCCATCGCTTACATCGTAGTGATCGCCATAAAAACTGTAGTGGATCTGCTTCTGAAAATCTTTGGCGTTTGGGTGGGTCCGCAGTGCCTCGATTACTACAAAAAATGGAAAGGCTGCGGGTAAGACGACGGCTGCTATCGGCAGGACTATATACCAGCCCAGCTCGCCCCGAAGCATATAGAGGACGGCGGAACCCAGGAAGGTAATACCAATCGCTGCGGCAATCGTAAACACCGTGGACCGCTGGCTGAAGATAAACCAAAGATTTGCACGAATCAGTTCGGAAGCCTGCAAGTCCACGACTACCTCAACCTCGTGTTCGTGCTGTTCCGTCATGTCGTTTCTCTTGCCGCTAATAACCAACCGCCGGTCCATCGCTGCGACGCGGGTCAGTTGCGCCCAGTCGCACTCGCGTTTTCTCTTCAATCATTATTCCCTCGGCATCTCCCAGGTAACGCGGCCTGGCGAGCTTGTGCCCCATCGATTGAAGCGCTCTCTGCGTGTCGCCGGACAATCCAAACGGTTCGAACACGAGTTCATCCGGCAGCCATTGATGATGGATGCGTGGGAAGTCGATCGCCTGTTGAATGTTCATGCCGTAGTCAACGACGTTGGTGATTACGCAGAAGGCGGTGTTGATGATAGTCGGACCGCCCGGACTACCGACGGTAAACCAGAGACTACCGTCCTTTCGCAGGACGAAGGTGGGCGTCATCGCCGATAGGGGACGTTTGCGCGGCGCGACTGCATTGCGCTCGCCCTGAATCAGGCCATACATGTTTGGCGTTCCGGGCTTTGCGGCGAAGTCGTCCATTTCGTCGTTCAAAATTATGCCGGTTCCTTTTGCCGTAGCTGCCGAGCCGTAAGAGTTGTTTAGCGTGTATGTATTAGCAACCGCGTTGCCCTGCGAATCGACTACCGTGAAATGCGTGGTGTCTTCCGACTCATAACCCGGAGGCTGACCGGCGTGAATTTCAACGCTCGGCGAAGCCTTCTGAAGGCTTATGGTGCTGCGGAGTTTCGTCGCATAAGACTTGTTGATTAGTCCGGCGATTGGCACCTTGACGAAATCCGTATCACCCATAAACGCAGCCCGGTCGGCAAACGCTCGGCGCATCGCTTCGGTCATCAGGTGGTAGCGTTCCGAGGAGGAAGGGTCCATCTTGCTGAGTTCATAACCTTCCAGGATGTTGAGCATTTCAATGAGAACGGCCCCCCCAGAGGAAGGTGGTGGCATGGAAATGACTTCATATCCGCGATACGTGCCGCGCACCGGCTCGCGCTCCCTGGCTTCGTATCCAGCCATGTCGGCCATGGTGATGAGCCCATTGTTTCGTTTCATGTCTTCGACGATCAGTCGTGCTGTCTGGCCGCCATAGAATTCGTTTGGCCCCGACTTATACAAACGCGCGAAAGTAGCCGCCAGATCGGGTTGCCGAAAGAGGTCGCCCTCGTTGTAATACTTGCCGTTGTTCAAATAGATGCGTTTCGTTTCGGGATACTGGGAAAGATAGTCACTACTGCCGCGGAGCGAACGCGCCAGGGCCCGGTTGACCACGAAACCATCACTGGCCAGGCGCAAAGCGGGCATGACAAGTTGCGGCCAGTGAAATTTTCCGGATCCATACTTCGCGAGCGCGAGCGCCATTCCGCGCACTGTTCCCGGCACGCCGGCGGCCCGGTAGCCAACCAGTGAACCGCCCTCGCCCTCAATCAAGTTACCGTTCTTATCAAGGTAAATGTTTCGAGTTGCTGCGGCCGGCGCCATTTCACGATAGTCAATCGCTGTGGTCTTTCCATTCTTCAGCCGAATCATCATGAAGCCGCCGCCGCCGAGATTACCGGCCGCTGGATGGGTGACGGCGAGCGCAAACGCCACCGCAATTGCGGCATCAACAGCATTGCCACCCTGTTTCATGATGTCCACACCGACTTGTGAAGCAATCACATTTGTCGAAGCGACCATGCCGCGGGTAGCCCGTACCGGCTCGCGCGAAGCAGCGGCAGCCAAACGCTGATTTAACGAACCGAAGGGTGAAATCAGAATTGAAAGTGCGATGATAGATGTCAGAGCGTGACGCCGAGCTCGCATTGTTAATCTCATGGTTGATTCTCGCGTTGTGTTTGTTGTTATTAGAGTTTGTGTTCAAATGCGAAACGTCCGGGGGACAAAATATCCCCAGGATCCAACTCGTTTTTCACCCGTTGCATTAGACCGGTCACGCTGCCCAGGTCGCCCCAGGCATTCAACAGTTGTTTTAGTTCAGCAGACGCCTGTTCAATGATAAGTGCACCGCCGAGACTCTTTGCGTTTGTTGCAAGCTCTCGCAGGCGCGCGATTGTTTCGTCCTGACATTTGTCCGAGCCATTATCCGTTTGCCGCGAGCGTTCTACAACACGAACGCGGCCATCGCCGGCACCGGCGTGCCACATTAGCTCGCGGCCTTTTACCTCACTGAGACGTTTGAGAAAAAGCGCGAGGTCGCCTGGACGCAAACCAACTCTCCAAACCAGATCGTTGGCAGGATGTAGCGGCACGGTGGCCAGCGATCTCCAGATTTGAGAGTCGTCAGTTTCCGCCTGCACTCCTGGTAAGCTTTGTTTCGCACCCAGCAATTCTTTTGCGCCGTTCGCTTGCTGTGTCACTGCGCTTGCAGACCCGGCGAATCTAACGAGCAGCATATAGTCGCTGTTGTCTGACCAATTATTCGCTTTGGCCAGCGCGGGCGAAAGAAGTTCCACCGCAACTGGAAAGAGCGGAGCAGCGATTATTTGTTGCGCACGCGCCAAAAGATCATCCCGCGAGCCGTGTGCCACTACCGTGCGCGTCTCAGCAGGAAGCGGCCGCAGTTTGAAATTGACTTCGACAATCATCCCGAGCGTGCCGTAACTCCCAGTGAATAGTTTGCAAAGGTCGTATCCGGCGACATTCTTCACCACGCGCCCTCCGGCCTTGATTAAACTGCCGTCCGCCATCACCACCTTCATGCCAATCACATGTCTACGCGGCGGACCATAGCCGTATTGTTGCGCGCCGGCGAGACCGGTAGCGACTATGCCGCCAATCGTCGCGCGGCCCCTATCCATATCGTCCGGCGGGTCGACGGCCAACCACTGGCCTTTTTCGGAGAGCGCGGCATTAAAATCTTCCAGCGTGACGCCCGCTTGGGCGACGGCAACCAGGTCGGCCGGCTCGTGCTCAATGATGCTATTTAGTCGTCGCGTGCTGACAATAATGTTCACTCGGGTCAAGGGATTACCAGCATCAAGCCACATTGCTGCGCCGGCCGGGACCACGGGCCATCCTTCGCTCGCTGCTAGTTTCATAACTTCGCAGACTTCATTTATTGAGCCTGGAAAAACATTAACCGCGGATGCAAAACTGGAATGAAGCGGAGTTGTGGAAAGGTTTGACGCGCCGACGATCTCCGCCAGTTGATTCGCGGCACGATCCCGATTGAACGTCGAATTGCTGACAGCGGCGTTGCCGCAATTCCGGGCGGAAAGGATCTGCCTTCCCGGGCCAGTCGATATTTCCTTTTGCGACGCTGCCCCTGGCAATTGCGGGGAGGACGCCCGCGGTCCCAGCAAATCGCCGGCCCCCAGCGCGGTCGCTTCCGTTGCGGCGCCGGAGACGGCGCGCGCTTCGCCGCAACCTCTGAGCATCGGAATGATCTTGCCTGGGTTGCAAAGGCCCTCGGGATCAAAAGCCGCGCGCACGCCCAACATCACGTCCATGTCCGCAGCGGAAAATATCAAAGACAAAAGCTCGCGCTTGTCGAAGCCTACGCCATGTTCACCCGTAATGCTGCCACCTGCGCGCACGCAGGTTTCCATTAATTCGCGGCCCGCTTCCTTCACGTTGTGCACTTCAACAGCGGAACGCGAGTCAAAACAAATTAATGGATGAAGGTTGCCGTCACCAGCGTGAAAGACGTTTGCAATTCGGAGTTGATACTTCGATGCAATTTGGTAGGCGGCGTCAAGCACTTCGGGTAAACGCGACCGCGGGACAACCGCGTCCTGAATCATCGAATCCGGAGAGATGCGACCAATCGCTCCAAAAGCGCCTTTCCTTGCGGCCCAAAGTTTTTTTCGCTCGTTCTCGTCTCGCGCGGACCGGCAGCTTCGCGCTCCATACTCCAGGCAGACGTTTCTCACCCGTTCAGCTTCATCATCTATTCCGGCTTCAATTCCGTCCAGCTCAATAAGCAGAGCCGCGCCGACGTCGAGAGGCAGCCCGGCAGCAAACACGCTGGCTTCGACGGCGCGAATGATCTCGTGGTCCATCATTTCCAGCGCCGCCGGCATCACTCCGGACGCGATGATCGCCGAAACTGCGTGACTCGCCTGGTTTACTTCCGAAAACTCAGCGAGCATCGTCCGCACGGCCGGAGGAATTGGCACTAGTCGCAGGGTCGCTTCCGTGGCGATGCCAAACGTCCCTTCTGATCCGATGAAGACGCCCAGCAGATCGTAGCCTGGTTGTTCATTTCCGGCGCCACCGAGATCTACGATCTCGCCTCCCGCCAGCACCGCCCGCACACCAATTACATGATCAGTTGTAGTGCCATACTTCAAGCAATGAATCCCTCCGGCGTTTTCGGCGATGTTGCCGCCGATTGTGCAGGTCGGCTGGCTCGAGGGATCGGGAACGTAATGCAATCCGAGATGGGCGACGGCGCGAGAAACATGCAAGTTAACTACGCCGGGTTGGACCACCGCGATACGATTGACTTCATCGACCTTCAAAATCCGGCGCATGCGCGCCATCTCAATGACTACGCCTTGATTGAGCGCTAATGCTCCACCAGAGAGCCCGGTGCCCGCACCGCGCGGCGTGAAAGGCACTCGGGCACGCGCCAACACGCGCATGATCGCAGAGGTTTCTTCAGTTGAGGAAGGGAAGACAACGGCGCTGGGCCGATGTTTGTGATGGGGCAATCCGTCACACTCATAGACCAGCAACTCGTCAGGCTCCGATAAAACATTATCGTGCCCGACGACGGTCCGCAGATCTTCGACGATTGTGCTCAGGTGTTTAGCGTGCTCCTGTCTGGCCTGGAACAGCCATGATACATCACGCGTGTACGCTTTTCTTAAGTTATCGTTTCGCCCCCGTTTGTTGAAAACGACTGGCCTGTTTGCTGGCGCGGCGAGATTAGCGTTAAGATTCGGTGATTAATAAACCCCCGCCGATAAAACCGGATTACCGTTCGGATTTCCCTCAAATCCGGTACACGTACTAATCCATTCAGTTCTGAACGGAGTTGTTAAATGCCCAAACAAAAACCACATCTGGTGCAGCTCATTGCCGCCCTGGCGTTGCTTCTCGTCCAATTCTCTGTTGCTGAGGCACAGAAAACGAAGAAAATTCCGCGGGGCGTGCCGGTCTTATGGAATGCCCCGGGCGACATTGGAACGCGCAACCTCTTTCTCGGTCCGGGTGGCGAAGCGATGAAGCCCGACCTGAGCAACATCACTTTTCTCGAGGAGGAGAAAGGCGGTTACTCGGGAACTAAGTATCGAATTCGCGATGGCGCCGGACGCGAGTGGGTGGCAAAAGTTAGCAAAGAATCTCAGTCGGAAGTTGCAGCGGTCAGACTGTTATGGGCAACTGGATTTGAAACCGAGATCAATTACCTGGTTCCGCGTCTGACGATTCCGGGGAAAGGCACCTTCGAAGATGTCAGGCTTGAAGGCAGGCCGGCGAGCGAAAAGCGTTTCGATGAATGGAAATGGGAGCAGAATCCGTTCGCAGGCAGACGCGAGTTTCAGGGTCTCAAGATCATGATGTTGTTCTTAGAAAACTGGGACATAAAAGATTCCAATAATGAAATCATCCACGTGAAGGGAACTAACCGGCTGCGCTACGTTGTCAGTGATCTAGGGGCAACCTTCGGCAAGACAGGCGGAGGTTTACCTTTTATTTGGACCATCACGCGAAGTAGGAACAATCCCGAAGACTATGAAAAGGCTAAGTTCGTCGAAGGCGTCGAGGGCAACTTCGTCAAGTTTCGTTACAGCGGAAAGAAGAAGGCCATTTTTGACGACATCACAGTAGCGCAGGCGCGATGGTTGGGTGGCTGGCTGTCGCGTTTAAGCAAAGGTCAAATCCGAGACTCGTTTCGTGCTGCAAATTATAGCGCCGACGAAATTGAAACGTTGACGGAGGCGGTGGTTGATAGAATCGAACAACTGCGAACGGTGCGGCGCGGTAGGTCGCGGCGGAGATAGCGAGCGAAAAAATCAGCCCGCGCGAAACGTGTGTTTTCGATTTAGTATGCGGAAGACGAGGTAAATCACAATGCCCGCAGCCATCGCGATGGCTGAATCGCGGGCCTCGTAGAATGTGCTATTGGAGAGTAGCCAGATCGAAAGCAATACCGCCACCACGCTGATTATAGTTCCGCCCGGTATCGTGAAATGCGCTGGTGGTGCATCGCGTTTGTGTCGCAGCGTAGGAAGCGCGATGCAAGTGGCGGCATATGCGAGCAGCCGCGCGATCGTGCTGACTGTGAGTGCGTAAATGAGCGAACTCGAAAGCGTTAGCGCCAGCATCAGTATTCCGGACAGGACGATGGCAACATGAGGGGTCCGAAATTTGGAGTGCACCGCGGAGAGAATCTCCGGGAGTTCACCCCGCGTCGACATCGCGAAGGGAATCCGCGGCGAGGTCAGCAGGTTGACGTTTAGATTGCCGATAATCGACGTAATTGCACCGGCGGCGATTATCGAAGCGCCGATAGGGCCCAGGAAAATTGCTGCGGCGTCCGCCAGGGGCCGCTCAGTGCCTCCCAAATTAGGCAGCGTGCCAATCGAAACCGCCTGAATCAGAATGTAAATCACTGTGACGATCGCGATGGCGATGAGAATTGCGATTGGCAAGTTGCGGCGCGGATTTACGATCTCCCCGGTCGGCACAGTGGCATTCTCAAACCCGGTAAAGGCGTAGACCAGCAGCAGCACGGCGGTGGAAAACGAACCGTATGAAGGCGCGGCGCCGAGACTGAAGTTTTCAGGCGTTAGAAAGAATAGACCAGCAGCTATGAACAGGATTAGCGGGAGGAGTTTGGCGACCATGAAGAAGTTGCTGGTGACTGCCGCATCCCTGACACCCAGGTAATTTATCACTGTCAGGATCAGCGTGAGGATTGTGATCACCGCAGCCCGCCTGATTCCCGAACCTCCCGCCGGCCAAAAGAAACTCAGGTAAACGACCAGCAGGTTGCAGTTAGTCGCATAGGCACTGATTCGCGCCAGCCAGTTCATCCAACCGACCTGAAATCCAATAGCCGGGCCAAAGGCAGTTCGAGCGTAAAGATAGGGGCCGCCTGTTTCGGTGAACCGGCTGCTGACTTCAGTGAAGCAAAGAATTATCAGGACAATGACGAGCGCGCAGATGATGATTGCGATGAGACTGTAGCTGTCGATAAGCTTGAAAGATCTGGCTGGGAGAACGAAAATCCCCGCCCCGATCACGCTATTGATTACCACACCCACGAGGTCCCAGCGGCGGATGCCTCTGACTAAACCTTCTTCAGATACGTTTTCCCCGTTTTTCATTGTCGTGCCTTATAATCGAAATGAAGGTTTGACACAACATTTGACTTCACTCTCTGGAAAAAATGAAATCAAAACTGCATAACGCATCGCGCGCCCTATTCACGCTTTGCTTTTTATTTTGCTTCTTGTCTACGGCGCTTACTCCAACATCTGCATTCCGAACCAGCGCGCCACCGGTGCGCAACCTGCAATCCTTGGTCGATGAAGTTGCGAAAGCGACTCTTGTCAGGTTTGCCGACAAAAAGCTCGAAGAGAAGCAACTCTCGTTCACGTTGATCGATATGCGCGATGCTAAGCATCCGGTCAGCGCGAGTTTTAGGGGCAATGAGCGTGTTTATCCGGCGAGCGTAGTCAAATTATTTTTTCTCGCTGCCGCTCATCGCTGGCTGGAGGATAAAAAGATCGAAGATACGCCTGAGCTCCGCCGAGCGTTGAAAGATATGATCGTGGATTCGTCAAACGAAGCTACGCAATACATCGTTGACGTGCTTTCGCGCGCGACCAGCGGCTACGAGTTGCCGCCCGAGGAAATGAAGGAATGGCAACACCGGCGCGATGCCGTCAATCGCTATTTTTCGTCACTGGGCTACACGAATATCAACACCAACCAGAAGACGTTTTGCGAAGATGCATATGGCCGCGAAAAGGTTTCGCGCGGTCGCAACGGGGAAAACAGAAACAAGCTCACCACTGACGCCACTGCCCGCCTGTTAATGGAAATAGCTACAGGAAAATCGGTCACGTCACAACGCAGCGCGCTGATGATGGATCTTCTGAAGCGAGATTACTCGGGAACCAGTGCTGACGGTGACAGCCAGGCCCATGGATTTACAGGGATCGCCCTCGCGGGAGTGAATGGCGCCCGGCTCTGGTCGAAAGCGGGATGGACCAGCACCACCCGGCATGACGTGGCTTATGTGGAGCTGCCTGACGGGGGAAAGTTTGTATTGGCAACTTTCACCAGCGATCACGCCCGGGAGCGCGAGATTATTCCGACTGTGGCGCGACTGGTAATCAATGGGCTCAAAGATGTGAAGTGAGTTGCGGTCTCTAACCAAATGCCCGAGGACTTTTCAGTTTATCACTGTCCAGTTAGCGAGCTTTTTCCTCCGGTTAAAGATGCGAGCGAAGAGTCGCGCTACCGATTGACCGCTGACCAGATTGAGTTTTACCACGCCAACGGCTATGTCGCCGGCATGCGTTTGCTCAACGATGAACAGTTGGAAGCATTGCGAGACGAGCTTGATCAGCTCACTGACGTCGCGCACCCAGGGCGGCCGTTATTCTACGAGTACAACTCAAACGAGTCCTCAGATCCTTCACGCAAACTCTTTCATGCATTAGGCGCCTGGCGAGTTGCGCCCGGCTTTCACGACCTGCTTTGGAACCCGCGCTTTACGGTGCCGGCGTCGCAGTTGCTCGGCGGCGCGGTCCGTTTCTGGCATGATCAGATTTTCCACAAACCAGCCCATGATGGAGGAGTGGTGGCATGGCATCAGGATTATTCTTACTGGACCAGAACCACGCCGATGGCCCATTTGTCCTGCTGGATCGGCCTCGACGATGCTACCAGCGACAACGGCTGCCTTCATTACGTACCGGGGAGCCATCGCTGGAATTTGCTACCGGTAACTGGTTTGGTTGATGACATGAGCGCGATTGAAGGCGTGCTGAACGATGACCTTAAAGCGAAATTTAAGCCGGTAGCCATTGAACTCAAGAAGGGCGAAGCGGCCTTTCATCATCCATTGATGGTGCATGGCTCTTTTGCAAACAATACCAACCGCCACCGCCGAGCTACCGTGATTAACGTTTTTCGAGACGGCGTTCGTTCGGCTTCAGCCGATCCACTGCTCGATGGAGTTCCCGCAATCCCCAATGGATCGAAGATCGAGGGACAGTTTTTCCCGCTCTTATTTGATCCGAAAGGCGATTGATCTCACCCAACAGGAACATCCTGCTCCTGCCGGCATCTAATACCCGCGCCGAGTTCGAAAGAAAATCTAATTTTGTTGCCACTAACCTGAGGGACCACTATGTCTGACTACAGGAGCTCGTCGAGCAAACCTTTCATCAATGTCACACCACTGATCGATGTACTGCTCGTGGTTTTGATAATCTTTATGGTGGCCTCGCCATTGAAACCGCATAGCTTCGCCGCTAAGCTGCTGGCTGAACCCGATAGAACCGAAGACTTAGAGCCGAACCCTAAAACTCTGGTCGTCACCATCGAACCGGATCGCACGCTGAAACTAAATGCACTAACCGACATGGGAACGGTTGATGACACGAGCAAACTCAGCGTCAGGCTCACGGCGTTGTTTCAGGAGCGAAAGCAGAATCGCGTTTATAGCGACGCCATGATGTTGCGTCCCGATGTGCCTGAGGATCGCAGAATTGAAAAGACTGTCTTCGTCAAAGCGCCGCGGTCGATGAGCTACGGCGACGTTGCCAAAGTGATCGACGGAATCAAAGGCGCGGGAGCAAACCCAGTTGGTCTGCAACTGGATGCGCTGGACTAAGTGCTGTCCTTCGGTTGACTGGGGTTGGTCGGCCATCCTGATTCCTGAATAGGCTCGCTCCACACGAAATAACGCGAACTGATGAAGTTCGTGCGGTTTCGTGCCGTCTCGTGCTGTTTCGTTGATTCATTTTTCGGCCAACCTGACCCCGCTATTCCCTATCTCTAGTTACCAGTTACGGCGTACGGTTTTTCCGGGGTAGAATTTTGCGGAAGGACGGGGTAGGGTGGAGATAGTGAATAAGGAGCTGACGACCTAATGAAGCACAAATTTGGCCGGATCATGTTGTTCTCGCTTTTGGGCGCACTTGTCGCCACAGCTGGGAGCCATACCGCACAAGCACAGGCGGGTGGCGGTAGCTTGCCCGGCGATTCCATGGGCGGAGCGGCGCTCCTTTTCCGCAAGCCAAAAAATCCGGCCGCGTCGCGAAGTGGCGGTGGTCGCTTGCCGGTGAATAACAATTCGCGGAAGGCCGCAGTGGTCCAGGATCGAACGATTGCTAAAGCAAACGCTGCGAGGAGCGCCCCGACGCCTCGTTACTCTGAAGCTGAGCAGGAATATAAGTTGGCCACTCGTCAGGATCCCACTGACGCTCGCGGACACGAGGGGTTAGGGAACGTTTACCTGGATCAGGGAAAATTTGCCGAGGCTGCCCTGGCGTATCAGCAGGCTATCAAGGTCAAACCCGAACACCTGCCAGCTTATCAACCGCTTGGTTATGCGCTGGTGCGCTTGAATCGTTACCCGGAAGCTATCGACTCTCTTACGCGATCGCTGAAATATGATCAGAACAACGCTGAGGTCCACAACAACTTAAGCTACATGTACGTTCACGCGGGAAGATTTCAGGAGGCGGTTCAGGCCAGCAACCAGGCAATCACTCTCCTCGGCCAGTCGGGCCAGGCTTATCAGCAAGGGCTGCAGAACAAGAAGGAAGTGCTGTCGCACGCTTACAAGAATCTCGGCAATGCTTATGACGGCTTGAAGCAATACAACGACGCGGCTGAAGCGTTGAAACGCGCCACCGAGATTGAACCCGCAAACGCCTCGGCCCATTTCAATCTTGGGTTGGCCCTTTACAACGGCAAGCGTTACACCGACGCCATCGAGTCGTATAAGACAGTAATCAAACTGCGCCCTCAACTCGCTGCTGCACACTTCAACCTCGGCCTTGCCTATGTGGCGACCAACGACAAGGCCAGCGCTCGTGAAAAAGTTGCTGCGCTACAAAAGATAAACCCCGCGATGGCCGCGGAGCTGCAAAGATTGATCAGGAATTAAATTCCGAACACGCTTCAGTTGTCGTTTGCTCTGACACGCTAAAGCTTGTCGGACACTGCCTTCAACTCTGCAAACAATCGCGCGAGATCCTTCGCCTGATAGTGGGCATTCAGACCACTGGGATTTGGCAACACCCAAACAATAGTTTGTCCGATTGTTTCGTCCTGCCTGCCGATAACAGCTTTTGGCTTTCCAAAAGCGGTTCGATACGCGCCGAGACCAAGTATTGCCAGAACCTGCGGTCGATAGCGTCGCACTTTCGCCGCTAACTGTTTCCCGCCCTCGCGAATTTCATCTGGTGACAACTGGTCGGCCGTTGCGGTAGTGCGCATGACCACGTTTGTAATTCCATAACCGCTCACCAACAACGATTTTTCATCAAACGGTGAAACAATTCGGTCGGTAAACCCGCCGGCGTGCATTGCGGGCCAGAATCGATTGCCGGGCCGCGCAAAGTGGTGACCGACGGCAGCGGTGTAAAGTCCCGGATTGATCCCACAGAAGAGAACTCGCAGGCCCGGAGCGATAACGTCCGGAACGGTTTTTCCGACGGCGTCGAGCAGTTGCTGCTTGGTTGGTTTCCAGGGAACGTTCACAGGCCCGCCGTTGCTCACTCAATCTCGAAGCGCGCCTGCTGAGAAGCGGTGGTTTTGCTCACACGGTCAACCGCGGTTAACCGCAAAAGATAACGGCCCGCCGGCAGACCGGCGAGCGAGACTTCGGCGGCGTAAGGAATTCGAGCCAGATCGGTTGAAGCGTCCACTGTCATTTTCTTAAGCGGTGTAGTGACCACGGGCTGTTCGTCACGCAGGATTTGAAGTTGGATAGCGACATCCGGTTTTGCGTCACTAGATGAAGCCCTGGCATTGTAGGCAAAGATTATGAAACGAAGGTAGTCTCTGCTGGAGAAACGATTGTTGACGCTCATTCCCACCGAATTCTGCAACTCCTGACTACTGGACGCAGACGCAGCCTCCGTTGCCGGACGACCGCCCATTAACACGCTGCTTAGCGCCAGTTGCCCTTTTGATAAATCCGGAATTTCAATCCAGCCGTGAGCGCTTCCGGCTTTGCCGCTTTTCTCATCTCGAGCGGCTACTCTGACGTGGTAGAGCCCGGGAGTAAGAACGACCGGATGTCCATACGCGAGATCCTGTTCCTTTTGTCCGGCAGGCGGCGGGGTAACGGTGATCCGATTACTAAAGCTGGCACCGGGCTGTCCCTTCGCATTGAAGAAGGTCCCGGCTACATCCACCACCGCGGTTGGCTTTCCATTTACAGGTTCGAACGAAAAGAATTCGCGAGGCACCTGCATTGTTGCGGATAGCATTGAACCCTTTTCCGGAACGTTCAAAAAATTCAGGCTCAAGGCAATCGGAATTTCCCGTTCCTGAAAAGGCTTGCTCATCACCTTTCCCAGTTCGGATTGTGGTGGGCTCGCCGGAGGGGCCTGTTTGTCTGTACGCTTTGAAGCGCTGGCGACCCGCTCCGGCTCCAGGTCGAAGAAACCGCGCCTGACCTGAAGTGTGACTCCTGATCTACCGATCACCTTAACTTCAATCCGATTAAACTTTCTATTTTCTTTTGTCTCCAGATCCGGCTTCCAGGCAAGAAGGTAGTAAGTCGCCGTTTCTTTCAAAGCGCGTTTGACATGAGGTTCGAGCGCGTTTGAATTGAAGAACGCCTTGCCTCCCGTATCCGCGGCCAGTGCATTCATGGCATCCTGCGAGGCGGATAATTCTCCCATCGACGATCTCAACACTCGGCCAGTCGGATCAAACTGGGAAGGGCTGCTGGCATCAGTCAGGCTGGCCACCAGGCCACGTGCATCGATTGAATAAATCACGACTCCGCTCTTTGCAGCGAGGCTGGTAATTCGTTGAAGTTTGCCGTATGAGTCTGAGTTTTTGACGTCGAGGAAGAAGCCGTCTGAAATAAAGAACACCAGCTTTCGGCCGGGCAGCGACTTTGCAGATTTAACCAGGCCCTCGAGTCCAGCCAAACTGTCTCCCGTGACGCGTGCGGCCTGGGCCAGCAGGGAACGAGCCCGACCCTGGACCATCGCTTCGGCGGCCGCGGGCGTTATTCCCGGGTTGTTCTTCATCGTTTCTTCAACCAGGTAATCGGTGATGTCGCGATCGTAGCCTTCCACGCGCAACGCCTGATATTCAGACATGGCGGGCCGCTCAAAGTCCCTGATGGTATAGGGTCGGAAATTCAGTTTCGCGACTGCGGCACGGAGTACGGTTTTATTGTCAGTCAGTTGTTGCAGGAAACCGATTTGGCCGCTGGCCGACGCGATGGCGGCTTCATCATTTTGGCCCATCTCGTTGTCAACAAACTTTGTGAGCAGCTGGCGCGTGCGGACGATGCTCGACTGGTCCAGATGAAGATCGTCGACGAAGAAAAACACCGGCCGCCCGCGGTCGAGCGGAACAGCTGCGGCCGCGCTGGCCGCTCCTGCCCCTCCTGCATCGCTACGCCCATTCGCTGAGCCACGCGCAGCAGCCAATTGTCGTTCTTCGTTGGGGCTACCCGCGATCACTCGTTCGAAAAATTCAACAGGTTTAAGTTTGCCGTTAATCCTGAGTTCAAATTGTTCCCGTGTGAGGTCGTCGACAAAACGTCCCTGACGATCGAAAACCATGACGTCCGTCTGCACCAACTCGGTAGTTACGCGCAGTACTTCCGTTTGATCCTGACGTTCAGTTGTCCGAGGCTGTTGGGCCAGCGCCGGCGGCGCTGAAATCATGAGACCACTTAACGCGCTAACGAGAGCGCGACTTAGCACGCGCGTGATGGTAAATCGGATCGTGCTGAACGACGACGGCATATTCAAATGCAAGTTTAACGGGCAAGTTTCGGGGAGACGCTTGCGGAAACTACTACGGGCGCGGGTGGAGAATGCGGATTAGTCGCTTCACTTTCGATCCATCTTCGATTGGCCCGCGTGGTAACTATGTATCAGAGCAGCGCTTTCGTGCAATAGCAAAAACCTTCGCTGGTGTTTCCTCGTAGTAGCCTGTGAAAAAATGGAGGACAGTAAGCGATAGCTCTCTGCCGGCAGAGTAGGACGAACCCGATAATGACAAATCCCACAGTTGTTCTTGATCACATTTCCAAGAGTTTTGGTGAGTTTACCGCAGTCAATGATCTCAGCCTGGCAGTTAGTGCCGGCAGAATCTTCGGACTGCTAGGCCCAAACGGCGCAGGCAAAACCACTACGATCCGCATGATCGTCAACATTACGGCGCCGGATTCGGGTCGTATAGAACTGTTTGGACAACAGATCACTCCGGCGCTACAGGACCGCATCGGTTATCTGCCTGAAGAACGAGGTCTGTACAAGAAAATGAAGGTGGGCGATCAACTGAGGTTTTTTGCTGAACTGAAAAGCGTTCCCGGCAAAGAAGCCGACAAGCGTGTGGACCGCTGGTTAGAACGCTTGAAACTTACCGAATGGAAAGCGAAGAAAGCGACTGAACTCTCGAAAGGAATGCAGCAAAAGATTCAGTTTATTACCGCGGTGATCCATGAGCCTGACTTAGTGATCCTGGATGAACCGTTTTCAGGTTTGGATCCGGTAAATGTGGATCTTCTGAAGCAAATTATTCTTGAACTGAAATCGGCGGGCAAGACCATCATCTTTTCGACCCATCAAATGGAAGTCGCGGAAAAAATCTGCGACGACATCTGCCTGCTCAATCGCTCGCGGAAAGTTTTAGAGGGGAGCATTCGAGAAGTTAAGCGCGGATTCAGCCGCAACGCGGTGGCGCTGCGCCTGGTTGGAGGCGAATCGGTTTTGGCGAATCGCGACCTGATCAGTCATGTTCAACGACATAGCGACAGCCTCGAAATTTTACTTGCGGAGGGCACGGACGCACAGACGCTCCTTAAGGAATTGCTTGCTGAAGGAACCACCATCGAGAGATTCGAGATGATCGAGCCCAGCCTGCACGACATCTTCGTCGAGAAAGTCACGGAGAAAGCATGAACAAACTGATTGCGATCATCAAACGCGAGTACCTGCAAAAGGTACGCACAAAATTCTTCGTGATCATGACGATCCTGGGACCAGTGATGTTGGTCGTGGTTACAGTCGTGCCCGGACTTCTCCTCAGTATAAAGACCGGCGGCGACACTCGCCTCGCTGTCCTTGACCAGACAGAGGGCTCGAAACTCTACCACCCGATTCGGGACGCCCTAACGACAGCGAAAGCCAACGAAGAGGGCAATGACCGCGCGGCGATAGCCGACGCGGCAAATTCCAATTCAAAAGATCGACTGGAGAAGGCCGGAAAGGCCGCAGTCGGAAGTTTCCGTGTCGAGCAGGTGAGTGCGAATGGGCGGCCATTGGAGGAGATCAAACGCGAGCTGAATGCGCGCATCGGCCGCGAAGATCTGGACGGCTACCTGGTGATTCCCTCCGACATTCTGAACAACAGCGACAGCAAGAGCTCTTACTACGGACGCAATGTCGGCGACGTCTTTACGCGCGGGCAGATCGAAAAGCGACTCAACAGCGCCGTACGCAGGCAGAGGCTAATCAGTCAGGGAGTCAAGGACGCAGACGTGGAGGCGCTCTCGAAGTCAGTTGATCTCGCTACTTATCCGGTTAACGAAAAAGGTGAGGAAGGTGCAGAGGACTCCGGCGCCGGGTTTGTCATGGTTTTCATCATCGCGTTCCTGATCTATATGACGATACTTTTGTATGGTCAGGTCGTGCTGGGCGCGATCATCGAGGAGAAGGAAACGCGCATCGCGGAGATACTTTTCTCGTCGGTGCGGCCGCTCCAGATCATGTTGGGAAAGTTGATTGGCGTTTCTCTGATGGCGGTTACGCAGTTGGGGATTTGGGCATTGGCGTTTGCGGCGCTGGTCCTATTCGCTGTGCCCGCACTGGCTGCGCGAGGATTTACGGGCATCAACCTTCCGCGCCTGCCGCCGTTTTTCGCCGTCTACTTTTTCGCCTTCTTCCTGCTCGGCTATTTCATTTACGCTTCGCTCTACGTGCTGATCGGCTCGATGGTGACGACTGCACAGGAGGGCGGACAGATGGCGATGCCGGTCATCTTTCTCTTAATGGCCGGACTGTACCTCGCATTCGCGGTCATACGCGCGCCAAATTCTTCCCTTGCCTTCTGGGTTTCTATCGTTCCGTTTTTTGCGCCGATCACAATGATGGTCCGAATCGTCTCGCAGACGCCGCCGTTCTGGCAGATAATCCTGTCACTTGGCATTGGATTTTTAACCGTTGTGCTGTTTCTTTGGATAGCATCGAGAATATATCGCATCGGGATGCTGATGTATGGCAAGAAGGCTTCGATTCCTGAAGTGATACGCTGGGCGCGGCAGGCATGAGCTAAGAACGCTGGATTTTCGACGTGAGCGTCAGTCTTACGGAACGGCTTTGCACAAAAAGTAGGATTCGAGTCTAGGGAGTATCTGCACTCAAGCGCCAACGGGCGAAAATAGCCTGGGCCAGCGGCCCAGGAGTCAATCGAGAGCAAAGATACTAAGCGCTGAAAGCGCGGAATAACGGTTACTTAGGAAATCGCGGCCATTAGTAGGGTGGCCATTTCGCGCCTTCAGCGCTGGAAAAATGCGCCGTCATTTCCCAGGCCGTTGGCCTGGGCTTTTACATTTCGCGCCGTTGGCGCTGAAAGCAACCATCAACGACTTTTTGTGCAACGCCTTACCGAACGAGTTTTTTCTTGAGTTCCGGCGCGAAAAGCATATACTACGCGCCGTTAGCCTCGCATTTCAAAGTTCCTTGCCAGACATCACCTTCGGGACGATGTAAGCACACTCGGAGAAGGTCCTCAGTTTCTCGAGACGCCCGGCAACCTAAGCACGCCGGCTCAAAACCGAACCTCCTCTACACCTCCAAGCTGGTTTGCAATTCTCCCGGCGTAGTCCCTTGCAGGGAACCAAATCCGCTTGGTCTCACAACCAAAAAAAGGAGAATCCCATGAAACACAAAACATTTGTAGTCTCACTCATCACTCTGGTCGCGCTGGTGCTATTGCCAGGTATGGCGAATTTTGTGAACGCCCAACAGGACCGCCAGACTTTCTCGAAAGAGGATATCGAGCGGGCCAAAAAAGCCGCCGGCCAATCAGATGGAAAACAAGCACATGCTCTTCAACCTGCACCGTCGGGACTCGGATGCAGAGGTCCGATCACGCAAGTGCTCGACGTGGCGGATGAGAATGTAAGGTTTACTGGCGCCAATTATTTCACCAACCCAGGTGGCGGCCAGGGCGCGGGCTTTGATAAGACTCCGCTTTTGACCACGAAGGTACAGCTTGCGCAAGGCACCTGCCTTGACGCTCATCTGAGCGCTATCGTAGGCAGTAAGCAGTCGTACGGCGTGGCGGCCCTGACCATGTTCCAGGTTACGCTGACTCCCGTCGGCGGTGGTCCACGACATATGGTCGGCCACTACCACACCCCCTTTGGCATGCCCAGTCCGGCTGTTGCATTGGAGGCGGAGCGCGACGTGGATATGTTAGGTGCAAACTTTTTTCAAAGAGTAGGAATGGCACCACACGATGTTCCTCCGGGAGTCTACAGGGTTGACGTTTGGTGGTCAGGAGCTGGTCCGGGAGGCGCCATCGGAGCTGCGTTTGTGCTGAAACTCTATATGAGGTAAGCGCTAAACTTCTGACTCAACTAAAAACCAAGTTTCTTTCCGTCGGCAGCTCCAGCCTATTCAATGTTGGCGCTGCCGACGCTTTGCTTGAGGCCTACTCCGAGGTGACAATATGGAAACGACGATCGCGAGATTCACATGTGGAACATCATCACCGGGAGCGCCGCATTCCCGCGCGCCCCGTGGTGGTGGCGACCTTATAAGGAAGAAGTCAGAACCGGGAGCGGTAGCGACCGGGTCAAAGATCAGCGACCGGGTGCCGCGGTCAACTCCAAGAAACAAGCTCGGCGAACTGGCGTGTTAAGAGTTGACGGTCAAAATGATCTTCCTGCTTGCTTGGTTTCTTTCGTGTAGCTTAGTGTGACTTCGTGGATCGTATGGAACTGGACGCTGAGCACACTATCCACGAATCTACACGAAGGACCACGAAACAGCACAACCTATGCTCGGCTAACTCGCGAGCCCATCATGCCCATCGAAATCGAAAAGAAGTATCGCCTGAGTAAGAAACAACGCGAGGAAGTGTTGCAGCGGCTTCCCGAAATCGGCGCCAAACGAAAAGGCGAAGACTTCGAGGTGAACATGCTCTACACCGGAGAAAGCCTCGAGATGAGCAATAGCGTGTTGCGGCAGAGACGAATCGGAAAGCGTGGAATTCTTACTTTCAAGCAGCGATTCCCCTCAAAGTCTGATATCAAGCACCAACGCGAAGAAGAAACACGCGTCGACGATCCCGACGCCATGGAAGCGATTCTTGAGGCGCTGGGATTTGAGCCGGCTCTGGTTTATGAGAAGCGCCGCGAGACGTGGACCCTCGGCAGGACGGAGATTGTGATCGACGAACTCCCGTTTGGCCTGTTCATGGAGATTGAAGGAAGCGAACAGGACATTCGCGACATCGAAAAGAAGCTTGCAATCAAACGTCTTCGAACCGAGTTCGCGACCTATCCACAACTCACCCAGAAATACGGGATTGATCATGGCGGTGTAATCGAGGCACGCTTTCCCGAATAGTTGTAAAGCAAACTGTTAGTTTGCGTCTCAGCCCTTATTCGTCGGGATCAGGCGGCAAAAAAAAAACGACTTCGCTCTTTCGAACGAAGTCGCCTTTGCTAGCCAGAGAAGGGAACTGATTACATTCCCATTCCACTCATGCCGCCCATGCCACCAGGCATTGCCGGACTCTGCTTGTCGTCCTCGGGGATCTCGGAAACCATTGCTTCCGTAGTCAGCATGAGACCTGCAATCGAAGCAGCATTCTGCAGCGCCGTGCGAGTGACCTTGGCTGGGTCGATAACACCGGCCTTGACCAGGTCCTCGTAAGTCTCAGTCTGCGCGTTGAAGCCGAAGCTGTCGTTCTTCTCAGAACGAACGCGCTCGACGACTACTGCGCCTTCCTTGCCGGCGTTCTGCACGATTTGACGCAGCGGCTCTTCGAGAGCGCGACGGACGATATTAACGCCAATCTGCTCGTCAGGGTCGCCTTCGCCTTCCTTGTTAATCTGGAACTTCTCGAGCGCTTTCGCGGCACGAACCAAAGCCACGCCGCCGCCCGGAACGATTCCTTCTTCCACAGCCGCGCGCGTCGCATGCATAGCATCCTCAACACGGGCCTTCTTCTCTTTCATTTCCGTCTCGGTAGCTGCGCCGACTTTGATTACCGCCACGCCGCCAACGAGTTTCGCCAGGCGCTCCTGCAGTTTCTCGCGATCGTAGTCTGAAGAAGTCTCTTCAATCTGCGCTCGCAGAGTCTTGACGCGTCCTTCGATGTCGCTCTGTTTGCCGTTGCCTTCGACGATGGTCGTGTTGTCCTTGTCGATGGTGATCTTCTTGGCGCGACCGAGATCCTCAAGCTTGACGTTTTCGAGCTTGATGCCGAGGTCTTCACTGATGACCTTGCCGCCGGTCAGAATCGCGATGTCTTCGAGCATTGCCTTACGACGATCGCCAAAACCAGGAGCTTTCACAGCAGCGATGTTTAGCGTGCCGCGCAGTTTGTTAACCACGAGGGTTGCGAGGGCTTCCCCTTCAACGTCTTCAGCGATGATCAGCATCGGCTTGCCGAGCTTGGCGACCTGTTCGAGCAATGGCAGCAGGTCTTTCATCGAGCTGATCTTCTTTTCGTGGATCAGGATCAATGGGTTTTCGAGGGCCGCTTCCATGCGCTCCGGATCAGTTACAAAGTAAGGGCTGAGGTAACCACGATCAAACTGCATTCCCTCAACGACCTCGAGCGACGTTTCCATCGTCTTCGACTCTTCGACTGTGATGACGCCGTCTTTTCCGACTTTGTTCATCGCTTCGGCAATGATGTTTCCAATTGTGGAATCGCCATTGGCAGACACAGTGCCGACCTGAGCAATCATGTCGCCCTTGACCGGCTTCGCCAGTCGTTTGATTTCTTCAGTCGCGCGTTCGACAGCCTTGTCGATACCGCGCTTGAGGGCCATTGGATTGGCGCCGGCGGCTACAGTCTTCACGCCTTCGCGAAAGATCGCCTGGGCCAATACGGTGGCGGTAGTGGTGCCGTCGCCCGCAACGTCAGACGTTTTCGAAGCAACTTCGCGAACCATCTGGGCGCCCATATTTTCGAGGGAGTCCTTTAGTTCAATTTCCTTTGCTACTGTAACGCCGTCTTTCGTAATGGTCGGGGAGCCAAACTTCTTGTCGATAACTACATTGCGGCCTTTGGGGCCGAGCGTGATTTTCACAGCATCGGCGAGTTGATTGATGCCGCGCAAAATCGCTGCGCGTGACTCCTCGCCATGAACTACTTGCTTTGCCATTTCTGTCTTCTCCTACTGAATTAGTGTGTGATTTAGAAACGCGGCTGAGTCTGAGATTTGACTACTTGCCTTTCTTCGTGCCGGCAGCTGCGCCCGCGCGTGCGATGATTCCCAAAATCTCGTCTTCGCGCATGATGAGCAGTTCTTCGCCGTCTATCTTGATTTCCGAGCCGCTGTACTTGCCAAAAAGGACACGATCGCCGGTTTTGACATCAAGGGACTGTCGCGTTCCGTCTTCCTTATACTTGCCTTCACCAACTGCCACGACTTCGCCTTCCTGGGGTTTTTCCTTGGCCGAGTCGGGAATGATGATCCCTCCGCGTACCTGTTCGCCCTCTTCAATTCGTCGCAAAATAACGCGGTCATGCAGCGGCGTGATGTTTGTTGCCATGCCTGTTAACTCTCCTTTCAGTTTTCCTTTTTAAGATTTGTAAGATTACTTTCCTGAAGTTTGAGGCTTCCGGACCGACCGGCGTTAGCACTCTATTTGGATGAGTGCTAAGAATAGCCGGGCATACTAATCGTTGTCAACTGCAGGTCCGGGCCGGGTGGGTGAAGGGAATTTACTATCTTCCGCCGACTTTTGCTGCGCGAGCGAGCGGTTTCGAGGGCCGCTCATGCTTTTGGTAGGAGGCGACGCGTTTGGAGAGCGTGTTTCGGTGAATACCCAACGCCTCCGCCGTCTTTACGAAATGATCCTTATTGCGCGCTAAGGCTCTCTTGATGTAGAGCTTTTCAAATTCGTTCATCGCTTCAGCCAGCAAAATCCGGCCGTCCAGCATTTCTTCAACCAGGGATTCAAGGCGAGCACGCATGTTTTATTCGCTTGGGAACAGTCGGGAAATCAAAGGCTCTTTCCGGTTAACAATCGATAGGCTTCGAGATAGCGCTCAGTGGTTGCAATCGCGACTTCATCGGGAAGCGGTGGAGCCGGTGGCATTTTGTTCCAGTCCAGCGTCTCCAGATAGTCCCTTACAAACTGCTTATCAAACGAGGGCTGCGATTTCCCAGGCTGGTAGCTGTCGGCCGGCCAGAATCGAGAAGAATCCGGAGTTAGTACTTCGTCCACCAGGGTTATTTGACCATTGCCGTCGCGGCCGAACTCAAACTTCGTGTCAGCGATAATAATTCCTCGACTGCGCGCGTAGTTTCGAGCCTCGGAATAAAGGCGTATTGAAGTGTCGCGCAAGTAATCCGTTATCTCCGCTCCGAGGACGTCGCGAACCTGTGCTTCGCTAATGTTCTCATCATGGCCTTCTTCTGCTTTGGTTGAGGGTGTGAAAATCGGTTCCGGAAGTTCGGCTGACTCAGGAAGGTTTTCCGGGAGCTTATGGCCACAAACTTCGCCGGTTCGCAGGTAATCTTTCCATCCAGAGCCGACAAGATACCCGCGTACCACGCATTCGACCGGAAACACTTCCGCTCGCCGTACGAGCATCGATCGTCCCTCAAGCTCAGGATGATCATTAATCGAAGCCGGCATCTTTCCCAGGTCCGTGGTCACCAGATGGTTGGGAACTACGTCGCCCAGTTTTTCAAACCAGAACTCCGAAAGCGCAGTTAAGACCTGACCTTTGCGAGCAATCGCGGTTGGCAGGATGCAATCGAAAGCCGAGATGCGATCGGTCGCGACGATTAGAAAGTGTTCGTGATCGACAGCGTAGACATCGCGCACCTTGCCGCGACGAACAAGTTTCAAGTCAGAGAGAGACGATTGCAAAAGGGATGCGGCAGCATTCGGCATTATTGTGCTGGGTCCGGAACTGAAATTGTTTGTGACGGCGAGCGCGATTTTGCTCGTGAGGAAAAGCTTTGTCAACACAGCCCCGGTTTTAAGTTGGTTGCAAACTTTAGTTGGGCGCGTATGGTGCTCGTTGGTCTCGACGACCATACCTTTTTGCAAACCGGACTAACTCAATCCAATCTCTGTTGGGCGCAGGAAGGCTAGTTCTCAGGCCCTTCTCACGCGAAGTCTGATCCTCAGAAAGGCGAGAATTGGTGCGATTTCCTTAAGGATAGCGGCGTAGTGAACCGACTATTGCTAATTGTGGCTCTTGAGAGTTCGTGGCTGGTTTGGAGGTTCGTGATCCGACTAAGCTCAGCCACTCCTTTAGTTAGCACCGACCAGTCACCCCCAACTCCGTCGTTTGGACTCCCCGAGGCAGGCAAAACTTAATACTTGAGTTTCATAGGCTTGTCCTGTAATATTCCTTTGCCCGAGGGGCGTCTCCCAAAGGCGTCCAGCCTCCGAATCTCCTGCTTGTCAGTTTCAACAAAGTCATTCTGATGATGATAACAGCTGCTGACAGACAGAAATCACCCAAGGACAATAACCAACCGACCGAACCAAGCGAGCGCAAGACTTCCCTGCTTGTTGTCGAAGACGACGAAAATATTTCGAGCGCTATTAGCGAATACTTCTCTCGTGCAGGTTACAACGTGACTACCGTTCAAGATGGCGTAATGGGCGTGAAAGCAGCGCTGGAGGATCCTCCGGACGCTGTTGTTCTCGATCTGATGTTGCCGAAAATGGACGGCTTAGCGGTGTGCAGGGAGATCCGCGAAAAGGTCAGTTACATGCCGATTCTGATGCTTACCGCAAAAGACGATGTGGTTGATCGAGTACTTGGATTGGAAATGGGCGCGGATGATTACATCACCAAACCCTTTAGCCTGCGCGAGCTGGAAGCGCGAATCAAGTCAGTATTGCGCCGAAGTCGCACGTCATCAAGCGCCGATGGTGCGAAGGACGAAGCGCCAATCGTACGAGGCAGGTTAAGAATTGACCCGGCAAGGCGGGAAGTAACCATTGGAGACCGTCAAGTGGATTTGACTCCTAAAGAGTTTGACCTGCTACGGCTCTTCGCATCGAACCCAGGGAGGGTTTTTCCTCGCAAGTATTTACTTGAAAAGATCTGGGATTACTCTTACGAAGGCTATGACCGGACAATTGATTCACACATCAACCGGTTGCGAGCCAAAATTGAAGAAAATCCGGAAAACCCGCAAATGGTTCTCACCGTTTGGGGAATCGGCTACAAGTTCAGCGACGAACAATAACAGGTCCGTCGTCTCGCCAAAAATCGCATAATCCACCGCCAAAGCCAGGTTTCAAATCATTTGAACCCGTATTTGGTTCCCTCTGCTGCCGGCCTGCTTAAAAGCTAATGCCCCCGGCCAACAAAAAAATGAAGAATCTTTTTAAATCAAATGAATATAGGAATCGTGGCTGCGACCGGGAGTCTGGCGTGCGGCGAAGCGGCTATAAATTCGCAGTAGCTGCAATCCTCTGTTTTGCGCTGTCCGCAGTGGTAATGCAGTTTTCTGTTCAGGCTCAGAGGGGGCAACTGAACGTTACCAACATTTCGACCAGTGCAGCTGCGGGTGGAACTACAGTTTCTATCGTTGCCAATGGATCATTGGGGAAGGCCCAGACGTGGCACGACTCCGAGGGTTATCACGTCGTCATACCGAATACGGTTGCAGCTGATTCTCTGAAAACGATTCGCGGGTTAAGGGTGCGGCGTATTGGAACGTCACTCGAAATTGTGGCCCACACGAAACCCGGTGCGGCGGTCAACGTGCTGTCGTTCGACAACAAATTGCAGTTGGTCATTGAGGGCAAACTAAACTCGAAGTTTGGCGACTTTGATGCGCCCGTCGTCGCTTCGTCAGAGGAACCCGGTGTATATCGCGAACCGCAATACTGGGTACCTCCGCAATCGGTCCCACAGGGCAGCTTTTCTTCTCCGGTTGGGAACATGGCGTCGAAGCCTGTTACATCAAACGCAGAAACGGCGCATAACTCAACCAACTGGAACCCGCAAATGGGGCCGCAAGCGAGCTCGCCTCCGGCCACTCCGGCGACTCAAGCGGCCGATGCCGCTCTGGCGCCATCTGAAATCGAAATTCAGCCCGAAGACGACGGCATGGTCGCTTCGGTTTTTTCAGGATCGAGCGTTTTCGTGGTTATGGCCCTGGGTTTATTTGGGCTGCTAGTTTCGCGCAAGCTTCGATCACGACAAGTTGTAGCAGCGGTGAACGACGAAACAACATCGGAATTGGATGACCAACTGCTGGAAATGACGGCCGCGACTGATTTGAACAACAGCAGTTCATCTAAGAGCCTGGTGAAGAGCGCACCGTCTGGTGGGTCAAATGGCGCAAGCGGATCATCGGCATTGTCTCGCCAACCTGTAGGACGTATGCAGGTTGCAGGTCCAACCTCCCTTTTTGGCGCCTATCGAATCGACCAGGAAGTCGGAAAACTGGTATATGGCCAGGCACACCGAATCGATGTGCTGTCGTCTCGCGCGATTGACGACCGGCGGGCTATCGAGGCTTCGCTGATTAAGAGTGTCAACTCTCCCGACCTTGACGAAAATGGCCAGCGTAAGGCGCGTGAGGCACTGGAAGAGTATGGCTTCGTGGCTCGCCAGTGTGCCGCACTGCTCCTGGCCCCGGACGCTTTCGAGCGCACATCCGCAGCGCGAGCGCTCGGCGAGATCAGGTCAGCCGCATCCCTGCCATTTCTGCTGGAGGGTCTTTACGACTCCGAACCCATCGTTCGTAATCAAGCGGTAATGAGCATCGGTGAGTTAAAACTTCCAGCGGCTATCGGAGCGCTTCTCGATATCGCGAGGACGCATCCAGACGTTCCCAGTGGTCTGTTGAGCCGCACCTTGAGCGCTTGCTCTGTTGAAGGATTAGACTTCTTTGACGCAGTCATGCCCGAACCGTCCTTATTGGGTGGTGCGCACGACGACATTGTTGAGCAAATCACTCACCTTGAACCCACCAGTTCGGTTGAGGAACTGCCGGAGTCGTCGGACGATGAACGGCTAACCCAGGCTTTGGTTTTAGTGGCCAGCAGTGATGTTCAGGAACGCGCCGAAGCTTTGAAGACGCTCGTGCAATTTCGAATCAAGAGTGCAGTTGAGGCGATGGCGATGGTGGCTCGCAACGACGCTGAACCGAATTTGCGGTCCGTAGCGATATCGAGCCTTGGCACGATCAACCACGAATCAGTTTTCCCATCTATTCTTATCGGGATGGCAGATGAAGCACGTGAGGTTAGGGCCGCATCAGCGCGTTCGTTAAACCGGTTAAGTTTCGATAGGTCGGAGGCCTACGTTCGGGTTATCGAAACCAGTGACGAGGCGACAATCAATCAAGTGGCCAAAGCATGCATTCACGCGGGAATCGTATCCCAGAATCTGGATCGCCTTGCCGCCAGCGATCATCGTCAGGCCTACGAAACTTTTTCGCTCATCTGCTTGCTGGCCAAGGCGAGGATGAGCCAACCAGTGTTGGATGCCATTTCGGATCATGCCAACAGCGACGTTCGAATCAAAGCGGTGCATCTACTGGCTTGCACTGGTCAGCCTGAAATTGCCGATCAATTACGCGAGTTGGCCGTGAAGGATGGAATGCGCGAAGACGTTAAGACTGCCTTATTGGAGGCGCTATACAAGATCGAGCAGGACCACCTGCAGGACGAAACGCCGGAGAGTGAGATTCAGGCGGATAGCGATCCAGTGCCGCCGGCTGACGAGGCCGAGTCTCCTGAGGTTACAAACGCGTTCGACCTGGCGATGATACCGGCACCCGCTCTGGAGTTGGAAACACCTTCAGGCGATGACGCCAGCACTTTCTTTGAATTTGAGCCGACAGTCGAGGTCGCAGCCCTCGAAGAGGTTGAAGAATGATTTCTGGACTCCAGAGCGGTCCGAACGCATAATATACACGGCCGCTCTCCCTCCACCGCCCCAATGAAAACGAAATCACCCCAGGTTAGGACTAGTAAAAACGGATGGCGTCACGTCGCCATTTTGTTGGCGTTTGTCGCCCTCATCTCAATTGGCGCCACTCTGGGATTCTCTCAGGTGAAGAATCAGAAGCGCGTCACCGCCCTTCAGTTGGGAGATGCTCCTGAAGGCGCCCGGGTCACGATCGTTTCTGATTCGGCGTTGAATGATTACGAAGCTTTCAGGCGCGGCGATCGCTTCTACGTCAAAATTCCGCTCGCAGACTTTAGCGCCGCGACCCCGAGTTTTCATGGAAATGGTTTTGAAGACGTGCGTGTTCAGAAGGTTGGGGACAGTGTCATCGTTTCTTTCAAACTTCAGCCGGGAGCGACCGCGCGAGTCGATCAGCGTTCGAACCGGCTCGACGTTATTTTTTCAGCGGTCAGTGCGACACGAAGTGTTGCTCCGGTGAACGTTGCGAAGAGTTATCCCACCAGCCGGAATCGCAGGAATGACATCGACTCGGAAGCTGCGGCGGGTCCGGTTCCGCCGATGACTTCGACTCCAGTTCGCGAGTCGCGTGGAAACGACTATACCGAGGTCTCACCTGAATCCGGATCCAGCAGTTACCGCGACGCTGCTCGCGTACCGAGGTCCAATCGTCGAAATGCTTCCCAAACCGGTTCAACTCAGGACAGTAGGCGAAGTGGTACGGCGGAAAACTTAGCTTCGCAAACAAAGCCCACTGCTTCATCCTCAATACCCTCGCCGACGACGGCGCCCTCCAGCAGTGCGACATCAGCTACTACACTTGCAACCCCAGCTGCCGCCGGCACACACAATCCCTACGGAGTTCCGGTGGCTGTGACCTCCAAGACGGTGGAAACATCGAGCTGGGACAGCCGAATCAAGTTTCTTAAAGCCTGGGCCAAGCTCAATCGTTCGGCGCTCATCATCGGCGGACTCGTTGCGCTGGCCTTACTCATTGGTTTCGTCCTCTGGTCTCGTCGAAAACGACGAGCACCTGGCGCCGCGAAGACGCCGCGAAAAGACCTGAAAAAGTCGACAGCCGAAAAAGTGGCGGGCCGAACTGTTGTTGAAAGCCCCGCTGCCACGCCTGTCGCGAAGCCTCCTGTTCCGAGTAGTCCCGTGGCGCGGCCTGATGTTTGGACGCCGCAACCTGCATCGGCAGGATTCGCTGCCGCGGGAATGCACGAATCAAGGCAGGCAGATCAAGACCGGGAGGTTTTTGAATTATGAAGCTTGAAGCACTAATTGAAACTTGCGCGCAGCTCGGAATCAGGTTGGCGCTCGCAGGCGACAACAACGATCGCTTAAAGGTTGACGCTCCCAAGGGCGCGTTAACAGCGGAGTTGCGCGATGCTCTCACGTCCACCAAACCGGAATTGATCGCTTTTCTGAAAACTCAACTGCGGTCCGCAGTAGCCAACCATGCCGAGACTGAAACCGAAGTCCCGTCCCGTTTAGTTATTGATAAGAGTCCGGCTCCAGTCGCTAACATCCCGAAAGTGTTGGAAGTAAGAAAACCAATCGAGGAGGCGCCTCGACCAACTGCGCCGGTAAAGCAGGATATCTCAAACACTGAAGTCGGAAAGCTGCTGTCGGGCCGCGACTACGACGTAAGTGCGATTGCAACGGAAAATCGTGCAGCGAGGAAAGTAGTTGGCGCTGAATTGCTGGCCGCACTCTCGAGTCGGAATTATGACCAGCATCAACCAGCCCGCCGCGCCTTTATAGACCATGGTTATTTTGACGAAGCCACCAGGGACTTGAGAACAGCAGATTCTCCAGCAGAGCGCGCCGCCGCCGCACGCAAGTTGGGAGTGGTTCGCGATTCGATGGCGACCCCTCACCTTATCGGAGCCCTTTCAGATGGCGCACCAGAAGTGAGACGGGCTTCAGTTGAAGCTCTTGGCCAAATTGGTGACCCGTCCGCGATCGCCCCGCTAAATGAACTCCTCATGAGCGAAACCAGCCGCCAGTTGCCCGAAGCCGTGATCCGGCACGCGATCAATTCGATAGCAGTAACAGAAGCAAAAAACACACCTGTGAAAAACAAACCCACACTCCACATCGTTGAAAAAACCGCCGCGGCTCCCGAAGCCCCGGCGCCAAAACGCGAAATATTCGCCGAATACCTCAGCGCATTTGAGCAGAAAGAGCGAGAAGCGCAAATTACCGCTATGCCACTTAATCCAACCCCATCCCCCAATACTCTTGAAAATACCGAGCACCAACTCATGCGCGAGGAAGAGGCATTGAGAAATGCCGCTGACGCTCTCGAGCGGAAGCGCATGGAAGCAGAGGCCTCGCGACAAATAGCTGAGGACGAGGCACGCCTGACAGTAGAAAGAGAAGTGCAGGCCCGCATGGAAATCGAGGTTCGCATCCGTGCTGAAGCCGAAGCGCGCCAGCGAGCTGAGGAGGCCGCAAAGCAAAAGGTGGAGGAAGAAAACAGATTGCGAGCAGAAGTTTTGGCGCGCGGCCGTGCCGAAGAGGAAGCCCGCCGTCGAGCTGAAGAGGAAGCACAGTTTCGTTTAGAAGCCGAGACGCTGCGTAAGGCTGCTGAAGAGCTCGCCCGCAAACGTGCCGCAGCTGAAGCCACGCGGAAAGAAGCAGAACTTGCGGCGCGACGCCAGGCTGAAGAGGAAGCCAGGCGGAAGGCGGAAGAAGAAGAGCGGGCTCGTGTGTTAGCAGAAGCTCGTCGTCAGGCGGAAGAGGACATGCGTCGCCGCGTCGAAGAAGAAATGCGCCGTCGTGCCGAAGAGGAAGCTCTTGCGCGCGCTGCCGAGGAGGCTCGGTTAAGGGCCGAAGTGGAAATGCGCATTCAAATGGAAATCGAAGCCAAGCGTCGTGCTGAAGAGGAAATGAAGCGACGTGCCGAGGAGGAGTTACGTCGTCGCGCCGAAGAAGAAGTCCAGGCCCGCGTCGCCGAGGAAGCTCGGTTAAGAGCGGAAATGGAAGCCAGGATTCGGGCAGAGCAGGAAGCAATGCGCCAGGCGGAAGAAGAGTCAAAGCGGAGGGCAGAGGAAGACGAGAAGCGGCGCGCCGAGGAAGAACTCCGAGCCCGCGTGGCCGCTGAGGCCCAACGTCGCGCAGAAGAAGATCGCTTGCGCCGGGAAATTGAAGAGCGCCAGCGCGTCGAGTCTGCCCAGTTTCGACTCGAGCAGGAAACGCTCATGCAGGTTGCTGCCGATCTCTCGCGCCGTCGTTCCGAGTTGGAAAACGCCAGACAGCAGGCGGAGGAGGAAGCACGGCTTCTGGTTGCGGAGGAGCAGCGCGCCAAAGATGAAGAAGAACGCCGACAAATAGCGCTCGAACGTCAGCACATTGAAGCTGAGGAGCGACGCCGAATTGAAGACGCACAACGCGCTGAGGCTCTGCGTCGTGCTGAAGAGGAACAACTTCAGGCCGTTGAGCAGGCGCGACGCGAGGCAGAAGAATCTGATCGTCGTCTTGCCGAACTCGAATCGGTAAAGGCCAAGGCCGAGGCGGACGCGCGTAACCGGTCAGAGAAGGAACAACACCTTAAATCCGAAATCTTTGCATTGGTTCAGGCCGAAGAAGAGCAACGGACCCGAATTGAGACTGAGATCAAACGACGGCAGGAAGCCGAATCCCGCCTCAACGAACAAGAAGCGAGGGCTGAAGAAGAAGCCTTGCGCATGGCTGAAGAGCTTCGTTCGAAGGCCGAGGAGCAGGCGCGTCGGCGTGCAGAGTTTGAGGCACGCGTGAGGGAAGAAGAGGCGATTCTCAGGGCCGAGGCTGAAGCCCACGCGAAGGCGAAGGAAGACGCGCGCCGTCTTGCCGAAGATGCTCGGCAGAGAACTGAAGAAGAGGCTCGTCAACGCGCCGACGCCGAGGCACTTCTGAAAGAGGAAGAAGAGCGTCTGGCGACCGAGCAGCAAGCGCGACTGCGAATCGAAGAAGAAGCGCAGCGCTTCGCTCTCGAAGCTCGTGCGAAAGCTGACGAGGAAGCTCGAATGCGCGCCGAGGCTGAAGCCCGGGTGAAGGAAGAGCAAGACCGACTCCAGTCCGAGCAGCAGGCCCGTTTCGCGGCCGAGGCAGAAGCCGAACGCCTCACCGCTGAGGCACGTGCGAAGGCGGAAGAGGAAGCCCGGCTCCGCGCCGAAGCGGAAGCTCGAGTGAAAGCTGAAGAGGCCCGTCTCGAAGCAGAACAACAAGCTCGCCTTCGTGCGGAAGAAGAAGCGCAACGGCTGATAGAGGAAACGCGCGCTCGTACAGAAGAGGAAGCCCGACGCCGCGCGGAAGCTGAAGCGAAAGCCGAAGCCGAACGCCGGGAAGCCGAGGTTCAGGTTCTGCGCATGGAAGCCGAAGCAGAAGCCCAGCGCCGTGCAGAAGCAGAAGCGTTGAAAGCCGAAGCAGAACGCCGGGAAGGTGAGGCCCAGGCTGCGCAAATGGCAGCCGAAGCAGAAGCCCGTGCAAAAGCTGAACAGGAAGCTAAAGCGGAGACCTCGGAGCAGTCGTTCCATTTTGAAGCGTCGGCGCTAGAGTCGTCAGTTCCGGAGCTTTCGTGGGTTGAAGTTGATTTCAACAGCGACAGCGCTACGGATGAACTGGCTTTGGTAGTTGAAGGCGAGACGGAGACTTCGGTTGACGATCTTTCCTATGCTCTTGAGCCAGTAAACGAACCCGTCAAGGGCCTCGACGTCGTCTTTGCCGAAAAAGGAATCGTCTCGGCTGAGGATGATGCGGGAATTCCTTCTGACATCCTGAATCGACTCAACAGCGCTGATCCCGATGACCGCATGGCCGGCCTGGCGGAAGTAGTGCGAGTTGGCGGCGACGATGCATTTCGCTTTATTACTAAAGCGTTTGATGACGAATCGGTAGACGTACGCAACACAGCCGCGCGTTCACTGTTTGATCTCCAATCGGATCGCGCAGCTTCCTTTACCCGCGCGCTCCGTGAGGGATCGCCCGAACGTCGCCGCAAGATTGGACAAGCTTTGGCAGCGTCCGGACTCGCAACTGAGGCAGTAGGAAATTTGACCGGTGAGAGCCGTGAAAAAACCTACGACGCATTTTCGCTGTTGTTCCTGATGGCCAAGGCTGGCGAAATCAAGCCGCTGATGCAGGCAATCGAAGACTACCCCAACGCTGAAGTGCGCATTGCGGTCGTCAAGCTGCTGGCTCTCAGTGGACAACCCGAAATCGTACCTGCATTTCGCCGCCTGGCGGTTAGAGGTTCCTTACCTTCGGAGGTGCGATCGGCGGTGATGGAAGCGATTTACCAGATCAGCAGTCAGGCTCGCGAAAGCGCGTCATCGGCGGCGTAAGATCGGTGAGTGGTGAATAGTAAATAGTGAAAAGTTAATAGTGGAAAGTTAATAGGCAGTCTGTTTTCAAGGCCGTGAAGAAGGGTAATCTTCTTCACGGCCTTTTCCTTTTCGCACAGCGCTTCTGCTCGCTCAGCGCTGCATCTGCCGGCAACTGATCCCCATGATCTCCGCCGCCTGAAACCAGGTGATCCGCTTGGCCATAGCCCGCAACATTACGTCCTGTAGTTTCATCGCCCGCTCCACTGCGGCCGGTGTCATTTCATAACAGCATCCTGTCATGTAGCCCTCACCCCTCCGCTCAGATCGGACACTTCATGTGTTAATTCGATCGGACATATCATATGCTAACGACAACTTTCCGGTGTTTTCTTTCCGAACGCCTCCACCATGTGATATAAGCCGCCTGTTCCTTGCGTCCCAAACGTTTCCTCGAGCTAGCATCCTAACCTCAAAATGAAATTTATCTTCCTGGCGCTGATTCTCGTATTAGGGTTAGCGGCAAGCGTCGCATTTGTTGGATCTAAAAAGAAATCAATTAATCAGAAAGAGGAATCGGAAGTGCTGAGATACGACGCCCAAGATTTTCCTGAACACGGTGTTTCACTTATCGTGCCTTCGGACCCCGCCTTTGGCCATCTGCTCACAAAACTTGAATCTGCTCCAATTCTTGATCCGTATTCGGTACTTCTGAAAAATACCAGTAATCGTGCGGTGGTCGGCTATTCGCTTCAATGGCAATGCTTCGATGGCGCGCCCGAGACCTCGCATAGAAGTCTTTCCAATGATCGGAATCTCAATAGAATCGTTTCATGGGTTTTCCTGCACGGAGAAGAATCTAATCGGAAAGCGGCAATTAACGGGTCTGAAGACGTTGTCAAGCCGCATTCAACCTGGCTGATTTCCTCGGATGGGTCGGCTCGCTCCCTAGGGCTGAACCGTGTTGAAGTACCCTTCGCTAAGACACCTGATGCAAGTTATGGAGGTGGGGCACTTAATGGCTGTGCAAGTATGACTGTCATAGCTGATGGGATTTTCTTCGAAGACGGGACATTTATTGGGCCTGATACCAACGCCCTCTTTACTCGAGTGAAAAGTGAAATGGATGCCCGCCATGAACTATTCCAAGAAATAGATAATGACCTGAAATCAGGTAAAAAGGTTGAGGAAATTTTCAAGGAGTTAGAGAGAATCCGTGATGCGGAAGTCGTTAGGCTTGGAGAGCGCCCCTCGGCTGATGACTTGCGCGCTTTCTTCAGAAACCTATTTGCGAAGGACCTCTTAGGAAGAAAGGAATTCTTCGGAATTGATAAGGCGATTGAAGATATTCAGCTGCAATTGAGCAAACCATGGGTAACCCTTCGGAAACTTAGCTGAGGACAAAAAGATGCGCGAAAAACCTGCGATCAGGTTTAGTAACTATAAGCTCTCACATGTAACTCTCTTTATTTTCGTGTTCGCGGTGCTGCTCGCTATTCCTTTTGTTTCGGCTCGGGGACAGGGAGTTGTTGTTAGGTCATCGCCACCCTGTTCGAGAGGGTTCCCCAACAAACCAACTTATTGTGGTGTTTGGGCTCAATGTGAGAGCGCGTACGTTACAGTCACGCTCAACGCTGGAATCACAATGTATAAGGTATGCCCCGGTTATTGGGTCTACAACGATGCGTATGCAGATGCAGCGGTCAATAGGACAGGAGTTGTGTATGGCGGGAACTCCCACTTGGGTGGGGCCTCGGGAACCCTCTTAGAATATCATTATGTTAACTATTCGTGCGGAGGAGTCAGGACTGTAAACTCAGGAAACCCCAGCCAATGTCCTGACATCCCTGGAGGTGCTTCAGGGATTATTGGGGAAGTTTTCAATCAAATCCCAACGCCAAGTACACAGGGCGCGTGTCAAGCGTTCGGTTGGTCCTGGAACTTTTCTGCTTTTACGTGCCAACCGCCTACAGAAGAGGAACAGTGCGCTAGCAGTGGGGGCTATCTTAACTTCTTCACCGGTCAATGCGAGCCAGTATTCGGCGGCGGAGGCGGCGGTCCTGGTCCATGCTGGAGCTACGGATCGGACGGTATTCAGTTTGAGATTTCTTGTTCGTCGCCAATTTTGATTGATGTCGCGGGAGATGGCTTTTCTTTAACAGACACAGCGGGCGGCGTGAACTTCAACTTGGATGGCGCCGGCGGCAATGAGCATCTCTCATGGACCACGCAGAGTTCGGACGACGCCTGGCTCGCGCTCGATCGTGACGGCAACGGTGTTATAGACAACGGGCAGGAGTTATTTGGTAACTTCACGCAGCAACCTGTGCCGCCGAAAGGCGAAGAAAGAAACGGCTTTCTCGCCTTGGCTGAGTATGACAAGCCAGAGAACGGTGGCAATGGTGATGGTCTAATAAAGAATACAGACAGTATTTTTTCCTACCTGCGCCTGTGGCAAGATACAAATCACAACGGCATCTCAGAGGCGTCTGAGCTGCAGACCTTGCCCGAACTTGGGTTGAAGACGTTACACTTAGACTACAAAAAATCTAAACGGACTGATCAGCACGGGAATCAGTTTCGCTATCGAGCAAAGGTCAACGATGTACACGGCTCGCAGGTGGGTCGCTGGGCGTGGGATGTTTTCTTAGTTGCTGGCACCTGAGACCGGTGGCCACCGACTACTGGCTGGCAGCCTTCCAGGCTGAGATCGGCGTGTGCGACTGGAAGTTCGAGAGGCCGTGAAGAAGCGTCATGTTCTTCACGGCCTTTCCTTTTCGGATACCTATTCCCGTCGGTTGAGCAAACGCTTCGAGCCATCTCTCTGTTCCCGCGGTACTCAATTTCTCGGGCACAGCTGAAATCTGGAAGGGGGGGCGACTTTTCACTTCTCACTATTCATCGTTCACTTTTCACTGCTTTTCACTATTCGCGATTTACCATTTACTATTTACCAGCCCATGTCATTCAAACTTCATTCGACTTACCAGCCCAAGGGTGATCAACCACAGGCTATCGAGGCGCTCGTCCGCGGATTAAGTGACGGTCTAAAGGACCAGGTCCTGCTGGGCATCACCGGCAGCGGCAAGACCTATACGATTGCGAGTGTCATACAACGAACGCAACGGCCCACATTAGTCCTGGCCCATAACAAAACTCTCGCCGCACAGCTTTACCAGGAATTCAAATCGCTCTTTCCGGAAAACGCGGTTGAGTATTTCGTTTCTTACTACGACTACTACCAGCCCGAGGCCTACATGCCCGCGGGTGACGTTTACATCGAAAAGGAAGCAATCGTTAACGAGGAAATTGATCGGCTGCGAATGTCTGCGACACGGGCGCTGTTTGAAAGACGCGACGTGATTGTGGTCGCCAGCGTTTCCTGTATCTACGGTCTCGGCGATCCTGACGCGTACTACGGCATGCTGCTGTTTCTGGAGCCGGGAACGCGCATCACCCGCGAAGCTTTGCTTTCAAGACTTGTCGAACTTCAGTACGAACGCTCCGACGTCAATTTCCAGCGCGGTACCTTCCGCGTGCGCGGCGACGTGGTGGAACTATTTCCAAGTTATCAGGACCAGGCGTATCGGATCGAGCTTTGGGGCGAAGAGGTCGATTCAATTTCAACTATTGATCCGCTCCTCGGTGAGGTCGTCACGCGTCATACGTCGCGAGTCCCGATTTATCCAAAAAGCCACTACGTAATGTCGAAGCCGACGATTAAGCGTGCTTTGAAAACTATCAAGGAAGAACTTGAGTGGTGGGAGCCCAAGCTAATCGCGGAGGGCAAGCTGCTGGAGGCTCAACGTCTTCATCAGCGTACGATGTTCGACATGGAACTGATCAAAGAGATGGGGTTCTGTCGCGGGATTGAAAATTATTCTCGGCACCTCACCGGCAAAAAGATGGGCGATCCGCCGCCAACTTTGCTTGACTACCTCCCGCGAGACACGATGATGGTCATCGATGAGTCGCATCAGTCAATTCCTCAGGTGCGCGGAATGTTTGAAGGTGATCAGTCGCGCAAGCGCACGCTCGTCGACTACGGGTTTCGCCTCCCCTCCGCGCTCGATAATCGCCCGTTGAACTTCACCGAATTTGAGAACCGCATTGGGCAAACGATTTACGTGTCAGCAACCCCGGGTGGTTATGAGTTAACGAAAACTTCCGGCGAGGTTATCGAGCAAATCATCCGGCCCACCGGACTGCTGGATCCGGAAGTCGAAGTGCGCCCGGTCAAAGGCCAGATTGACCACTTGCTGGAAGAATGCCGGCAACGGGCCGAGCGCAATGAGCGCGTTCTGGTTACGACACTCACGAAACGCATGGCCGAAGATCTTACCGAATACTTTTCTGAAGTAGGGGTGCGCGTTCGTTACCTGCATTCAGACATCGAAACACTCGAGCGCATCAAGATCCTGCGCGATTTAAGACGTGGCGAGTTTGACGTGCTGGTCGGGATTAATCTGTTGCGCGAGGGACTCGATCTGCCTGAAGTTTCATTGGTGGCGATACTGGATGCTGACAAAGAAGGCTTTTTGCGTTCGGAGCAGTCGTTGATTCAGACCATTGGCCGTACAGCGCGCAATTCACGCGGCAAGGCAATTTTGTATGCCGATCGAATTACGGATTCGATGAAGCGGGCCATTGATGAAACGGAAAGGCGACGCAGCATCCAGCGCGCGTACAACCTTGAACACGGGATTACGCCGCAGACGATCATTAAGCCAATCGAGTCGACCCTCATCACCGCCTCCGAAGCTGACTACTTCAAGATGCCGAGCGAACTGGACGACATCGAAGACTATTCCGCGGCAAATATCGAAGCGACCATAACCAGGCTGGAACTCGAGATGCGTGGCGCAGCAAAACGCTTTGAGTTTGAAAAAGCAGCCGAGCTGCGCGACCGGATCAAGGTGCTGCGCGAACGCGAGCTGCAGTTGGCCTGATGAATTGCCACGTGCCGCGACGCCTTGGGAGCGCGGCTTTGCCGCCGCACCGTGCGGAAAGGCTCAGCCTTTCCGGGGCTGGTTCCTAAATCATTTTTTCTGAGGCTGAGCCTCAGGAAAGAATATCCGAGCGTGTGAGACGGAAAGCCGTAGACTTTCCGCACTGTGCGGCGGCGGAGCCGCAGACGACGCTCTCACCTTTCCTGCAACATGCTTATTAAGACCAATCCCGACGCGATTCAATCCTACCTCTATGACGCCAGTCACATGCTGGAGGGCGAGGCGGAACGCGTCGTATTTCCGGAGAAGGCCGAGGAGGTGGCGGAAATTCTGCGCGAGGCTACGGATGGCAAGATTCCGGTGACCATCTCCGGCGCCGGTACCGGCACAGTCGGTGGCCGCATACCTTTTTCCGGAATCGTTTTGGCGACAGACAAGCTTAATCAGATCAAGAGTTTCGTTCGTAACGAACAGGGCGGAGCGAGCGCGGTTGTAGAAGCAGGCGTCAGGCTTTCTGATTTTCAGCGCTTCGTCGATTCACAGGGAATGTTTTATCCGCCGGATCCGACGGAGCGCAGTTGTTTTGTGGGCGGCACAATTGCGACCAATGCCTCGGGCGCGCGCACCTTCAAGTATGGACCAACGAGAAACTATGTTGAGCGACTAAAGGTGGCGCTGGCCACCGGCGAGATTATTGATTTGCGTCGAGGGGAACTGCACGCGGACAAGAATAGCTTCCTGAGAATTCCGTTGCCCGCTGACGCAGGCGGGTCTGACAGAAGTTTTATTGAAGCGCGTTTGCCTTCGTATCAAATGCCGCAAACGCGAAAGCATGCGGCCGGCTATTTTGTTGCGCCCGAGATGGATCTGCTCGATCTTTTTATCGGAAGTGAAGGCACGCTCGGCGTGATCCTTGAAGCCGAACTGAAGTTGCTGCCCAAGCCGGAAGGATTGCTGAGCGGCGTGGTGTTCTTCAGTTCCGAAGAAAGCTTGCTCGAGTTTGTGCAGGAGGCTCGACGACTTTCTGTGACGAAGGACAATTTGAGCGGTGAGGCTGCTGGTCAGCTGGGAGCGCTGGTGGAAAAAGCTCTTGAAGTGAGTTCGCGCCGGCCCGTCTCTTCGTCTTCAGCCGACAATGAGATTATCAACGCGATTGATGCGCGGGCTCTGGAGTATTTTGATCGCGAGTCGCTTGGATTCCTGCGGCAAAAATATTCAACGATTCCTGAGCGCGCGATCGGCGCGATCTTTTTCGAGCAGGAGATAAACTCGGCGGACGAAAACGCGGTCATGCAGAGTTGGCTAGCGCTTCTGGAGACTTACGATGCTTTGGTTGATGACTCATGGTTTGCGACAAACGAACCGGACCAGGCGGGGCTGCGCGAATTTCGTCACGCCTTGCCGGTGTTGATGAATGAATGGTTTGCGCGTCATCGGCAAAGAAAAGTCTCCACTGACATGTCCGTTCCTGATGAGGCTTTTGCAGGGATGATGAAGTTTTACCAGGATGCGCTCGTTAACAGTGGAATTCGATATACCATCTTCGGGCATATCGGCGACAATCACGTTCATGTGAACATCCTGCCGCGGACAGACGAAGAGGCGCTTCAGGCGCGAGAAATCTATCTGCGATTTGTGCAGCGCGCCGTTGAGGTTGGTGGAACGATTTCTGCGGAACATGGGATCGGAAAGCTGAAACGCGAGTATCTTCGGCTGCTCTACAGCGAAGAGCAGGTGAGCGAAATGGTTGCACTCAAGCGTGCGCTCGACCCAGCTTGCATCCTGGGGCGAGGGAACATTTTTTCTGAAGGCTTGTTATCCGATGTAGATTCCAGTATATGAGCATTTTACCCCTGACTCTTACTGTGCGTTTCACCGCAGAGACGCAGAGAGCGCTGAGGAGGCGCAGAGAGGAGTTAGCATGGCTACTCATGTTAACCAGATCACAGGGGATGTCATCGGTGCTGCTATTGAGGTGCATCGCAGGTTAGGGCCTGGTCTGCTGGAATCCGCGTATCAGGAATGTCTGGCAAGAGAATTAGTGTTAAGGCAAATTCCGTTTGAGAGACAACGTTCACTCCCACTCGAATATAAGGGTATCCGGTTGGAATGTGGCTATCGAATTGACCTGCTGATTGCGGGAGCGGTTGTAGTTGAGATCAAATCCGTTGAGACTCTTGCACCCGTTCATGAAGCGCAACTGATAACATATCTCCGTCTCGGCGGATGGAGAGTTGGCTTGCTAATCAACTTTAATGTTGTGGTACTCAAGAGCGGCATTTGTCGCAGGGTTCTAGCATTGCCAGAGTGAGTGCGAAACTCTGCGCTTTCTCTGCGTACTCTGCGTCTCTGCGGTGAGCTCTTCGGTTTAACCTAGCACCACGAAGTTCAATATGTTCAGATTCACCACAGCTGGAGAATCACACGGTCGCGCTCTTGTCGCGATCCTTGAAGGCATGCCTGCGGGTATGCCGGTCGACGTTGAGTTGGTCAATCGTGAACTTGAACGCCGGCAATGGGGCTACGGTCGTGGCGGCCGCATGAAAATCGAGAAAGACGAGGTCCAAATTCTCAGCGGTGTGCGTCATGGGCTGACACTCGGATCACCTGTTGCGCTCATTATCGAAAATCGCGACTGGGCCAACTGGACGGAAGTCATGTCGTCTGAGCCGCTCAACCGCGCGTCTGAAAAGTCACGCGAACTGAAGCGCCCGCGCCCGGGTCATGCAGATCTTGCCGGAGGACAGAAGTTTGACGTGCGCGACCTGCGCAACGTCCTCGAGCGAGCGTCCGCCCGTGAGACCACTGCGCGGGTAGCTTGCGGCGCGCTCGCGAAACAATTGTTGGGTTCGTTTGGCGTCGAGATACGCAGCCATGTAATTCAACTTGGCGGTATTCCGGAGAAGGCGCTCGAAGTGTCGTGGGATGAAATTGGTGCAATTTCTGAGGATGCGCCGCTGCGTTGCGCCAATAAACAATTGCAGGAACAAATGGTCGAGCTGATTGATAGAAAGCGGGAGGCGGGCGACACGGTGGGCGGTGTTTTTGAAGTTGTGGCTCGCGGGATCGTACCCGGTGTGGGGTCGCATACAGCCTGGGACTTGAAACTGGATGGCCGCCTGGCCCAGGCAATAATGTCGATACCGGCGGTGAAAGCCGTTTCGATTGGAGCGGGCACAGAGGCGAGTGCGCTGCCCGGTTCGGAGGTGCACGACGAGATCGCCTATAACAGCGAAACGAAAGACTTCATTCGTGAGACGAATCGCGCCGGCGGACTCGAAGGCGGCATCACCAACGGCGAAGAGATACGCGTGCGTGGTCACATGAAGCCACTTTCGACTCTGCGCCGGCCTTTACGTTCAGTTGACATTGATACGAAGCAGGAAGAATCGGCTGCGTTTGAGCGGTCAGATATTACTGCGGTTCCCGCCGCCGGTGTGATTGGCGAAGCGATGGTGGCGCTGACCCTGGCCGCGGCGATGCGGGATAAGTTTGGTGGTGATAGTTTGGGAGAGATGAAGCGCAACTTTGAAGGCTACCGCGAGCAGTTGCGCGGGTATTAGCAGGCCAGGTAGCGAGCCGAGCATCGTTGATCGTAAAATCGACATCGAACGCTGCTTGAATCGTTTGATCCGAGAGGAAATGGAAATCAGTAAATGGCATTGATGGAAGTAGTAACGTGGCCGAATCCGGTGCTCGACAACCCTGGCGAGCCGGTAACGGAGTTCGACGCCGGCCTGAAAAAGCTCGTCAACGACATGTTTGAGACGATGTACGCGGCGCCGGGAGTGGGATTGGCGGCGGTACAAGTCGGCGTATCCAAGCGTCTCTTTGTTATGGATTGTTCGGGTGGCAAGGATCCGGATCAGCGAGTGGTAATGATTAATCCGGAAGTGATTCACGTTGAAGGCGAACAGAACGGCGAAGAAGGATGTCTTTCGTTTCCGGGAATCTTCACACCGGTCGAACGAAGTTTGCGGGCCGTGGTGCGAGCTCACGATATCAACGGAAACGAGTTTGAGCTGGACGACACGGAGCTGACGGCGCGATGTATGCTTCACGAAACGGACCACTGCGATGGCATCGTGTTTCTCGACAAGATGAGCTCGCTCAAGCGGGAGCTGGTGAAACGAAAGATCAAGAAACTGCAAAAAGCAGGGAAGTGGTAACGCGAGTGGCCGGTGATCAGTGACCAATGGTCAGACGCAAAACGCGGCTTTGGCGCCTCCGTGCGGCAAGGCCAGGACTTAGCGGATATAGGTTCGAATTTTTCGTCGCCGAGGCTCAGCCTCGGCGAAAGTGTTTCAGGGAGGCGCGACGAAAGGCAGAGCCTTTCCGCACGGATTGCGGCAAAGCCGCATTCACCTGAATCCGTTTGGCGTGTGTGCTAAGATTCAGAAAAACCAAATTGGAGTGAGCAATGCCTACAGAATTCCGTAACGAACCGTTTACCGATTTCAGTAAAGAAGAAAATGCCGCCGCCATGCGTGCCGCACTTGACCAGGTGAAGGGCGAATTGGGTCGCGAGTACCCGCTGGTGATTGGTGGTGAACGCATCAACACTGACGCCAAGCTCGACAGTATCAATCCAGCTAACCGCACCCAGGTTGTTGGTAAGTTTCAAAAAGCGACGAAGGAACTGGCTAACAGCGCAGTGGAGTCAGCTTATGAAACTTTTCAATCCTGGAGAAATACCAGTGCCGACGAGCGCGCTGATTTCCTTTTCCGCGCGGCTGACATGCTGCGTAAACGTAAACACGAAATGTCAGCCTGGATGATTCATGAAGTGGCCAAGACCTGGGCTGAAGCCGACGGTGATACCGCTGAGGCGATCGACTTTCTTGAGTTTTACGGTCGCGAGATGCTGCGCTACGCCGAAGGCCATCCGCTCGTGAAGCTCGAAGGCGAAGATAATCGGATGGATTACGTACCGCTCGGCGTAGTCGCTGTGATTCCCCCCTGGAATTTTCCGCTGGCAATAATGGCGGGTATGACCGCCGCGGCGTTTGTTACCGGCAACACCGTGGTACTGAAACCTTCCTCCGATGCCCCGACAATCGCTTACAAGTTTTTTGAAGTGCTGGAAGAGGTGGGCTTGCCGGCGGGCGTAGTTAACTTCATGACCGGCTCCGGCGCGGAAGTTGGTGACGTCGTTGTGGATCATCCGAAGACGCGGTTCATCGCGTTTACAGGTTCCATGGAAATTGGACTTCGCATTAACGAGCGGGCCGCGAAGGTTCACGACGGACAAATCTGGCTCAAACGAGTGATCGCAGAGATGGGTGGCAAAGACGCGATCATTGTGGCGGACGACGCGAATCTTGACGATGCGGCTACTGGAGTGGTTCAGGCTGCGTTCGGTTTTCAAGGACAGAAGTGTTCCGCATGTTCGCGCGCAATTATCGATGCCAGCGTTTACGATGAGATGTTGGAAAAGATTGCTGAACGCACGGAGAAGATCAAGACCGGCGATCCGGCGGACGGCGCAACCAACATGAGTGCGGTGATTAACGAGAAAGCCTTCAAGACGATCAACAGCTACATCGAAAAAGGCAAAGCTGAAGGCGGCCGGGTGCTGGCCGGTGGCGGCTCGGATGGTGAACAGGGATTTTTTATCGAGCCGACAGTGATCGCCGATGTGAAGCCGGGCGCAACCATCGAACAGGAAGAGATTTTTGGACCGGTGTTAGCAGTTATCAAGGCCAACGACTATGACGACGCGCTCAAGATCGCCAACGACACGCAGTATGGATTGACCGGCGCGGTTTACAGCGCCGACGAAGCGAAGCTGGAAAGAGCGCGGCGCGAGTTCCATGTCGGCAATCTTTATCTCAACCGGAAGTGCACCGGCGCCTTAGTCGGGGTGCATCCGTTTGGCGGTTTCAATATGTCGGGCACCGATTCCAAGGCAGGCGGTCGAGACTATCTTCTGTTGTTTATGCAGGCCAAGGTGTCAGCTGAAAAGATTGGCGCTACCAACAAGCTTGCCGAGAAGAGGGCTGCGATTTGAACCTGGTGGGGATTGCGCCTTTGCCGCCTTTCGTGCGGAAAGGCTCTGCCTTTCCGAAGACCTTCAGACGTTGACCGAGGCTGCACCTCAAGGGGGAGGCGCAGCCTCATTTCATGTTCAGTCTTTTAACGGTAAGGCGGAGCCTTACCGCACGGAGTTAGGCACAGCCGCCGAAGTCATGCGCATTGTTTTCATGGGAACGCCAGAAGCAGCCGTGCCATCGTTGAAGCGCTTGCTGACGGATGGCCACGACATTGTCGCGGTTTGGACGCAGCCGGATAAACCGGCGGGGCGTGGAGAGCAGATGCGTTTGCCTCCCGTGAAAGCGTTTGCGCTCGCGCATGGCCTCAAAGTAGAGCAGCCGAGAAAGATCAAAGTTGACGAAACCAAAGAGCTCTTTGCATCTTATGCGGCTGAGTTAGCGGTGGTCGTCGCTTATGGCCGAATTCTGCCGGCCGAATATCTGTCGGCGCCGAGCCGCGGCTGCATCAACGTTCATTTTTCATTGCTGCCGCTTTATCGCGGCGCCGCTCCGGTCAATTGGGCCATCGTTAACGGTGAACTGAAAAGCGGCGTCACGACGATGTTTATCGAGGAAGAGTTGGATTCCGGCCCAATACTTTTGCAGCGTGAAACCTTCATTGGTGAAAATGAAACCGCACCGGAACTTATGCAACGCCTGGCGGTGAACGGCGCAGAACTGCTGGGTGAAACTCTGGCCCAGATTGACCGCATCACGCCGCAGCCGCAACGAGATCACGAAGCTACGTTTGCACCAGTACTCACAAAAGCCGACGGCGCCATCGATTGGTCGAAACCGGCTGAGATCATTGAACGTTGTGTCCGAGGATTCCAGCCGTGGCCTACCGCCTACACTCATCACGCGGGGCGCAGATTGATAATCTGGAAGGCTGCTCTTCAAGACGATGACTTTGGTGAATCCGGCCAGCCCGGAGGAGTAGTCGCTGCTGATGGCGACAACCTGGTCGTTTGTTGCGGCGAGGCGGGTGCATTGCGGCTGATGGAAGTGCAGCCCGAGGCTAAACGTCGCATGAGCGTCAGAGATTTTCTCAATGGAACCCGCTTGAAAGTTGGCGATCGGTTTGGCGAAGTCTAATTCAATCTCACCGGCACGACTCGCCGCGTTTGAAATTCTGCGACGCGTCGAAGAAGGTTCCTACGCCTCCGTTCTACTGACTGCAAAAGAACCAGAACTTGCGCCGCTCGATCGAGCACTCTGCCACGAACTCGTGATGGGAGTGCTGCGCCGGCAGTTATGGCTGGACCGTCTGGCCGAGTTTTACGCTAACCGTAAGGTCGACGACCTGGACATTCCGGTTCGTCTAGCCCTGCGTCTGGGCCTTTACCAATTGAGATTCCTTTCGCGAATTCCCGCGTCAGCCGCAGTAAACGAGTCAGTCAATCTTGTCTACTTTGCCCGCCTGCGTTCTGCCGCGGGATTGGTAAACGCCGTTCTGCGCCGAGCCACTCGAGAACCGGACGTAGATCCGGCGGCGACCATTGATGATCCGATTGAGAGGCTTGCTGTTTCTGCGTCCCATCCGATCTGGTTAATTAAACGCTGGGTCAAAGCTCTTGGAGTGAAAGAGACGGAGGCCTTCGCCCGGGCAAATAATGAACCGGCTCCGGTGGCGTTTCGCGTGGTCAGGAAACGCGCTGACGAAACGGAAGTGTGCGACCGGCTGCGCCGGGAGGGCGCGATGCTGACGCCTTCAAGAATCACGAATGGTGCGTGGAGAGTTATTGGCGGGGGAACCTTGTTGGCAGAATTAGCCGCCGAAGGAAAGGTCTACATTCAGGATGAAGCGTCGCAGTTGGTAGCTGCAGCGCTCGGCGCTGAGCCCGGGGATCGAGTTTTGGACTTGTGCGCCGCGCCCGGAAGTAAGACCACTCAAATTGCCGACGCCGCTCAGGATGCAATGGTCGTGGCTGCCGACATCCACCTGCATCGCCTCCGCTCAGTTATGCAGACGGCGCAAGTGCAGTCGCTTAACGGCAGCATCAGTTGTGTCGGCCTCGACGGCACGCGGCGATTACCCTTTAAAAAAGATGCGTTTGACCGAGTCCTGGTCGATGCTCCGTGCTCAGGCACAGGCACTTTGAGGCGCAACCCCGAAATCCGCTGGCGCATCTCACCCGAGGCTATCAAAGACTTGTCGCGGCGTCAGTATCAACTCATTCTCGAGGGTTCGCAGTTTGTTAAGCCGGGTGGCCGCTTGATTTATTCGACCTGCTCGATTGAATCGGACGAGAATGAAAGCGTTGCGCACGCGTTCCTTGAAAATCGTAAGGATTTTTCTCCGGCGACGCTTCTGGCTGACGAATCACTGATCACTGGCTCGGGCGAAGCGCGCACCTGGCCCCATCGGCAGGATGTTGACGGCTTTTTTATCAGCGCATTCACACGGGGGGCAGAGCCGAATTTCGAATAATCGCCCAAATGATGCACTTGCGGGAACGATTGCGGGCGAGTGGCTTGCCGATTTTCAACCCGATACCGGTAAAACGTTACTTTGCGACAGTGAGGGCCGGATGTTAGACTGCGCAGCTTGGTTCAGGCCCCACTCTCGAGCTCAATGTTGATTTAGAGGTTACGCGTAAACATGGCCAACGGGGCACTCTCAGCACTTCGCCGACTGAGTATCGTGATCGCAATCGCGATCGTTTTTGTGTTTGGTCTGGCCACCACGGTTTACCTTTCACTACGCAGCCCGGAAGTTCAAGTGCCAGACGTGGTAGGTAAGGATCGTTTGGAAGCGGAGAATATTTTGGGCGACGCAGGATTGAATTTTCGAGTGCGCGCCTACCGGCCGAGCAGTGAAGTGAAGGCGGAGACAGTAGTGTTTCAGTTGCCGCGGCCAGGTGAAATAGTTAAAGCAGGCCAGACCGTGGCAATGGATCTGAGTCGGGGCGTCAAAGAGGGCGAATCGTCAGAAGCTGTTGTCCCTGAAAAAACGCCCGAGGATAAAGTTGGCGAAAAGGCGAACCAAAACGCCAACGACTCAGCAAACGAAAATAAGCCGAAGCGTAAACCTACGAATAAGAACGGCAACGAGAACTCAAACAGCGCCAACGCCAATTCAAACCTGGGAATTCGTAACGCGAACGCGAACGCGAACGCGAACGCCAACCGGCAGCCGGCGAATCGCAACGCCAATGTTGGCAACGCAAATACGACCACAAACGCAACTTCGAATCGTCCAAACGTGAACACAAACACTAATCGGGCCAACCAGAATGAGAACCGGCGTCCGACCGTGCCGCGGGCCACTCCGGCGCCGAAGCCGAATAGATAAATTCAAAGTTTGGTGCTTGACCCCTTAACAATGAACGGCACAGTCGATATCGCCCCTTCGATCTTATCTGCGGACTTTTCGCGTCTGGGCGAGGAGATCGCGGCGGTAGAGCGCGGGGGGGCTACAATCCTCCATGTCGATGTAATGGACGGCCACTTTGTACCGAACATAACGATCGGTTTGCCTGTGGTTAAGTCGATTGCCGGGGCGACCAGATTGCCAATAGACGCGCATCTGATGATCTCGGAACCCGGTAGGTATGCTGAGCAGTTTGTTCGAGCGGGAGCTAAGATGGTCTCGGTCCACGCGGAAGCGGATAATCATCTGCATCGGACCTTGATGGCCATCAAGGGCGCTGGCGCTCAGGCAGGAATTGTGATTAATCCGGCGACGCCGGTGGAAATGCTCGGAGATGCCCTGGCTTTTGCTGACTATGTGTTGTTGATGTCCGTTAACCCCGGTTTTGGCGGACAAGGTTTCATTCCCACGTCGATCGAGAAATTGCGACGTCTGAAGCGGATGATTCAGGAACTCCAGTTAAAAACGCGGATCGAGATTGATGGAGGGATCGATCTCGAAAACATCAGCTCGGTAGTTGCTGCGGGCGCAGAGATTATCGTTGCCGGCTCCGCAGTTTTTGGTGCGGCTGATCCGGAAGCGGCCGTCAGAGGGTTGCGTGAAGCAACTGTCCAGTTGGTTTAGGGATTCCAACTGCTAATTATGATTCGTCTTACGTAGAAGTTTTTGGAGGTTTTACTTATGCACGCTCGCTTTGGTCGTCGCCTGATAATTTGCGCCGCCTTTTTATTGAGTCTTAACAGCTTTGCGTTTGCCCAGGGAGGGAGCTCACAAAGCGATCTATCGCCTCTTCAGCGGATGGACGTAATGCGATCAAAGCTCGAATCCATGCGTCGATCGCTCAATAGCGCCGTATCAGGGCTTGAATCTCAGGGAAACCAGGGTGACAAGAAAAACCCCGACGATCCGCGACAGAGGCTGCGCGGGCTGGATAAAGAAGTGGGTTCATTGCTTTCCGAAGTGAACGATTTGCGCGGAAAGCAGGAGCGTGCTGAACGCTACGACCAAACAGCGCTGGATCGGTTGGAAACTTCGGTTGCCGATTTGGACAAGCGAGTACAGGCGGGATTGCAATCCACCGCCAGCGTCCGAACCTCTGCAACAAACTCCGGATCATCCAGGGGCAAAAAGAAAAAAGGCAAATTCTTTGGACTGTTTGGGGGCGGCGGCGATAACAAATATGAAGAACTGACTGGCACCGTTGCGCCGGGACGCGATCGTGTCTTATTTGAAGAAGCGGCGAAAGAAGTCAGAAAAGGAAACCACGAGGTCGGGCGCCTTCTCTTTTCGACCATCATCAACACCTATCCTGATTCAGGTTTTCTTCCCCTGGCCAAGCTTGCCATTGCTGACTCGTTTTATCTTGAGGGCACCACCGCAGCATTAGTACAAGCTGCGCAGGCTTATTTGGATTGGCTGACGTTCTTTCCAACAGATCCACTCGCTGATGATGCAATGTTGAAGGTTGCCGAATCCGAGATGCGACAGATGGGTCTCTCGGATCGCGACATTACTCACGCTCGAAAAGCAGAACAGCGTCTCAAGTCTCTTTTGCAGCAATTTCCCCAAACGAATCTTAGAAGCGTTGTCGAAGATGATCTTCGTGAAACACAGGAAAGCCTGGCGATGCACGGTTACGAGATTGGAAATTTTTACCTGGATGCCCGTTATAAAGGACACAAAGGCGGCCTTAAAGGTGCTCAGTCTCGTTACAAAGAGGTATATGAAAAGTATCCGAACTTTTCGTTGAGAGACGCTCTGCTTTTTCGTTTGGCTTTCACCTATCAACAGGAAGAAGAGCCTGACGAAGCCGCGAAATACTATCAGGACCTGTTGCGCAATTTCCCCAATAGCGAATATGCCGAGAAAGCAAAAGAGCAGCTCAGCATAATCGGCCTTGAAATTCCCGCGGCTGACCCCTCGCGCAAAAACGTGCCGGCGCCGGAGCGCCCTGGTTTCATGGGCAAAGTAATGAAGGAAGTTCTGGGTAAGGCTGACATTACCGTCGATAAGGACGGAATCCTGATTAGCAAGGACTCCAGGGAAGGCCGGACTGACTTGATTGACGAAGCGCTGAAGTACAACGGACAACTGCCCACGAACGTTACGCCGATTGCTCCCGTTCAACGGCGTACGACTAACCCGGCTCCACGTCCGGCCATTCAGAATCCAACGCAGGCTGCGCCCTCGGCCCCTGCCACCACGGTTCCGGGAGGAATCAAGCCGTAACGAGAACAGTCCTTTCGTTTTGAAACTTTTGGCCCGTTGTTATCGCAGCGGGCCTTTTTCTTTGGTCGGCCGGGTTGCCCTTCTCACTTGCTGAACGCATCGACTTGAAGGATGATGGTGCGGAAAACGATGGCAACTGATACAAAAACAAGCCCCGAGGTTTTGACTGAACTTGCGAGTCGCCACAAATTCACCACGACGACAGTTTTGTCCTTGCTGATTGCTGTAGTCCTGCTTTGTGTGGTTGCAGTTGTCAGCAAAAAATTTCTCACCCCCCGAATAAATCCATCGCTTGATATGGCAGTGCGAATCAGCATTCTCATCTTCGGATTAGGTGCGATAACCTGGCGTAGGACTAAGTTTTCACCTATGCGGCTTCAGGATATCGGCGCTCTCAAGGGTGCTTCCGGACTTCTCGCTACTTTGCAGCGGACAACGATTCAAGTAGCCATAATTGGCACCGCCATCGGATGCATTGGCTTCGCCGGCACGCTAATCACGGCAAGTGAGTATTACACTTACGTCGCAGGAATAGTCGGCGCCGTGGTCATCTTGTATGCCTACCCCGTACGAAGAGCATGGGAAGGCGCGGTTGAGCGCTTCGCAACCCCTTCTGACAACCCAAATCCCTAGCAAAAACATTGCTGTTCAGCGAGCTTGCCTCCCAGCGTTGATTAATCGCAAAACTTGTTGATCTTAATTTGGACGTTTGTTAGAGTGGCTGAGTCGTTCTTAGCCTGCCAGCCCCGGTCAGGTTTTTCAATTCAATCAGCCTACCTCAAGGCCCTGAGCTTGGCACCAAGCCGAGCGGATATTCCCCCACAATGTTCCAACATTTGTTCTTTGGGTTTTCCTGCCCACATTCACTGGTCACAAGCGCACTAAAAAGATCCAGCCTGGCCCTGTTGATGATTGGGGGTTTCTGCCTCTCAGTCTCCGCCCAGGACAATCAAAACGCGCTTTCGGCGCGTTTGGTTTCCGAACCCGCGATTACAGCTTCGAGACCCCGTTCCGTTTCCGCCTCGGAAAGTTCCCCCGCGGTCGTCGCGCGCGTTGCACCATCATTAGAAGGTGCGACAACGATCGAGCGCCGTGCCTTTGAGAGGACCAATGACGAGCGTGTCAAAGCCGGACTTCTACCGCTCACGTGGGATGCAGAGTTGTGCTTGTTCGCGAGGATGCACTCGGAGAATATGGCCCGACTTAATTTCTTTGCTCACGAAACGCCTGACGGCATGCGCTTGAAAGAGCGAGCGCGCGCGCAGGGAATTCTTCATTTCAGAGTCATCGCCGAGAACATCGCGTATAATAAAGGCTACGACGATCCGGGAGCATTTGCAGTTGAGCGGTGGATGATTTCCGCCGGGCACCGCGCCAATATTCTTTATGTCGGATTTCAGAATTCCGCGATTGGAAGTTTTGTAGCCAAAGACGGCAGCGTCTATGTAACGCAGGTATTCATCAACCGCTAGTCTCAGCCATCCGCAATCTTCGTGGCGGCTAGCGCAGGTTCAGCCGCCACCAGTGAATTCCCAGTCGCTAAAGCTCCCTTCATTCGCCAAGGTCAACTGGGGTCTGCGCGTGCTGGGTAAACGCGCCGACGGATACCACGAAGTCAGGACTACCCTCCAAACAATCTCTCTTAAAGACGAGCTGGAGTTTGAACTAACGAAGGATGGAATTATCCGACTCACCTGCAATGAGCCGGATCTGCCTATCGATGACAGGAACCTGGTGGTCCGCGCGGCCAATGCACTGAAGCAGCGTTATCAAGTCACTGAGGGTGCGCGTATTCACCTGGATAAAATGATTCCAACTCAAGCCGGTTTGGGTGGCGGGTCGTCCAATGCAGCGGTGTCATTGTTGGCGTTGACGAACCTTTGGGGACTCTCGCGAGTGAAGGCCGATTTGGTTGAAATCGGCAGTGAGTTAGGCGCAGATGTTCCCTTTTTCTTGTTTGGTGGGTGCGCTCTCGGGACTGGAACCGGCGCAACGATTTCGCCGTCCGTCAGCGCGGATGAAAGCTTCGAGCGCCACTTGGTGGTGATAACTCCAAAGGCGTCGGTTTCCACTGCGAAAGCCTACGCTTCACTCAATTTGCCCGCCTTGACAACACCAGTCGACGACCCTATTCTTTCTAGTTTGCAAAACGTTGCAAATTCAGATGATTTGCCTCCGTGGTCATTGTGCGACCTGTCTTTGGACGATTTGCAGAACGATTTTGAAGCAGTGATCTTTGATATCGAGCCTGAGATTAGACGAGCGAAGGACAAGCTGCGTCAGTCTGGAGCACTCGGCACATTGTTAGCTGGCAGTGGTTCCAGCGTGTTTGGTATCTTTGCGGACAGGGAAGCTCAGCAGCGCGCGATGAAGGTGATTGATGCCGAGAGCGGCTGGCGCATCTTTCCCTGTGTTACTCTGACGCGCGATGACTATCGTCGTCAGATTGGTCCGGAGCTATTTCACTTTTTCGAGCAAGGTTAATGATACTGGGGCGTCGCCAAGTGGTAAGGCACCGGCCTTTGAAGCCGGCATTCGTAGGTTCGAATCCTCCCGCCCCAGCCACTTTTGAAAACGACCGATGACAGACGACCGGAGACCGATGCACGAATCAATCCAGGGCACCGTCTACGGTCGTCCGTCTTCGGTCATTCTTACTTATGGGCACAACTGGCGGCATTAAAGTTTTTTCAGGGAACGCAAATCAGGAGCTGGCGGAAGAGATAGCGCGCCACCTGGGTTGCGATATGGGACGGGCCTTTACGGAACGTTTCTCCGACGGCGAGTTTAACTTTCAAATCGACGAGAACGTTCGCGGCGGCGACGTCTTTATTGTTCAACCGACTTGCCCGCCCACCGATGAGCATTTGATGGAGCTGCTCATCATGCTGGACGCCTTTCGTCGCTCGTCAGCAGAGCGAATCACGGCGGTGATTCCTTACTACGGTTACGGCCGATCCGATAAAAAGGACCGGCCCCGCGTGCCAATTTCAGCGAGGCTCGTGGCGAATTTGATCACCGTGGCAGGCGCCGATCGTTTGTTAACGATCGATTTGCACGCGGCGCAAATTCAGGGGTTCTTTGATATTCCGGTAGATCACCTTTATTCCGCGCCGGTAATGATTGGCCACTATCAGGACAATCCATTGCCGAACCTGACTGTTGTAGCCCCCGACACGGGCGGTGCGGAACGCGCTCGGGCATATGCGAAACGCCTTGATGCCGAGCTGGCGTTATGTGATAAACGACGCGAAAAGGCCAATGTTGCCGAAGTAATGAACGTAGTCGGTGACGTGCGCGGCCGCAGTTGTTTGATTGTTGACGATATGTGCGACACCGGTGGCTCCTTGACGAAAGTAGCTAAAGCGTTGAAGAATGCAGGGGCCGAAAGAATTCACGCCTGCTTTACGCACGCAGTTTTATCGGGAAAAGCAGTGCAGCAGCTCGACGAGTCGGAAATCGAGCAGATCATTATTACGAATTCAATTCCACTTCGCGACCACGCGTGCGAGTTGAAAAAGATCAAAGTACTTAGTATCGCGCCACTTCTGGCGAAAGCGATCAAGTCGATCCACGAGGAAACGAGCGTTTCCTCGCTCTTCGTTTAGCGAAGGGCAAACACTGATGGCTGAATAGAAGTCCATCAGCGATCGGTCAACATTGCCGATTGCCAATTGCCAATTGTCGATTTGAAATAAGCGAGTCTCTTGAGACTTTCTTCTGGGCCACGAAGCATTCCGGCCCTGATTCAAAATCGGCAATCGGAAATCGGCAATTGAAAATGCTGAAGCGATCGCTGAACGCATGTAAAGAGGAGCAGTCATGGCAGAACATAAAGAGATTACGGTCCACGCAAAACCCAGAGACGGGCGCGGCAAGAATGATGCCCGCCGCGCGCGCGTCGCAGGCATGGTGCCGGTGGTGGTCTATGGCGGCGAGGGCGGCAGCGTCTCAGCCCTCGCGCCGTTGCGCGATCTGGCGGCGATTCTACGGTCCGAGTCCGGCCGTAACACGATTTTTACGCTCAACATCGAAGGCGGCGGAGTGAGCGAAGTGATGTTTCATGATCGCCAGGTGGATCCGGTGCGTGGTCGTCTGCTGCACGCGGATCTGACACGGCTGGTAAAAGGACAGAAGATCGAAGTTACCGTTCCTCTGCATCTGACTGGCGAGCCGGTCGGCGTTCGTGAGGAAGAAGGCGTGCTCGAACAGATTATCCGCGAACTGGAAATCCGCTGCGAGCCACGTGAGATTCCGGATGTAATAAATGTTGACGTTTCGAATCTCGGCGTTCATGACGTGTTGCACGTTAGCGATATTCAGGTCGACGAGAAAATTGAGATTCTTAACGATCCCGATACGGTTATTGCCACCGTCGGTATTGTGAAAGAAGAGCCGGTTGCTGCGGCTGTGGTTGAAGCCGAAGAGGGCGCTGAGCCTGAAGTTATTGGTAAGGGCAAGAAAGAGGATGAGGCTGGGGACGAAGCGGACAAGAAGTAGTAAACGCTGCGTGCCGTTGGCAATGAGATGCGCCTGATTGTTGGCCTGGGTAATCCGGGCAATGAGTATGAATGGTCGCGGCACAATCTCGGCTTCATGTTGATTGACAAATTGAGTTCTGCCGCCGGGATCGAGTTGACGCAGCGCATCTGTCAGTCGAGCGTTGGCCGAGGAGAAATCGAGGGCTGCGCGGTGAAACTGGTGAAGCCGCAGACCTTCATGAACCTAAGCGGTGAAGCGGTTGCCTGCCTGTTGGCAAAGCAGCGGATGACGCCGACCGAAGGACAGGCTTTCCCCGGTGAGAAGTTGATCGTCATCTCTGACGATTTAGCGTTGCCGCTGGGAAAGATTCGCATTCGAGCTCACGGTTCGGCCGGCGGTCACAATGGTCTGAAGTCGATCATCGAGAGATTGGGAACAAACGAGTTCATCAGGTTGCGCATTGGCATCCAGCCAGAGCATCCGATTAGCGACACCAGGCGTTTCGTGTTGGATTCGTTTTCGAGAAGTGCCAGGGGCGAAGTAGAAGAGATTCTGGAGAGAAGTGCTGAAGCGGTGCGCACCATCCTTCGAGATGGCGTACTCAAAGCCATGACGGAATTTAATAGTAATGAGTAATGGGTGATGAGTAATGAGCAGTGAGTCAATGGTGTAACGTGCCAATGCGGTGCGCTGGTCCTGACTCATCACTCACGACTCATCGCTGTGTGAGAAGGAGATAGATTTTGGAAACAAAGAGACAGTACGAAGTGATATTCATCGTCGATCCCACAGCGGATGACGATGAGATTACGCGCCTGAGCGATGGTTTTAAGCAAATTATCACCGATCAAGGCGGAACCATCACCAAACACGAGAGCATGGGCAAGCGGCAACTAGCTTACGAGATCCTTCATAAGACTGAAGGCCATTTCGTTTTGCTGGAGATCGAGGGATCGGGCCGCGAGATCGCCGAGCTCGAGCGCCGTATGCGCGTCAACGATCGCATTATTCGGTACATCACCGTGCGTGTGGACGAAGACCGGCGGCGGGCTGAGAAGTTTAAGGCGAAGCGCGAGCGCAAAGCTGCGAAGCGACCAGGTGGCGCGGATAAACAGCGCCGCGGAGATGCGGACAACGAGTCCGACAGCGACGAGGCCAACGAAGAGGCTGCTTAAGAGCTGAGCAAGAACGAAGTGAGTTGGGCCGTGAGCAGCGGCTTGAGCGGAAGTCAAAATTATTCGCTTCGCGAGTCACTTATTCACGATTGAGTTTTAGAAGAGGAAACTATGTCATCAAATTACGAAGACCGTGGGCGTCGCTACAATGGCGATGATGATTTTGACCGGGGTCGGCCCCGACAAGACCGGGGCGGTCGCTTTCGCCGGCGTCGCAGAGTTTGCCGTTTCTGCATGGAGAAGGCCGATATCATCGACTTCAAGGACTCGAGGTTCCTGTCAAACTACACGCCCGAGCGCGGCAAGATCATTCCCCGAAGAATCACCGGCAATTGCGCCATTCACCAGCGCATGCTGGCTGAAGCAATCAAGCGTGCGCGAAACATCGCATTGCTGCCCTACACGACAGATTAAACACAGGGAAGAGGAGTTGCGACATGGCGCACACGAAAATACTTTTACGGGAAGATGTTGATGATCTCGGCGCTCGCGGAGAAATTGTGCGGGTGAGGGCCGGTTATGCGCGGAATTATCTTTTGCCGCGCAAGCTGGCAGTAGAAGCCACCAACAGCAATGTGAAACAGATTGAACAGGAACGCGCAGCGCTGCTAAAGAAGGAAGCGACTGAACGAACTACCGCCGAGGGCCAGGCGGAACAGTTGCGCGCGCTGGTCCTGGAGTTTAGACGAAAAGCCGGCGAACAAGGCGCGCTGTATGGTTCAGTGACGTCAATGGATATCGCTGAGGCATTGAAAGAGCGCGGCTACGAGATCGATCGTCACCGTTTGCATTTGCGCGAACCAATCAAACGCCTGGGGGATGCGGCCGTGCCGCTGCGCTTGCATCGTGAAGTTACAGTCGAGTTGCAGGTTAAAGTCAGTGCTGAAGGCGAAGTCATTGCCGGACACATGACGCCTGAACAGGAGGCCGAGCTGGCGAAACAAACCTCAGACCCGACTGAAGAGGAATCGACGGAAGTTGCGGAGTAATAAAACAGCCCGCTTTATCGCTTTTTTTAAGTGGTTTGACTATAGTTCGACGCTACAAGTTAAGTTAATTTGTAGCGTCGTTTTCTTTGGCGCCACACCTGATTGGCAGATCAATTTCAGCCCCAATAGTGAGTAGCGCCAAAGGCGCGGAATGTGAAAGCCTGGGGTAACGCCCCAGGTAACGAATCAAGAACGACAGAGCGCCGAAGGAGCGAAATAGACTTGGGACAGTCTCTAATGTCGCGCCTTCAGCGCTCGAATAACTCTTTACTAAGACTTCCCAAGGGCGTTGTCTCAGGCTTTCACATTTCGCGCCGTTGGCGCTCATAACTAACGTCGTCCGACGAGAGTCATATTTTTTTTACTTCCGAAACAGGTCTTCGAGTCCATGGCCGCAACAGATCCAATACGCGAGCAATCGCTCGAACGTTCTTTGCCGCACAGCGCGGAATCCGAACGTGCAATCCTTGGCGGCATACTTCTCGATAACGCACTGGTCAGTCAGGCGATCGAACTGCTGCGACCCGAGGATTTTTATGTGCCGTCGCATCGTCGCATCTATGTCGCGATGATCGCGCTTTTTGAGCGCGGCGGAGAAATTGATCCGATCCTGATTGGGGAAGAACTCAAAAAAGAAAACGCGCTTGAAGCCGTGGGCGGCGTTAGCTTCATTACTAATCTCACCTACGGACTGCCGCATTCGACCAACATTGGACACTACGCCAAAGTAGTGCGCGGAAAGTCGATGTTGCGCCAGCTAATCCGGACGGCAAACAAAATCACACAGGAAGCGCTTGAACAGGAAGATGAGCCTGAGATCATTCTCGACCACGCCGAGCACGCAATTTTCCAGTTAGCCGATGAACGCGTCCGCCAGGGCTTTGTTCACGTCGAGCCCGTAGCCCGCACCCTGCTGGAAAAAATTCAGGAGATGGAAGGGCGCACGTCAGTATTAACCGGACTCACCACCGGGTTTGCCGATCTCGATAAGTTAACCTCGGGATTGCAGCAACAAGACCTGATTATTCTTGCCGCGCGCCCTTCGATGGGAAAGACCAGCCTGGCATTGATGCTGGCTGAGAATGCGGCTATTCACGTTCCGGGCGCAGTAGTCGGAATGTTTTCTCTGGAAATGTCGAAAGAAGCGCTGGTGATGCGCATGTTGTGTTCCCAGGCAAACATCGATGCGCAGCGTTTTCGTAATGGCTTTCTTTCGCGACCGGAATGGACGCAGATTGGAAAATCACTTAGCACGCTGGCGGCAGCAAAGATTTTCCTTGACGACACTGCGGGCATCACCGTTCTTGAGATGCGCGCGAAATGTCGACGCCTTGCTGCAGAACAGAAACGCCTTGATCTAATCGTGGTTGACTATCTTCAGTTGATGAGTGGATCAGCAAAACGCGTGGAGTCGCGCCAGCAGGAAGTTTCGCAAATCTCGCGTGAGTTGAAAGGTCTGGCGAAAGAGTTGAATGTGCCCTTGTTGGCGCTGTCACAGCTGTCGCGTGCCCCGGAAGCTCGTTCTGATCATAAGCCGCAGCTCGCTGACTTGCGCGAGTCGGGCGCGCTGGAACAGGACGCCGACGTGGTGGCATTCATCTACCGGCCTGAAGTTTATAAATCGGCTGAAGAACGCGAAAACCTGCCTGACGACGAGAAGAACGTTGCGGAACTGATTGTCGCCAAGCAGCGCAATGGTCCGACAGACACGATTAGGCTTCGCTTCACACCCTCGAGCATGCGTTTCGACAATCTATACCGCGAAGGCTAACCCCAACCCCAACCCCGCGCTGACAAGCGGCCATAGTCCAACTCACAACTTTCATGCCGAAATTTCGTTGACTTTTTGCCCTGAAGGGCATATCGTGCCGCCGTTTCAAGAGGGCCGATTCTCACGAGCCTCTGCGTTTTCCCTGCACACTCGCCAAATCCGCCTTCAGAGCGATTCGTCACTGACGCCAGTGTCAAATCCGTGTCTCAATCAACCACAGAGGAGGCAAAAAGATGGAGGATTTCGGTCTATTTTCACGACGCGACTTCATGAAAGGCGCCGGAGCGTTGGGAATTACGGGGTTGGCCCTATGGTCGGGTGCATGCGAGTCAGCCTGCAAGAAAATTAAGGAAAGGCCCACTCGTAGAAACATTGCGAACCTGGCCGCAAACGACCCCATCATTCAAACCTATAAAGATGCAGTCGCAGCCATGAAAGCGTTGCCGGCCACCGACGGTCGTAACTGGAACAAGCAGGCTGATATTCACAACAATAAGTGCCCCCATCAAAACTGGTGGTTCCTGCCCTGGCACCGCGCTTACCTCGCTAATTTTGAATCCATCTGCAGGAAGCTCACTGGTAATGCCGACTTTGCGCTGCCTTACTGGAATTGGAGCACCAGCCCGAGTATTCCGGCGCCTTTCTGGGGAGCCGGTAATCCGCTCTTTAACTCAACCCGCACGGCCACGCAGACCAGCGTAGCGAACTCGTTGATGGTCGGCCCGGCAAAGGTCACCGAAATCCTGGATCAAACCAACTTTTTCCTGTTCGCCAGTGGGCAGTCCACGACGCAGCGACAGAGGACTACTTACGGGATATTGGAAGGTACTCCGCATAACTACATTCACAACTTTGTCGGCGGCGATATGCTCAGCTTCACTTCACCGAAAGATCCCGTTTTCTGGTGCCACCACAACATGGTCGAATGTTTGTGGGTTGACTGGAATATTAACCGCGGCAATGCGAACACCAACGACCAGGCCTGGTATAACCTGGAGTTCACCGACGACTTTGTTGACGGTGACGGTAACCCGGCGCCGATCAAGGTTGCCGTAACAATGCTGTTTCCACTCTTGACCTACCAGTTTGAGCCGTGTTCACCCGGAATGGCGGAAGCCGCGGTCTCGAAAGACAGAGCCACGCTCGAAAAATTCCTGCGCGAAGGAGCGCCCAGCAAGCTCGAGTTCATCAAGCGCTATGAACTGCGCCGGCCGTTGACCACGGATCTGCGACCTGACGCTCCGACGCGACTGAAAGTTGAACCGGAAGCATTTCGCACAGTGCTTGATGTTTCGGGACGAGAAAAAGCGGTCCTGACGATTGATGAAGTTGAACCTCCGGCAAAACAGGACGTCTTCGTCCGCGTCTTCATCAACAAACCCGACGCAAATGCGTCGACGCCCATTGACGATCCACACTACGCCGGCAGCTTCGCATTCTTCTGCTGCGAAGATGAGGCGATGAAAGGGCACAACATGCCGGCGAGCACGCCAGTTCCGGGCGCAGCTGGGCCGGCTCCGGCGAGTCATCTGCCGAAACTTACCTACCTCGTAGATGCTACACCTACGATTCGAAAGCTAAGTCAGGGCGGATCGCTGTCGCCTGACCTGGACTTAACGCTTGTTACCGTGCCGATCGAAGCGAACCGGCCCGTTGAAACTCAAAGGATAAACGTGGGACGGCTGGAACTTGCGGTTGCGAGGTTCTGATCATTCCTGGATGAAACTGTGCGGGCCGTGAACGGGGCAACCCCCCGGATGCGGTCCGCATTTAACTCAATGCGGAGGGAAGAAATGGGAAAGATCATTCTGCCTGCATTGATGATTTGGGCTTTTGGATTCTTAGGTGTGGAGTGTGGCTCGGCAAACGCTCCGCAGCCTCAACCACGCGAGCAATCGCGTGAAATGAGGTCAGACGAATCCGCGGCGAATCCAGTCGTCGTTCTTACTGATAAACAACCGAGGGGTTCCTGGGTTGTAAACGTCGACAAGCTAGCGCGTGATACTGAAGTTCTGGAAGTAGCGATTACGAAAGTCGTAAATCAAGGGATGACGCCGGTAGAAATCCACGTTTTCCTCGTGATCGCCGAGAAGGATAAGTCGCGATCATCCACGAAGCTGATCGGAAACTTTAGTCTTTACCCACCAGACCAGCCCGGCAGTTTCCTTTTAAATGCGGCAACGGCACTCAATCAGATTTCATCTGCCTCCAGGAATTCAAAGGCGGATGTGCGAATGGTTTTTGAGATGAAGCGAGTTGACGAAACGAAGACCTGGACCCCGATCGAGTTGCAGATCGCTGAACCAAAGTGGAGCTCTGCCAGGAAGTAACCATACTGTTACTGTTTGTTTGGCCCCACCCCTCTATCGGGTTGGGGCTTTTCTTTTTTCAGTGTAACTTTACCCGTTTCGCAAATCTGACTGTCCTATAAACTTCAGTTTGTCGTTTGTTGATTTACAAAAGAAAGATAGCGACAAACAGAAGTTGTCGGACACCACAAGTAACGCTGCTTATGTCCCAAATACTATCGCCAGAAACTGCCGGCCGGCGTCCCACCTGGGCTACAGTTGATTTGAACGCCCTGGCCGGAAATCTTCAGATCATCAAAAGTCATGTTGGCGAGGCGGTAAAAGTGATGGCCGTGGTGAAGGCCAATGCTTACGGTCATGGCGCAGTAGCCTGCTCGCGAAACCTTGAAACCGCGGGCGCGGATTGGTTTGGCGTCGCGTTGCCCGAAGAGGGAATCGAACTGCGCAACGCGGGCATCACCAAACCGATCCTCTGTTTGGCTGGATTCTGGGAGGGGCAGGCCGCCGCATGTCTGCAACACAACCTGGTCCCTACGGTTTATCGTGAGGACAACATTGCTGCCCTCGACGCGGCCGCAAGTGACCGCGGGAAAGTGGCTGATGTCCACGTCAAGATCGACACTGGCATGGGAAGGCTCGGAGTGCGTTGGGACGAAGTTGAAGAGTTTGCCGAAACCCTTAAGCGGTTCAAAAATATTCGCGTCGATGGCTTGATGACCCACTTCGCCGCGGCTGACGAACCGTCGTGTGGACCGCTCACAAAGGACCAGATTACGCGTTTTGATAACGCCGTCGCTGCGTTTCGCGGCAGGGGATTCAGTCCAAGCTATCGCCATCTGTCGAATTCCGCCGGCATCTTTGCGCAACCCGCCGCGTCAGGAAACCCCGGCGGAGAAAGCGGCGGAAATATGGTGCGACCGGGCGGCGTCTTGTATGGACTATGGCGCGACATACTGGATCCAGCACACCAGGACCAGCCCTTTGAGCCTGTGTTGTCGTTGCATTCTCGCATTACCCTGCTGAAGTGGGTGCCGGCCGGGGAGACTGTCGGATACGGCTGCACGTTTGAGGCGTCTCGCAAAACACTGGTCGCGACAATTCCGATCGGGTACGACGATGGTTACATGCGTGCGCTATCCAATCGAGGCCACGCCATCATCCGTGGCGTGTTTGCAACAGTCATCGGGCGCATCTCAATGGACCTCACGCTAATCGACGTAACAAATGTTCCCAATGTTCAGATGGATGACGAAGTGGTGCTGCTCGGCCGCGCTGGTGGGCTTTCGATCACAGCTGAGGAGCTCGGCAAGATTGCAGGCACACTTTCATATGAAGTTACGTGCGGGATTGGAAGCCGAGTGCCACGCTTTAATCGTTGATACACCGGAGCGAATCCGAAATGATCAAAACCCATGGACTAACACATATCAATCTCGCGGTGCGTGATCTCGAACGCTCATTGCGGTTCTACATGCAAGTTTTCGGTGTGAAGGAATACTACCGCGATAGCGAAAGCGTTCAAGTACTTGGGCCAGGGCCGAACGATGTGATTGCCTTTGAAAAAAACGATCGCAAGGCAGGGAAGAGCGGTGGCATCACACACTTCGGTTTTCGTTTAGTCAATCCGGCCGACATAGACTCCGCGGTTGCGGATGTCGAGAGTGCGGGTGGAACACTGGTAAGGCGTGGTGAATTTGCGCCAGGTTTTCCGTTTGCATATTTCAACGACCCGGACGGTTACGAGATTGAAGTTTGGTTTGAATAACAGCTGAACTATTTGCCCTCGGAGAAAAACAGGATGTCAACGGAACCTGAAACGCTCAAGGTGCAGGTCAATGAGCGCGATAGCGTCGCAGCTCTCTTATATGCGGCGCCCAAACGCGACCGCAAAGGGGCCACACTGATCCTCGGCCATGGCGCCGGCGCGAATCAATTGCACCCTTTCATGCAAATCTTCGCTAAGGGATTAGCTGCGCGCGGACTCGATGTTTTGACGTTCAACTTTGTCTATATGGATCAGGGGCGACGTGTGCCCGATCCAAAAGCGAAACTCGAAGCATGCTATAGCGCCGTGATTACAGTTGCCCGGAAACATCCAAAATTGAAAGGCAATAAGATCGTGATTGGCGGCAAGTCGATGGGTGGACGGATTGCGTCGCAGGTGGCCGCGGCGATGCAATCGAATGCTCCTCAAGAAAAGTCGATGCCTGCAATTGCGGGTTTGGTGTTCCTCGGCTACCCGTTGCATCCGCCCGGCAACCCTGAAAAAGTTCGTGATGCGCATCTGGATCAGATTAAATCACCAATGCTTTTCATCCAGGGTTCGCGAGATGCATTTGGCACTCGCGACGAAATTCGCGAGCTGATCAAACGACTCAAGTTGCCCGCCATGCTGCACCCCATCGAAGGCGGCGACCACTCACTAAAAGCTCCGAAAAGCTCAGGTCTCACGCAGGAGCAAGTCTACGAATCCGCGATGGACGGAATCATTGGCTGGATGGATTCGGAACTCGGTTAGAAATCCTTGCCTTTGGCGGAGCATGGCGTAATACCCGATGAAACGTTATGGGCCTTTTTGTCATTGTGAGTGGGAGCAGCTGTCGACAAAAGGTTCATCCGGGAATGCTCAGAGCTCCAGGTGCCGAAAGTTTGAAAATTATTTTTTCGGTGGCTATTGGCGCAACGCCGCAGGCGCCGCCGCCGTAAATCCGGAGGGGAGCAAGCAGAGTCAAAAAGATCAGACATTCTCAGCCTGGACTCTTGCCATATCTCCCCAGTTTTGTGCTAATCTGGAAGCCCCTCGACAGTTCTGCCCCTTTATCTCACTTGTAAAAACGATTACATCAGACCGCGAATCATTGCCGGTTGAGTGAGGTAAATCATGAGCGCTACTTCCACTTCTATTGACACGCGTGCTTTTTCAAACGATTCTCCGACGGCCCAGTCAAAGCCGACCCAAACGATCCTCATTATCGAAGACTATTCCGACACCCGCGAATTGTTATGTACCTTGCTGCGCAACCACGGCTACAACGTCGTCGAAGCGGAGGACGGAATAGAAGGGATTCTGAAGGCAGGTTGGTTATATCCCGATCTGATCCTGATGGATTTATCGTTGCCGGAAATGGACGGCGTTGAAGCGGCCGCGCGTATTCACGCTCAGGCAAAACTTTCCCGAATCCCTATTTTCGTCGTCAGCGCTTATTTGACGGAGAGCGTCGAGAAAGCCGTGCGAGCGGCAGGGTGTGCGGAAGTGTTCGGGAAACCCTTCGACTCCCAGGTATTGCTCGACAAAATCCGCGGCGCGCTTGGGGATAGCTGACTAGCTTTGCCAACGGCCCTGGTCCGTTCCTGCCTGCGTTCCTCAATAAGCGAATTGGCAGGACCGCAATAGCCATCGAAGTGGAATGATGGCGCCCCTATTTGCCCACAGGTGGGGACAAATGTCCCTATCTGGTCCGATCGATCTTTTTCTCACCGCAATAACCAGCTGAAATTCCCCTTTAACTGTCCCGATTCGCCTTGGCACGATTGTTGTCAATGGGGGTTTCGTGTTCCCACTCGAGCACGTAGTTTTATAGCAGTCACCGATAAGAGCTTACTCTGCGCGAAAGCCTTAGATAGCAAGTACTCACCAGCCTACGTTTCAGATCGCTGAAATATGGCATGGGAGGTTCCCGAAGAGACGCATCAATTCTGACACTTGTAGTGTCCGCTTTTGTGGCCGGCCTTCTTTATCTGTTGGTGAAGAAGTCGGCCTTTTCTCTTGGGAAGCATTATCCGCTGCGGTCATCGGCCTAACTTATCTACCCATTAGAGGTGAAGAAAGAAATGAATAAAGTTCCTCCAGCTTTGAAACAAAGACTGCCAGCGCTGGGGCTGGTGGTTTCAATACTGCTCGCCACTCTTGGCAGCGGCAGTAGCAAGGCCCAGACACCCTCGAGAAATTCGCTTGTGCGCAGCCCACAGACGAAGATCAAAGTATCGCCCGGACTACCAGGACTACAAGGATCAGACGGCAAGACAGTTGCCGTGATCCTTCAATTGAACGGTCCCCCAACTGGACGCCTAAATGCCTTGCTGCAGAGAAATGGCGTTCGCGTCAAAAACCATTTCCGAAACCTCGATTCTTTTTCAGTTGAGCTCCCGCAAAACCTTATTGAGGAATTAGCCTCCTACAATGAAGTCGCGTTTGTGTCGGATGACGCGGAGGTCGAAGCGCAGGGTCACGTTTCGCTGACAACCGGTGCGGATGCAGTACGCCAAATCGAGTCCAGTGGTTTAATTCCCACGCTCAACGGCTCCGGCATTGGCATCGCAATTCTCGACTCCGGTATCGATGCGGGCCACAAATCATTACAGGCACGCCAAACTCGTCAGGTGATCAATCGTGACTTTACTGGTGCGGGCGCGACCCTTGATCCCTTCGGGCATGGTACGCACGTCGCATCCGTGGCCGCTGGCTACAATTTCGCTGCCGCGAATGAAGGCATTGCGCCGAATGCAAATTTGATTAACCTCGCCGTGCTGAATGGCCGGGGATCAGGTTCTGCCTCGAGCGTACTGAGCGCCCTCGATTGGGTGCTAACGAATCGTTCCATCTACAACATTCGCGTTGTCAATATGAGCCTCGGCACGAAGGCGGTTATGTCCTACCGGGACGATCCGCTTTGCAAAGCAGTCCGTCGGCTCGTCGACGCTGGAATCGTCGTGGTTGTAGCAGCGGGCAACGAAGGCAAAGATGTGAGTGGTAGAAAAGTCTACGGCGAAATTCATTCACCCGGCAATGAACCGTCGGCGATCACTGTCGGCGCTTCCAATAGTTATGGAACTGATGTCCGTAGTGATGACACGATTGCGACGTATAGTTCACGAGGACCAACCCGCAGCCATTCAACTGATGCTTCCGGTGTCAGACACTACGACAATCAAATAAAGCCTGACCTGGTAGCGCCCGGCAACAAGATCATCGGAGCAGAATCCGACCGTAATTTCCTCGTAAGCAATTATCCAGACCTCAACACTGTGGCTAACAAGGGCGACAACGTCCAGGCGATGTACCTCAGTGGTACCTCGATGGCGAGCCCTGTTGTGGCAGGCGCGGCCGCACTCATGTTGCAAGCCAATCCAACGCTGACCCCAAACCTTGTCAAAGCGCTGCTGATGTACTCCGCGCAGAAACTTCCCAGTGCGAACATCTTCGAGCAGGGTGCGGGCCAACTCAACATAGAAGGCGCTGTAAGGCTTGCAGTCCTGGTCCGCAGGGATTTGACGCCAGCCACACCTGTCGGCGCGTCGATGTTGACCACGAACGAAGCGCCGGAACCTATAACAACAATTGCACGAGAATCCTTCGCCTGGGCCGGCCGAATAAATCTCGGTTACACGTTTGCCACCGGCACTGATCTGATTACTGAGTACCAAGGTGTTTACGGCACCGGCTTGATGCTGAGCGACGGGATTATTCTCGGCGACGGCATGATTCTGAGCGATGGAATCATTCTGGGCGACGGAATCATCTTGGGCGACGGGGTCATGCTGAGCGATGGAATCATGCTCGGCGACGGAATCATTCTCGGCGATGGGATCATTCTCGGCGATGGCCAGGTGATTAGCGACGGAATCATTCTGGGAGATGGAATCATCCTCGGCGACGGGATCATCCTCGGAGACGCGCGGATTAGAGCAAACGCAGTCCTCGCATTCGGCGACAACACCCTCTGCATGAACTAAGGAACTTAATGACTTACTCAAATAGAAAAGACGAAACGAAAATGAAATTGAAAAGTACTCGACGCTTCACGCTCTTAATCCTGGCTCTGGCGTTAACCCTCGCCAGTGTCTCCATCCCTGCGCCTCTCCAGCAGCGCGCCACTGCGGCCACCAAAAAAAGCGACTCAGCGAAGACAGATAAGGTATCGGCGGACCTGCGCAAGACTGCGCGAGACGGCGGAGCTGACATGCGAGTCAACGTCATTCTCCAGGTTGACGGCAAGGTTAACGGACAACTAAATGCGTTCCTCAACCGTAACGGCATTCACGTCAAGAAGAAGTTTCTAAACTTCAACTCAATGATGGTGGAATTACCCAGCCAGTCGCTGGCGGAACTCGCTTCGTTCAGCGAAGTTTCCTATGTCTCACCTGACAGAGAAACGAAGATGCTGGGCCATGTCTCATTGACGACCGGTGCGGATGTTGTCCGTCAACAAACAACTTACTCTGCCACCGGCATCTCGTCCACGACCCTGGACGGCAGCGGCATCGGCATAGCAATTCTCGACTCAGGCATCTTCGTGGGGCATCGTGAGTTTCTTGGCACGAATGGCCTCAGCCGTGTGTCAGCCAGCGTCGATTTCACAAATTCGAGCGGTGCGACCACTGATCCTTATGGTCACGGAACGCACGTGGCCGGCCTGGCGGCGGGCAACAATCAAGTGTCTTCTGGGGCGTACACCGGTATTGCGTCGAACGCCAACATTCTCAATCTGCGCGTGCTCGACTCGAAGGGCGGCGGCACCAGCTCAGGGTTGCTTAGCGCACTTGACTGGGTGATGACCAACCGAACTACCCACAACATTCGGGTGGTCAACATGTCGCTTGGCACTGAAGCCATCGACTCTTACAAAGTGGATCCACTCTGTAAGGCAGTGAGGCGGCTTGTCGATGCCGGAGTCGTCGTGGTGGTAGCGGCGGGCAACAGTGGAAAAACTGTTCGTGGTCAGAAAGTTTATGGACAAATCCATGCGCCGGGCAATGAACCTGCCGCGATTACAGTTGGTGCGACGAATACCTTCGGAACAGAGAATCGCAGTGATGACGAGATCGCAAGTTTCAGCTCGCGCGGCCCTACCCGAAGTTTTTCGACAGACACTAACGGCGAGAAGCACTACGACAACTTGATCAAGCCCGAGCTTGTTGCACCAGGCAACAAATTAATTTCAGCGATGTCCAAACAGAATGGACTGGCCGGACAGGACCCAGCTTTAACCGCGAATGTGAACGCCTCCTTTACTCCCGATGACCGAAAAATGATGCGGTTAAGCGGCACGTCGATGGCTGCTCCGGTTGTAGCCGGCTCAGCCGTGCTGCTGCTCCAAGCCAATCCTAAATTGACCCCGAACATGGTCAAAACGATTCTTATGTACACGGCCCAACAGCTTCCGGGCTTCAACACATTCGATCAGGGTGCGGGCCAGCTCAACATCGAAGGTGCCGTTCGCCTGGCTAAAATGTTTCGGACAAATCTGACGAACACTACCGCCGTCGGCTCTCCACTGCTGACCAGCAGCATCCTGCCGTTTCCGCAGACGACCTTGTTTTATTACAGCACCGGAATGATCCGATTCACGACCTTCGGGTGGTCGCAGGGGATCGTGATGAACCACAACTACGCTGTTGGAACAGACCTGATTTCCAGGTACCAGAGAATTTACGGAACCGGCGTGATCCTGGGCGACGGCGTGATCCTTGGCGATGGGGTAATCCTGGGTGATGCAACGATGTTATCCAATGGCGTTATTCTTGGCGACAACATCATGACCAGCAGCGGCGTTATTCTGGGAGACGGAATCCGGTTTTGTAGCTATGGCGTAATCCTCGGCGACGGGGTGATCCTCGGCGACGGCGTCATCCTTGGCGACGGTGTGATCCTCGGAGACGGTGTGATTTTGGGAGATGGTGTGATTCTCGGTGACGGCGTGCTCCTCGCAGATTCAACTTTGATCGCATTCAGCGCAATGCTCATGGGCGATATAGGTGAAGACATGCCGGCGATTCCAGATGATGGAGTCGAGAGATAACCATGGCCCCGGGGTATGGGCCGAAAGGGATTCACAAGAGTATGGAAGAAAAAGGTCGCAGCAGGTTCTCGATTCCGTACATGTGGCTGATGGGCGTGCTCGGTATGCCCATCTTCCTATACGCAGTTGTTACTGTGCCTTTCGCTCGTTTCGACTGGAAATTCCTGCTGCTGGCCGGGATCACCACTGTCCTGGGGTCGCGAGTAGGGGTCGAAATTCCGCGTATCGGCGGCCGTATTACGGTCGCCGATACACTGGTTTTCCTGACCATGCTTTCCTACGGCGGAGAAGCTGCGGTGCTCCTTGCCGCAGTCGAAACACTTCTTTCAAGTTTGCGGATCTGTCGGAGGCCGTTACTCATCTTTTTCAACACGGGCATGATGGCGTGTTCGACTTTTCTCACGGTACAGGTAGTCGAGGCGTTCTTTGGCCCTATCTCCACGCTCCATTACGGTGGAGCAAACGTCTATTTGCTGGCAGTGAGTTTGATGGCTCTGGTCCAGTATATTGGCAATTCCGGACTCGTCGCGGCGGGCGCGGCATTGAAGACCGACCAGCCGTGGTGGCAGACCTGGAAAAGATATTACCTTTGGACGTCGATGACTTATCTGGCAGGCGCCTCCGTGGCGGCCGTAATCGCGCGCGCGGCAGATTCCGTCGGAATCCTAAGCATCTTCGCGACCACTCCGGTTATCGCAATCGTCTATTTCACTTACCGCACTTATCTTAAGAACGTCAAAACTGCGGAGCAGCAGGCTGAACAGGCGCGGGACCACGTCGCACAACTCAACACCTACATCGTCCAGCAGGAACGAATTCGAGAGCAGTTTTCCCAGGTTGAAAAGATGTCGGCTCTCGGACAGCTGGCCTCTGGAGTGGCCCATGATTTCAACAATAGTCTCGCCTCAATCCTCGGCCGGGCCGAGTTGCTGATGAAGCATAGCGATGATCCGAAGATGAAACGAGGGCTTGAGATCATTGCCAAGTCAGCCCGCGACGGCGCCAAGACAGTAAAACGAATTCAGGACTTTGCGCGTCAACGAAGCGAGCGTGACTTTGAATTGGTTGACGTGGATCAAATGTTGTTGGATGTGAGTGAAATAACTCGACCCCGCTGGAGAGATGGCGCCGAAGCCAGGAATGTACAAATCAATCTGGATCTCAGAAACCATTGCGGCGCTTACGTTAACGGAGACGTCTCGGAATTGCGCGACGTGTTAGTCAATGTGATTTTCAACGCAGTGCATGCCATGCCGATGGGCGGGAATCTCACGCTCTCCTCCGAAGTCGCAGATGGTTTTGTCGTGCTCTCTGTCACCGACACGGGAGTAGGCATGCCGCCGGAAGTACGTTCGCGAGTGTTCGATCCGTTCTTTACGACTAAAGGAGTTGAAGGAATGGGTCTCGGACTCGCGGTTTCTTACGGAGTGGTAAGTCGTCATCAGGGGGCTTTCGAGGTGGAGTCGGAACTCGGGAAGGGCAGCATATTTTCAATCAAATTGCCGATCGCTGCAGCAGATAGCGGCGCTGATGAAAGGGCAGGTGTACCGGGTACAACTCTGCGGAGGTCTAATATGATAAGGGTTCTGGTTGTAGACGATGAGGACGAAGTGCGAAACCTTCTAAAAGAAATTTTGGAGGATGCTGAGTGTGAAGCGGTAACCGCCAGTCAGGGTTACGATGGTCTCAGGCTATTTGAGGAAGGTGGTTTCGATGCTGTCTTCACTGACCTGGGTATGCCCGGAATGAGCGGTTGGGAATTAGCCCGGGCCATTCGTCAAAGGAACCAGCAGATTCCCCTGGCGATTATCACTGGCTGGGGCGAGGCAGTCAGCACCAGTGAAAGAGACGCAGCTAAAGTGGACTGGGTTTTGTCGAAGCCGTTTTCAATGGCCCAAATCAGCGAGATCGTTCAGGAAGTTTGTCGTCGAAAAGGACCGGCGCCCAAAGCCAAGTTGACTCTCGTCGCGTAGTTCCCAAACATTGTGCAGCCCTGCACCGAGCTTTCCACCAGAAGTCTTCCTTCCGCGAACCGGTGCACGTTTAACTGCGACGCATCGACAAGGGCTGGCCGCCGCCGAGGTTAACCCGAATCTCGCCCCGGTCTTCTCCAGCAACCGCTTCTTACCAAATTGCCTGCACCTGAATTTCTAAGCCTCAATCTCCTAAGACTTCTCGATGCTGGCTGCAAACGAGGAAACGTCTAACACGTAAACCGTTTGATTCGTCGTGAGCACAAACAATCGCTGGCCGTCGGCGCTAAAGCGGATCATCGAAAGTGGACCGGGGAAGGTAAATTCGTCGCGCTTGTTCATTGTTGCGAGGTCATAGACCGTCAGCTTTCCGCGTTCATTCTCGACGCTCAGCAACCCTGTTTTTTCTGAGACGGCCGCATAGGAGCCAAACGCCCTTCCGATCAAGTCGCCGCTCTTTAACGAGTAAGTCAGCACGCGGTTTTCAGTATCTGTGATCACGACCCAGTTGCCTGCCGCCTGGACGTTGGACAGGCGAAAGGAACCTTTGCCGGTTTCAATCAGCAACTGACCTAGCTCTGCACCGGTGCGCACGTCCACCACTTGCAGGTAATAGTCGCCTTCCTTTTCTTTCATGGCTGCCAGGCGCTGCGTTAACCGGGAATCGGCTTTGATCGCGGATTTGGCAGCCTCGTCTTTGACATTCCAAACGAGCACGGTTGTATTAAAGGTTGGTGCCACCCAAACTCGCGGAGCTTCCTTCGGGAAAGGTTTCGACCAAAGCAAGCGCATCGAGGGTGCGTCAAAAACGTTAAGCACCACATCTTTGTTGAATGCGGATCCCATGCCATATTCCATCAACTCGCCGGTTTTGAGTTCTTTGGCGGGTTTGATAACGGTCAGGTATGGTCCAATCTGGCGAGTGTTGGGCGACTCAATCTTCGGTCCCTGCACGATGTCGTTGGTGGCTAAATTAAACTTCGCCACATTCCGTTCAGCTTCGTCAAACTTAGGAAAGTCAGCGTAGAAAAAGCCGTCCGGGCTGAGATAAGCACCGGAAAATTCGCGCAAATGGAGGACCCCCTCGCCCTTATCCAGGTTCCAGACACCTCCACGAGAGTGACCGGAAAGAGCCAGCCATTTCATGTCGCTCGAGAGTTCAGCAACATGCAGATGTCCCAGGCTAAGATTTTCCAGTTGTGCGGCGGCCAGCAAAACATTCTTCTCCATTTTGTAGAGTCCAAGTTCTCCGCTGCGAAGCTCGGCAACGAAAACATCGTCATAGATATCAAGTGCCGGTTGTTGATTGACCTTGAATATTGTCCCGGTAGTGGTGTCCATCACTCCTAACGCGTAATCCTTAACGGGACGAACGATGAGATGGTTACTGCGTGTGGGAGCGATCAGGGTGCGAGGAGAAAGCGGGAACTCTGAGATTACCTGGCCGGAGGGGAAAGCAAGGAGACCCGACTTTTTTTGATTCTCATAGTTAACGCCCACGATGCGGTCGTTTGCCGTGAAGGTGAAGCCTCCGGCGATGAAGGGCTTAAAGGAATCAGAAAGAGAGATTTTTGAAAGCGTCGTCATATCGTAGGCTTCGGCGACGCTGAATCTCTGAATGTTTCTAAGTCTTACCGGTCCGTAGTAACCATATGCAAAAAGATTTCCATTTGGGGAAAAACCCATTTTGACAAGACCAAGACCGATATCAGTGCGATCGTCGCCGCGGCCGCTGAGGGCCCACAGGATTCCAAGGTACTGAAGATAGTCTGGCGCATAAGCATCTTTCTTCTGAATCACAGGTTGACCGGTAGCCACGCTAAGTACATTCAAATCAAATTTGGGCGTCAGACAGGCCAGATACTTACCGTCGGGTGAAAGCTTCGTTTGCAAACAACCATTGAGAACCACAACCTCCTTCACTTCGATCATCTTTCGTTCCCTAACGTTCCAACGTTCCACTCGTAGATTGTTTGTATAGAAGACTATGTTTTCGGAATCAGGCGTGAACCCCGCGGGTCTGGCATCCGGGGCTTCAATGCGAAACGCAGTGGCAAAGGGTTCTCGGGTGAGCACAGTGATTCCCGACTCATCCTGGGCCAGAACATATTTCCCATCGGGGCTAAATCGCAGATGCGCAATGTCGCTACGCAGCGGCGGAGTTAGTTGGAGTTTCGACATGACCCCATGCAGCGACTCGCTGCGCCGGCCGAGGCGCGCATAGGAGATAACTGAGGATTGCCAGCGCTTGAATTCTTCGTCGCCGCTGGCGCGTACCTGGCGGCAATGGGCCGGCAAAGTAGACAAAGCTCTGAGCATTTCCCGTAGCCGTCGCTCTTCCGGTCTCGTGCTGCCAAATAAGTCGGTAAAGAAGTTTCCCTTTCTCCCCTTGGTTTCGGTGGCCCGATCCCAAAGTCGCGATTGAGCTGACGCGTCGTAACCAGCATTAACTAAGGCATAAAACCCAATCTGATCCGCTACCAGCTGTCCTTTCTCACGGTCGCGCTCTCGAAATGCGCCCGGCTTCCGATTCAAGTTGTCGATCAAGAGATTGTATTTCTCGTAAATGTCGCGACGATCCGTCACCTCAGTGATCCCAAGCACTTCTCTCAGACGGCGCGTGAGATCGATCGAGTGCTCGCGCGCAACCAGATGGCCCAGCTCATGGGCGATCACCCCGGCCAGCTCATCTTCAGACTCTGCCATGGCTACGAGTTTGCGGGAGACGTAGATCCGTCCACCCGGCAATGCATGTGCATTCACATCGGGAAGATCAACCAGGAAAAATTGGAACCGCATCTTCGTCAGCGGCAGATGTTGGGTCAGTCGCGAGCCAATCCGGTCAAGAAAGGCATTTAGTTGCGCGTCTTCAAGGATGCTGTAGTTTCTTTGAATCTGCTCTGCTACCGCGTCGCCCAAATAGACCTCCTGCTCTTCACTGAAAATGTTTAACTCCGTCGCCGCGGGCAGAGCTACGGGCGAAAGACATTTCTGTTGAGCGTTGGTCGACGGTGAAAAGTGGGCAAATGCAAAAGCCAGGAACAGAAAAACAGATAAGAAAATTCTCATGCGAGGAGTCCTTTCAAAGAAGGATCGCTTTTGGGGAATACAGCTTTTGCGAAATAAACTTCGGAACCAAAGCTAACATAGCAGGACTGTCCCCTGAAGACAGCCCAGCTGGCGGTTTTGGGGCAGGTTCATTACATGCAACCAAGATTCCAGCAACAATGCTCGTCAAGTTTTTCGACTAAAGCACTGCAGTTTCTTCAAGTAGCTTGCCAGTGGCAAATCGCTCGACACTGAGTTGGGAAGTCTCGATCAGGTCCGAGCGGCCATGAAGGACCAGGTCCGCGCTGATGCGGCCGGACGCAGGCGAATGCATCACGCCGTGGCCACTGAAGCCGTTAACAAAAAAGAGACCTGCGACACCAGGAGCCGGACCTATGATCGCGTGATGGTCCGGCGTCATTTCGTATAGACCTGCCCAGGCGCGATGCGGGTTAACTTCGGCATCTGCCAGGCCCGGTACCCGAGCCGCGGCGCGCGTCAAAATCTTCTCAACAAAAGTTGGATCAAAGTCCATTTTGAAACCCGGCGTCTCTTGCGGATCGTTCCAGGCAAGCAGGATCCCTTTGCCTTCGCGCCGGAAGTGAAAACCGTTGGACATATCGATGACCATCGGAAATCTCTTCGGTAAGCCATCAAAAGGCTCGGTAGGGACCAGTTGCCGCCGCAGAGGCTCGACCGGAAGCTCCACCCCGGCCATGCGCGCAACTTCAGCTGCCCATGGACCAGCGGCGTTAACCACGATCCGGGTGGAAACGAATCCGCGGCTGGTCATGACACCGGAGATGCGACGTGCGGGGAGCGCTGCTTCTTCTCCGGGAACGAATGCAGCCATGATGGCCGCGCTCACAGCCTCAACTTCAATGCCGGTAACAGCAGTATCCAGCCAAAGTCGTACGCCGCGCTCGCGCGCATTCAGCATGAAGCCCATCATGACGCTGTGTGGATCGACGAAGCCGTCAGTTTGGCAAAACGTGCCCCCGATAATGTCGTCAACGCGGAGTTGCGGGACAAACCTGCGAATGTCTTCCCGCGACACTATCTCAACGTTGTCCACTCCGAAGGCGAGTTGGCGCTCGCGGTTTGCCTTGAGGTAATTGAGATGGTTTTCGTTGGTGGCGCAAAAAAGGTAGCCATGCGCGCGATAGTCGGCTGGATGTCCCACGGTCTCCTCGAAACGAGAGAAGAAGTCGATCGAATATCGCGACATCTGAATATTCACCGCGGTGGAAAACTGCGCTCTTACGCCACCCATACTTTTGCCGGTGGAACCCTTGCCCTGGTGCGCTTCGCGTTCAACTACGAGCACATTAGTGCAGCCCTGTTCGGCCAAGTGGTAGGCAACGCTGGAGCCAACAATCCCGCTGCCAATGATTACGATATCCGCGGTTTCAATCATATTTGTCCCGGCGAAAGAACAGCCTATAGAATAGTCGCGCGAGAATAAGCCGAACACCTCAACAGTTACAATAGGAGAGGCACATGGACCTGCGTTACCCGGTTGGGAAGTTTGCGTTTGATGGAACGCTTTCAGATGGCGAACGACAAAGCCTGATTGACGAAATTGCGGCGACGCCTGAAAAACTGCGTGCTGCCGTGGCTGGACTCGATGACAATCAATTGAACACGGAATATCGTCCCGATGGCTGGACGGTCCGCCAGGTGGTTCATCATGTACCTGAAAGCCATCTTAATAGTTACATCAGGTTCAAACTGGCAGTCACCGAGGACGAGCCCGTCATAAAGCCGTATTTTGAGGATCGTTGGGCGAAACTAGACGATGCGCATACCGCGCCAGTCGAGCTTTCGTTAGACTTGCTCGACGCGCTTCATAGCCGCTGGGTGTGGTTTCTTCGTTCATTGAAACCGGCGGATTTCCAACGCACATTTCGACATCCCGAACTCGGTATAGTAGGCCTCGGCAAGAATGTGGCGCTCTATGCCTGGCATGGACGTCATCACGTTGCACACATTACATCGCTACGTGAGCGTATGGGATGGTGACGATAGTCGCCAGTTCAGAGTCCACAGTCCAAAGTCCAAAGTCCAAAGTCCAAAGTCCAAAACCGTAGACTCAAGACTTAAAACTTAAGACTTCTGACTGACGACTGACGACTGACGACTCAAGACTGAAGATTGAAAACTCAAGACTGAAGACTGAAAACGGACGATCAGATGCTTAAAACATTCAGCTGTCCAAAATGCGGCGCGCCGGTGAACTATGACGAAGACGTGGTGGGTGCGAATCTCACGGCGCGTTGTTCTTACTGCAATAGTCAGCTTTCAGTTCCCGACGAAATGCGCGGCCGCCCGGCGCACGTTATTTCGCACTTAAATATTGACCTGCGAAATACCGGAGCCAAAGCGACCAAGTGGATTGCTTTGATCGTGCTAATCCCGGTGCTGGGTGTCGTCATTGGCATCATCGCTCTGGGCGGCTTTCTCTCTCCACTATTGCGCGGCGGCGGCACCAACACGAGCGATAAGAAGCCGGTCGTCGTAATTCCAAATTTCCCGTGGCCCACGGGTCCAGTGGCGAAAGACAAGCCAAAAGAGGGACCACAACCACTGCTCAGCTTTGGTTCTGAAGGAATTGGACCGGGAATGTTTAAGGACGCCCGGAGTATTGCCGTTGACGGAGCGGGGAAGATCTATGTCGCTGAATACCTGGGTGGCCGCGTTCAGGTCTTCGATCCCGATGGAAAATTCCTGACGCAATGGACCGTCGATCCGAAGATGCCCCTACGCGGGATGGCAGCCGACCGCAAGGGGATTGTTTACGTCGTGCAGCGCGGCAAGATCACACGATATGAAGGAGAGAGCGGAAAACCAGTTGGCGAACTGAACTATCCAGGCGGGACGGGCTTTGACGACCTAACCTCAGCCGCTGACGGAGGATTTGTTGCTGCCTGGTATAGCAATCGTGATGACATCGTGCGTTTCAACTCTTCGGGAGAAGTGACGCGAACAATTCGCGCCGCCATCAGTTCAACCAGCGGAGACTCTGAACTGAATACCAGAGTAGCGATCGACGGGCTGGGAAATATCTATGCGCTCGGCACTTTCAATAATGGAGTGTTCAAGTTTGCGCCGGATGGAAAGTTTTTGAACCGATTCGGAGATGCCGGTAATGAGTCAGGGCAGTTTCGCGCTGCCTTTGCCATAGCGGTGGACGGCAAGGGCCGCGTCTACGTCAGCGACATCAAGGGCATCCAGATTTTTGACGGCAACGGGCGTTACCTCAAAGTCTTCAAGCCTGAAGGTCTGGCTTTCGACATGGAAATCAACGACAACAATGAAATGTTCATAGCCGCCCGAAACAAAGTGCATAAATACTCGCTGGAGCTGCTGAATAGCGAGTAAGGCAAACTATTAGTTTGCGTACCAACATCAAGCAGCGTTTTTGAGAGATTTGACGCAGAGAGGAATCACAGCTTGATAGATCGATATCGCCGGTGGTTCGACTACGAAAGAGATAGCCACGCGAAGACGTTGGCCTCACTGGACGCCGTGCCGGCGAATTTGCGAGAGTCTGAACCGTTCGGTAAAGCCGTTTACCTGATGGGCCACATCGTCGCCGCCCGTCGCATGTGGCTTTTCCGGCTCGGATTCTTGAAAGAAGACACCGATCTTTTCACTCGCCAGATAAGCCTTGCAGAACTCCCGGCGCAAATTTCGGGGATGGAAACAGCCTGGTCGCAGTATCTGGATCAGCTTAACGAAGACGATCTGCTGCGCGTGTTTGAGTATCGGAGTTATGAAGGTCAGCGCTTTCGCAACACCATCGAAGACATCCTGACGCAGTTGTTTGGGCACTCGTGGTATCACCGTGGACAGATCGCCATGCTCTTGAGAACTCTCGGAGCTGAACCCGCGGTAACGGATCTTGTTTTCTGGACTCGCCAGCCCGTTGACCCTTCATGAATTCATTGACTCGCTTGCCATTCTGCGATACAACCCCAACGCACTTCTCACGTTAGTACCGCAACCAACAGATTCTCGCGCTCGGCTCAACTTGGAGGAGATCTCATGAAGCACCAAAAATTCCCGCATCGGGCCGCTCTGTATCTATTTGTCGTGGCAGTTGTGGGAATCGCAGTCCTGACTGCTTGGAGCAGCGCCCCGGTTCATGTCGCGAAGGCGCAAGCCAAACCGAAGCCGGCCTTCAAGCCCACCAAGTTTAAGCCGGCTTGCGCTAACCCGACCTATCCCATGCCTGCTCCGGCGAAAGCTCCCGCGATCGACTCATTGTGTGGACTCGCGGGCATTGGCGGCGCCGGACCTGAGGGGGTGCAGGATATGGTCAAAAACAACTTCTGCGCGAAAGGGATACCCAAGGCAGTTTCATTCGCTGATCTGACGGGTCTTCAGTCAAAAGTCGAGGCCAACCCTGCAATTAACTTTGGCAGCGCCGGAAAAGGCGACCGGAAGAAGGGTCCGACAATAGACCGCGCGCCGTTAAAGAAACTTGGTGAAGGGAAGCTGGTCACGCTTAGTAAGGTCTACGTGCTGATCGCTCGTCAGGAGGGCGGTGAGAGTGTGAACTGCGGCAAGGACGTTGAAGGCAAGCCGACCGTTCTCGACCATGACATTCACATTTCCCTCGTCAGTTCCCCTAATTTAGATCCAAAAACAGACGAGTGTTCGAGCGTGGTAGCGGAGATGAGCCCTCATCATCGTCCGGATAGCTGGACACATGGCAATGTCGAAAAAGTGGCTAAAGCCCAGTTGCCCGTGAGAGTGACCGGCCAGCTCTATTTTGATTCCAGTCATTTCCCTTGCAGCGGTGGAAAGAGTGCAGGGCAGGGAAATCCCAGCCGAGTTTCGCTCTGGGAGATTCACCCAGTCTACAAATTCGAAGTTTGCACAGCTGACTGCGACGGCGCGGGCACCTGGGTGACGCTGGATAAATGGGCGGCGAAATAGCTGGCCAGTAGTGTGTAGCCACTGACCACTGATCACTGACCACCGACAACATCGATGCAAGTTGGTGACACGCTAACCTGGTCGCGTACCTTTACCGAGGAGGAGATCCGGCTCTTCGCGAGGCTGTCCGGTGACGAGGGAGTACATCACCTTGTGCCGGATGAGCAAGGCCGTCTGATGGCCCATGGCCTGCTCACGGCGACGCTGCCTACCAAGATCGGTGGTGACCTTAATTTCATCGCGCGTGAGATCACGTTCCAGTTTCTTCGGCCGGTGTTTGCCGGCGACACTGTCGAATGCGTGGTTACGCTGGTAGAGCTCGTTCCGGGCGATCAGTTAACAAGAATGAACTCGACCTGGGTGTGCCGCAATCAACACGGTAAGGAAGTTATGACGGGGAAGGCCAGCGGCGTAATCAGAGTGCAAGAGTAAGCGACCGCCAGGCTACCTTTTGGTCCACACTCGTTAGAGGAAGAGAGACGATGAAAAAGAAAACTATCAACGCGTTCTTGTCACTCATTCTGCCGATTGGCGCCCTGCTCAGCATCGCCTCCATCGCCAACGCGCAAGGCACTAACCAGCCAGCAACAAACACACCAGCCGCTTCTCCTGAATCAAGAACAGGGATAGCTTCGTCGCCGGCGCCTACTCCAGGTCCAACTACGTCGCCGATCGCATCACCGAGTCCATCGCCGAAAGTGACGGCCATAACTGATGGCCACCTTGAGCTTGATGACCTCGTCGATGTTGACGTGGAAGGTCTGGCAGAATGGGCGGCCAAAAACGACACCTCAAAGCTTGTGCCTTATATCAATGGCCGGGCTATCACAGGCAATTATCCTGAAGCAATTTTACCTACGAAGAATCATCTCCAGTTTCACCTCCAGATGACGCCGGACAACAAAGCCGTGTGGATTGACTTGCTCGGTGCACCTAACGGAATACGCAAGCCGGTGGCTTTTAGTGTTGGTCCGGAGGGCATAGGACCGTTCGATTCGGTCTTCGACAAAAGTAACCGAATACCACTGACCGTAATCTCTCCAGTCTATGGAGTGGTTGCACTCTTTGTAATTCTTGGCACGTTGTTCATCTTGCTCTGGCTGGCCCGCACCACTAGTTTGATTCGCGAGCGGGGCGGCTGCAAGGTGCCTGGAAAGCTCAAGCCGTATAACCTGGGCCGTACGCAAATGGCGTTTTGGTTTTTCCTCGTTTACGCCTCTTACACGGCAATCTGGCTGATAACCGACGCCCTCGATACGATTACACCTTCTTTGCTCGGGTTGATGGGGATCAGCGCGGGGACTGCGCTGGGCGAAGCTTTGATTGATTCAGGTAAGAATGATGCCAGTGATTCGCAGCTTCAGGCTCTCGTAGCGCAGAAGCAAGCGCTCGAACAGAGCATTCCGGATCTTCAAGCGCAACTTGCCGCCGTCAGCGAAAAGCCTAACCCAACCCTCGAAGATACAACCAGCCGGGACAGCCTGAACAAACAGCTGAATGATAGTCGCGCGCGTTTGGCCCAGATCACGCAGCAGATTGACGCGCTCACCCCGCCGGAGTCGCGAGCTGTTTCCGCCGGTTTTCTACGCGATATTCTCGCCGACTCCACCGGCTACAGTTTTCACCGCTTCCAGATTTTCGCGTGGACTATCATCCTCGGGATTATCTTTGTTTCGGCTGTCTATAACAGTCTCAACATGCCTGAATTCAGTCCCACGCTTCTGGGTCTGATGGGACTTAGCTCCGGTACTTACATCGGCTTCAAGTTTCCCGAACAGAAGTAGCGAGTCGGATCGACACTTGAAACTTAAGCCCCGATTAATGTCGTACGGCGGGAGAGGTACGCGAAGCCAGTTGGTTCGCGTACCTCTTTATTTCGGAAGGAAGCTTGTGGCGAAAACAGAACTTGCGGTTGTGCTAGCCTGGTCAAACTTGCGAAGAACAGATGAATAGCGCGGTCAGCCCGCTAAGCGCACTATTTCAACACGAAGTTGTAAGTGATGACGCCTGATACTTTCACCGCCTGATCACCGAGCATCGTCGGAGAGAAGCGTGCCTGAGTTGCGGCCTGCTGAGCAGCAGCCTTGAGCAACGGGTTTCCCGAAATCGCCTTCGCGGAAATCACTCTGCCGGACTCATCAATCAGCACCTGCACATTCACAGCTCCCTGTGCCCCGACTTGTTTCGCTATTGTGGGATAGGGTGGTTTAGGCAGCGAAATCGCCTCGCTATTCAACACTTTCGTGGCAGCAATAATTTTTTTCGGCGCTGGCGCAGACGTGGGAGCCGGGGGCGGCTCTGGGAGTTTCGCGATCACGACATTGCCGTTTCCCTCGGAGTTGGAAACGCCGCCGTTGCGCGAAGTTCCGGATCCGGAAGGTTCGACCACGATCGGACCAAGCACTGTGCCTGCATGAGCCGGCAGAATAGGTGACGCAATCGCCGAGATTGTTTTTGGAACATTCTGCGGGCTGATGTTGTCAATCAGCACCGGTCGAACTGACTCGCGTCCCTTGCTTGCCCCGGCGGGAGGATTTGTCCGACGTGCTTTCAATGGTTCAGGCGCCACTTCGGGAGCGGTCGGCGGCACCAGACTAATCAACTCCAGCTCGGTGCTGGGATCGCTCAAACTGGCGTCGTAAGCGTAGATACTGATAACGCCAGCTGATACGAAAAGCAAAACGTATGTGACGGCAGTAAAGAGCATGAATGACCCTCGTCGCTTGATCTCGCTGGTGTGCGAGCTCGATTCAATCAAGTTATTAAACATCTGTTCCTCCCTGTGACGGTGCCATTCGGGTCGCAGGAGCTACTCGCAACCTTTAGACTCCGCCGCAATCGCAGATGTTCCAGCCAACCAGGAAGTCAGAGCCGGGAGCGAGCGACCGGGTCGGCAACATGCAGATGCTGATCGAGTTTATAGGAAACGTCTTACCGGATTGGTATCGCTGTTCTGACTTTCCGTCACGCAGATCCAAACCCAAACCCTGGAACTTCAAACCTCCGCCTGATAGGATTACTCCGCTTTCACAGCCCCCGCAGGAGTTCATCCCATGGCAACCAAGGAAGCGTTCACTGAAGAACTGAACCCGTTTGAAATAGCCAAAGCGCAGTTTAATCGCGCGGCTGACTATCTCAATCTCGATGCCTCGCTGCGCAATGTTTTGCAGAGTCCCAAGCGCCAGCTGATCGTTTCCATTCCGGTGAAAATGGACGGCGGCGACGTGCAGGTTTTTGAGGGCTATCGTGTGCAGCACAATATTGCGCGAGGACCGGCCAAGGGGGGAATTCGTTATCACCCAAACGTAACGCTTGATGAAGTGAAGGCGCTGGCGTCCTGGATGACCTGGAAATGTGCAACCGTGGGAATTCCCTATGGCGGCGGCAAAGGCGGCGTGATTTGCGACCCAAAACGTATGTCGAGAGATGAACTGGAACGCCTGACGCGGCGCTACGCCTTCGAGATTGCGCCCATCATCGGTCCTGATCGCGACATCCCCGCACCTGATGTTTACACCGACGAACAGACCATGGCCTGGATCATGGACACGATCTCGATGGTGCGTGGGCACACCGAACTCGGCGTGGTCACAGGCAAGCCGATTTCTTTGGGCGGTTCACAGGGACGGAGTGAAGCCACAGCGCGCGGTTGCCTTTACACGTTGCGCGAAGCTTGTCGAGTTAAGGATGTAAGCCTGAAAGGAGCGCGCGTTTCAATTCATGGTTTTGGAAACGCCGGGGCGAATATCTCTCACATGGTTGCTGCCGATGGTGCCCGAGTGGTGGCTATCTGTGATTCCAAGGTTGGCCTCTACGCCGAAAACGGAATCGACATACAGGAAGCCTTGCGTCATAAGAAGGAGACCAGTTCGCTAACCGGGATGCGCGGCGTGAAGGAAATGGCGTGCGATGATGTGTTGACCGTCGATTGCGATATTCTTCTGCCATCGGCTCTGGAGAATGCAATCACAATGGCCAACGTCGGCAAAGTCAAAGCGAAGATTATTGCCGAGCTGGCCAATGGACCAACAACCCCAGGCGCGGACCGAGTGTTTGCAGATCAGGGCGTTTTCCTAGTGCCTGATATTCTAGCGAATGCAGGCGGCGTCACGGTGAGCTATTACGAATGGGTCCAGGACCAGTATTCTTTCTTCTGGTCGGAGAAGCAGATCAACGACACGCTCGAGCAGGCAATGAAAACGGCATTTGATTCCGTTTTTGAAACTGCCACACGGTATGACACAGACATGCGTACGGGCGCCTATATCCTCGCCGTCGATCGTGTAGCGGAAGCGACCCGCGTCAGGGGAATATTCCCGTAAGGACCGACGACAGACGACTGACAACAACTTGCGAATGCCGACCGGCAATTGATGACTAACGCCTCGGTACAGACGACTGGCAACTATGAACGAAAACATCACCGTTTACGAAAAGCCAACTTGCACGAAGTGCCGGGAGATGAATCGCTTTCTTCAGGATAATGGCGTGGACTTTTCCAAGGTCAACTACTATATCGAGCCATTGACGCAGAAGAAGCTGGCAGAACTTCTAACCAAGATGCGGATGACTCCGCGCGATCTCTTGCGCACCAGCGAGCCGATTTACAAAGAGCTCGGGTTACGCACCGCGGACCTGAACGACCAACAGATCATCGCGCTCATGATCAAGCATCCCGATCTAATCCAACGGCCAATCGTTGAACGAGGCGCTCGCGCCGTCCTTGGCCGGCCCACCGAAAATGTGAAGGCGTTGCTGTAGGTGGTCGCCCCGGAAAATTGATCATTGGGAAGAAGTCAGAACCGGGAGCGGTAGCGACCGGGTCGTAGTTTGACGCAAAATTCTAAGCATCGAAAGTCCACCCGGTCGCTACTGCTCCCGGTTCTGCATTAATCGACCACCCAAAGGTACTGAGCGTGAAAAAACCTGAAACCATCTTTGTGTGTCAGTCGTGCGGACATCAGTCGCGCAAGTGGCTTGGGAAATGTCCTGAGTGCGGCGAATGGAATTCGCTGGTCGAGGAGCGCGAGCGCAGCAGCAAAAAGGGAGCGGGGCGTAGCGGCTTCAAGCTTCGCGAGGTCGCCGCTGTGGCTTATTCTGAAATTGAATCACAGGATGAAGCTCGCGTCTCTTCCGGGGTAACGGAATTCGATCGCGTCCTGGGCGGCGGCATTGTGCCCGGAACCCTCGTTTTGATTGGCGGTGATCCGGGTATCGGGAAGAGTACGCTGCTGCTTCAGGTTGCTGACAAACTCAGCGCGAATGAAGGCGCCGTGCTTTACGTTTCCGGCGAAGAGTCGGAACGACAAATAAAGCTTCGCGGCGAGCGGCTGGGAATCAAGGCACAAAATCTTTTCCTGCTGCCGGAAACGAACCTCGAAAACATTTTCCACGAAGTTGAACGACTTAATCCGACTGCGATTGTAGTCGATTCCATTCAGACTGTGTTTTCGGCCATGATCGAATCCGCGCCGGGTTCTGTTTCGCAGGTGAGGGAAGCCGCTCATCAGTTTCTTTTGCTCGCCAAAAACCGCACGATTCCCATTTTTCTTATCGGTCATATCACTAAGGACGGCTCCATCGCGGGACCAAAGGCGCTCGAGCACGTCGTAGACACCGTCCTTTATTTTGAGGGCGAACGTCATCACAACCATCGCATCGTTCGTGCCGTCAAGAATCGTTTCGGCGCCGCCAACGAGATCGGAATCTTTGAAATGACGGGCTCGGGACTGGTGCCGGTTGCGAATCCTTCGCAAATGTTCCTGCAGGAGCGTCCACAGAACGTCGCCGGTTCTGTCGTTACGGCGTGCATGGAAGGGACCAGGCCATTGCTCGTCGAGATCCAGGCCCTCGTTTCAAAAACAAAATACGGCACCGGCCGGCGCATGACTCAGGGTGTGGACCAAAACCGTGTGGCGCTGTTGATGGCGATGCTCGAACGGCGCGTGGGAGTTGAGTTGTTGGGCGACGACGTGTTCGTCAATATTGCCGGAGGATTGGAAGTCGACGAGCCGGCGGTTGATTTAGGTGTGGTGGCCGCAATCGCATCGAGTTTTAGAAACGTGCCGGTTGATTCTCACACTGCTGTTTTCGGCGAAGTGGGACTGACTGGAGAAGTGCGCGCGACAACCCAGGCTGTTGTTCGCGCGCGCGAAGCGCAGGCCCTGGGGTTCAAGACGATCATCATGCCTTCATCGAATACAGCAGGGTTGGAACGCCTGCTGGGGCTAAGGGCGGTTGGAGTGCGTTCGGTTGAAGAAGCGCTCGATGCGTTGTTCTAGAACCATCCGCAGATTTCGCAGACTACACAGATGCGACGGACCCGAGCGGCGAACTCAAACCCAAATCCTGTGGCTTGGCCGTAGCAGTCCGGCGACGGTCAAGCTGCAAAACCTCAAACAAAACCAACCGGATTAACCTCAAACCTGCCTCTCTCGTAAATTAGCCAGCCAAAAGGTTTTTGGTGACGACTTCGGAGGGCCGTGTTAAGATTCCCGCCATTATGCGTGGTGATGTAATCATTATTCGTCTTATTTTCACTGCTTTTCTGGTAGCTGCCGGGTATTTCCTCAAACCGGTCGGCGAACGCTGGTTCTCCGCCGGACTCGGCGGTCTCATCGCTGTTTGCATAATTCTTTTTGAGTTGAGAATTCGGCGCGCCACTTTGAAGACTCTCATCGGCGCTGCAGTGGGTTCGATTTTGGGAATAATCGGTGCCTTCCTGATCGGGCTTCTTATCAGCCGGCAACAGAGCTCTGCTGTCCCTCCAGAGGTTAAGACATTCGTCACGCTGGCTCTGACTTTTTTCATGGCTTACGTGGGTCTCATGGTGGGAGCGGCAAAGGGCGACTACCTCGAGCTGTCGGCCTTGGGCGGAATTCTTTCCGACAAGGCCACGCGCCGCGATCTCAAAATCCTGGATACGTCCGTGATCATTGACGGGCGCATCGCCGATGTCGCCGAGACCGGATTCCTAACGGGCACGCTCATCATTCCTCAATTTATTCTGCGCGAGCTGCAACAAGTGGCGGATTCTCCGGATTCATCCAAACGCCAACGTGGCCGCCGTGGCCTGGACATGCTCCACCGTTTGCAGAACAACAGTTCATTGGACATCCAGATTGTTGAGACCGATTTCCCGGCGGTAAAGGAAGTTGACTTGAAGCTGATCGAGTTGGGGAAGCAACTCAATGCGGTGATCGTCACTAACGACTTCAATCTCAATAAAGTATCTCAGGTGCGCGGCGTTGATGTGCTCAACATCAACGAGCTGGCGAATGCACTTAAGCCGGTAGTCTTGCCGGGCGAGGCGATGCGCGTGTTCATTTTGAAGGAAGGCAAGGAATACAATCAGGGCGTTGCCTATCTTGACGACGGTACTATGGTCGTCGTCGACAACGCACGACGCCTGATTGGAAAGAACACTGACATCGCGGTGACGAGCGTGCTCCAGACTACTGCCGGGAAGATGATCTTTGGCCGACTTTGGGAAGAACGCGAAGTCGGTGTGAACACCGGCGAGCATCGCCTCAACGGAACTACGAGACGGCCCACCCGAGAGACTCGAAGCGGCCCCGTGCCTGTAAGGCTCGCAGACAGCGAACCGATTGCCGAACTATAGCCGCCACCAATTTTCTCTTCAGCGAACAATCCCCTCAGGCTTACCGCCACCAGCCCGTTCCAGTTTTACGCTCACCCAGGCCTCGAAGAAGTATCCTTCCAGTAGAAACCCTGTCTTTATGCTCTGAATGTATGGCAGAATGCGCGGCATCCGTTGATTTAATGGTGACCGCGGTCGTTTCTTATGAATGTCGCAATCATTGCTGCCGCCGGTCAGGGTACGCGGATGGCTGGCGCCAAACCGAAGCAGTTTCTCGATCTCGCCGGCACTCCGATTATTTTTCACACACTCAGAGCGTTTGAGGAGTGTGCCGTGATCAAGGAGATCATCGTCGTCTTAAGGGCCGAAGACACGGCTCATTTTCTTTCACTTGCTCAAAAACAGAATCTCAAAAAGGTCGCGAAGGTTGTACCCGGTGGAGCCACTCGAGCAGAGTCTGTCCTGCGCGGGCTTCAGGCCGTGCGGGAGGCGACCGCCGAGATAGTTGCGGTACACGATGCTGCGCGTCCTTTTGTCACGGCTGACGAAATCGCACGCACAGTCGAAGCAGCCAGACTGGAGGGCGCCGCGATTCTTGTGTCTATGCCCGTCGATACCATAAAAGAGATCAGGGGTGGATTGGTTGTGCAGACATTGAATCGAACGGTGATACGAAACGCGCTGACACCTCAGTGCTTCAGCTATAAACTGCTTCGCCGAGCTTACGAGGAGATCAATGTTTCTGATCCAGCATTAACTGACGAGAGTGCGCTGGTGGAGCGACTGGGCGTGAAGATAGTCACCGTGGAGGGGAACGCACGCAATATCAAGATTACGCGTCCGGAGGATCTGGCGATTGGAGAAGCGATACTAAAAGAATTGGGCAGTGGGCAATGGGCAGTGGGCAGCAAGACTGGATAGAGTCAGTGGTCAGTGACCAGTGATCAGTGATCAGTTGCCAGTGGTCAGTGGTCAGTAACCAGTGATCAGTGATCAGTGATCAGTGATCAGTTGCCAGTGGTCAGTGACCAGTGCCCTGAGCATGACTTACGTAGCTAACCAGTCTTGCTGACGGCTGACGACTGATCACTGACCACTGATCACTGACCACTGACGACTGACCACTGACCACTGACTTCTTATGTTCAGAATCGGCATCGGCACCGATATACACAAGCTGGTTGAAGGTCGCCCGCTTATGCTTGGGGGTGTCCACGTGGCCGCTGACCGGGGCGGCGATGGTCATTCCGATGCCGACGCATTGCTGCATGCAATCGCAGATGCAATTCTCGGTGCGCTATGCGAGGGAGACCTCGGGGTCCATTTCCCCGACACCGACCCTCAATGGAAAGATGCTAATAGCTTACAGTTACTTTCGCGTGTTGCATGGTTGGCCCATGAACGCGGACTACATATTGTTAACGTTGATGCGACGATAATGTTGGAGGCTCCGAAGCTGCGCTCCCACGTGTTTGCAATGCGAGAGAATATTGCCGAGGTACTGGGTGTTGAAGCTTCCTGCATCAGTGTTAAGGCCAAAACCGCTGAAGGACTTGACGCCGTCGGGCAGGGACTGGCGGTATCAGCTCAGGCGGCGGTACTTCTTGAATCATGAACTTTGTAACGCAAACTGTTAGTTTGCGTCGTCGCTCAAGAACAGAAATCGCAAACTAACAGTTTGCGTTACACGGAGAATTGCTTGAGGCCGCAAGACGTAATACGCAAAAAGCGAGATGGTGAGCACCTCTCGCGCGAGGAGATAGGTTTCTTTATTGACGGGATCACTCGCGGCACGATCGCCGACTATCAAATCAGCGCGCTCCTCATGGCTATCTATTTAAACGGCATGAACGACGCCGAGCAGGGAATTCTCACCGAAGCCATGTTGAATTCGGGAAACATCCTGGATTTCTCGCACATCGACAAGCCGAAAGCCGACAAACATTCCACCGGCGGCGTGGGAGATAAGACGTCGCTTCTGATCGCGCCGATGGTCGCTGCATGTGGAGTTTGCGTGCCGATGATTTCCGGTCGTGGGCTGGGCCATACAGGGGGCACTCTGGATAAACTCGAAACGATACCGGGGTACCGAGTAGATTTGAGTGCAACTGAATTCGAAGACGTACTCAAGAAGGTTGGCTATGCGATGTCCGGCCAAACCGCGGAACTCGCCCCCGCGGACAAGAAAATGTACGCGTTGCGCGACGCGACCTCCACGGTGGAAGCGATTCCCCTGATCGTGGCCTCGATAATTTCAAAAAAAGGTGCGGCCGGCCTGGATGCTATGGTGATTGATGTGAAGGTCGGTTCGGGTGCATTTATGCGACAGGAAACGAGGGCCGAAACCCTTGCCCATGCACTGGTGAGAACCGGAAATGGCCTGGGAATTCGCACGCGAGCATTGTTAACCGACATGAACCAACCGTTGGGACAGGCGGTGGGAAATTCGCTTGAAGTTAAAGAGTGTATCCAGTTGCTGCGAGGCGATGGTACAGGCGGCGCGCGTCCCGTCCTGGATCTCTCACTGGAACTCTCCGCTCACATGCTCGTGCTTGCCCACGTAGATAAAACGCTCGAGGCCGCTCATGAACGTTTGCAAAAGATTGTTAGCTCAGGCGCGGCATTGGATTGCTTCAGAAAGAATGTTGAAGCTCAGGGTGGAGACCCGCGCGTGTGCGATGACCCTGATGGTTTTCTTCCTTTGGTGATGGAAACCTTTAAGGTAGAATCCCCCCGTTCCGGATTTGTAACCAAAGTTGATACGGCTGAGATCGGACACGCGATCGCCTCGATTGGCGGCGGGCGTGTACGCATCGATGATGTAATCGAACCCACGGTCGGCTTCCTTGCGGAAGTTAAGATCGGCGACTCGGTGAATGCCGGGACGACGCTGGGGTTGGTCTATTGCCGCGAAGAAGCAAAGGCCCGTGAAGCAGCCGCGCGAATCAGGTCCTCTTATGAAATTGGCGACCAGCCAGTTTCTGAAATACCCGCATTGGTGAAGGAAGTGATAAACGAATGAAGTTCGCTTTCTGGTCTACGTTAGTGATGTTGTCTCTGGTGGCCCTGCTCAGCACGTCTTGCAACCGGGCAAGTTACGGCACCGAGGACAAGTCGAAGCTCCGCGTGGCTATCGTGTTCGACATTGGCGGCAAAGACGACCGGTCTTTTAATGCTTCTGCCTGGGCCGGGGTCAGATGTGCACAGGCCGGAAAATGGCCGGATGGCACAGACTGCGGCAAGCCCGTATTGCCCATCGTGGCCCGAGACATCGAACCCGGTAACCCAACTTCCATCGAGCCGGCGATGCGCGCATTTGCCGAGCGCGGCTACGATCTGATTATCGGTGTTGGTTTCGCCCAAACTCCGATCATGGAGTTGGTCGCTAAAGACTATCCGAACATCCGCTTTGCCATCGTTGACGGTGTCAGCGATCTTCCAAACGTCGCTTCGCTTGTCTTTAAGGAACATGAAGGCTCTTATCTCGTGGGCATGCTCGCAGCGCGCGCTTCCAAGACAGGAACCGTCGGCTTTATCGGCGGCATGGACATCCCGCTAATTCATCGTTTCGAACTGGGGTACGAAGAAGGCGCGCGCGCCGTAAATCCCAACATTCGTGTGCTGCAAAACTACGTCGGAGTGACCGACCACGCCTGGAACAATCCCGGCAAGGGCAAGGAACTTGCGCTTGCGCAGATCGGCAAAGGCGCCGATGTGATTTTCACAGCCGCCGGCAATTCCGGTCTAGGCGCCTTTGATGCGGCTGAGCAAATGGGAATGAAAGATGGACGTGCAACTCACTTCGTGATCGGGGTAGATGCCAACCAGAACATGGTCAAGCCTGGCTTTGTCCTCACCAGCATGGTCAAACGGGTGGACAATGCGGTTTACGACATAATCAAGGACGTGGTTAACGGGCAATTCAAAGCCGGGTTTCATGTCTATGGTCTCGATAAGGATGGAGTCGCTTACTCCATGGACGAGCACAACAAGGCGCTCATCACTCCCGAGATGATTCAGCAGGCAGAAGAAGCCCGGAAAAAGATCATGGCCGGCGAGATTAAAGTTTCTGACGCGATGGCTAAGTAAACAACGTGATCGAATTACGCAACATCACCAAACGGTTCGGTAGTGTTCTGGCGAACGACAATGTGAACATTGTCGTGAAGCCGGGGACGATTCATGCGATTGTTGGCGAAAACGGGGCCGGCAAGTCTACGGCGATGCGTATCGCCTATGGCTTCTATAAAGCTGACAGCGGCGAAATCCTCATCGACGGACAGGTCCAGAACATCGCCACACCACATGACGCGATTGCGCTCGGTGTCGGCATGGTCCACCAGCACTTCATGCTGGTCGAGACGATGACGGTTGCCGAAAACATTGTGCTCGGCGCGGAGCCGGGTAATTCCGCAGCCCTCGATCTCGCCAAAGCGGCCTCTGATATCCAAAAACTTTCCGAAGAGTTCAAGCTGGCTGTGAACCCGAATGCGGTAGTCGAGCATTTGTCGGTGGGCCAACAGCAACGCGTCGAGTTGCTGAAGGCGCTGTATCGACATGCGCGCCTGCTGATCCTGGATGAACCCACTGCCGTGCTTACGCCGCAGGAAGTTGAGGAGTTTTTCGCGATTCTGCGTCGGATGCGTGAGCAGGGGAAGACGGTAGTAATCATCACCCACAAGCTGTCAGAGGTCCTGGCAATATCCGATGAAGTGACGGTAATGCGTGATGGCCGAGTCGTCGGGCAAGTGCAGACCAAAGATACAAACCTGGCTGAATTGGCGCGCCTTATGGTTGGCCGCGAAGTGCTGTTGCGGGTGGAGAAACCCGATGCTGATATCGGCGTCACGGAGTTAACCGTCAGAAACCTTACAGTTACTCACGCGGACGGAAACAAGCGGCTTGATGGCGTTTCTTTTGAGGTCCGCAAAGGCGAGATACTTGGCATCGCCGGAGTCGAAGGTAATGGACAGACAGAGTTGATCGAAGCCCTGGCTGGTCTGGTCCCTGCATCACAACTCTCTGGTGAGATGCGCCTCGAAGGGCGTGACGTGACCCGCCTCGATGCGCGAACGCGTCGCGAAATCGGAATTGCCCACATACCGGAGGACCGGCATCGGCGCGGACTATTGCTCGATTTCAGTCTCTCGGAGAATTCTATTCTAGGGGTTCATCACCGCCGTAGCCTGCTGAGTTACGCAGGAGTTTTTCTAAATGACCAGGCTATTCGCAAGCGTGCCGATCAAATTATTGCCGACTTCGATGTACGACCAGCCAATCAGGAACTCCCCGCACGCGCGCTTTCCGGAGGAAACCAGCAGAAGCTTATTATTGGTAGAGAGTTTGATCTACGTCCCAAACTCCTGCTTGTGTCCCAGCCGACTCGCGGAGTTGATATCGGCGCGATTGAATTTATTCATCGGAAACTGGTGGCACTGCGCGACGATGGCTGCGCGGTGTTGCTGATATCGGCTGAGCTGGAAGAAGTGACCGCGCTATCAGATCGTTTGCTGATCATTCATGAAGGCAAAATCGTGGGCGACGTAGATCCGAAGGTCGCAACGATCGAAGAAATTGGACTGCTGATGACCGGGAGCGCCAAACATTGATTTTTCTTCGCCACCTCTTGTTCCCCTTTATTGCCGTCATCGCCGCTTTCATCGTGGGCGGAATCCTGATTCTCCTGATAGGCGACAATCCTATCGAAGCTTACCGCCTGCTGCTCGGCAGTGCTCTCTCATGGCCCGACGGGATTGGTTACACGCTTTTTTATGCAACGCCACTGATATTCACCGGGTTGGCAGTGCTGGTCGCATTCCGTTGCGGGCTTTTGAACATTGGCGCTGAAGGACAGCTATACGTGGCCGCGTTTGCCACCGCGTGGGTAGGAATCAGCTTGGCAGGCATGTCGCCTTGGCTGCTGCTGCCACTTTGTTTTCTGGCTGCGATTCTTGCCGGCGGCGTTTGGGGAGCAATCCCAGGCATATTGAAAGCGCGATTTGGATCGCACGAAGTTATCAACACGATCATGTTGAATTTCGTTGCGGTGGCGCTCTGTAGCTACTTTACGCAATACCACTACAAAGCGCCTGGCGATCCGATCATGCAGACCATTCCAATCGGTGGCGGAGCGCACATCGCGCGCTTAGGCAAATTTGTTCCGGGACTACCGGAACGGATTCCGGTTAATGTGGCTTTCCTCATTGCGCTGCTTTGTTGCGTGTTGGTTTACCTGTTTCTCTGGCGCACGAAGTGGGGTTACGAATTGCGCGCCACGGGCAGCAACCCGTCGGCGGCCGAGTATGGCGGCATTTCAATTCGCAAACAGATCATTATTGCGATGACGATCTCAGGGTCGCTCGCAGGGATGGTCGGGATCAATGAAGTGCTTGGCTACCGCTACCGTTACTACGATGGCTTTTCGGATAACTATGGCTTCACTGGTATCGCGGTGGCGCTCCTGGGCAGAAATCATCCGGTGGGAGTTGTAGTTGCTGCCTTGCTGTTTGCAGTGCTGCAACGCGGAGGCATCTATGTTGACGGATTCTCGGAAAACGTTACCAAGGACATCGTACAGGTCCTGCAAGGCACAATCATACTCTTTGTTGCGGCTGAAGCTTTCTTTAGTGGCTCATTCGGTAAATTTGGCTTGTTGAAACGCGCCAAGGTTTAATCGCGCGCCCGGTGCAAGGGTAAACAAAATGAGCGAACTTTTTTCCGTCGCCCTATTCTGGTCAACCGTTAGGTTATCGACGCCGTTGATTCTGGCCGCGTTTGGAGGAATGTTTTCAGAGCGTGCGGGGATCATCAACATCGCGCTCGAAGGCATGATGCTGGCGGGCGCGTTTACTGCGGCGGCGGTTACGCATGCCGTCGGCAATCCTTTTGTGGGATTAATAGCCGGGATGGCCGCAGGTGCTTTGATCGCTCTAATCCATGCAGTGGCCTGCATTAGTTACAAAGCGGATCAGGTGGTGACGGGAACAGCCATCAATATCCTCATGATTGGAATGCCGGCCTTCCTGAGCGGAGCCTTTTTTCTTTCGTCAGGCTCGACGCCCCAGATTCCTAAGGAACAACTGATACCCTGGGCTCCAATCGCTATTGCTTTCCTGGTGGTCCCGCTGCTTGCCTGGTATGTGCTCTATAAAACGCCGTTCGGACTCAGACTGCGTGCGGTCGGAGAAAATCCTGCGGCTGCGGATTCAGCAGGTGTAAGTGTCACCCGAATGAAGTATGCCGGCGTATTGCTTTCGGGAGCGCTCGCTGGAATTGGTGGCGCGTATCTTTCGATCGGACAGTCGTCGCTCTTCACCAGAAACATGACCTCGGGGCGTGGTTTCATTGCGCTGGCAGCGTTGATCTTCGGCAAATGGAAGCCGGTGCAAACATTGCTCGCGTGCCTGCTGTTTGGTTTCACTGAGGCGGTGTCTATTCAAATGCAGGGTGTGATGAAGCTTCCTTCGGGTGAAGACATTCCGGTCCAGTTTATCCAAATGGTCCCTTACGTGTTGACGATCATTGTGCTGGCAGGATTTATCGGATCTTCGCGGCCGCCCCAGGCCCTGGGAATTCCGTATCAAAAGGAACGGTAAGGGCACACTGACAGGCGTGGCGCATCAGACGAAGGATTAATGGAAACCTTGATCTCATTTCTCAAGAGCAGCACAGTTGTCGACCTGCTTATCCTTCTCTTCATTCTCTTCGTCACAGTGGTAATGATTCCGGTCGGGATCACGATCGTTGTTGCATCGCGGAGCAGGATGCCGGCGTATATTTTCCTGTTGAGCGCTTCGTTGCCGTTGTTGCTAGCCCTAATTGGGACGTGGATGCGATTTGTATCGATCGAAGAGGCGGTGCGCCAAAATCCAGAGGTTGGTGAACAGGTCATCGTGGCAGCTCGCCAGGAAGCATGGATCACGACTTACATCGGCGCTGCAGGAACTACCATGCTCGCGCTGATTGGAGTGACGGCGGTGGTAAAGAAAGAGAGAGAAGCTTAGGCTGTTGCGACGCTCGAGCGTCGCTATCGGAGTAGACATCAGAATGGCGGAACAGGGTTCAGCATCGATATATGATCGTGCAGAACGTGCGGCGCAAAGCATTCGAGCGCGGACGTCAGCCAGACCACGGATCGCGATTGTGCTTGGCAGTGGACTCGGCGCGTTTGCCGACGAGTTTCAAGACGCCGTCGCCATACCTTACCGCGAAATACCCGGGTTCGTTTCATCAACTGCGCAGGGCCACGTCGGAAGTTTGGTAATCGGAAAAGTGGGAGACGTTTCCGTCGCAGCGATGCAGGGAAGGGTGCACTTCTATGAAGGCTACTCGCTCGAGGAAGTTACCTTTCCTGTTCGTACCTTAAAGCTGCTCGGAATCGAAACGTTGATTCTGACTAACGCTGCCGGCGGCATCAATGTGCAGCTAATACAGGGCGCTTTGATGGTAATCAGCGATCAGCTTAATTTGATGGGTGTTAATCCGTTGCGCGGAGCAAACGACGAACGCTTTGGACCGCGTTTTCCCGATATGTCGGAGGTCTATTCGCGTGAATTGCAGGAGCTGGTGACGCAGGAGGCGCGCCTGCTGGGAACGACTGTGCGTCGAGGGATTTATGCAGCGCTGGCTGGGCCAAGCTATGAGACGCCGGCGGAAATTCATATGCTGCGCGCAACTGGAGCCGACGCCGTGGGAATGAGCACGGTCCCGGAAGCAATTGTGGCCAGACACATGGGGATGAACGTCCTCGGCATTTCCTGCATTACGAATATGGCTGCCGGAATTAGCGACCAGGCAATCAACCATGAGGAAGTGATGGAGACGGGCCAACTGGTGAGAGAAACTTTCACGCAGTTGCTGCGACGGATAATCGCGAAGTTGCCAACTAGCGGCGTCGCGAGTGAATGAAGGTCCGAACGGTCCGCTGTCCTTTTCATATCGGAGTACCGCTCTCGGGCGGATTTTTTATTTAACAGCCACTGCGAGGGAAACTTCCGGGCCCCGAGCAACTGACGCTGGGCAGGTAACACTGGTACACTCGGAGCTGTTAAGAACAAAAGGTTGCAGAGACAGGACACTTTCTTGTGAGCTTGATAATTGGCATCTCAGGTGGCACCGGTTCAGGGAAGACTACGGTAGCAAACCGAATTCTGGAAACCGTTAAGGCCAGCGAAGTAGTCTTTATTCAGCAGGATTCGTATTACCGAAACCTCAAAGACCTGCCGCTCGACTTTCGCCAGGTTGCGAACTTCGATCATCCCGACGCGCTCGATAACGATTTGCTGGTCAACCATGTGCGCAAGCTCAAGGCCGGCGAACCAATCGAACTGCCAATCTACGATTTCAAAACACATACACGCCTGAGCGAAACGCGCGCGGTTGATCCCAAGCCGATTGTGATCGTGGAAGGGATCCTGATCTTTGCAGATCCGAGGTTACTGGAGCAGTTGGACATAAAAGTGTTCGTTGATACGCCGGACGACATCCGTTTTATTCGTCGGCTGCGGCGTGATATTGCCGAACGAGGCCGCACGATTGAGTCGGTAATTGAACAGTACATTGTGACAGTGAGGCCGATGCACATGCAGTTTGTCGAGCCGTCAAAGCGTTACGCTGATGTCATTATTCCGGAAGGTGGTCATAATTTAGTGAGCATTGATCTTATAAGTGGGAAGATTCGAGAGAGGTTGGCAAGCGCATTAACCTCGGTGGGAGGTCGATCCTGAGCGAAGAAAGTTTGCGGGAGCTGGTAGAAACGGCCAAGGCCGCGCGGCTGCGATCAGTCGCGCCATTTTCAAATTTCCTGGTTGGCGCCGCAGTCAAAACCGATGACGGCACGGTGTACACGGGGTGTAACATCGAGAGCGCAAGTTATGGCCTGACGGTTTGCGGCGAGCGTGTTGCTATCTGGAAGGCTTTATCGGAAGGCGACAAACATTTCACCGAGCTGGCTATCGTCGCTGATACAGAAACACTGACGCCGCCCTGCGGTACTTGCCGTCAGATCATTTGGGAGTTTTGCCGTGACGCAACGATCATTCTGGCTAATCTTAAGGGTGAGAGCCAGGTGGTTTCCATCAGAGAACTGCTGCCGCGCGCTTTTGACGCGAGGTTCCTGAGTGGAGCGAAGAAAGAATCTTCATAATCGAAGTGTCTGTTCGCAGATGACCCAGATTTCGCAGAATTAAACCGGAGCAGTGAAGGTAGTAAGGCTGAATCGTCGGAATAATCTGGCGAAATCTGAGTACGGAATTGTCTGTACCCGCAGTCTTTCAGCATAGCGGTTCCTGAGTTATGGCAAAGAAAACACTTCTTATCATTACTTTGCTCGCCGTGATTTCCGCCAACGTCATACCGGCGAGTGCACAACGGAATAGGGGGCGACGAATGACCCGGGTGGACCTTCTCGTCTTGAATGGCACGCTGGTGACAATGGACAAGGGCCGGCGCGTCATCGAAGACGCCGGCGTGGCTATCGAAGGCGGACGCATCGTCGCAGTGGGCGCGCGCAGAGACATCGTCAGGTTGTATGAGGCGCCTGAGAGAGTGGATGCGACCGGAAAGATACTTATTCCGGGACTCATCAATGGACATACTCACATCCCGATGACCTTGTTTAGAGGTCTGGCTGACGACCTCGACCTTCAGGACTGGCTGACGAAGTACATCTTTCCGGCAGAAGCGAAAAATGTCTCCGAAGAATTCGTGCGCGCCGGAACGCGACTAGGTCTGGCGGAGATGATCCGCGGCGGAACTACGACCTATTGCGACATGTATTACTTCGAAGACGCCATCGCCGACGAAACTGCGAAGGCCGGTGTGCGCGGAGTGCTGGGCGAAACTGTGATCGACTTTCCCGTCGCCGACAACAAGACCAATGCCGAAGCAATGGCATATGTAGAAAAGTTTGTTACGAAGTGGAAAGGCCACGATCTGATTACGCCCGCGATAGCGCCTCACGCGCCGTACACCGTTTCCGAAGCGCATCTGAAGGCTGTACGCGCTTTCTCGGATCGGACCGGCGCGCCAATCGTCACGCATATTTCCGAAACGAAAAGGGAAGTGGATGACAGCATCAAAGCCAAAGGCTTAAGTCCGATAGACTATCTGTCGCGCATTGGATTTTTGAACGAGCGCGTGATCGCCGCTCATGTAGTTTGGCCGAGCGCAGGCGAGATTGGAATCCTAAAGCGCGCCGGAGTCGGCGTGGTTCATAACCCGCAATCAAACATGAAACTCGCGTCAGGAGTATCGCCGGTTCCAAAGATGCTCGCGGACGGACTACGAGTGGGTTTGGGAACCGACGGCGCCGCGTCGAACAATGATCTGAGCATGTGGGAGGAGATGGATACGGCGGCGAAGTTGCACAAACTTTTCAGCGGTGATCCGAAAGTAATCTCGGCCCTCCAGGCTTTCGAGTTGGCGACAATTCGCAGCGCCGAAGCCCTGCACATGGAAAACGAAATAGGCTCGATAGAAAAGGGGAAGCGAGCTGATCTCGTAGTTCTTGACCGAGATTCGTTAAACCGGATACCGGTTTACAATGTCTATTCCGATCTTGTTTACGCCACCAAAGCATCGGATGTCCAAACCGTGATTATCAATGGACGCGTGGTGATGCGTGACCGTCGTCTGCTGACGCTTGATGAGGCGGCGATCAAAGCGGGTGCGCGAGTATTTCGCGATCAGGTAATCAAGAGTCTTGGGCGGAAGTAGTTGATCGAACAACGCCTGCGGCGGCGAATTGCCCTTCCACCGTCGTTCATTCCGCGCGCAGCGCCACCATTGGATCCACGCGACTGGCGCGTCGAGCCGGGAAATAGCAGGCCACCAGGGCCGTCGCGAGTAAGACGACGCCGACGACGATGAAGGCCGGGAGGTCCAGCGCGCTCACGCCGTACAGATTCGATTGCATGGCTCGGCCCACTAAATAAGCGCCTCCCAGTCCGAATAGCAATCCTAAGACAGCGAGGCTCACGCCCTCTCGCAACACCAGCCGCAGGATTTCTCCACCGCCGGCGCCCAGGGCCATGCGAATGCCAAACTCCTGTGTGCGTTGCGCCACGCCGAAAGCCATAACGCCATAAATACCAATGGCCGCGAGCAGCAATGCCAGGACGGCGAAGCTGCCATACAGCACCGTGCCGAAGCGGTCGAACGACAGCGTCTCACTCAGCATCTGATCCATGGTCCTGACGCCGGCCAGTGGGGTGTCGGGATCGACCGAGTTAACCGCCGCCGCAAGATTACGCGTGATTAATTCGGGGTCGCCGGCAGACCGCACCGCGATCGACGCTCGGGGCCACGGGCTTTGCCAGAACGGTACATAGATGACTGGGGAGTCACTTCCACGAAGCCCGTCGCCCCCGCGTGTGTTGTGGAACACGCCAACGATCTGGCACTCAACTTCGGTCCCGCCCTGCGCCGCGCCCGGGATGGGCTGATTTACCACAATACGCTGAGTCAGCGGGTCAGTGCCGGAGAAGTACTGGTTGGCTAATGTTTCATTAATCATCGCCACGCGCGCGCCATCCGCGGTGTCATGTTCGGTGAAGGTGCGCCCTTTGATCAGGCGGATGCCGAAGGTTTCAAAGTATCCAGGCGTTACCATCTGAAACCCCGCGCTCTGCTGCCCACCAGGATCAGCGGGCGGCATGCCGGAAATGCGGAACGGCCTGCGCAAACCTGTTCCGCGCAGCGGCAGTCCGGTCGTCACGGTTGCCACCTCGACACCCGGCACCGACTCGACCCTTTCGAGGAGCTGCCGGTAGTACGGGCTTATGCGTTCGGTTTCCTTGAAGCGACTCTGCGGTATGGGCAGCGAAAAAGTCAGGACGTTACGGGTGTTGACACCCAGATCCAGGCTCGTCAGATTCCAGAAGCTGCGCAGCGCCAGTCCGCCGCCCGCCAGTAAAGTCAGCGCCAGGGCGAATTCAACGACGACCAGGGCGCGTCGTAAACCGCCGCCCTCGCCGCCCGAACCTGTGCGCCCCCCTTGCTTGAGCACCTCATTGAGGCCGAGCCGACTGGATTGCCAGGCCGGCGCACAACCGAAAAGCAAACCGGCAAACGTGGTCGCCAGGAGTGTGACCAGCAGCACCGGAATGCTGATTCTCACGTCGGCCTCGGAGGGCAGCATCTGCAACGGAAGGATGGCCAAAATCCCGTCAATGATTACCCGGCCAAGGAAGACCCCTAACGCGCCGCCGAGGGCCGCCAACACCAGACTTTCGATCAGGAACTGCGCGAACAGTTCTGCGCGCGTCGCTCCGAGAGCTGCTCTAATAGCCACTTCGCGGTGGCGGGTTGTGGCGCGCGCCAGCAGGAGGTTGGCGATGTTGACACACGCAATTAACAACAGGAATCCCACTGCGCCCAGCAGCAACCAGAGGTTCTTGATGGTCTTCTCCGGAATGAAATTATTCTGTAGCGGCTCGACGCTGGCTGCCCAATTCGCGTTCGTCTGCGGGAACTCCTCGGCCAGCTGCCTGGCAATCGTCTGCATTTCCGCGTTGGCTTGCTCAAGGGAGACCCCGTCCTTTAAGCGACCCATCACCAGAAACGAGCGTGCCTGGTGACTCACCTGTTCCGGCTTGAAGGCCAGCGGCAACATGAGCTGTGAGTGTTGCCGATCGCGCATCCCGGGCGGTGTGACGCCAATGACCGTGTAAGATTCGCCGTTCATGCGAATCTGTCGGCCGATGATCCCCTGGTCAGCGCCAAAATGCTGGCTCCAAAGACGGTGGGTCATGATGACGACGCGGTCTTTGCCCACCTCACCCTCCTCGGGGAGGAAGTCGCGCCCCAGCCACATCGGCATTCCAGTCATCCGAAAAAAATCAGACGTCATCAAGGCGGCTTGGACCTGCTCGGGCCGATCTGCCGTCGCCACGTTGAAGGTGGCGCCACCCCATGCTTCCAAGTGCTGAAAAGACCTGCTGCGCCGTTTCCACTCAAGGTAATCACCCGACGAGACCGGCCGCCGCCCCTGGCTGGACTGCGACCAGACCATGACCAGCTGCTCAGCCTTCGGGTAGGGCAGGGATTCGAACAAGGTGGCGTACACGACACTGAAAATGGCAGTGGTGGCGCCAATACCTAACGCAAGGGTGATAACGGCGACCGCTGTGAAGGCGGGACTACGCCGCATCATGCGTAGAGAGTGACGAAAATTACGTATGAGGTTTAGGATGAATGGGAAGCCTCGTTGGTCTCTAACTTTTTCTTTAGTTCCGTCGACGCTTCCTAACTTGATGTGAGCGTCGCGGCGCGCCTCTTCGCGAGTCATGCCCGAGCGCAAATTGTCGTCAATGTGCATCTGGAGGTGGGCTTCCAACTCCTCGGCCAACTCCCGGTCGCGCCGTTCGTTATTGAATAACCCAGCCAGGCGGAGAACCCAGGAACGTATTTGCCTCACCATCATGAAAGCTTCTCCTCGGGTAAGAGGAAGCGGGCAAGGATGCTAATCGTTTGCTCCCATTCGCGCTCCTCTTTTTCGAGTCTTTTCCGCCCTGCCCGCGTAAGCTTGTAGTATTTAGCCTTGCGGTTGTTTTCCGAGTGTCCCCACTCGCAGGCGACGAACCCCTCTTGCTCCAATTTCAAGAGCGCCGGGTAGAGAGTTCCGTAATTAATGGACAGCAGGTCGCCGCTGGTCTGCTCTATCCGGCGGGCAATACCATAACCGTGCAGAGCCCCCATCACCTCCAGGGTCTTTAAGACCATTATGGCGAGGGTGCCCCGCCACACATCAGACGTATCACTCATAGGCCTCCTATGGGAATGCAATAGAGGCTACTACTTTCCCTATGGGAATGCAATAGGAAAGTTGGGCGCGAAACCTGACCGGTTCGAGTAGGCTTGGAGGAGTCTAATTCGCGTAATAAGTGAGACGTTGCCGCTGACAATGGCCACGAGAATTCTGGCGCATTCGAGGCGACCGGCTTGCCTTCATTTCTCAATCGGACCATAATAGGGCGTCAAAATCATGTTAACCCCTAAGCGAGCATCAGGCTCGCTTTTGCATTTATTTGGGAGCACAAGTTTAGTGAAGCGAATTAGATTATCAAGGCGTTTCCGTCTGATCCAACTCCTCCCCGTTTTAGCGCTCGTTCTGATTTCCTCCGCATCGATTAATGCTCAATCGACGGGTGAATCGACCTCGACTCCTGAAGGCATTGAGGCTCGGATTCAAAGAGCTCGAGCGTTGATTGCTGCTCATCAATTGCAAGTGGCTGCCAGCGAACTGGAAAGCGTAAGAGCCACGGTGAAGGATTCATCTGTTCGCAACATCACTTCAGTGATGTTGATGAGCGTTTACCTCGAAGAAGGAAACTACGGCCGAGCGGAGGCCCTGCTGGAAGAAAATTTCAGCGAGCGTTCTGCGCGAAACGGCGATTCACTTCGAACTTATTTCGCGCTGGCCGGCCAGGCGGTGAATGGAAGCCGGACCCACCTTGGCCGATATCGCAGTTTCGGCATTAACATCACCGATCCCGGCTTGCCGGCTGAAGTAGTCAACGACCTTAACCGCCTTCGTTCCTTCCTGGAACGGATGATTGCCCAGGCAAAGGAAATTAACACTGAAAACAAAGCCTACGATTCTCTAGCTTTGCTCGAAGATGTGCTGGGCGTTCGTCGATCGCTGGCAGTTGATAGTGAGGATCAAGCGAAGTGGGAGGGTGAGTACTCAGCGGCACGCCGCTCGTTGGCGTCTTCCCCAACACAGATCGCTTCGCTTTCCGGCATCTCCGCGTTGCCGCCGTCAAAAGTCCCCAAGCTTGATGCTCCGTCGCCTTACACTGTGCGCAAAACTCCAGAAAGTAACGACTCGCAAAAGTCTACGCTTAGTTCCGAACAGCAGCACAGTGCAGCTCCAGCTCAGCCTGTTACGACTTCAAACATTCCTACTCCGCCGCCAAGCGACAACACGACTGTCTCTTTGGACACGCCGGTGGCCTTAAATACTAAGGCCACTAAGCGAGTTGTTCCTCGCTATCCGTCTCTGGCGAAGCAGGCCGGCACCGTAGGCTCAGTCAGGGTGTATCTGGTAATAGATGAAAAGGGCGAGGTGCTCGAAATTTCTCGTTCGGAAGGCCCCCTGCTGTTGCGCCGAGCCGCGGAAGATGCGGCACGTCTCTGGCGTTTTGAACCCGCCGCCGATAGCCAGACGCCAAGCCGGATTAACGGCTACCTGGATTTCAACTTCACCCTATAAATCCTGCGATTTTTCACTTATTTCCATATCCTACAAGACCTTACGCCATCTTGACTTAAAAGTAAGGTTTCGTTAGACTGCCCCAGTCTGGAAAAATACGAATGAAGATCTCAGCACAGGAAGAGTATGGATTGCGCGCCTTGTTACAGCTGGCGCGAGCCGAAAGCCAGGGCGAGTCGCTGACGTTGGGCAGTATCGCGCGGCTGGAAGGTATCTCCACGGCTAACGCCGGCAAGCTGATGTGGATCCTGAATAAGGCCGGGTTGGTGCAGTCCCAGCGCGGCACGAAAGGTGGATACCGGCTGGCCAGACCGGCGTCTGACATACACTTGAACGAAGTGATCAGCGTGCTGGACAACGAACGCGTCGAGGCCCACTGCAAGAGTTACACGGGCGTTCTGGATTCCTGTGTGCACACCGGCGATTGTGGAATCCGACCGGTGATCCTGGAACTCCATCAGATCGTCGATAACGCTCTTTCAGAAATTACCTTGTCACAATTGCTCGGCACCGAGGCCACAGTGGATGCGGTGTTGCACAAGATTCAGGGAACTAAGGCCCGTGCGGATTCGGTTCAGGCGCAGGCGTGAGGGTTATCACAAACGAGGTTGAGTAGAAACGGTTAACAGATGAGCACAGCAGAAATACTAAGCAAGCAGGAATACAAATACGGGTTCGTCACGGACATTGAATCTGACGTTATTCCGCGAGGATTAACGGAAGACACGATCCGCTTGATCGCCGAGAAGAAAAATGAGCCCGATTGGATGTTGGAGTTTCGTCTCAAAGCCTATCGACACTGGCTAACGATGACGGAGCCGACGCATTGGCCCAATATCTCGTATCCCAGGATCGATTATCAGGACGTAATTTATTACAGCGCTCCGAAACAGAAGGCAGTGAAGGCGAGTCTGGACGAGGTTGATCCGGAATTGCTGAAGACCTTCGAGAAGCTCGGCATTCCTTTGACTGAACAAAAACAGCTTGCCGGTGTGGCAGTTGACGCAATCTTCGATTCAGTTTCAGTCGCCACGACCTACAAGGAAAAGCTCAAGAAGCACGGCGTGATTTTCTGTTCGTTTACCGAGGCGATTCGCGACTATCCCGATCTTATCCGAAAGTATCTCGGCTCGGTGGTTCCCACTAACGATAACTTCTTCGCCGCGCTGAACAGCGCCGTGTTTTCGGATGGCTCCTTCTGTTTCATCCCCAAAGGTGTCCGATGCCCGATGGAGCTTTCCACTTATTTCAGAATCAATAATTCTGAATCGGGACAGTTTGAACGGACCTTGATCGTCGCCGAAGAAGGGGCATACGTCTCTTATCTCGAAGGCTGTACGGCGCCAAAGTTTGATAAGAACCAACTGCATGCGGCAGTGGTCGAGCTGGTGGCTCTCGATGATGCACAGATTAAATATTCGACGGTGCAAAATTGGTATGCGGGTGACGAAAACGGCGTCGGCGGCATTTACAACTTCGTGACCAAGCGGGGCAAGTGTGCGGGAAGGAATTCGAAGATTTCCTGGACGCAGGTCGAAACCGGTTCGGCAATTACCTGGAAGTATCCGTCGTGCATTTTGCTGGGCGACAATTCGATCGGCGAGTTTTACTCCGTAGCGTTGACCAACCATGCTCAGCAGGCGGATACCGGGACCAAGATGATTCATCTGGGCAAGAACACCCGTTCGACCATTATTTCCAAGGGAATTGCGGCAGGGAAATCAAACAATAGCTACCGCGGACTCGTGAAGGTGATGCCGAAAGCTGAGAACGCACGAAATTACACACAGTGTGATTCGATGTTGATCGGGTCCAACTGCGGCGCCAATACATTTCCCTATATCGAAGTGATGAATAACAGCTCGAATGTTGAGCACGAAGCTTCAACTTCGAAAATCAGCGAGGAGCAGTTGTTTTATTTGCAGCAGCGAGGAATTTCGCAGGAAGACGCTGTCTCGTTGATTATCAATGGATTTTGTAAGGACGTCTTTTTGCAGTTGCCCATGGAGTTTGCCGTCGAAGCTACACGATTACTCGGGATGAAGCTCGAAGGCAGCGTCGGCTAGAAGCGGCCGGCGGTTATCGGGTGTCAGGTGTCGGAAGACGCGTCTCTTGCCAACACCTGACACCCGATACCTGTCAGCAATGATCTTAGGGAGTAAATTATTTCAATGTTAGAGATTAAAGACCTGCATGCCGGAATTGATGGGAATGAAATTCTCAAAGGCATCAACCTGACCATTAACAAAGGCGAGATCCACGCCATCATGGGCCCGAATGGCTCTGGCAAATCAACGCTGGCGAAAGTGCTGGCTGGACATCCGTCATATGAAGTGACAAAGGGCGAGGTGCTGTTCGAAGGAAAAAACCTGCTTGAACTGGCGCCCGATGAACGGGCCCGCGAAGGCATCTTCATGGCATTCCAGTATCCGATTGAAGTCCCCGGAGTTTCCAACGCGCAGTTTTTGCGTCTCGCATACAACGAGAAGCGCAAGCATCTCGGTGAGGAAGAGTTGGATCCGTTGGAATTCAAAGACCTGCTGAAGGAGCGCGCCAAAGTAGTTGAAATGGATGCGAGCTTCATGTCGCGGTCAGTTAACGAAGGCTTTTCCGGCGGCGAAAAGAAGCGCAATGAAATCTTGCAGATGGCGGTGTTAGAGCCGAAGCTTGCTGTCCTGGATGAAACTGATTCCGGTCTGGACATTGATGCCTTGAGAATTGTGGCCGGGGGTGTCAACCAACTTCATACTTCTGAGAATGCAGTGATTCTCGTAACGCACTATCAGCGACTGCTGGACTACATCGTGCCGCAGTTTGTGCACGTCCTGGCGCACGGACGAATTGTTAAGGAAGGTGGAAAAGAGCTGGCGCTCGAACTTGAAGCTAAGGGATACGACTGGCTCAAAACTGCCGCGGCCGATGCCGGCGTGGTTGGCGTGCAGGCGAGTTAAGAGAAATGGTTACTGAAATAGCAACGAAACAGAATTCATACCGGGCGGCTTTTGACGCCTGGCACGCACGCGTGCACGACCATGGCCCATCGTGGCTTAGACAATTGCGGGAAAACGCTTTTGGGCGTTTTGAGGAACTGGGTTTTCCTTCCGTCAAGGACGAGGAATGGAAGTACACAAATGTCGCCGCGATTGCGAGCGCTGATTTCCTCCCAGACGTCTCAATGGAAGTTCCTGTCAGCGGCGTGGACGCGAGACTGGCACGATTTGGCTCTCCGGAAACTGCTGCCAGCCAGTTGATTTTTGTAAACGGCAAATTGCGAAAGGATCTCTCTTCGGTCGCGAGTCTTCCGTCAGAAGTAGTTGCGATTGAACTTTCGCAGGCAATTGCTGATGAGCGTCATGCGGAAATCGTCAGATCCAATTTAGCTCGCCACGCTGATTACGTGGCAAATGGATTCACGGCACTAAATACCGGATTTATTTCCGAGGGCGCATTTATCCATATTCCCAGGGGCGTTACCGTTGATCAACCAATTCAGGTTGCTTTCATCAACGAGGGTGACTTCAGGGCGGCAAGTTTTCCGCGGGTGCTGGTAGTTGCTGAAGAGAATAGTAGCGCTATGTTGGTTGAAAGCTATTCGAGCACGGGCGACTCGGCTTATTTCACGAACGCGGTCATCGAAATCGTGCTCAAGGAAGGCGCTCGTCTGGAGCATTACAAGGTGCAGCGTGAGAGTCAGTCTGCCTTTCACATTGCGACAACCCAGGCAGATCTGGGACCGAATTCGAGCTACGACTCGACGACGATTACCTTTGGCGCACAACTTTCCCGCCATGACTACGGCGTAACCATGGACCACGAGGGCGTGGAATGTTGGGTTGACGGGCTCTATCTCATCACTGCCGGTCAGCACACTGATACACATTCTTCAATCGATCATCGCAAACCCCACTGCACGAGTCATCAACTCTACAAGGGCATTCTCGATGGCAAGTCGCGCGCGGTTTTCAATGGCAAGGTCTTTGTGCGTCATGACGCGCAAAAGACTGATGCGATGCAAACGAACAAAAACTTGCTGCTCTCGAATGAGGCTCGGGTTGATACCAAGCCGCAGCTGGAGATTCTGGCAGACGATGTTAAGTGCGCGCACGGCGCTGCAGTTGGTCAGATCGATGAGGACGAGTTGTTCTACCTGGCAACGCGGGGAATTCATCCGGATCTGGCGCGTAATCTTTTGACTTATGGGTTTGCCGAGGAAGTGATCGGAAAAATCAAAGTAGAGTCTATCAGAGCAGAGCTTGACGAAGCGGTCCTGAATCGTCTCAACGCCAAGCTCGAGGCGTAGTAATCAGGAGGTCGCGTACGATGACTAGAGTTCAACACATTTCGGTTGGATTATTGCTGTTGATCGTCTCGATCGGCGGCCCTCTTTCGATCAGCGCCCAGGAACGCGTGACCCTGTTCTCAATTAACAAGCATCGCGGTGAGAAGCGAATCGTTTGCATGAATTTTCGCACTGGGCCAACGGGTTATTCCACCAGGCCCTGCGATGTGCGTTACGGGTCGCTTTTTCTCGGGGAGGAACTGGATTGGTTGGAAAGTTCGGGGTCTCAGGGCCATCGCAGCGTGATCAAGGACCTGGGTCCATTGAACTGGGATCAGCCGTTTACGATTCCTGTCGTGAAACCTCTCCCTGAGCTGCAGCCCGGAGAGCAGCGCCACGTCACGATTGATACATCCGGCGCTGATGGGGCTGATGGAAAGCCCGGAGCTCGTGGGAGAGACGGCGTTGATGGCGATGGTGTTCACCGGCCTAAGCAGTCGTCCGTTCCCCACCCCATTTCAGATCAAACGACGGCGCGACCAAAGCACGACGGCAAACCGAAGGTCGATCCGATGTTTGTCAAAGCGATTGTCGGTCATACCTACGTTATCCATGTGGTCAACGAGACGGACGACTTTTACGTAGCCTTTCGAATAGAGGCCATTGAACGCGGCAGCAGCTGCACAATTTCCTGGCGACTGGTCGACGCTCCAGTTGATGAGCCAGCGGGTGGAAAGTAACGATGGTGATAGCAGAAAACTCCGTCGCGCTTGAAAATGCGAAGGACACCTTTGATGTCGCACGTATTCGCGAGGATTTTCCCGTGTTGAGACAAGTCGTCAACGGTAAACCCTTAGTCTATTTGGATAACGCCGCGTCGTCACAGGTTCCTCAGGACGTGATCGATCGCGGCAGTATCTATCTCGAAGACGAGCATTCAAACATTCATCGCGGCGTTCACTATCTCAGCCAAAAGGCCACGACCGCCTACGAAGGCGCGCGCGAGAAGGTCAAGCGATTCATCAATGCGCGCGAGGCTCGGGAGTGTATCTTCGTAAGAGGCGCAACCGAGGGCATCAATCTCGTGATGCATGGTTATGGACGGAAGTTTATTAACGCCGGAGACGAAATCATCATCTCGGCGATGGAACATCACGCCAACATTGTCCCCTGGCAAATGCTTTGCGAGGAGAAGGGTGCCCAGCTCCGCGTCATCCCCATGAACGACGCCGGCGAGCTTCTGCTTGATGAATACGACGGCTTGCTTGGGGAACGCACGAAGTTTGTCGCACTCACTCATATTTCAAACGCACTCGGTACGGTGAATCCCATCAAACAAATGATCGACCAGGCCCATAAGTATGGCGTACCGGTCCTCATAGATGGCGCCCAGAGCGCTCCGCACATGGCCGTTGATGTTCAGGATCTCGACTGTGATTTTTTCGCGTTCTCAGGTCATAAAATGTTTGCGCCGACGGGAAGCGGAGTGGTTTACGGTAAAGCTGCGCTGCTGGAAAAGATGAACCCGTTTCAAGGCGGCGGCGACATGATCAAGAGCGTCACTTTTGAGAAGACTATCTACGGCGATCTGCCTAATAAATTTGAAGCCGGAACTCCGGCGATCGCGTCGCAGATCGGGCTCGGCGCCGCCATCGACTATCTCAGCTCGATGGATCGCAAACAAGCCGCCGCTCACGAACAGGAGTTATTGCGTTACGCAACCGAAAGAATCACAGCGATTGAAGGCGTGCGCGTGATCGGAACTGCACAGGAGAAAACGAGCGTGCTTTCGTTTGTCATAGATGACATTCACCCACACGACATCGGAACCATTCTCGACCAGGAAGGCATTGCAGTGCGCGCCGGCCATCATTGTGCGCAGCCAGTGATGCAGCGTTTCAATGTGCCGGCAACGGCGCGCGCGTCCTTCGCTTTCTATAACACGAAGGAAGAAGTCGATGTGCTGGCGCGAACGATAGAGAGGGTAGTCGAGATATTCAGTTGACGCCTTGGGTACGTGATATGAGCCGCAAGACTTTAGTTATAGTGCTCTGCGTAGTCTTTGCGGGTGTGATCGCTGTAGGATCCATTGCCGACCGGACAGGTGTGGGGTGTGAGTCCAGAGTCGAGCGCGCTTTTCTAAGGCTTCACCCCGACTACGAGGTTGTCTATGTACAGGGAGATGGGAACGATACGCCGATAGTCACCTATGTGATCTCCTTTCGAAAACCGGCGGATAAAACGTATCGGTTTGTTTATGGTGGGACGCTAAACATCGAAACAGAGCGGTGTGAAGTGACGCCCGACAGTCCGGAATTTTAGAATGTCTGAATTAAGCGAGCTCTATCAACAGGTCATACTCGACCACAACAAGAAGCCGAGAAACTTTCGGCGGCTTGATGCGGCCAATCATTCGGCTGAGGGCTTTAATCCGCTCTGCGGCGATCATCTGACGGTTTACCTGAACCTGGAGGAAGACGCCGTGAAGGACATAAGCTTCGAAGGCTCGGGATGCGCAATTTCCAAGGCCGCAGCCAGCATGATGACGCAGGCGCTAAAAGGGAAAAGCAAAGAACAGGCCGAGACCCTTTTCAAGAGATTTCATGGCATGGTCGCTGGTGAATTCATCGTCGGCGACGAAGATGCTGACGACATACTCGGTAATCTCAGGGTGTTTTCCGGCGTCCGGGAGTTTCCTGTGCGAGTGAAATGCGCGACTCTGCCGTGGCACACCATGCATGCCGCGCTGAACAATCAGGCAATTACTTCCACCGAGTAGCACAACCGATCATCGAATCTTGCGGGACGGTCTTCCAATGAGACCGTCTTTTTGTTTTAGCGGCTGACAAAGTGCGCCACGCTGGGCATAATGGCTCGACTCCAACTTCAGGACAGGGCATCCATTTGTGAAAATAACTTCCGTCGAACTGCGCCAAATCAACCTTCCTTTAATTTATCCGTTCGAAACCAGTTTCGGTCGTACTACCGAGCGGCACACTATTCTTGTCCGCGTGGTAGATGACCATGGCGGCGAAGGCTGGGGCGAATGTGTGGCCGGCGAAGGTCCATTTTACAGTTACGAATGGGTCGAAACAGCGTGGCCCACGATTAAGACTTACCTCGCGCCGTTCGTAGTTGGAAAGGAATTCAGCGCTGCGGAAGAGGTTTGGGGTCTGATGCGCGCCTGTCGCGGGCATCGGATGGCGAAGGCTGCAATTGAGAATGCCGTTTGGGACTTGGAAGCACGCGGCCTGGATCTGCCACTCTGGAAGCATTTGGGGGGTGTGAACTCAGAGATATCGTGCGGAGTCTCAATCGGTATCCAGAAGTCGCCGGCTGAGCTCATAGAGAAAATCGAGAAAGAGCTCTCGGCCGGTTATCAGCGGATCAAAATAAAGATCAAACCAGGTTGGGATCTTAAGATCATCCAGCAAGTGCGCGAGCGTTTCCCTGACATTCTCCTGATGGGAGATGCAAATTCTGCTTACACACTGGAGGATGTGCCGCTTTTCAAAGAGTTAGATCAGTTTGACCTGATGATGCTCGAACAGCCCCTGGCCCACGACGATATCTTCGATCATGCCGAGTTACAAAAACAGATCAAGACGCCGGTGTGTCTGGATGAATCGATTCGCACTAGCGCCGACGCGAAACATGCTATTGCTCTCGGCGCAGGCCGAATAATCAATGTGAAACTCGGCCGCGTGGGCGGGCACGCGCAGGCGAAAGAGGTCGAGCAGGTTTGCCGCGAGAACAGTATTCCTGTTTGGTGCGGAGGAATGCTCGAGTCCGGCATCGGGCGCGCCCACAATATCGCCATGGCTACGCTGGCAGGGTTCACTCTGCCAGGCGACGTCTCTGCCAGTGAAAGGTATTGGTCAGAAGACATCATCGATCCGCCGGTCACGGTCAGCCCGCAGGGAACAATCATTGCACCTGACGGCCCTGGCCTTGGGTTTGACATAAACCTTTCACGAGTTAATCGGCTAACGGTCCGAAAAGAAACGATTAGATAAATGAAACTGTCAGACAAAGCGCTGTTTGCGTTGAGGGATTATTTCCTTAGTCGACAGACGGCAATCGTTGCGCTTGCCAGGGCCCTGGTGGAAACGGAATCGCCGTCGGGCGACCAGACGGGTAGCGCGGCGGTGGTTAGTTTGCTGGCCGAAGCCGCAGGCCGCGTCAACCAAATTAGCGCCAGTGAGCGGATAACCAGCGAAGACTATGGCGAACACTTGCGCCTGGTCGCTTTCGAAGATTCAGCGGAAAAACCGATTGTCATTCTTGGCCACACCGATACAGTGCATCCTCGGGGTTCTTTGTTTGAGCGTCCCTGGAGGGTTGAGAGTGGTCGCGCCTATGGTCCGGGTGTCTTCGACATGAAGGCGAATTGCGCGCTTGCAATTGAGGTCATAAGGGCATGTGCCGTCACCGGGTTGACGCCTGCACGGCCCGTTGTGTTGCTCCTGACCTGTGACGAAGAAACGGGAAGCCGCAACAGCCGCCACCTCATTGAAGCTGAGGCTCGCAATGCGCATGCGGTGCTGGTGATGGAGCCTCCAGGCATTGGCGGTCGTGCGAAGACGGGCCGAAAGGGAACTGGCATGTTCACGATTGAAGCGCGTGGGCAGGCGGCCCACGCCGGTCTCGAACCTGAAAAGGGCGCCAGCGCTGTTTTGGAATTGGCTCGGCAAACCGATCGACTTCATGCACTAAACGGATCGCGAGGCGGAATTAGTGTCAATGTCGGTGTCTTCAGTGGCGGCACGTTGTCAAACGTGGTTCCAGATCATGCGAAAGCTGAGATTGACGTCAGGTTCTGTAGCGCTGACGAGGCGGCCCAAATCGAGCACGAGATTTACAATCTGCGTCCTTTTGATGAACGCGTACAGTTATTTGTAAGTGGCGGGATTAATCGCCCGCCGCTCGAGCGCAGCGAACAGGTGGTCGGTCTCTATACCGAGGCCAAGGGAATTGCTGAGCGGCTCGGCTTTGAACTGGGCGAGATCCAGGTTGGCGGAGCATCTGATGGAAACTTCGCTGCCGCCGCGGGAGCTGCGGTGTTGGATGGCCTCGGAATAGATGGAGACGGGGCGCACGCCGCTCACGAGCACATCATCCTTGACGACATTCCGCGACGCGGTGCGCTGCTGGCCGGGCTCGTTGCCTCGCTATGAAGTTGCAGGGGCAGGGCTTGTCCCTGCCCGCAGAAAAGACGCAATGGCAGATCGATCGAATAAAGTTGCTGAAAGAGTAGAGATTGCAGTTTCGCTCGAAATGGCAGAGTTGCGGGAAACTCAGAAGATCCTGAATGATTTTCTCTGGACCTCAGAAATTTCGTATGGCTACCTGTTGTCACAAGGACGTACAGCTTTTGCCGATATGAACCAGCCAACCATTGATGTACTTGGCCATGTCCTCACAGAGGCTTGGTATCCTTCAAATCAAGGCCGAATCAAGTTTGATGAGACCATTGGAAACACTTTGGGCCAGATAACCTTAAACACAGTTCACGTTTATCGCGCGGTCGTCATCCTCTTCGCGTCAGCCTTTGAGAACTATCTAGATAAACGAGTGGGTCCACTGCGCTCAAATAAAGGTCAGGGAAAGTGGGGACCCTACTTTAAGAATCTTGCATTACCTGAGCTAATTCAACCATCAACCGCGCTCCAATTCCGAACTATCTTGTTGGCCGACATTTCCCGACGCATACGAAACTGTATGGTTCATCCACCCTTCTCTGTGCCAGACTCTCTAACTCATCCGCTCCTTATAGAATGGAGAACCTCCTTTAAGAACAATATTTCGCCAAGTGAATGGCCGAAAGCGAACGACGGTCGAATCGACAGCGCGTTTCGCCAAGTGGTGGGTCATGCAGTCGACAAGATGGACGAAGCAAGAAAGAGAGGCAAGAGTCTCCCTGTCGAACTGTTTTATGCCATTTTCAATTTTACAAACCTTGATAACTTGGCATGTGAAATTGAAGAAGCGCTGATTCCCCTTAACACAACCCCTGACGGTCGCGCTACTAGGAAGAAGGATTACGTGCGTAGGACTGATTTAATAGTGAGCTCGGGTGCTGATCTGAGCAGCAAACGAGGAGGGACAAGCCCTGCCCCTACGAATTAACGAAATGAAGATTGCCACCTGGAACGTCAATTCGATCATCGCCCGGTTGCCGCATGTCATTCGTTGGCTTGAGGCGGTCCAACCGGACGTGCTCTGCATGCAGGAGACGAAGTGTACCGACGACAAGTTTCCGGTCGAAGAGTTTTCAAGAATTGGTTACTGCGCGAGCGTGTTTGGTCAGCCGACCTATAACGGCGTGGCGCTGATCACGCGTCAGGAATGCGCCGATGTGCAACGTGGGAACTACGAAGACCAGGAAGGCGCGCACGCGCGACTCCTGGCTGCAACGCTGGGTGGCATCCGAATCGTCAACGTCTACATTCCAAATGGTCAGGCGGTGGGCTCAGAAAAATTTGAGTTTAAGTTGGACTGGATGAGGCGGTTGCGCAGCTTCTTCGACCAGAACTATCAACCTGACACTCCGGTAATCCTCTGCGGCGATTTCAATGTCGCGCTGGAAGACCGCGACATTCATAACCCGACCTTGTGGCAGGAACGAATCATGTGCAGCACTGCGGAGCGCACTGCGTTGGATGAAATAAAGCGGTGGGGATTCACGGACAGCTTCCGGCTACATCATGAAGAAGGCGGACAGTTTTCCTGGTGGGACTATCGGGCCGGCGCTTTTCGCCGCAACATGGGGTTGAGAATCGATCACATGTGGGTGACCAGACCGCTGGTGGGAATCAGCATGAATACGTGGATCGACGCTGAGCCGCGCACCTGGGAGCGTCCCTCAGATCACGCGCCGGTAATTGCGGAGTTTGCGTAGAATGTGTGTGGGCCCGGGTTGCGGCGGCGCGTGCGTGAAGCATTCGCCGCCGCAGCTCAGGTTTTGTTACGGGGCTAGATTGGTCGGTGGGGTACCGAGACTGTAGCTGAATCCACCGCCCATGACGGCGAGGATCGCGTACAGAATTATCAGGACCGTCCAGATCAACATAATGTTTTTGACACCAAGTCTATCTGCATTCATCCAGCCCCAGATGAGACCAAACAAACCGCAAAGCAGGGCGATGATTCCCTTCAGGGCACCATCGTTCTGAAAAATCTTAATCGCAACGAAAATCTGGCAGATGATACATCCTACCAGGGCGACCAGAGCAAGTATTGCCATTTCGTTTTTCCTCCATTCAACCGATTAGGTAAATCGCAACGTCTCAACCTCGAATTAGCTGCGCGAACATAGTTGGAGACAAAAGCAGTCGCGCCAGCCAGTAGAGAATTAGACCACTCAAAATGATTAAGGTTATGCCGGTCTTTCGTTCCAGCGTTTCTGCCTTCTGAATAAACGGTTCAGCCACTGTCTTCGGCAAAACTGTGGCCAGCATCATCATAGAAATCAGGATAATAAAAATTGGAGCAAAGGCATGAAATCGCACCGCACCATGCACATCACCCTGTAACAGCATCAAGCAAGCGCGTGTTAACCCGCAACCTGGACACGGTAGGCCGGTCACTTTAAAGAACGGACACTCCCATAAGGGGAGATGCAGCAAAACAAAGATTATGTGAAGGCTCAGGACACCGGTTAGTATTAAGCCGAATCTGCGATTACGCAATAGTGCTGCGAGCGGTACGAAAGCAATCTGCGGCGCCATGAAGGCGGCATTCTATAGCAGGTTGCCGCGAATCACTATCTTTTCTTTTGCACCCTGCGTTGCCCCGATTTATTGGCGCAAACCAGCGCAAACCCGACCGCGGCCGCCTGGTCTTAAGCCGCGCCAAAAGAAGGAGGAGGTGGGAGCCCTGGGCTGCCAAGCTCGCGTGGAATTAAACTCGCGCTCTTCTCCTGCTGACTGGCAATTTCCCTAATGACCATTATTGCCAGGATGGCCGCTACTATTTCGAGCATGCCGGTGAGCACCCCCAGCGTCGCATCCAGGTCAGGATCCAATTCGCCACGCCAGGACAGTCGGAAGTAAATGTAGTCGGCGAAATTCGATATTAACCAGGTGGCCCACCACAGCGGGAAAAAGACTGGCGGCCCGGGCTCGCTGAACATTTCGGCCGCCTTCGGCACACTCTTGCTCCAGAGTTCCTTAACCGCTCGGTACGGAACAACCAGGTTCACAAACGGAACAAAGAAACTGCCGACAGCCCAGCCGGAGGAATACTGGATATTACTTGTGCGCACCTCAAAGCTCGGCAAGTTTTCGTAAGAACGGTAAAGCCACATCAGGAAGGCCACGATTGTAGCGAGGTAGACGGCGAGTTGAATCAGTCCTACCCCGAGCATCAGCAGTCCAAACACCAGAAGTTCTGGTTCGTTAATCTCTTCTCCGGATAACGCCAGTTTCGGGAAAACGAACTGCAGCGCCATTAACAAAACCGCTCCGAAGCTGAGGACTGCACTGGCAGTTAACAGAGCGGTGACAATACGCGCGCGGTTGTGAGCGGAGACATATGCTCGCTGAAAAGCATTCGGGGTGTAAGGCAGGTGCCAACTAATTGTGGCAAGGTCCTTTCGCTCGCATCGGATTTCTGCATTGCACAGAGCGAGGTAACGGCCGGTTTAGCTCAGTTTGAAGTCAACTCTGCAGTTTTCTCGGTGATGTCCTTCTGACCCCATTCATTGTCCCGGCTAGCCTCGCCGGCCTTCGACCGTTTAGCGGCCTTCATCTTCTGGACCAGCTCCATGTGAGTTGAAAAATAAGGCAGGCTTTTGCCCACGAGCTCCTGAACCGAGCCAAACTCCTTGTCGACCATAAACTTCTCCAGGCCCGCTTTGAGTTCGTCGATCATCTTGACACCGTGGAGCATTACGCCGGTGCAGAGCTGGACGGTCGAAGAACCGAGCAGCATGAACTCCAGGGCGTCATGTGAGTTCTCTATTCCGCCGATACCGCTGATCGAGACGTCCTGCGGCAGCCCAAGGGCAAGCTGGCTCACCATACGCAGGGCGATGGGACGCACGGCTTGCGACGAGTAACCGCCCGGCACGGTGTGCCCTTCAACCGTTGGCATGGGTCGAAGCGTGTCGAGGTCAACGCCAATCACCGACAAAATGGTATTGATAGCGGAAATGCCAACCGCGCCGCCGCGTACGGCCGCCAGAGCGGGTTCTTTGATGTTTGTAATGTTGGGCGTCATCTTGGCCCAGACGGGAATGTTGGAAACTTCTGTGACCCAGCTCGTTACCTGCTCGCAAAGATCAGGATGCTCACCCATTTCCGAGCCCATCTTGCGTTCGGTCATTCCGTGCGGGCACGAAAAATTCAACTCGAAAGCATCAACGCCGGTGTCCTGGACCATCCGGGTCAATTCCTGCCAGCGTTCCTTCTCATACTCTTCCATGATCGAGGCGATCAGAATGTGATGGGGATAATCCTTCTTGACCTGGCGAAACTCTTCGAGCCAGACGTCGATTGGGCGATCAGAGATCAATTCGATGTTTTCAAATCCGATGACTTCGCCGGAGGTTCGTGAACGAAGCTTGCCATACCGCGGCACGACGTTGACGACTTTGGCTGATTCAAGGCTGACAGTTTTCGCGACCGCGCCGCCCCAGCCCGCCTCAAACGACTTGGCAATAACGCGGGCATTAGTTCCCGGGGGGCCGGAGCCCAGCAGGAATGGATTGGGGAAAGTTATGCCGTTAACGACGATCGATAAGTCCATCGGGCTCTCCTAAGTCGAAAATGTTTCGTTAAGTCCAAAATCCAACGTCCAAAGACTTTCTGCCGACATTGGACTTTGGACATTGAACGTTGGACAGGTTTAATCGGCCACGAGTGCGCCGTAGGTATCCGGCCTGCGATCACGGAAAAACTGCCAGGTATTGCGCACTTCGCGAATCATGTCGAGATCCAGATCAGCGACTACCAGCGCGTCCTCATCGCGAGGGGCCTCCGCAATAAATCGTCCGCGCGGATCGCAAAAGTAACTCTGCCCATAAAACTCACCAATGTCCCATGGCTGCTCATGACCCACGCGATTGATCGCGCCGATGAAATAGCCGTTGGCCACCGCGTGTGCCGGTTGTTCTATTCGCCACAAGTATTCTGAGAGACCGGCTACAGTAGCTGAAGGATTGAAAACAATCTCGGCGCCATTCAGACCGAGCGCGCGCGCGCCTTCGGGGAAGTGGCGGTCGTAACAGATGTAAACGCCTACGCGAGCAAACGCCGTTTCAAAAGTAGGATAACCAAGGTTGCCGGGTTTGAAATAAAACTTCTCCCAGAACCCCGGATTAACGTGAGGGATGTGGTTTTTTCGGTACTTGCCGAGATACTTCCCGTCAGCGTCAATCACCGCGGCCGTATTATAGTAAACACCCGTAATCTCTTCCTCATATATCGGAACAACGATAACCATCCCGTGCGCCTTCGCCACTTCCTGCATCAGTCGAACTGTTGGCCCATCGGGAATTCTTTCGACTGCGTCATACCAACGCGTCTGCTGTTCCGCGCAGAAGTAAGGCGTTGTAAACACCTCCTGCATGCAGACTATCTGAACACCCTGCTGGGCGGCCTGCTCGAGAAACCCGAGGTGCTTCTCAAGATTGAGACGCTTGATGTCCTCGATGGGTAAATCGGTGGGCGAAGCATTTGAACATTGAATAAGTCCGCATTTAACTGTGCGTGGCATAGAGTTCCTCCAGATTCCGCAAGCCGGCTTCCGGCCTCGTGTTCAATCGCAAACTCAAGACTCGGTGCTGCTCACTCGCGACTTCATCAAGACGAAATAGATAACGAACCCGAGCGCAAAGGTAACAAACCAGGCGTAAGTATACAGCGTGTCGAGAAAATTCGGGCTTGCTACCTGGCCGCCGGGCGTAGTCGCCGCGCGCAAAAAGCCTGGCACTACAGGAGCAATCGCGAATACGAGCGCTATTATCGCGCGCATATTGAAGCCATTTGAATAGCTGTAAGGGCCAGACGGTTCGAAGAGCCCGGCGAGATCGAGGCGCTGTTTTCTGAGCAACCAATAGTCACAGATTAGTATGCCGGCAATGGCGCCCATCAATCCGGAATAACCGATCAGCCAGGTAAAGATGTAGGCACCCATCGTGTCGCCCATCAATTTCCACGGCATCATGACCACGCCAATCAGGGCCGTGATCAGGCCGCCCATTACGTAAGAGATGCGTTTGGGATTTAGATTGGAAAAATCGTTTGAAGGCGATACAACGTTTGCCGCCATGTTCGTGGTTAATTGAGCGGCAAAAATCACGGCGGTTGCAAAGAGAACGACCACAACGCTATTAAATCGCGTCATCAGTTCAACTGGATTCGGAATCGCCTGGCCGTAAATTAAAAGCGTTGCGCTCGTGACGGCCACACCGATAAACGCAAACGCCGTCATGGTTAACGGCAGCCCCAGCGCCTGGCCCATCATTTGAGATTTTTGCGAACGAGCGTAGCGGGTGAAGTCAGGAATGTTCAGGCTCAACGTTGCCCAATAACCCACTGAAGCGGTCAAAGCCCCCGGAAAAATATCCCAGAAATTGTTCTGCTGTTTCTGTAAGGCGGTAGACGCAGACAGCACATGGCCCAGACCGCCGGCGCGCCAGGATGCCCAGATGAGGAGTACCAGGCCGCCGCCAAGTAACAAAGGCGCCGACCATGTCTCGAGATGCTTAATGCCTTCTATGCCCTTGAGGATGATAAAAACCTGTATTCCCCAGAACAGGAAAAAAGCGATCCAGGTGTGGACTGCAATTCCAAGCAAGGCGGCATCGCCCAGGAGATGTGCCCAGGTGGGAGAGATAACTCCGAACAACGCGTCGATTGCCGTCCCACCGATCCACGTTTGAATTCCAAACCAGCCGCACGCGACTATCGCCCGCAGGATCGCTGGAATGTTCGCGCCCTTCGTGCCAAACGCTGCCCGGCAAAGAACCGGGAAGGATACGCCATACTTCGTGCCTGCGTGCGCATTGAGGATCATCGGAACTAGCACGATCGTGTTGCCAAGCAGGATTGTCATCATTGCCTGCCACCAGTTCATCCCCGCCTCGATAAAACCGCCGGCAAGCGTGTAGGTGGTTATGACCACGCTCATGCCGATCCAGAGCGCGGCGATGTTCCAGGTTGACCAGGTGCGCTCTTTGATTGTGGTCGGCGCGAGGTCCTTGTTCCAGAGTGGACTGCCGGAAACGTCCTTGGTTAGTTCGACGAAGTCGCGTTGCGTGATGGGGATGTCGGGGGAATGATCAGTCGGCATGCTATGGTCCGGTTTTGAAATCTACTTCAACTCGAAACTAACAACGACGTGAGCGGTAATGGATATCTGGCCGAGGGCAATCGTGCTTTCATCGTTAGAAGACGTTGCGGTAACGAAGCCAATACTGTTCCTGACATTAGGCGAACCGCCAAAGGCCGGCCCTTGTTCGTGAATTGAATACGCTTTGCCGATGGTCTGGCCAATCTGCCTCGTTAGGGCGGTGGCCTTTTCCTGTGCGGCCTTCATTGCCATGGCCCGCGCCTGGTCCTTGTACTTCCGCAGTTGTGTGGTGCGAAAGTCGACGTCGTCAATGTTGGTGATACCCGACTTGAAGATGTCGGCGAGTAAGTCTTCAGCCTTACTCACGTCTCCAAGAACTATCGCCACTCTTTTTGTGACTGTGTAACCGAGGAACACCGGCGGCTTTTTCGTCACTTCTTCATCAGAAAATCTTTGCGCCATGCTGATGTGGCCGGTTTGTACCTGCCTGGGAGGAATTTGATACTTCTGGGCCAGGGCCATAAGACTCTTTACGACTTGATCATTCTTCACCGTGGCCGCATTCAATTCCTTTTCCATTGTGACAACGCGAAGGCTGAACGCGACTTCGTCGGGCACAACCATGATCTCGGCCTGGCCCGTAACTGTAATCAACGGCCGGTCGACGGCGCTTTGGGCGGAGATGGAGGAGGCTGACAGCGTGATCGCGATAACCAACAGTATTTTCTTAATCATTGATTTGTGATTGGCAGCGCCCAGCGGCTAATCATCAAGCTCTCCGCCGAGTGCTCTGAAAGGGATTTAGACAGGGCGCATAGTATGCCAACCCGACCGTGAGCTACAAGGAGTTTAGAAGGGTTCTTGCGGTGCGCCGGCGCGACTTCACATTGAGACGCAGGTTCCGCGCTTCAAAAATTGCCCGTCACCGGGTTTGCCCTGGTATTCGCCGTTCTCAATTACAACTTTGCCGCGCGAGAGCACAGTTTCCACCACACCTTTAATCTTTTTGCCTTCGTAAGTGCAGTAGTCAACGTTCATGTGGTTTGTCTTGAGGCTGAGGGTCTGTTCCTTTTCCGCATCGAAGATGACAATATCGGCGTCTGATCCAACCGCAATCGTGCCTTTCTTTGGGAACAAGCCAAACATTTTCGCCGCCGCCGTTGAAGTGAGTTCGACGAAACGATTGAGACTGATGCGATTCTCAACTACGCCGCCGTTATAGATTAGCGGCACCCGATTCTCAACACCCGGTGCGCCGTTAGGAATCTTGGAAAAATCGTCCCGGCCAAGCTCCTTTTGCTCTTTCATGCAAAACGGGCAATGGTCCGTTGAGATTACCTGCAGGTCGTCCATCTTCAGCCCCTTCCAAAGTTCTGCCTGGTTCGACTTGTCTCGGAGCGGCGGCGTCATCACATATTTCGCGCCGTCAAAACCCGGCTCATCGTAGTCGTCGAGGGAAAGGAAGAGATACTGCGGACACGTTTCGGCGAAAGCAGGAATGCCGCGATCGCGCGCCTGACGCACCTGGTTTAGAGCATCTGCGCAGGACAAGTGGACGATATACACGGGAGACTCAGCCATTTCGGCAATCGCAATCGCGCGATGAACGCCTTCGGCTTCGGCGATCGTCGGTCTTGTCAGAGCGTGGTACTTAGGCGCCGTGTGACCTTTTGCGAGCGCGTGTTTGATAATTTCATTTATGACGATGCCGTTTTCGGCGTGCATGCAGATCAGGCCACCGCGCTCGCCGGCCGCGAGCATGCCGCGAAAGATCGTGGCATCGTCAACCAGGAAAACGCCGGGATAGGCCATGAACATTTTGAAGCTGGTGATGCCTTCGTCCATCGCCGTATGCAGTTCTTCGATCTGGTTGTCTTCGAGCTCGGTCGTGATTAGATGGAAACCGTAGTCGATCGCGGTCTTGCCTTCGGCTTTCTGGTGCCAGTTGTCGATGCCCTGAATTAGTGATTCGCCTTTGTACTGGACAGCGAAGTCGATGATCGTGGTTGTCCCGCCGTAAGCAGCCGCGCGTGTGCCGGTGAGAAAGTCATCGGAAGCCTGGGTGCCGCCAAATGGAAGCTCCATGTGCGTGTGCGGATCGATGCCGCCGGGAATCACGAGCTTACCGGACGCATCGATGATCTTGTCGGCTTCCATCTCGAGCTTTGCTCCAATGACGGAAACGGTTTCGCCTTCGATCAGAATGTCGGCGCGGTAGTCGTCGGTGGCCGTGATCACCCGGCCGTTCTTGATTAGTGTTTTCATCGGGATAGTCATTTCCTCACTATTTTCTACAACCGTAAAAGGATCGCGTCGTCGGTTTGTATGCGTCGACATTGCGAACAGCGGTTCATCGTGGTTCTTATTGGCTTTCCTGATGGACGTTCACGGCTTCGCCGTTTGATGTGTGGAAAGGCTTCGCCTTTCCGATCACTTCCTTCTACTCTGCGAGGCTGCGCCTGTTCTCCAAGCGATTCGGTCCAGGTCAATCCTGAGAGGTTCATCTTCCAGAGGACAGCGTTTCCACCAGCGAACACTTGACCAACGATAATCTTCAGCTCGCTCAACTATCCGGCCCTGACTGGGTTCTGGTGAATATAATTCACTTTCTGCATTAGCATATATTCGCTGGTAATCGAAAATACATTGCTGTGGTGGTCCCAGAGTGAATAGCGATAGGCGCGTTCTCTCGTGTCATGTCTCAACTTCTGGAGGGAGGCATTATGGCCGTGCACTTTGAGATGGTCAATAACCCGACGGCTAATGATCCCGTTGATGAAACGGAGCACTTGGGATGGCCTGACGTCCGCGTCGGTTACGGCATGAAGGTGGTCGAGCATGAGAACGTATGCGTAGATGAAGAAACCGCCGGATCTATGTGCCTCATCCAAAGCATTGCATGTAACGATTTTGAAGGCATCGGTGCGAAAGACCGGCAACCGATCCTTGGCCACCGATGTGATGTACAGAGCAGGAGTATCTCGCGAAATAATGTGCATGAGGCGTAGCCTCATGATTCTAGGTAGAGTGTTACCGGAAAGGCTAAGCCTTTCCGCACATCAGGCGGCGCAGCCGAAAGCAAGAGGCCTGGTAGCGGAGAATGGAAGTTCAGATCGAGAGTCAACCGAAGGTTACGGAAAGGCTAAGCTTTTCCGTATATAAGACGGGGCTGCCCAAAAAGAGGCCTTAATCAGTACAAGTTTCCTTCACGCTTGCGTCCTGTGTAATCGACGTAGACGACCTTGAGCTCGGTATAAAAATCGAGCGCGGTAGAGCCCTGCTCGCGATCGCCGATCCCGGTGCCTTTGATCCCGCCAAAGGGAATGTGTGCTTCGCCGCCGGTAGTGGGCGAGTTGATGTGCGTCATGCCCGTTTCGATCTCATCAACAAAACGGAAGATGCGCGCGGCGTCGTTGGTGAAGATCGACGACGACAGACCGTATTCGGTGTCGTTGGCCACTACCATCGCTTCTTCAAAGTTCTTAACCCGCAGCACGGACAGCACCGGCCCAAAAATTTCCTCGCGAGCGATGCGCATGTCTGGAGTCACCTGATCGAAGATGGTGGGATGAACGAAGAAGCCCTTGTCGAGTCCGTCGCCGGTGGCTCGCGAGCCGCCACAAAGCATGGTTGCTCCATCTTCGCGACCGATGTCGATGTATTTCAGCACCGTCTTAAACTGATCTTCGTCGACACTGGGACCCATCTCGGTGTTTGGATCCATGCCGTCTCCGATTCGCATTGATTCAGCCCGGTTCTTGAGTCTCCCAACAAATTCGTCGGCGATGTCGTTAACCACAATTGCGCGGCTCGTTGCCGTGCAGCGCTGCCCGGAAGATCCAAAGGCGCCCTGGGCTACTGATTCAACCGTTAGGTCCAAGTCCGCATCCTCCAGAATTACAACTGGATTCTTTCCGCCCATCTCGCATTGGACTTTGGCGCCGCGTCTTGAGACTTCTTCGTACAATCGAATTCCGACTTCATTCGAGCCGGTGAAGGAAACCGCTTTTACTGCCAGATGGTTAATGATTTCATCGCCCGCCTCTGAACCGGAGCCCAGAACCAAATTCAAAACCCCGGGTGGAATTCCAGCTTCGGCAAAAATTTCAACTATGCGCACTGCTGTCGCGGGCGTTAAGGTGGCGGGTTTGAATACCACTGCGTTTCCGGCGACGAGCGCCGGCGCAATTTTCCACACCGGAATTGCCACCGGAAAATTCCAGGGCGTGACGCAAGCTACCACGCCGAGCGGTTGCTTGATTGTGTAGGCGAAATTATTAGGCAGCTCCGACTGGATCGTTTCACCATTCATGCGCCGCGACTCGCCGGCGCAGAACTCGGCAACGTTGATCGAGCGTTGCAGTTCGCCGCGCGATTCCGAAATTGTCTTTCCTTCCTCGCGCGTCAGAATTTGGGCGAGTTCCTCTTTGTGTTCTTCCAGCAGACGGGCCGCGCGCGCGACGATTTTGCCCCGCGCCGGCGCTGGAGTAGCGCGCCATCCGGGAAAGGCTGCGGCGGCTGATTCAACCGCCCGCCTGGCTTCATCTCGCGAAGCTTGCTTCACGGTTCCGATAACGTCATCGGTGTTTGCGGGATTGATATTAGAAACTGCGCGCGACGATGTGGATTCAACCCATTCGCCGTTGATGAAATTGCGATAAGTATCCATAGAGTTTTGACTGGCTTTCCGGGAACGCAACTAGGAGTTGGATAGGCAGGAATATACCACAATCCAGTTTTTGGAATGAGGCGCGACGGGTGTCCGCCACGTGAATCGCAAGCGAGATGCGCCAGCTACGCCTATGCGCTCGCTCTCCCGAATCGTTCGCAGTTACAATCGCCGAAAACATGATCAAGGAAACACAAAACCGCCAGGCGGAATCTCCGCAGAAACCTGCTCCAGCCAATATCACAAGCCTATTGGTTGAAAGGGTCAATGCTGCGCCCGACAAACCGTTTCTGTTTTCGGAAGCCGATGGCCTTGCTTTTAGCTACGCCGAGTTTGCTCAGGCGGTGAATAGGACCGCGCAGATGTTGAAAGCTGCCGGGATCGGCAGCGGCGATGCAGTGAGCCTGTTAATGCCCAACGGCGCGGAGTACATCATTGCCTACTTCGCCTGCTGGAAGCTGGGCGCTACCGCGGGCCCCGTGAATTCATTGCTGAAAGCAGAGGAAGTTGCCTTCGTGGTCTCGGATTCAGAAGCAAAAGCAATTATGGTCCACTCGGAGTTCTTGCCGATGGTTGAGAGAATCAGAGACCGGCTGCCTGGTATTCAAGCCGTTATCGAGTTTGATGATGAGCTCAAGGCAACGAAACAGTTCGCTGATGACGTAGGGGCAGGGCATGCAGTGCCCCTACCTGCGGCAGACATTGATCTCGATAGTGAAGCAATCATCATTTACACATCGGGCACCACCGGCAAACCCAAAGGCTGCCTGCTAACGCATGGAAATCTAATCGCCAACGCCAGACAGATCAGCGAGTGGCTGGGGTTTACTGAAACAGATCGGTTGCTGAGCATCATGCCGTTGTTTCATATGAACGCTGTATCAGTGACCACGATGTCAGCGCTATATGCCGGCGCGTCGAGTGTGGTTAGCCCAAAGTTTTCCGCGTCGCGATTTTGGCAAATAATTTCTGAGTATCAGATCACCTCATTTGGTTCAGTTGCGACAATGCTTTCAATGCTGCTGACCAAATATCCCGATGGGGTTCCCAGCGGGCTGAAGACCGACCAACTCCGCTTCGCGATGTGTGGCTCCGCGCCAGTGCCGGCGGAGGTGATGCAGAACTTTGAGCGAACTTTCAATTGCCTCGTAATCGAAGGATACGGACTTTCAGAATCCACTTGTCGCTCCACGTTCAACCCACCAGATACGCGGCGCCGTCCCGGCTCATGCGGTTTGGCTATCGGCAATGAGATGAAAGTTGTTGATGAAGAGGACAGGGAAGTGGAGGACGGGGAGCTTGGCGAAATTGTCTTGCGCGGCGAGAACATTCTGAAGGGTTACTACAAGAACCCTGAGGCCAACAGGACTGCGTTTCGCAATGGCTGGTTTCACACGGGGGACATCGGCTATCGCGACAAGGACGGCTTCTTTTACATAGTCGATCGGAAGAGCGACATGATCATCCGGGGCGGCGAGAATATCTACCCGCGCGAGATCGACGAAGTGCTCTATCAGCACCCGGCTGTTTCCGCTGCTGCGACAATCGGAGTTCCGGATCCGCTCTATGGCGAGGAAGTCGCGGCGTTCGTGGTGCTTAAAGAAGGAATGAAAACGAGCGAGGACGATTTGATTTCCTATTGCAAGAAACGATTAGCCGATTTCAAGTGTCCGAAGACTATCCACTTTCTGGCAGACCTTCCCAAAGGCCCCACCGGGAAACTTCTCAAGCGTGAGTTAGTTTGCCACTTCACCGAACCAAAATAGAAATGCTTGACACATTTCGCGAGCCGGGAATATAGTCTCCGCCAAATCGTGCCCTAGTACTCGCTAAAGGTGAGCGAGTAAGCTGTAAGCGGAAAGTTCTGAGGTTGATCCCCCTAAACCGAAAGTTCTTTATCTAGTTTTTCCGATCAACTTCTCCAGCAAATACCGCCAGGACCGAGCAAAACATTTCGCCTCAAATTTGCTCCGGCAAGCTCAGGAAGAAACTGTGGCCAATAAACGCGCCTGGGCGCGCGACGGGGCCCTAGCAAAACAGGAAGGACTTTTCGATGAGATTCCCCACTAGACGTGTCTCTACTGTCTGCTCGCTGATCTTTGTTCTATCCGCAGCAGTCATCATCAGCAATACCAGCACTGCCCAGAGCGGCTCCTGGACCACTAAGGCTCCGATGCCTACGGCAAGGTATGGCCCGGCTGTTGGGGCTATCAGCGGCAAGCTCTACGTGGCTTCAGGGTGCTGTACAGAAAACGTTCCCCCTTTTGGTCGCTTCCCTAATCTGGAGGAGTACGATCCTGCCAGTAACACCTGGGCAGCCAAGGCCCCAATTCCAATGCCCGTTTACGGTTCAGTTGCGGGTGTTATGGATGGCAAGCTTTACGTGGCCGGCGGCCAGGCATCGCAAACTAATGGGACCAACAGAGCGGACCTGCAGGTCTACGATCCGGTGCCAGATTCCTGGACCTCGCTGGCGCCCATGCCATCAGCGAGTTCCGCGATGGCCGGCGGGGTTATCAACGGAAAACTCTACGTTGCGGGTGGCATGAATCCCTCTAACACCGGGCAGATTAGCACGCTTCGTATCTACGACCCGGCGACTAATCTGTGGTCAATAGGAGCCCCGATGTCAATCGCTCGGGCCGCAGCAGCAGGCGCGGTCCTCAACGGTATCCTTTATGTGGCCGGAGGAACTAACGGACCTCTGCTCAATCTCGTTGAAGCTTACGACCCCTCGACAAATTCCTGGACGACCAAAGCAGCGATGCCCACACCGCGCCACGGTGCTGGAGCCGAAGCCTTGAACGGTTTTCTTTACGTGGTTGGCGGCAGCAACAACGTCAGTGGTCTATCGACAGTCGAGGCTTATAACCCGATAACCAACAGCTGGACCACCGAAGCCTCGCTCAGCGTTGCGCGTGGTTATCCCGGCGTCGGCGTTGTAAATGGAACAATGTACGCGGTGGGGGGCTTCGGCAGCAGTGGGACTGATCTGCTTAACTCTCTTGAGGCATTTACTTCGGCCTTGCCGGACAGCGACGGCGATGGCGTGCCCGATAACGTCGACAACTGTCCCACGACAGCGAACGCGGACCAGGCGGACGCGGACAATGATGGAATTGGAAATGTCTGCGACCCAAGTCCCAGTTGTCAGTTTTCAGGGAGTTGGCAATCAAGAGCCTCTGTCTCAGGAGCGAGGTTTGCGCTGGCGGCGGCAGACGTCAACGGCACGCTCTACGCTGTGGGTGGCATCCCCGGCGGGTGTAGCGCCGTCAACACGCTCGAAGCTTACGACCCCACGACGAACACCTGGACGCCGCGCGCCCCTATGCCGACCGCCCGCTACCATCTGGGAGCGGCTTCCGTCGGCGGCAAGCTCTACGCCGTCGGCGGCGGGAACTTCTGCGGCGCCGAATACGCGACCGTCGAGGCCTACGATCCGGTCACCAACTCGTGGGCCACCAGGGCTCCACTCCCCGCGACGCGCCAAAGCCCGGGTGTCGCCGCCGTGAACGGTAAGCTCTATGCGATGGGCGGCCACTCGCCAGCAGGAACGATCCACAACGACGTGTGGGAGTACGACTTGGCGGCGAACAATTGGACGACTAAAGCACCGATGCCCACCGCGCGTCTGGTCTTCGGCATCGGAGTTTTGAACAATCTCATTTACGTTGTCGGCGGGCAGGACAATGTGGGCAACCTCGCCACGCTGGAAGTCTATGACCCTGCGACGAACACGTGGGCGACGAAAGCGTCGATGCCGACGGCGCGGACCGCGCTTGGGGCCGCGACCTTAAACGGTAGGCTCTACGCCTTCGGCGGCAACGGCTCCGGGGGCATCTCCTCAACCGTCGAAGCCTACAACCCGGCGACCGATACTTGGACAACGCAGCCCACTATGATCACGGCGCGCAGCGAGTTCGGCTCGGCGGCGATGGCCGACAAGCTCTACGCTGTCGCGGGATTCAACGGGAGCACACCCACAGCGAGCGTCGAAGCCTTCACGCCAACCTGCATTGATGGTTGTCCGGCCGACCCGAATAAAAGCGCGCCCGGAGTGTGCGGTTGCGGCATCCCGGATACTGACACGGATGGCGACGGCACACCCGATTGCATTGACAACTGTCCGCTTACCTCCAACCCCGCCCAGGCAGATAGCGATGGCGACGGCAGAGGCGACGCCTGCGACAACTGCCCCACCATGGCGAATGCGGATCAAACAGATTCTGACGGCGACGGCTTCGGCGACGCCTGCGATTCATGTCCCCTTGATGCAGGCAATGATGCGGACGGGGATGGCATTTGCGGCAACGTAGACAACTGTCCGACCGTAGCCAATGCGGATCAGGCTGATTCTGATGGCGACGGCATAGGCGACGCATGCGACACATGCCCACTCGATACAACCAATGATGCTGATGGCGACGGCGTATGCGGCAACATTGACAACTGTCCGACCGTAGCCAATGCGGATCAGGCTGATTCTGATGGCGACGGCGTCGGCAACGCCTGCGACCCGTGTCCCAACACTCCCGGCGTCTCGTGCCCGGTTCCCACGAACAAGGATCAGTGCAAGAACGGCGGCTGGCAGACGCTGTTCCGTGCTAACGGAACGCCTTTTACGAACCAGGGCGACTGCGTTAGTTACACGCAAAATGGCAAGTAGTTAAACCTCGATAAGCGAAAAGGGCGAGCCGTGTCAATCACGCTTCGCCCTTTTCTACTTCTGGATTCAAGCCATCGCTGAAGCTTTGACAACGTCAGATGCTTCGCATAAAGTACGCGCGCTTTACAGCAGATCGCTCGCCCTCCGTGTGGCGGAGGCGCGGGAACGGTGTTAAGAAGGTAAACAGGATCGGTAGTTTCCACCCTGGTCCTTCTCCTCAACACCTCCAGTTAACTTTCGTAATAATCTTTATTCGGAGTCGCCGGCACTCCCGACGATTTACGAATATCAAAGTTAGTGTGCGCGAAGTTGTTGTTGAACTTCACACTTCCAACTCAACCCAGAGCTGGAAGCAAACCCGGGCACAAACTCGTCAGCCTGAAAGGAATCTGCATGATGTTAAGAAAAAGATCAATTTTGGCCGTTGTATTCATGGCGGGTCTGGTCGCCGCTCTCGTTCTGCCGTTAACTCCGACTTTTTCTGCGGGTAACACTGTGGTGACTCCATCAGATCAGCAGGGATGGTCTACCGCGGACACCAGGCCCGGCGGAGCGGTGAATTTTGTAGCGGATGCCACTGCGCCGGCTGGGTGTGGAGCCCTGCAACTAACAACCGACCTCAGCGTGACAGCAAAAGCGCAATACCTCCGCGCTGAGAGTGTGCCTTTAGCCAACGTCTTTGCGCTTAGCTATCACACAAAACAAGTAAGCGGTCCTCCCGTTGCCGATCCTTCCTACCAGTTGATCACGTTCCTGACAGGTGGAACGACGGGCTTCACGACGCTGGTTTTTGAACCGTATCAGAATCCATCGTTGGGTCTCATAGTTCCTGGACTCTGGCAACAATGGGATGTGGACGCCGGTCTGTTTTGGTCAACTCGAACCGTGACTTGTTCGGGTGGGACTATTGTGGGTTCGGCGGGAGGGCCAGCCACCTACACTTTGGCAGATATTAATGCTATCTGCCCGGGCGCAGAGGTCGGCGGGTTCGGCGTGAATATCGGAACGAGCAATCCGGGCTACGATGTCTACACCGACCTGGTTGAATTTAACGATACAGTCTACGACTTTGAGCCGGATGCTAACTGCGCGACGTTTGAAAACCCCGAAGGAGGACAATTCGTGATCGGGGATCTTGTCAATGCGGCCGTTGGATCTACGGTTAACTTCTGGGGCTCACAGTGGCAGAAGAACAACCCCATGTCGGGCGGCTCGGGTCCAAACGCATTCAAGGGGTTCGAGAACGGCAACCTCCTACCGGATTGTGGCAGCACATGGACCAGCCGGCCGGGAAACAGCTCTAACCCTCCGGCGACGATACCGCAGTTTATGCCAGTGATTGTGTCCAGCTCAGTGCAGAAGAACGGGTCGGTTATCACAGGAAACGTGGAGCGGATTGTGATCGTCGAGACCAACCCGGGCTACGGATCAAATCCGGGTCACTGGGGCACTGGGAAAGTGGTGGCGGTTCTCTGCACTTCGCCGTAGGTGCCAACGCAGGGAAACCGCTTGCTGGCCAGCGTTGAAGCCTACAAACTCGAAGGGCGTCTGCTAGTGCAGGCGCCCTTTTTATATAGCCCGGCTACTTTTGAAGCTGACCCGCCACTCCGTTTTGTTATGGCTTGACGATGCAATGGCAAGGAGGTTTTCTTCCATTTTCCAGAAGCGGATAAACGGCTTGTGTCCCTCAAAACATTCATAGTTTGCTCGGAAAAAGGGAATCCGGAAGTTGCCGATACTTTGACAACCCCCCTCGCTTCGCGTAAATTACGCGCGCTGGAAACCAATAGTTTGCACACCGCCGGATTGGGTGCGGACCCCGGACGGTAGCGTGTGATCATGGAACGACGAGCCTCGGGAATAACCCCGCTTTGCTTCAGCGCTTCCTGTCACATCACCAAACAAAAGATCTTGCTTTGTCCCTGGCGTTGAAGTTTGTCTCGCCAGCAGTTTGGTCGAATCGACCTCCCACTCGAGCGTACCGCGCTCATCTTGTCCAAGGAGAATTTGATAATGAAACGATTTCGAGGATTTACTCTCACTCTAGCACTCGTGGTATTTGGAGCTACCCAGGCCTTTGGCCAAACAATCTATAACAGTATTCCAAGCCCTCTCCCCGGCAACTTGCCGAGCATCGCGTATTCGGCCTCTCAAGCGGAGGAATTCGGCGACCGAGTGCAGTTCGCTGGGACATCCAGGACTCTCACAAGCGTAGTGCAAGGCATGAGCAGTTGGGGCTGTGAGAGCGGTTTCTGGTATGACGGTAATACGTGCACCACTACACCGGGAACGACCTTTTCACATCCCATCACGTTAAATATTTACAACGTGGGTGTGGGCAATCAAGTGGGAACTCTGATCGCATCAGTAACGCAGACCTTTGCAATTCCCTATCGTCCATCTGCCGATCCCACTAACTGCACCGGGGGGAGATGGTTTGAGTCATCGACGGGCTCCTGCTTCAACGGTTACGCCAACCTGATCACTTTCAACCTGACTGGAATGGGAATCGTAGTTCCGAACCAGGCGATCTACAGCATTGAGTTCAACACCACCCATTACGGAAATCCGGCAATTGGCGAGAGCGCTGCCTGCTATACGGAATCCGGTGGCTGCGGGTACGATTCGCTCAACGTCCTGGTAGATGGAGATGCACCGACTGTGGGGGTGAACCCTGCACCGACCGATGCATACTTCAGTTCGCTTACCGGCGCACAATACTGTGATGGCGGCGTTGGCGGCACAGGTACATTCCGCCTGGACGTCGGTTGCTGGCTTGGGTTCAAACCGACGGTCCAATTCAACGCGGCCAATCCACTGCCTAACAAAAACGCCTGCAAAAATGGTGGGTGGCAGACATTTACCCGGCCTGACGGCAGCACCTTCAAAAATCAGGGAGACTGTGTGAGCTATGCGAGCACTGGCAAATAAATAACTTGCCAGGGCATGATCACAAAAAAGGGCGAGCCGTAAGGCTCGCCCTTTTGTTGATCCTCAACTTGCTTGCGTTAAGTCTGTCCCAAACTAACCGCGCCGGGGTAACTGGGTTTCAATCGATCTTTCAACCACCCAATCAATAGCCAGAGCGCGCAGACAGCAACCATCCCGAGCGAGAACCACTTGCCGTAGAGTCCATCGGGAGAAAACTTCTCGGTCGCCGTATGCAGCGCTTCGCTGTTTGGCAGCAGCCCTGCCTCGGAAAACTCGTGGAATGAATAGATGCCAACTTGCACCATGAAGAGCAGGAGAAAAATTCCGGTGACCTGGAAGAACCGCTTCAAGTTGATGAGATGACTAAAGCGTGTCCACGCCCAGGCAAACAACACCGTGGCGCAAAGTCCCAAAAGTGCGCCGGTAATCAACTGAGAATCGCGCACCTGCATCAGCATTAACGCCGTCTCCATGCCCTCACGTGTGATCATCAGGAACGTGAAGAGAAACACGCCAGTCAGCGCTGCGAAGCGTGAGGATCGAGACGACATCTCGCCCAGGCGCTGATGCATGCGTTCGCGCAGTTTCGAACCCGTCCGCCACATATGAACTACCAGGGTTCCAACCATGACCATCGCAACTAAACCGAGGACTCCCTCGCGCAGAGCTTCGTTTCCAAGAAACTGACCCGCAAACGCTCCCGCTCGTTCACCTAAGATCTGCTGCAAACGCGACTCTTCGACGCCTACTGCGAGGATGTATCCAAGTGCCGCGCTAACCGAAAGCCCTAATGCGAGAGCGATATAGACGGCCCAGTTCAGCCAACTTTGGCCCGATTTGCGGAGGTAAGCGAGGATCACTGCAACCAGGAGAAACGACTCAAAACCTTCGCGCAGGACAATGATAAAAGAATTAAGCATGACAGAAAGCCTCTCGTAAGCTCGATGAAAATGGGCAGTGCAGTTGTAACTTGACTCCCGCGCTGCGACGGATCACGGAAGGGTCGGAAGTATAGCCTAATTGAAAACAGTTTTCAATTTCATCATGGGGGCGCCGCTTCAATTGGCGAACAAAGGCCTGCTTCCAAAAGGGAATTATCGGTTTACGGGGAGTATGGCCAGATCAGCGCGTATCGGTCCAAGTTGAGTTTGGGCGGTGAGACGGAGGGGCAGACGCCGCTCGTCGTCGCTGATCCATGCTCTCAACTGATATTGATCGCTTTGAGCATCATCAGTCGTGAGGGAAATTTGAATCGCCGGGACACTCTGAGATCCAAGTTGAATCGTCTCGCGTTTCAGCGCGGTGATGAAAAGTGTCTTGGGCTTGTTCTCCACCAGAATAGACACCGCGTTCCGGCGTGGTGGATTTAGATTGAAAGTGCGCAGCGCATAGAAAAATGAAAGGTAATCGTGTGTGCCAACAGGAATTTCAATCCTTACGTTCTTGTCTGTCGTTGCCGTCCCGTAATCCTGGTTGATGGTGAGCTTGGTGGATAGTCGCCGCCGCCCCTCAATCAAGTTCATCTCCGTTTGGAAAGGGAGCAGCGTTTTTGGATTCACGTAGGAACTAAGTGTGTCAGTGGCGAAGAAGAGATGTTGCAGGGCATTCGTCGTCTGGGCACTAACGTTGAACAGCAATCCATCCTTATCAAAATATCTTGATCGAGCGCGGACCTGGAATCCCGCGGTCGCAACTGCTTGTTTAATCGTCGGTAGATAGACCTGGTAGTTTAACTGCTCACCCACTTTGAAGGGCAGACCCGTTAAAGCGCCATCGTTCGGCGTTTGGGGTTGGTTCGGAATCACGATGGGAACGTTGGGGACTAGGGGGTTGGCTGCTACGGGAGTAGGACTCGGAGGGGGCAGCGCAGGGGTGGCGATAAACTCTGAAGCCGCCAGTTCAGCCCTAATCTCTCCAGAGGCATACCGTGCGGTGACCAACACCGGAACGTGCCTGTCGTCGCTACTGAAATACGCCTGCACGGGATAATTACGGTTGTTGCTCCTAAGCGTAATTCGCGAAATGAGCGCGGTAAACGATCCTACGTTCGTCTTCACTACTTCCTGGCCCCGTACCTTAATGTCCACTTGATGATCGACGTTATCAACGCGGACGGTTAGTCGGTAGCTGGAATTTTCCTTCAGCGGCAGTGTTCTGATTCGATAAACCACCGAGAGCAAGTCGTATATTCCGGGAAATTCCCCAATTCGCCCAGGGGCCAGCGCTGCCGCTCCCGCAGGCTGGTTGAAGTCAGCTGAAGTATCCGACGCACGCGAAGCCTCGCGAATAAACTGCTGGGCATGGAAAGGCAGTCCCGTATTTGGATCGATGTAAGTAATGTAATCGTTGTTCAGGGCCAGCAGCGCAGCATTCACAGTGCCGGTAGTTTCAACATGGCCCTTTAACTGGATCCCTTCGCGGCCGAAGAATGTACCCCGCGCGGCAACCAGGAGCTCGACATGGGCAGCACTGATAAAGTTTGAATAGGAGACGTTGTAGGTCAGACGCTCACCGACGCGGTAATGTGAAGACGAAAAGGAAAACGATCCGGTCGTGGCGTCCTGAGCCGAGGCAGAAATCGCAACGAGAGTTCCAACTAACGATGCGGAAAGTAAAACTAGGACAATAAATTTGCAAGCAGCTCTGATTCTCAACCTTTGGGTCACCCTTGAATCATAATTCAAAATCGCACTAGAACAAATCGCGGGACGATGGCGCTGAATTGTTAACGCATGCTATGCCGCACAGTTCCGCCAATTCACGCACTGTTTTCAGGTGCGCTTTGCATTTCTTCGACAATCTTGCTAGCAGCGAGAGCCGGATCGCGTGCCGCCAGAATTGGTCGACCTACCACTAAATAGTCTGCACCGGCAGCAATCGCTTCGCGCGGCGTGGTCACTCGCTTCTGGTCGCCGGACGGCGCGCCCGCTGGTCTAACCCCGGGCGTAACCACGATGAAGCCGGGATTTCTAACGGCTTCGCGGATCAGACCAACTTCATTCGGCGACGCAACGACACCATCCATTCCTGAAGACTCAGCAAGCAAGGCGAAGCGACGAACCAAATCCTCGGGACCGGCATTAAATCCTATCTCAGTGAGGGTTGTTTGATCAGCACTAGTCAGAACAGTCACAGCGATCACCTTCGGCGCGGTCAGCGCTTCCTTAATCACGCATTGCGACACCGCGTCCGCCGTGCGTCGCATCATCTCGGCGCCACCCGCGGCATGAACGTTAAAAATTGAAACGCCCAGGCGCGCCGCTTCAACTCCCGCCGCCGCGACGGTGTTTGGAATGTCATGAAACTTAAGGTCGAGAAAAACTCGTTCTCCGGTCCTGACTATGTCGCGCACCAGATCAGGACCAGCTGCCGTAAATAGCTGAGAACCGATCTTAAACATGCCTACGACGCCGCGCAGGACCTGGACCATTTCAAGGGCTTGAGTCGCTGATTCTACATCCAGGGCAACTATGAGTTTTCTAGAGTTCATTTGTAAGATCGGGTTAAGCTAACTCTCTTGAACGACAGCCTACCGCCTCATCCAGCGAGACAAAGCCTTCGGTTGAGATGATTCGTCGTAATCCTTCATTTACTTTTCGCGCTATCGCAGGGCCTTCGTAGATCAAGCCGGTGTAGATTTGGACCAAGCTGGCCCCCGCGCTGATTTTTTCCCACGCATCTTCCGCGGTGAAAATTCCTCCGGCGCCAATCAGTGGCATCGTGTCACCGGTAATGTTATAGAGGGCCGCTATTATCTTAGTTGACCGCTCTCGGAGCGGCGCTCCGCTCAACCCACCGGCGCCGATCGATTGCAAAGTTTCAGCGTTTGTTTGCAAACCTTCTCGCGAAATCGTGGTGTTAGTCGCGATTATTCCCGACACATGATTTTGCTGGGCCACATTCAAGATATCCGCCAGCTCTTCGTCAGACAAGTCTGGTGATAGTTTCACCAGGAGCGGCATGTCGGTGCTGCGAGAATGTTCCGTGGCTAATTCCCGGTTACGCTTTTGCAGGGCTTGCAATAGAGAATTGAGCTGTTCAGCTTGTTGCAACTCGCGCAGGCGCGGGGTGTTTGGCGAACTCACGTTGACGGCGATGTAATCGGCCGTGGGATATACCAGTTCGAAACTCTTTAGGTAATCGTCGATCGCAGTTTCAAGCGGAGCTATCTTGCTTTTGCCGATGCTGACTCCCAGGACACATCCGAGCTGGTGACCGTCCACCCGGCGGGCGAAGGCGGCGGCGCCTTCGTTGTTAAAGCCCGCGCGATTGATTAGAGCTTTGTCAGTTGGAAGCCGGAAGAGGCGTGGATGTTCGTTGCCGGGTTGCGCGTGAAAGGTCACAGTTCCTGCCTCAATAAAACCGAAACCGAGGGCTGCCAGCGCTGCGAGCGCAATTCCGTCTTTATCAAATCCCGCGGCAAGTCCGACTGGATTCGGAAACGTCAACCCAAAACGCCGCAGCTTACCAAAAGGACTACTCTGGTAACGGTCGCCTAACAAATTGCTGGCGAGATTCGGCGACAAGGCCAACAACTTAAGCGCCAGTTGATGGGCCGCCTCTGGAGGCAGACTAAAGAGAAGCGGGCGCAGCAATGAACGATATAAATTGATCACTATGAAAAGTAGCGCATTACGAGTAAGCCGAGAGCGTATTTGATTCTATCTTTTTAAGCCATGGCGTCCAACGGAAGGTATCGTGTTTGTAGCGTCGTGATTTAGATCAATCTCTGTGCTCGGTGGTGAATCTTCCTTAGATTTGCTAACCACAGAGGCACAGAGCACACGGAGGTTACTCTGAGAAAACTGAAATCAGGAGACGAAACTTGTCACGCTTACTGGTTCTTGTTAGTATCCGGCGAAATGGATTTCATCGAGAAAGCTCGCATCATGGATGGGCCGCGGATCAATCGCGCGCTGGCGCGTTTGGCTTCCGAAATAGTTGAAGAGAACCATGGCGCTGGCGATCTCTATCTGGTCGGCATCCGGCGAAGAGGAGTTCCGTTGGCCGAACGAATGGCCGATAAGATTGCCGATCTCGAAGGAGACAGGCCGCCGGTCGGAGTCGTAGACATCACACTTTATCGCGACGACCTCTCAACGGTGGGGGCTAAACCGATCGTCAATCGCACGGAGCTCCCGGGCGACATTGAGAGTCGCAACATTGTTTTGATTGACGATGTTTTGTACACGGGTCGCACAATTCGTGCTGCGCTTGACCAGCTGATTGATTTCGGCCGGCCGCGCCGCGTGCAGCTGGCGGTGTTGATCGATCGTGGCAAGGAACACCGCGAACTGCCCATCCAGGCTGATTACATCGGCAAGCTGGTGCCGACGAAGAAGAGCGAGATCATTAAGGTGATGTTACAGGACTTCGACGACGAAGAAGCGGTTGTGATTGTGGAACGACCACCTGACGAAGCGACTTAGACACCAGCGGCCAGCGATGGCCGCTTTTTTGTATCTTTTGTACGTAGTTATTCGATAGGACGGTCCGGCTTGAAACCAGCAAGTCTGTTAACTCGAGGAACAACCAACGACCCACAACCAACAACTGACTAAGAACCACGGACCACTCGCATTGAACTTTACACGCAAACATCTTCTGGGAATTCGCGAACTCGAACCTGGCGAGATCGCTCACCTTCTCGATACCGCAGAGACTTTTCGTGAGATTTCCCGGCGCGATATAAAGAAGGTTCCGGCGTTGCGAGGCCGCACAGTTATTAATCTTTTTTTCGAACCCTCAACCCGAACCAGAACCTCTTTTGAAATAGCCGCAAAACGACTCTCCGCCGATGCTGTCAATGTCAGCGTTTCCACGTCCAGTGTAAGCAAAGGTGAAACGCTACGCGACACCGCCCGAAATTTAGAAGCGATGTCACCCGATTGCATTGTGGTGCGACATTCTATGGCGGGAGCGCCTCAGCAACTGGCTCGGATGGGAAGCTCACCCATCGTCAATGCCGGCGATGGATCTCACGAACACCCGACCCAGGCCCTGTTGGATGCCTTAACGATTCGCGAACACAAGGGCCGGATAGAAAGTCTTAAGGTTGCAATAATTGGGGATGTGCTTCATTCGCGAGTGGCCCGCTCCAACATTCACTTGCTGACAAAGATGGGCGCGACGGTTTCGGTCGCCGGGCCTGGCACGATGGTTCCGGATGAGTTTAATAGTTTTGTGGAAACAGGATTGCGAATCGAGAAACGAATCGAAGATGCGATTGAGGATGCCGATGTGGTCATGGTCCTGAGGATTCAGCGTGAACGTCAGGACAGCGCGTTTTTCCCGTCGATGCGCGAATACGCCGTTCATTACGGTTTGCGCCGCCACCACCTCGAACGCGCTGCTGCCGACGCCATCGTGATGCATCCCGGTCCGATCAATCGGGGTATCGAGATCGCGTCAGAAGTTGCCGATGGCAGTAGTTCGTTGATCCTTGATCAGGTTACGAATGGAGTTGCCGTAAGGATGGCCGTGCTCTATTTGATTGCGGGCGTCAGTCGGGGCGAAGTTGATGTAGAAAAGTTTGAACCTGTCGAAAACGCCAACGATAAGGCGCAAGGGAAAAAAGTGGGATGAAGATCCTGATCGCCAACGGTTACGTCATCGATCCGTCGCAGGGCGTTAATACCAGCAAGAATCTGTTGCTGGAAGACGGACGGGTTACCGGGTTTCTGGAACGCGGTGAACAGTTTCCCGAGGATGCAGAAGTCTTTGACGCCACCGGTTTGTTAGTCGCACCGGGATTTATCGATCTTCATACTCACCTTCGCGAACCGGGAGCGGAATACAAGGAGACCATCGCGAGCGGGGCGGCGGCCGCGGTTGCTGGTGGTTGGACCACTATCTGCGCCATGCCGAATACCGATCCCATAAACGACAGCCCCGCTGTGACACGCTTTATCATCGAGCAAGGTCAACGAGCCCAGTTTGCGAATGTGATGCCGCTGGGCGCGCTCACGAAGGGAAGCGCGGGCAAAGAACTTGCCGAGATGGGTGAAATGAAGAAGGCCGGTATCGTCGCTGTTTCGGATGACGGTCGCCCGGTAAAGAATGCCGGGATGATGCGCCGCGCTATGGAGTATGCCCGCGGATTTGATTTGACGGTGGTGGATCACGCGCAGGATGAATCGCTAAGCGCCGGCGGAGTGATGCACGAAGGACATTGGTCGCTGCTGCTTGGTCTGAAGGGAATGCCTGCCGCTGCAGAAGACGTGCATGTGATTCGCGATTGCGTATTGGCCAAGCTGACTGGCGCTTCGGTACACATCGCCCACGTTTCTTCACGAGGCGCAGTGGAAGCCGTGCGACGCGCGAAAGAGCAGGGGATATCTGTTACTTGTGAGGTTGCCCCACATCATTGGACGTTAACCGATGATGCCGTTACCGACTACGATACAAATACGAAGATGAGTCCGCCTTTGCGTAATGCTGATCATGTCGAGGCGCTGCTGGATGGTCTAAAGGATGGCACGATTGACGCGATCGCCACTGATCACGCTCCGCATCATGCTGATGAGAAAGCTTTGGAGTTTGACCAGGCGCCTTTTGGAATCATAGGACTTGAGACTGCAATCGGCCTGGCATTTGAGTTAGTGCAAAAAGGCGTAATTGATCTTACGAGGCTGGTGGAATTGTGTTCCACGTACCCCGCGCGAATATTTACTTTGGAAGACCGCGGCACGTTAGCGAAAAACGCACATGCCGACGTTACCATTCTGGACCCGGCTCGCGAATGGACCTTCGATGTCCGGGGTTCAAAATCGAAAAGCAGAAACACCCCATTTGACGGACGCACCATGAACGGCGCTGCGGTAGCCACAATTGTGGGGGGCCGTCTGGTCTATCTCAATCCCGATTACACTCGGCTCACTGACACCAAACAGCGCAATGCGTCGGCAAAGTAATATAAATTTGCCGGGTTCGTTTGCTTGCCGGGCGGGTTCCGATTAAAACCCTTAGAAACGAAATCTAGTAAGGTTCCAGACCTCGAAGAAATAGAAGGAGTAGATGATGACAACCAAAGTAAATCCCATTCCCGAAGGCTATCACTCGATTACCCCCTATTTGATCATCAAAGGCGCATCTGAGGCGATTGAGTTTTACAAGAGAGCGTTTGGGGCCACGGAGCTTTTTCGAATGGCCCAACCAGACGGCCGAGTAGGACACGCGGAAATCAAGGTTGGTGACTCGGCAATCATGTTGGCGGACGAGTTTCCTGAGATGGGCCACAAGGGCCCAGCGTCGCTTGGGGGTTCACCAGTCAGCCTCCTGCTTTATGTTGAAGACGTGGATGCTGTTTACGCTCAAGCTCTCAGCTCGGGCGCGAAACAGGACAGGCTGGTGGAAAATAAATTCTACGGCGATCGCGGCGGCAGCCTAATCGACCCCTTCGGTCACATTTGGCATATAGCAACGCACGTTGAAGATTTGTCGCCCGAAGAGATGCAGAAACGTGCCGCGGCAGCGGGAAGCCAGTAAGGCCCCTAAGCCAATCGAGGCGGCGACGGCTGTCCAGGCGGATCAATTTGCGGCATTGGTGTTTCCGGTTCGCGCACCGGTGACTGCGGGTCAACGTCAGGCGGCAGCGGTGGCTTTTCGGGCGCCGGAGGATCAGGCGTCACCGGTTCATTTGCCGGCACATCGGGATCATAAGGATGTGTAGGAGGCTCATCGGGGCGTTCGCCAGGTCTCCATGGTTCGTTAGTTTCGAATAGGGCCAATTGCTTTTCCTCCAGGTTTCAGAATTCTGCTCGGCGTAGTTTCAACGTGCGACTCTGCGGCGGATATTGCCCGCCACACTCACCGCAGAGACGCAGAGATCGGTAGTTAATGCAGAGATTTGGATTTGATTACCACTCTCCTGTTTGGGGACTATTTCGATCAGCACTCCGCTATCAGCCGCAAGTTATTCGACGCTGACCCCGCGATGCATCGCGATACCGCGAGCTTTCATGATGACGTCGTCGTCAATAAGCTCCAGTCCTGCCTGCCAGGCAGCCACTTCTTCAGTCGGCCTTCCCAGCGCCAGCGCCAGTCGCTCATCACTGGATTCAAAGGCGCGGTTGCGAAGGTTCACGAGTATCCGAGAGGCCTTGTCCTGATCAGTTCCGCGATCGTCCACCACGTTGTCACCGAGTTGTTTCCTCTTGACACTGAGCTGGCGGTCCGCCTGATTCCTGACGCCCAGTAAATAATAGAGCGCGGCCCCTACGCCGACGCCGCCAATTAAAAAGCCACACCAACGACTCCCGAATGTTTTTCCGAGTCCAGTAAATAAGTTTCTGCTGATCTGCATGGTTAACCCTTCCTTTTTCTTTTCTTGTCAGGAAAACGTACAGCACTACAAGACGGAATCAACAAAGGTATGCGACTGATACGATTTCGCTGACCTAAACAGCAATGCGCTAGACGTAGCAAATTGACGGCCACAGTGAGGAATGTCGGTCAACGCTCCGGTTGGCGTCCACTTTTTCATGCTGCGCAGAGTTGTGTTGGACTAAGGGTTTTGTGAGGGTAAATCTTCAGGCCTTTCCCGATTGACTTATCCCAGGGCGTGCGACAAGATCTCTTCTAGTTTATCTCCAGAATCTCCCCGACTCCTCGCCCCAACTTGGAGATCAGCACAAAGAAAGCCTGTAAGAATAGTCAAGGCCGCCTGCTCGCGATTGCCAGTCCATCGATATTGAATTGCCGTCAGACCAGTCTCGACCCGACCCCGAGGACGGAGAAGAGCGAAGAATGAGAGATCTCCCACAACGTGCGCAGATTTTGATCGTCGATGACGAGGAGCCAATTCGGAGTCTCGTCAGAGAGCTGCTGGCGACTGATCACGAATGTATGATGGCAGGATCCGTCGAAGAGGCATTGGAGGTTTTGCAAACAAATGTTTTTGATTTAGTCCTCAGCGATATCGATTTGGGCGACAGCAGCGGACTTATCATGGTCCCGCTCATCCTGGAGCAATCGCCGGAAACCGTAGTGATCATGATTAGCGGCCAACAGTCGATCGAATCAGCGATCGAAGCGATGCGAGTTGGCGCGTTTGATTACATCACCAAGCCATTCGACTTGCGCCACGTACAGGCCGCCGTTAACCGCGGGCTGCAGCATCACAAACTTTTAGCCGGGAAGAGGCAGTATGAAAACCATCTCGAGGAGTTGGTCCAACAGCGGACTGCCGAAATCGAGCATCTCGCCTATCACGATCGCCTGACGGATCTTCCAAACCGGTTCCTGTTTGCTGACCGTGCGGCCCAGGCGATTGCCATTGCGCAACGTGAAAAGCAGCCGTTGGCAGTGCTGCTGGTGTCCCTCGATCGCTTGCGCCAGATTACTGACACGCTTGGCCATGCAGCCGGCGATATTCTTTTGAACCAGGCGGCATCACGCCTGCAGAATTGTGTCGACGAAGCGGACACCGTGGCGCGTTTCGAGGGTGACCAGTTTGCAATTCTGCTAACTGACCTCGACGAGGCCGCTGACGCTGCGGAATCAGCGGCATCGATTAGCGAAGCACTCAAACCGGCCTTTCGACTTGGTGAGCAGGATGTCTACGTGACGGCAAGTATTGGTATCAGCGTCTTTCCATTCAATGGAGAAGACAATTCGACGATCCTCAAAAATGCGGCAGCAGCGCTCGAACGGGCTCGCACCAGGGGGGGAAACGACTACCAGTTTTACGCTGCCGACATGAACGCGATGGCGGTAAAACGGCTCGCGCTGGAAACCAGTTTGCGTGAAGCGATTGCTAGAGACGAATTTGTTATCCATTACCAGCCCGTCGTCACGCTGTCTACGGAAGAGGTGGTTGGGGTAGAGGCACTCGTGCGCTGGCGCCATCCAGACCTTGGGATCATTCCGCCGGCCAATTTCATCGGTCTGGCTGAAGAGACGGGTCTTATCATCGACATCGGGGAAAGTGTACTGCGACGTGCGTGCCTGCAGACGCTTGAGTGGGAAGCCCGAGGCTACGGCCAACTTCGCATGGCGGTAAACATCTCCGCGCGCCAGTTTCAGCAGAAGCATTTTTTCGAACGCATCGTCGCTATACTCGACGAAACGCAACTCGAGCCAACCCGGCTTGAACTTGAATTGACTGAGAGTTCCATCATGGAGAATGCGGGCGCGGCCGCCGATTTGCTGCAGCGCTTGCGCGCGTTAGGTGTGCGCCTGGCGATCGATGATTTCGGCACTGGGTACTCGTCGCTCAGCTATCTGAAGATGCTGCCGATCGACACCGTTAAGCTGGACCGATCCTTTGTCAGTGGTGCGACCACTGATCCAAAGGACGCTGCCCTCGTAATGGCAATCGTAACCCTGGCCCACAATCTGCAGCTCAAGGTGATAGCGGAGGGTGTGGAGACCGAGGAGCAAAAGACTTTCCTGCGTTTGCTGCAGTGCGATGAAGGACAAGGCTATCTGTTTGGTAAACCAATGCCCGAAGACGCTCTGGCTGCGACCTGGCAGGGTGGCGTTCAGCCGGAGTTGCTTCCGAACAATAGCCAAAGCACGAATGTGAGCGCGGGGCTGGGTATGGCAAAACCGTGGCCCTCCACAGCGAAAAGCAAATCTCACTCATGACGATCCGCACAACCTTCTCAGTTAGGCTTAATCTGAGTTTCTTCCCCAGATTCTTTTGGCGAAATCAGCTGAAATGCCAATAAAAGCAAAGCTCGAGCGGTAGGTATCACACACCCTCCCGTAATTCGACCCGCTACCCGCCGGGCCAGACCCTGAAGAGAGGCTCTTGTTCCGGTGGCCGTTCCCACGACTGGCTGTGGTAAACGGGGGGCCTCCCCTGTGGTAGCCAACATTATCTTCCTCCCCCGTCGGTCCTAGGATCACCCTGCTCTACCAGAGGCCCGGCCTCAACTGATTAGGAGATGATTCAATGACGACCGAGACGATAAAACTCACCCTGCGAAGCATAGGCCTGGTGCTAATTGCTTTAGCAGTAGTTTCCACTCCCACTTTCGCGCAGACCCCTGAAGATAAGAGTCTGGCCCCCTATTTCGTGGTAAAGGGCGACCCTACGGTCGACCACCTGCCGCTCAAGGACACGCGTGTGGACATAGCTGTTTCGGGAGTGATCGCCGACGTTAAGGTGGTGCAAATCTACCGTAACGAAGGTTCGCGGCCCATACATGCGTCTTACGTTTTCCCGGCCTCCACTCGAGCGGCCGTGTACGCCATGCGAATGTGCATTGGCGACCGCGTGGTCGTGGCCAAGATCAAAGAACGCGAGGCGGCCTCAAAGGAGTTTGAGGCGGCGAAGCAGGAAGGGAAGAGCGCGTCGCTGCTTGAGCAAAGCCGACCAAATGTTTTTTCCATGAGTCTCGCCAACATCATGCCGCAGGATCAGGTGGAGATTGAGCTGCACTACACGGAACTTCTGGTGTCATCGGATGGAGTTTACGAAGTTGTCTATCCCACGGTGGTGGGCCCACGCTATGCGTCGCCACAACAGTCGACGACAGCGACAAAACAGGATGCGTTCGTGGAAACGCCTTACCTGCACCAGGGGACTAAACCGACCAGCACGCTCCACATTTCCACAAGACTCTCCACCGGCGTTCCCATCCAGGACCTTACCTGCACCTCCCATAAGATCGCGCCTGTCTTCCAGAGTTCCACCATAGCCCAGATCAATTTAGATGAGCCGGATGCATTTCAGGGGAATCGCGACTTTGTATTGCGATACCGGCTCGCCGGAAATCAAATCACTTCTGGTTTGCTCCTCTTCCAGGGTGAAGGCGAAAACTTCTTTCTTTACATGGCCCAACCGCCGCTGCGAGTGGCGCCCGAAGAAATACCGGCCCGCGAATATATTTTTGTCGTGGACGTGTCGGGTTCGATGAATGGATTTCCGCTGAATATCTCGAAGCAGTTGTTGACCGATCTGATCAGCAAACTAAGACCAACTGATTTATTCAACGTCGTGCTGTTTGCGGGAGATTCCACCCTGCTGTCTCCGAAGGCGCTGCAGGCCAATCAGGAAAACATCGCGCTCGCAATCAAACTACTCGACGAACAACGCGGCAGTGGAGGCACCGAGCTTCTTCCCGCAATTCAACAAGCCATGGGCCTGCCGCGTGAGGACAACATCTCGCGCAGCATCGTCCTGGTAACTGACGGCTACGTTTCCGGAGAGCAGGGCGTGTTTGACTACATTCGCGAACATCTTCGCGAATCAAACGTTTTCGCGTTTGGTATCGGCTCGTCGGTAAACCGCTATTTGATCGAAGGCGTGGCTAAGGCCGGAATGGGTGAGCCCTTTATTGTAACTGAAGAAAAAGGGGCCGCAGCCATCGCCGACCGTTTTCGTGAATACATTCAGACACCAGTGTTGACCGACATTCAGGTGCGCGCCAACGGATTCGATATCTACGATGTGCACCCCGCCAACCTTCCTGATCTGCTGGCGCTGCGTCCAGTTGTCGTATGGGGCAAATGGCGTGGTCCAGTGACCGGGCAATTTGTATTGACTGGGAAAACCGGTCGCGGCGACTACATGACCACTCTCGACGTTGCGGGTGCTCAGCCCGATGAGGGAAACCGGGCGCTTCGTTATCTCTGGGCCCGTTCGCGCATCGCGGAGTTGTCCGACTACGGATCGCGAAGCGTATCGCCCGAGAAGGTGAAGGAAATCACCGCGCTCGGCCTGAAATACAGTTTGCTGACTCAATACACCTCCTTCATTGCGGTCCTCGAAGAGATCCGAAACCCACTTGGGTCCGCGAAGGACGTGAAGCAGCCCCTGCCGCTTCCCCTGGGTGTAAGCGATCTCGCGGTGGGCCAGGGAACTGAGGCAGGCAGCGAACCAGAACTCGTTTGGTTGATAACCACGGTTCTGTTGTTGGCGACGATCATGTTGCTTCGCTCGCGACGTCGCCAAGCCGGCAGCCTCCAGAGTTGAGCGTGAGTAAGGGGGGGCGAGAGGCAATGGCCACTATGCGAAGCGCCATCGGCGCTCTCTGCTTCTCCCCTCTCCCTTTGGGAGAGGGGTAGGGGAGAGGGACTAGAGGCGCCCAAGCCCCCACCCTACCCTCCCCCAGCGGGGGAGGGAGAAACTGCGGCTACTTTTTGTGCAAAGCCATTAATTACCATGAACACTAAGTCTAATTGGAAACGCGCCGCTCAATTCGCGGTCGTGTTATTGAGCGCGTTGGCGCTCAAGCAGTACTACTCAAATGCCAGCGTGAACCAACTCCGCTGGATCCTCACACCTACCACTCTTGTTGTCGAGTTCCTCACCGGCTCGAAGTTTGAATTCGAATCGCACGCCGGATATATGTCGAGCGATCACCGGTTCGTGATTGCCGCTTCATGCGCTGGGGTGAATTTCCTGCTCACGGCTTTCCTGATGCTGTCGCTGCGAAAGCTCTGGAGCGCGCGTGCTTCCTCATGGAGATTCATTCCGTTTGCTGCGCTCGTTGCTTATCTCGCAACAGTCATTGCCAACACCGTCCGCATCTCGACTGCGTTGCAGCTACAGCGAATGAATGTGGAGATCAGCTGGCTCAGCGCAAATCAACTCCACCGCGCCGAGGGGATATTTATCTATTTCGGATTTCTGCTGTTGCTGTTTCTGCTGAGTGAAAGAATAAGTCGCCCTTCGCCGCAGGCCTCGGATCTGTCCGACACTGATCGCAGACGGACAGCTACTTTGCAGGTGGGCCGCTCGAGTTTGCTGCGGCAGTCGTTCCTGCCGCTTTTGATCTACTACGCCACCACATTGGGGATTCCGATTGTGACCACCGCTTATCGCAGCGGCCCCGCACCGGCTGAATTCTGGGAACACTCCGTCTTCGTCTTGTTGGCGCCGCTGATTCTGTTTGTGCCGCTCGCCGCGTTTCAATTTGTGATTGCGAACCGGGAGAAATGCGGCAGAAACGCGCAGGGTCATGTCGTGTCACGACCAGTTCGGCAGTCATCCGCGCTGAACTCCGGATTTTAACTTTCGACCGGTCATTGATTCAGGTACCCTAAGCACGCCCAAAACCCCATGAGGAGAGAACCTGAATGAAGAAGCTCTTGCTGATCTTGTGCGTAGGTTTGGCGGCCGCAGCCTGTGGCAGCAAATCAACGGTTGAAATCATATTTGACGGCCAGGCAATTCCTTTCGAAACCAAATCTGCATGGATCACGACGCAGGACGCTATTTACGGATCGAGCGTTCCCGGTGAGCAGAAGCACGCGCTCCGCTGGATCACTTTGCGAAACTACGACTATCAGGTTAAGGGCGCGCTCCAGGCGAATGAGGGACTGCTAACTTCTCCTGAGCAGGTGAAACTTTTTCTTTCTCTGCACGACGATCCCGGCACCAATAAGGACACTCCCGTTAAGGTCGCTACTTTCAACGGCGCTAAGAAAGGACCAATGCAGTTTGAGTTTCTCAACCTCACGATCTTCAAAGACGGTAAGGAACAGTCGTTTCGAGTGTCACTTAGCGGACAGGGCAGCTCGCAGGATTCGGAAGTAAAGATTCTGTCCGTAACTGACGACACGATAACGGGCGAGATCGATGCCAACGTGAAGACAGACGGCAAAGTGCTGACGATAAAAGGACCGTTCACCGCGAAGATTTTCAAGTCCTGAGGTGTCTCAGAACCAGCGCAGTGATCCTGCGATCTCGGTAGAATCAGAGCCGCACGAGTTAGCGCGTCCCTTCGCTTGCTCACGAATCACCAATATTGAACGTTCAAATATTCTACTATCAACCTCGTCTCGCCGGCTTGAAAAGATACAGCAGATTGACACCGGTGTTTGGTGCAACGACCTCGTTTAGTCTCGAATCTCATACCTGTCTATTCGTTAACTTTTGCATCTCAATTCACGTTTCTTAGAGGAGTATTTGAGAATGAAATTTGTTCGACAGTCTTCCCGCAACACCATCGCAATTCTGGCAATCGTTTTCGCACTTTCCGCACTGTCTTTTGCAAAAGACAAGAACAGCAATTTCCCCGATATCCAGATCAAGAACTTCGGTCAGATGGACGAGCGCTTCTACCGGGGCGCCAGACCGAAGGTTGAAGACTACAAATCTCTCGCCGCGCTGGGCATCCAGACCGTGATTGATGTCACAGACAACTCAAGAGAGTATGAGCAACCGGCAGTTGAGGCCGCGGGCCTGCGCTACGTCAACATCCCGATGGTGGACAAGAGCTATCCCAGCATCGACCAGGTAAACGAGTTTCTAAAGGTAGTTGACGATCCCGCCACCGGTAAGTTTTTTCTGCACTGTGCGGGTGGCCGGCATCGCACCGGACTCCTGGGCGCGGTCTATCGCTTTCACCATCACGCGTGGACTCTGGACCAGGCCCTGGCCGAGATGGAACGCTTCCAGTTCAATTCCGGCTTCGGCCATGGGAAACAGAAAAACTTTGTGAAGGACTACTGGGAGCAGTTTCAGGCGAAGCAGGCTGACGCGTCAGCAACGACTACTGCGGGTAATTAAACTCCGTCACCTTTAACCTTCGCGTCTCAAGTAAAAAAGCCGCTCGCATGGATTCCATGGAGCGGCCTTTTTACTTCCTAAGCACTGGATGATCCAAACCCAGTTCCGAGTTCCGCGGTTTGAGTTCCGCGGTTTGAGTTTCGAGTCCCAAGATTTCAAGTTGCAGTTCGCGGCTGGCTAACTCGGAACTTGAAACTGGAAACTTCGTTTGCCCTACGCAGATAAACGAATCGCAGCACCTTGAGCGATGCGGCTGTGCGCAGTCGCGGGCAAGAACTCGGCTCGCTTAGCAATGTGGAAAACTGAATCCAGACGCGTAAGCTCAAGCAACATGGCAATCCGCCTGGTAACGTTCAGCAGTTCGAAACGAATTCCCATAGCTTGCGTCCACTCGCGCAGCTCTAACATCACACCCAAACCGCGGGCATCGACCGTGGTGACGCTGGCCAAATCAAGTTTTACTACGCTGGTCTCTGACAGGGCGCGCACGGCGTGACGCAGAATTTCTGTTTCACCGTTCACAATTTGCCCGTCGAGGCGGAGGATAGCGACTGATCCCAAACTCCTGGCTTGAACTTTCAACATGATTATCTCCCTTGGCTCATCTAACGCGAGGATGCCCATTCGGTTTCATTATTCTTTCCGCATCCACCTATAAGACGTTGGCGGGCGGATTCTGTTAACTGTCATCCGAAAATTATCGACTCCCGACCCGTTCGCGCGGTATTTTGTGCAAGGAACTCCGAAAAACAGTACCAGTGCGGTGAAGATTGCCCGCGACATTTGCGACCAGTTCTACGGCTGCCGCGACTTCGACCGTGGAAGACTGCAACGGCTACCGCCTGGGTTTCGGCCAGGACCTCGAAGGGTGAGACTAAACGAGAGGTGGGCGGGCCAGTACTCGAAAAGGGAATTTATTGACTTTCGTCGAGACTTGTATTAATTAAGGCGCTCCTCCGGGAACACTTTCCATACCACGACTCAAAGGAGCTCACAATGAGAAAACCAATCTCTTACTTTACCACTGTCGCAATGTTCGTCGTGCTAATGCTGGCACTGTCAGCGCCCGTTGCCCAGCGCAGCGTAAAAGCTGACGGCAAAACACTGCAAGAAAAATGTGATGACTGCACCATCAGGAACAATGACCGGCTTGAGCAGTGTGTGGCCGTCCACGGCGTAGACCATATCCCTTGTTACGATAAGTACAATGAAGGTGTGGTTCATTGCTACAGAAACTTCTGTGAGCAATAAGAAACGCTAAGTCTCCAATACATTCACGAACTAACTAGAGTCTGGCGGGTGAGGCGACCCGCGCCCGCGGCTCAGGGATAAGACTGCTCAATGGTCGCAATCGTCAGGCCCTGCGCAAAGATCTCGAAGACATTCCCCGCGCTGCGCGGGTCATGGTCCACGATGAGCCGGGCATCGATGACAAGTTTCGTGTGCCGCGCGGCAACAACGATCACGAACTGGTGGGCGCCGGTCGCGCCGCCGCCGTTGACGCTGTGCTTTTCAAGTCGCAGCTCATCGCCCACGAAATGTCGTCGGAGTTTCTGGAAGACCTCGCCCCCGTGATTGCGGCCTGGCTCAGCGCCAGCCACACCGCACGCGCGCCAAGAAGGAAAAAGGGAACTGAGGAATCCACCGACACGACAGGAACCTCAGGCACGACCGCGGCTCAGGTACCGGCGGAACTCCGGGACCGGCGGCGGCTCCGGCGGCTCATCGCCGCTATTCAGCGTAATACACGTCGCACAAGTAGGACAGGCATTCCTGCCTGTCCTCTTCGCGGCGATATGATGTTGCAAGGATGAGAATTCGCTCCGTCAGGAGTGAGATGTTTATAGAACCAGAGTCCTCCTAAAGCTCTTCGCTCCGTCAGGAGCGAAACATTGCGCTCCTGACGGAGCGCGAACCATTTGGGATAGCTGTTGGCTATAAACATTGGGCTCCTAGCGGAGCGCTTCGTTGGCCCACTTGCTACCCGAACAGAGTCGGGGTTCTGATCTCTTAGACCCCCGCTCGATTGGATAAAATAACCCACCCCTTAAAGGGTGTCAGAACTTTGGCACCCCTTCGGGCTGCGGCAATTATTCGCGAACTCGGTCCTCTTTGCGGCGAGATACTAGTATCGGCAGGGAACGCTCGGGAGGTTGAAGAATTCATTGGGCCAGTGAACACTCGATCGTCGCAGCCCAGGGGTGTCACGCGAAATGCGCTTACCCCTGGCTAACTTTATGTAACGCCTTCAGCGTTGAAGGGCCGCGCTTTGCGCGTCTAGTCAAAGCGCCGAAGGCGCGCAATAGAATAGCCAGGGGCAACGTCCCTGGTTCAAAAGACCAAACAACATCTTCGCCGACCCTCGATGGGTCGGCGTTCTTTTTACGCGAGTGGACGGCATCAGCGTTGTGAGTCGAAGAAGTCAGAACCCCGACCGGAGTCGGGGTAGCGACCGGGTAAATTGTGGCCACACGAACACAACGTCCAAGCGCCCGGTCGAAGTCAATAACAAACGCTCGTCTGGCGTGCGCCTGAGCCGGTCGCTACCCCGACTCCGGTCGGGGTTCTGACTTTTTCACGGCGCTGGTTGACCTAAGCGAGTTGCCCTCCGCCTTCCACCTCAGCAGTTCTTCCCTTAGAATCCCGCGCAGCCATTTTCTAACGTCGGCACCTTCCGGAGATCAAACGATGAACAAGCGCAACAGACTCTCGCAACTGCGCTCGAAAACAGTTTCGAGAGTAGTTCTTAAACTCGTTACTGCCCAAATGGCACTCGCGCTGGTATTAGTCGCAGCCGCTGCGATTTCAACTGCGGCGCAGACGCGGCCGCGCGGTCGCGATCTGGGAATTCCGTTCCCCGGTCAGACTGGTCCAATGAATGCAATCACTGACGTTGCCGGCATTGCTGTCGGACACGTAACGCTCATCGAGGGCGAAGGCAAAATCATTCCCGGCAAGGGGCCAATTCGTACTGGCGTGACGGCGATTCTTCCGCGCGCGCGCGGCAACTGGGATCCGGTGTTCGCGGCCACCTACAACCAGAACGGCAACGGCGACATGACCGGCACCAACTGGATCAAGGAATCAGGTTTTATGGAGGGGCCGATCCTTCTGACTGGAACGCACAGCGTGGGGACCGTGCGCGACGCCGCGGTTCAATGGCAAGCCAAGAACGGCCGCGAGTTTGTTTTCACCTACCCCATCGTCGCCGAGACGTTTGATTTTATGAATGATGCCAACGGCGAGCACGTGAAAGCGAGCCACGCGTTTGACGCGCTCGACCGCGCTAAGTCCGGCCGTGTCGAAGAAGGTGCAGTGGGCGGCGGGACAGGGATGGGCTGCAACGGATTTAAAGGCGGCATCGGTACTTCTTCGCGAGTGTTATCCGCGAAGCAAGGTGGTTACACAGTAGGCGTCCTGGTGCAGTGTAACTACGGTGGGGACCTGCGAATCCTCGGAGCGCCGATCCGTACCGAGATCACTGACCTTGGAACATGCACCGTACTTGAGAGCCCGCAGAGTAGACCCTGGATGGCAGGCATTAAACCATGCCCGGCAACCGGTCTTGGCGCGCGAATGAAGGATGGGGGTAGCGCTGCGGATCACGAGGGTCGCGGGTCGATCATCGTCATCGTCGCCACCGATGCTCCGTTGCTGCCGCATCAACTGGAGCGCATCGCGAAGCGAGTCAGCTTGGGAATGGGACGGTTGGGTAGTTTCGCAAACAATGGATCCGGTGATCTGTTTCTCGCGTTTTCTACTGCGAACGCCGGCGCCGCAAAACCCGACGGCACTCCGGCGTTAGTCATGCTGCCCAACGATCGAATAGATCCACTGTTCGTGGCGACAGTCGAGGCGACCGAAGAAGCGGTGGTAAACGCGATGCTCGCTGCCCAAACGATGACCGGCGCGGACGGCATTCGCGTGTTTGGTCTGCCAGGCGATCGCGTGGTTGCGGCGTTGAAGAAGTACAACCGGATGAAATGACGAAGGATGAAGGCCGAATGCGGAAGAATGAAGGTTGAAGAAACACGAATCGTTTCATCCACCATTTTTCCGCCTTGCTCTTTGCTTAATACACAGGCTTTGCCTCAGATGTAATCGGGCCCCTCAGCTCGGCTTTGCCGCTTGATGTCCGGCGGTGGCTGGGCCCCGCCGAAAGCAGTGGATTAGTGGGGGCTATGCCCTTGTTTCGGGTTTAGCGCTGGAGATGTGTTGGAACAAGGCGCACCTAGGGCGCAGCCCAAAATATAAGAGCCACCTTTACGGCGGGGCATAGCCTCCGCCGCACATCAGGGGGCAAAGCCTTGATCTAACGTACCAAATGACTTTTTACGCAAGCCTAATACATATGACCTACAAACGATTCACACCCTGGATTCTTTTAGTCGGCGCCCTCGCAGCCAGCATGATTGCGAGTATCGCCTTCGGCTACTACGGCAGATCGTATGCGCAGGCGAATGATTGGCTGGAGCCGTTTCCGCCATTCAAAGTCGCCGGCAATCTCTATTACGTCGGCAGCAAGGGACTGGCGAGTTATCTCGTCACCACGCCGCAGGGTCATGTCCTCATTAACAGCAATCTCGTCGAGAGTGTGCCGCAGATTCAGGCGAGCGTGGAGAAACTGGGGTTCAAGTTTAGCGATATTAAAATTCTTCTTATCAGTCATGCGCACTGGGACCACAACGCCGGCAGCGCTGCTATCAAACGTCTGACAGGGGCAAAGTATCTGGTGATGAACGCGGACGTATCGGCTGTTGAATCAGGTGGCAAGACAGACTTTTATTATGGCAACGACGCAACCACGCACTACCCGGCGACGAAGGTGGACGGCGTGTTGCGCGATGGTGAGGAAGTGAAGCTTGGCGACGCCGTGCTGACGGCGCGCATTACGCCGGGACATACGAAGGGGTGTACGACGTGGACCATGAAGGTACTGGAGAATGGGAAGACATACAACGTGGTGATCATTGGCAGCCCGAATGTGAATCCCGGCTATAAACTGGTGAACAACGCCGCGTACCCGGGGATCGCGGCTGATTTTGAGAAGACGTTTCGCGTTCTAAAAGCGCAGCCTATCGACATTTTTCTCGGCGCGCATGGCGCTTACTTCGACCTTGAGACGAAATACCCACAGCTAACGAAACGCGGCGTTGCAGCTTTCATCGATCCGGAAGGTTACACTAAGTACGTCGCCGATAGAGAGAAGGCGTTTCGAACGGAATTGGCGAAACAATCCAAATAAAGTCCAAGGTCCAAAAGCGAAGTCCAAAGTCCAAAGTCCAAAGTCAGAAGGTCAAAAGCCAAAGTCTTCGTTTCGCTGATTGAACGCGAGGTCCGTCGAAGTTTCCTCGGCTCAAAGACTTTGGACATTGGACTTTGGACCTCGCACTTTGGCGTAGAAGCCGCCACCCGACATCCCCGTTAAGAAGAGATGCCCGTCCTTGATGGAATACGATTTCACGTTCGCGCGCGGACAATATTTGTTTTCACACAGCTACTCCTTTTTTGGACCAGGACTTTACTCCGATATTAACGCTCGTGCGCTTTGCGTTCTCCGCGAAACCTTCGCGTCCTTTTGCGGTAACTCTTAAAGAAAAACCGCAAAGTCTCGAAGCGGGACGCAAGCCACCGCAAAGAAGCGAATTTTGTGACCTGATTAGAATTTTACTCTGCGGAGTAGCCGATATGTAGAGTGCACCGATGATCGCAGAGCCAGAGTGCGTGCTGCTATTATGAGTGCGCAATTGGTATGACCTTCTGATTGGTTGAAAACTAAGAATGCGAAAAATCATTCTCGTCGTTTTGGTTGGCCTGATCGTCTGCCTGCTGGCGCCCAGCGCGATTCAGAGCCAGACCGCTGGCGTTTCAAATACAACTGAACTTAAACGCGCGCTCCAGTCCACACTGGACGAGTGGCATAAATCCGGGAGTTTTCCCGGAGCGAATCTCGGTGTGGTCTTGGCGAATGGAGAATCCTTTGGCCTCGCAGTCGGCGTTTCGGATCGTGAAACTAAACGGCCGATGAAGCCCAGCGATCTGATGCTTGCGGGCAGCGTCGGCAAAACGTTTGCCGCCGCCACTGCTTTGCAGTTGGTTAAAGAAGGCAAAATCGGCCTGGACGATAAGATCGAAAAATACCTGGGTCGCGAGCCCTGGTTCTCGCGTCTTCCCAACGCCGGGGACATCACTGTGCGGCAGTTGATGAACCATACCAGTGGCCTCGTGCGCTATGAATTCAAAGACCAGTTCACCAAAGACCTGACCGCGAACCCTGAGAAGCGATGGCAACCGGCGGAACTCGTGGCTTATCTGCTCGATGAGAAACCACCGTTCGAGGCGGGCAAGGGTTGGGATTATTCGGACACGAATTACATCGTGCTCGGCATGATTATCGAGAAGGTGACGGGCAGACAGTTCTACGAGGAAGCAAACAAACGATTGCTTAAACCTCTCAAACTAACCAACACCATCCCGCAGGATGGACCGAGGTTAAAAGGCGTGGTCCAGGGATACGCAGGGCCGAACAATCCGTTTGGCGGCGGGGACGCAATGATCCGGGATGGCAAGTTCACCATCAATCCGCAGTTTGAATGGACCGGCGGTGGGTATGCTTCAACCGCTGAGGATCTCGCGCGGTGGGCAAAAATGATTTATGAGGGCAAAGCATTTTCGCCCGAGCTGTTACCGCAGGTTCTCAACGGTAGGGCGGCGCCAATGCTCGGCCGTGAAAGTAAATACGGCCTCGGCGTGATCATTCGTCAAACATCAGCGGGAACGTCGTACGGGCATAGCGGCTTTTTCCCGGGATACATGACTGACATGATGTATTTCCCTGGGGACAAAGTGGCGGTGGCGGTCCAGGTGAATACAAGCGTGGGGCGAAACCTGGGTAAGCCGCTCAGTCGGGTTTTGGTTGAAGTCATGGACGTAATCAAGTCGACAACGAACAAAGGCGATCGGCCGGCAGATTCAAAAAGGCTGAGGGGTCAATGAACCGCCAACAGCGAGCAAAACGAGCGCTCACCCGACAGCTTGCTTATCAGCAGAAAAAGGCCGCCAGCATGCCCGGTCGCGAAGATGAGATCGTTTCAGTCATGAAACTTTTATCGGCAAACGTGCGAGCTGCTCTCCACGCGAATCAGCCAATCAATCCAAACGCTCGCGTGCTGGAAGTGGGAAGCGGGGCGCATGGCTTAATCTTTTACTTTGGCAGTGAGCAAGCTGTCGGAGTTGACCCGCTCGCAGAATCCTACGCGCAACTCTTTTCAGCGTGGCAAGGTCGTGTATCCACGGTAGCCGCGTTCGGCGAGGCGCTCCCTTTCCCTGAAGGCTCCTTCGACATCGTGCTGAGCCATAATGTCGTAGATCATGCCGAGTCGCCGGCGACCATCGTGGCGGAAATCGCACGTGTACTTAAGCCGTCAGGTTTACTCTACTTTACAGTCAACATACACCATCCCATCTACTCACTTGCGTCGTGGATGCATGCAGCCTGGAACTATCTTGGCATCAGTTATGAGATTGGACCTTTCGCTGATCATACAGTTCATCTCACGCTGAGCGACGCGCGTCGGCTGTTTGCAGGGTTACCGTTTCGCCTCCTGCAGGAGACTAACAATATTGCTGAATGCAGGACTGTCGCCAAACGGCGTGCGGCGCGTCACGCAGGTGACAAGTTGAAAAGGATCTTCTTTAAGAATGCCGTGTTTGAAGTGATTGCGATGCGAGAGAAGTAGGAATCAGAGGTCAGAGGTCAGTGGTCAGTGGTCAGTGGTCAGAGGTCAGTGATCGGCAAGTCGGATCCAGCCGGTGCGTTGCTGGTTTATTCGCGCTTCTTTTTGCATTAGGGGTGCTCCTTGTTTCAATCGTTGTAATCTGCGAAATCTGTGGATGCTGTTTTGGTTGATCCGTTCGTTTTCTCGACTTCTACCCACGTCCCATTGAAGGCTGCAGTTCCGCAAAGGGCGTCGATGTTTGCGTTGTCCATTAGATCGTTGATGCTTTCGCCGGCGTGTTGTTGGGCCACCTGCAATTGAACGCCCAACCTGGCATGTCCCCAACCATGGGGAATACTCACCACCCCAGGCATTATTTCTTCCGATATTTCGAGCGGCACGACTACGGCACCCGCGCTCGATCGCACCGATACGTCCTGGCCTTGCTTTAGTTCGCGGTGGGCAGCATCAGCCGGATGCATGATGACTGTGCATTGTGGTTTGCCGCGGACGAGTCGTTCACTGTTATGCATCCACGAATTGTTACCGCGAAGCTGCCGCCGGCCGATTAATAAGAGGTGGCCGTTGGCGGCATGTGAAAGAGAATTGTGGGCGAGACGCCCGCGGTCCCAGTGAAGCAGTTTTTCTTTCACGCGTTCGAGGTCTTTGACGAAGACTTCCGGCGCCAGCTCAATGTGTTTGTCGACAGTGCGCAGCCTTCCCGGCAAACATGGTTGGAGTGGCCCAAGATCGATTCCGTGAACGGCCTTCTTGAGTTTTCTCAAAGTCAAAGCGTTTACCACAGTGGAACGCTGTGGAGTTTTCGAAAAAGGATTGAGACCCGCGCCGTATGGCCCGAAGCGTAAGCCCAGATCCAGCATTCTCTCAGGACCGAGAAATCCTTTGACGAAGCCGCGCTTTAGGCGACCACGAAAATTGCCGAAGGCGCCGCCGCTTTCCATGCGTGTTTGCAACTCGATGAGGATCTCCCAGTCGTGTCGCGCATCCGCGCCGCGCTCAAACAGGGCCGGTGAAAATTTGGCGGTGTTCCGAACTGCCAGGAGATTAAAGGCAATGTCATAGTGAGTGCGCTCGAGTGACGTGGTCGGCGGCAGAATGATATGCGCGTGTCTCGTCGTTTCATTGATATAGGGATCAATTGAGACCATGAACTCAAGACCGGCCAATGCCCGATCCAACTCGCGCCCATTCGGCGTCGAGAGCACGGGGTTTCCGGCAGAAGTTACCAGCGCCTTAATCTGGCCCACACCTTCAGTCAATATCTCCTCGGCCAGCGCGACCACCGGAAGTTCTCCGGCAAACTCAGGCAGTTTGCGCACGCGGCTGTGCCAGCGGCCAAAACTGCCGCGCCGCGCCAGAGACTCCGGGGCTGTAATGGGATCAAACGCGGGCAGGGTAAACATTGCGCCGCCGGGTCGATCTAAATTCCCCGTCACAATATTCAAAACGTTAATCAACCACTGACAGAGCCCGCCAAACTCCTGCGTGCTGACCCCGATTCGTCCATAACAGACCGCGGACTCTGCGGCAGCAAACTCTCTCGCGAGGAGTCGTATCTGATCCGCTTCGATTCCGGTGATTGCGGCGACTTTCTCTGGAGGAAATTCGACTACGAGCTTGCTGATAGTCTCCACGCCATTGGTAAACGCAGCTAGCTGTCCGAGGCGGGTTAGTTGTTCACGGAAAACAACGTGCAGCAGCGCGAGCAACAACAGGACATCTGTCCCGGGCTTTATGAACAAATGTTGGTCGACCAGCCGAGCCGTTTCATTGAAGCGCGGGTCGATGAGGACAACTTTGCCGCCGCGCTGGCGAATCGCCTGCAGCCTTCGACCCACTCCAGGGGCAGTCATCAAGCTGCCATTGGAGACCGCCGGATTGGCGCCGAGAATTAGAAAAAACTTTGTACGGTCGATGTCCGGGATGGGGAGAAGAAGTTGGTGACCGAACATCAGATAACCGGCCAGATGATGGGCCAGCTGGTCCACTGAAGTTGCGGAAAACCTGTTCCGCGAATGCAAGCTGCGGATAAAGCCAGGCGCGAATAATAGCGCGCCATAGTTATGAACGGTCGGGTTGCCAAGGTAAGTTGCGATTGAGTTCCTGCCGTTGACGGCATGGACGCGTTTGAGGTTGCGGGCTACTTCGTCAAAAGCTTCGTCCCAGCCGATTTGTTCCCACCCGTTAGCAGTACGGCGGACGGGCTGCTTCAGACGGTCTGGGTCGTAATAGAGGTCTTGCAGAGCGACAGCCTTCGGGCAGATGTACCCGCGGCTGAAGGGATCGTCTTTGTCACCGCGAATGTCGAGTTGTTCGTCGGATTGAACCTTTATCTGGATGCCGCAGATCGCTTCGCAGAGATTACACGCGCGGTAATGAATGTCGGCAGTGCTCATGACAGGCTGGATGTTGAGAGCTTAGCACCGTATTTTGCCCTTCGCCATTATTTCTATTGGGAGACAAGATCGACCGGATGTGAGGTCAGTACCACCTGCGGTAGCGGGTGGGTCCAATCCCGCTGAGCTCTGCAATCGCAGCGTTGCGGCTGGTCCGGCCTCTGGGTTCATCCATTTAGCCCCTGGGCAGATAAGGGCAGCAAGAGAAGCCTATGGAACGAGCAGAGCGTTGCTCGCGCTATCGACTATGTCATCAACGGTCAGGGTGGTGATTTGCCTGATTTTGATCAGTGAGCGGACAGATGACCCACCCGCTACCGCAGGTGGTACTGACCTCGGGTCGAGACACGATAAAACGTCAGACCCACTCGCAACCGCAGGTGGTACTGACCTCGAGGTCGAGACACAACCCACCCACCTGCGGCAGCGCTACTACGTTACGGCTGCGACAGCGGATCGCCCGTTTCGCCCACGTAGATGCTCAACACGGCGAAGTGGGCTGGGTTGCCTGAGATCAGCGCGTGATTAACTACCAGCACCGACTTCGTGCGGTTGTCGAAAGCGATGCCCGCGGGGTTGTCCATCGGTATATCGTCTCCCACCTGGCTACTGATCCGAGTGATTTCCGCTCCACTCGTCGACAGGATCGAAACCTGATTTGAGAAGGCCAACGTTACGTAAAGCTTGCCGTCCGCCGCAAAGGCGATTTGGTCCGGCCCTTCTCCTGCCGCGTACACGTGGAAAGTTTCAAGGTCGCCTGCTGACGGACTATTAACCAGAGGCAGCCGGTAGATCGTACCGATCGAAGGGTCAGTCGGCGACGTGGTCACTACGACGTACACATGCTCTCGCTCGGGGTCGAGTCGAATTCCGTTGGTCCCAAATGGGATTGGGCCACTGCCGAAGAATAGTGGACTCTGGAACCAGATAGTCGGCGTGCCCCCGCCTGGGGCATAACGGAAAATCGTGCCCTGCAGTGAATCGGTGACGTATGCGTTGCCGTCGTCGTCGAAAACCACGTCGTTGGGAATCGGCGGGAAGAAATCCATAGGGTTCAGGTCGGGCAACGGCGCGCCGTAGGCTGACTGCACCCAGGTTTGACCTTGTTTGGTAAAGCGGATTAACCCGAGCTGGGTGCTGAGCGCATAGATGCGACCCTGGCCATCAATGGCGATGTTGCTCAAGGCATGTTCAAACGCGAGCGCTTCGCCCTGGACCACGATCGTCTGTTGAAGTTGTCCAGTCTTCCGGTTGTAAACCTGGATAGCGGATGGTCCAGTGCCGGCCGTGCCGAAACGCGCGGGTCCGGAAACGAAGACGGAGTTGCCATGAACGGCAACACCTTCGGGAAAGCCGGGGACAGCCGGCACGGGTGCAAACGTGGTGATTGTGCCGAATGGGGGCTTGACCTTGGCCCAGCTCGTGACAGTGGTTAGAGAAAGCGCTACCGCGGCGAGCGCGCATACGGCCGCGTACTTTCCGATTTTGTTGCGAAGTCGAAATGACATATTAGTTGCCTTTCATGGATTGCGTGGGGCGTGAAGTCTGCCCGGACAGTTTTTGTAATTGAAAATCTAAACCTAACTAAGGTCTCACTCGCTAAGGCGCAAAAGAACGAGAAAAAGTATCACTGAAGCTGCTTCAATCTGCTTTACGGGTCGTTTCTGCTGAAATCGTCGCCGGGCGTCACGTCGTCGACCGGGTTAACTCTGGTAATCCAGAGCCCAGACGGCTTCTCTTTCGTTTGGTTCCAGGTTGAAGCGATCCCTACAACTGTGCTGACCGTGATTGCATGGGGCGTGAAACTGCCCCGGCAAGTTTGAGTGACTTTGTGATACGTGAAATTGCGGGTGGGATATTTAATCGCGGGCCGGGACAAAAATCAAACTTTTCAATTTGCGAGTCAGTTTTGCGATTCTCTTCGCTTTGAGCACTAAGAGAGGATCCCACCCGCTATAGCAGGTGGTCCTCATCGGCACTCGCGGTAGCGCTAAGGTTTGGTGACCGTCAGACCGGTGACGATTGCCTCAGTGTTGTGTGCGAAGCGGAGACCGTAAATACCATCAGTTGATTTGAGTTTGCCTTCAGTAACCAGCGCTGACTTCTCGTAACTCGCGACAACTTTCCTGTTGATGGCGCACTCCACCTTGTCGCCTTTCACCGAAATTGCAATCTCCTGAGTCACCGGTTCGCCTTTGCCCGCCGCCTTATTCACCGCTGGATCCGCGGCGCCGCGCGGGCCGTTCATTTGAAAGGGGGCGGGCCCAAAGCCGCGCACGATGAAGTTGCCGTTGCCGTAAGCCGCACAGTAGAGGTAACTCTGCTGGTCCGTTCCTAAATCATTGCCCGCGATCACGAGTCCGTAAGGGTGTGGGTGACTATTGATATTCATATACTTCGGTTCGGTGAACGTCGCTTTGACGGTGTAGTCGCCGCTGGCCTTGTTGGCCGGATTCCAGTATGTCACCGCAGGGCCCGTGGTGACGTTGAAGGCGTCGCCGGCTTTGGCGAACTTAGCGCTGTTAAGCGTTAAACCTGCGGCCTCTTCCTTGGCATCTATCTTTCCCGTCCAACCAGGAACCGAAACTCCGCCGCCTGCAACTCCGCGGGATTCCTCCATCGGCGCCGCGGGCTTCGGGTCCTGCGAGAAGGGCGCTGCAGGAACCAGGATGACAGCAAGAAGAACAAGTGCGAAAGCGAGAGTGCGTTTCATGTGTTGAAGAAGCCTCCTGTTTTGCGATGGTCTGCGGGACGATAGCGCGCATGGCGATGGCACGCTACGCCCGCCTGCATCACGGTGTATCGTCAAGCGCCTGATTGATGGCTGCGGTTAACCTGTCTCCGCTGTGACGAGGTATGTATCCGGTCCAGTGGCCGACGACCCGTCCTTCGGAGTCGATGACGAGCGTTTGCGGAATTCCCCTTTCGCCGTTCATCAACGTGTGCGCCACCTGGGCATCGGCCCAGCCGAGACGGAAGGTGAAATTTACATTGCGCAAAAATTTCTTTACCCGTGCCCCGGAGGTGCGCGGATCTTCAGTTGTCAGGCCGATAAACTCCACCTCGCGTTCCGCGTAAGCCTTCCGGACTTTCTCATATTCCGGAACTTCGCGACGACACGGTCCGCACCAGGATGCCCAGAGATTTATCACAACAACTTTGCCGGGGAAGTCTGCAAGCCGGAAGCTGCCACTCTCGAGCGCGCTGATTTCGCGCTCGCGAAAACTTTCGGTCAGGAAGAGCAGCGGGGCCCGCGAGGCAACGGCTGAAGTAAGCAACGGTTCGGGTTCCGGGATGAGTGGAGGCTGAATCGGCGCCGGGGGGGTTGAACGCGGCGTGGTTACCTTTCTGCCGGATTGCGATACTGCGCTGACGACAAAAGCGATCAAAAGGAACAGCAGGATGAATACTTTGCCCATGGGAAATCAATGGAATCGTCAGGATGAATCAGAAGGTCGACTGCAGCCAAGAATAACCCGAAACAACAAAATTCTGAACCCCCTACACGATTGTCAGATCAGCAAAGAATACGTGCCGTCAGGGGAATTCCCGACCCGGTGCTAGAATGGCGCAAACTCAACAGACACGATCGAGATGACGCATCCAACGAATTTGCCTGCAGACTTTAATGTTGAAGAATGGCATTTGGTCGCCTCCGCGCTCGATGTCGAACTGGATATGATGGCCGAGGTGTTGCGCGCTGTGGTCTACGGAGGCGCAGGCGTAAGCTACTTCACGCCTTTCTCGCTTGGTGAGGCCCGAGCGTTTTGGGTAGAGAAAGTCCTGCCCGTCATGCGTGCTGGAACGCGTCGCGTGCTGGTGTCGCGGGTTAACGACAGAATCGTGGGAACTGTGCAACTGAGTGTCGACACGCCGCCCAATCAACGCCACCGCGCGGAAGTCGTCAAGCTTTTGGTCCATCCCGATGCCCGCCGGCGTGGCATTGCGCGAGCGTTGATGATCGCATTGGAAGATCTTGCGCGAAATGAAGGAAGGACGCTGCTCACGCTCGATACCGTTACAGGCAGCAGCGCGGAAGACTTGTACACCTCACTTGGCTACCGCACCGCTGGAGTCATCCCGCGTTATGCACGCGGCGCCTTGACGCCGGAACTCGAGGATGCAACGTTCATGTATAAGGAGCTGAGCTAATGAAGCCGGTACACCTCCGATATGGCAGCGCCCTTTGAATAGAACCGATGATGCAAACTCTCGACGAAATGCGCCGATTCACCGTCGCGCGCAACTTTCTCCCGCCAACCACACTCAAGGCTGCTATTCAGAAAATGGGATTCGTGCAGGCTGATCCGATTCGAGCGCCGGCGCGCGCACAGGATTTAATCCTGCGCCAACGCGTAAAGAATTACCGCGCCGGTGATCTCGAACGCCGCTACTCGTCGCTTGACGTTGACGAGGACTTCTTCATTAACTACGGATTTGTGACGCGGAAACTGCAGGCGCTGATGCACCCGCGTTCTGAGTTAGCCGCCGCGTCCGTTACCCTGGCTGAGGCCAAACAAGAACAATTGCTGCTCGAGTTTGTACGCGAGCGTAATTCAGTGCACCCGCGTGAGGTGGACGAACGTTTCGGGCATGGCAGAGTGACCAACTATTGGGGCGGCTCGTCAAAGGTGACCACAAGGTTACTGGCGGAGATGCACTATAGCGGTCTCTTGCGGGTGACGCGAAGGGAGAAGGGAATTCGAATTTATAGGGCGAGCGAAATTGCATTAGCACCGGGAGCTGGCAGGATTGGCGACCCCTTTAGCTCCGCATCAATCGATGAGATCGAGCGAGATGCGCGTATTGATGGGTTAGTTGATACGTTGGTGCGGATTTACGCGCCGTTGCCGAGCGCGAGTTTGTCTTATTACGTGCGGCAACTGCGATACGCCGTGCCGCAGTGGAGCGGTGAACTGACAAATGCTTTGCGACGCGCGAGGGAACGACTGGCCCATGCTTACGTCGGAGGTCTGGATTGGTTTTGGGCGAAGGAAAATGGGTTGAGCTCCGCAACGCAGGATAGGGTCCGGTTGCTGGCCCCCTTCGATCAAGTGGTCCACGATCGAGCACGCTTCGAAACCCTGTGGGGTTGGGCCTATCGGTTTGAAGCGTATACGCCCCTGGCGAAACGCAAATTGGGCTACTACGCGCTGCCGCTCCTCTGGCGCGAACGCGTTATCGGCTGGGCCAATCTCTCAGTAAGAAATGATCAGCTCCATGCTGACTTTGGTTATGTGAAATCGCCGCCACGAGAGCGCGCGTTCAAGCGCGCACTCGAAGAAGAGTTAGAGCGTATGCGCGCGTTTTTGAGTCTCGATACGAAGTCAGATGGCTAACAGGTCCATTGAAGTTTTCGTCTTGAATTGACCGGTGGCGGTGAGCTGGGGATTGAGTTCAGGAATCGAGGATATGTCCCGGATGTTGATTCTCGACGTGATCTGTAAATGTTTTCCAGAGAGCCTTTGCACCCTCCACGGGAGTCGCTTTCTCGCTCAGCTCGAAGCTGGTCCCGCATTCAGAACATTCATAAAGTAGTGCTACGCCCTTTGTCCACTTCGCCAGTATGAGTCGTGGTTTTTCTTCCATTGCCAGTACGCGAGTCTCAGAAAACGATCGACGCATCGTTGATCGAACCCAACGGTCCACACTTCAGGGGTCCTGGCGGCGACCGAGCCGTCGATTGCATGGAATCCAAGTGTTTGCTTAACAATGAGAGTACAGGTTCGATGAGGCCGGCAACATAGTTCTAATGATGATTTCGTTGTCCCAAATCGAGTTACAGTTTCGTCGGTATTTCAGCTACTGAATTCGACGGTCGTTGGCAGTTGAGCGGGGGTTTTCCGTGAGTTTGTGCTAGATAGAGGTAACCGGATTTGAAGTCTTATTCAACCAACCGGTTGTGGATAGCATAATGGGTAAGTTCAGCATTGGTTCTCATCCCCATCTTTTCGAGAATACGCGCACGATAAGTGCTGATTGTGCTATCGCTAAGAGAGATGAGTTCGGCAATCTCCCTAACGGTCTTCCCTGAAGCGATTAAGCTGAGCACCTCAAACTCTCGGTTAGAGAGTGCCTCGTGAGGCGAACCACTATCGCTTTCGCGATCAAAGATTAAGTTTTCGGCGAGGGCGGCGCTCACATACCTTCCCCCGCTCATGACTTTATTTACGGCTTTAACCAGCTCCAGCCGCGGGCTGGATTTAGTGATGTATCCCGAAGCCCCTGTCTTGAAAGCACGACGCGCAAACTGTTCCCCCGAATGCATGCTTAGAATTAGCACGGGAAGCCGGGCCCGAATCTCTTTCAACTGCTTCAACAATTGCAGTCCGCTTCGGTCGCCGAGAGAAATATCCAGAACCACGATATCCCAGTCCTGTTCGCGCACAAGTTTGATCGCTTCTTCAGCTGTGCCAGCCTCGCCGAAGATGGTGGTGACGGGTTCATCCTCGAACACTCGTTTCACGCCATCTCGCAACACTTCATGGTCGTCGACTATGAGGATCCTTTTCATTGCTCGGTCTTGCATGTATTAACTGTTACGAAACTGCCCTCTTTTAGGTTACTTGTTCTGGCCAGGGATTGGGATTCGCATGGTGACGACCGTACCTTTCCCCTCAGATCCGGTGATATCAATCTTTGCTCCGGCTATGTGCGCTCGTTCTCGCATTCCGAGAAGCCCAAGCGTGCGTTTTCCTGATTGCTCAGCTTCCGTAATCCCGCGCCCGTTGTCACTAATTGTGAAGATGTAGTCGCCCTCTTCGGCCTTCATCTGAATGTTCACTCTGGTGGCTTGGGCGTGGCGAAGAATGTTGGTCAATGCTTCCTGAAAAATGCGGAACGCGGCTGTAGATTGCTCCCGGCTTATCTCGACGTTTTCGAGGTCACATTCACAGCTGACGATGATGCCGGTTCGCTCCTGAAACTGCCTTGCGTGCCATTCAACTGCTCCCATCAGCCCGACGTCATCGAGGGCGACCGGCCGCAGCTCCGACGAAATCCTTCTGACGATATTGATCGTAGTATCAATCAACCCCACCATTCCCGCTATCTTCTGTCGCAGCGCCCGGAATTGAGGCCCACGGGCCGCCTCGGAAATACTCTCGTCTACAGCGTCCAGGTCCCACCTCAGACTTGTCAGGGCCCCGCCGAGTTCGTCATGAATCTCACGCGCAATCCTGATGCCTTCCTCTTCTCTTGCAGACTGCACCCGAGCTGAGAGAGCGCGCAATTGTTCGCTGGTTGCTCTTAGTCTCTCCTCAGCACTTCTAATCTCCGTCACATCCTGCGAGGCTCCGAACACCCGAATGGAATTTCCGTTCTCATCGGTGACAACATGCCCGCGTGAATGAATAATTCGCTCCTCGCCGTCAGGCCGAAGGATGCGATAGTGAAAGCTATACGGCTCTTTGTTCTCGACCGAGCTCGCGGCTGTGCGCACTACCAAATCCCGATCTTCGGGATGGATAAAGGGGATTGCATCCCCGGCAGCCTTGATTGCTCCTGGCTGGAGGCTGAAGATGCGATAGAGCTCATCAGACCAGGTGACGGTGTTATTGCGTAAATTCCATTCCCAACTGCCAACATTAGCCAACCGCTGAGCTTGGGCCAATTGGCGCTCGCTCTGCAAAAGACTCTCCTCCGTCTGCTTGCGTTCGGTGATGTCTTGGGCGATTGCAACTCTCGTCCCGTCCGAAAGGCGGACGACAGCACATGCCGCATCAATCACCCGCCCGTCCCTAACCCTTATTTTGAGATCGATTGATTCACCAGTTGAGGCGGCAACGAACTCCAGAATCTCCTGGCGGTACGAGACCTCAGGATACGCCTCAACAAATATGTCCACATTTTGTTCCTGTAATTCTTTCAGCGTCCATCCGATTGATCGCTCCCACTCAGGATTGACCAGCTTGACGCGGCCGTCTTCGCCAACGAAGCCTATCATTACGGGAATATTGTCGAATATCTTCTCCAGGATCTCCTTTTCCTTTTTCAGTTCCTCTTCAGCGCGCTTGCTCTCTGTGATGTCTCTCCCGATCCCCAGGACGTTGATTACCGACCCGTTGAGATCGAGTTCGGGAAACAATCGAGAACTGTAATACTTGCGGCCCGCAGGCGACGGCCAGGTGATTTCAAACTCGCAGGATTTGCCGGTGTCGAAGACGGCCTGGATTCGTTGGCGGAGCTGCGCCAGTTCGTCGTCTTTGACATCAAGCCCGGCATTCTGGAGGACCGAGCCAATTGGCTTGCCGATCAAGGCTTCTGCCGGGAGGCCATACGTCTCGGCGACAGCGGGATTGACGTATACCCGACGGAATTCCCGGTCGTACCTGATTATTTGATCGGGCGCGTTCTCGACGATGGCCCGAAACTCCTGCTCGCGGGCGTGGAGTAAAGCGGTCCTCTGCGAAATCTTTCTTCTGAGCGTGCGATTCCAGCCAATAAAAAAGGCCATCAGCAGGACGGCTGCCGCGGCTGCGTAGCCCGCATAGGTAAGGTAACGCTTATAACTATTTATCGTGCGGCCAAACCATTTCTCGTCGATTCGCTTGAGTTCGTTCGGGTCAATAGCCGCGAATCCTTCCGACACCAGACGCAGCGTCGCCGCATCGCCCTTGCGAACGGCGCGACGCAGCTCATCACGAAAGACCGGGGCCGATTGCCGAAACTCGTCTTCAATGCCAGCCTTGTTTAAAAGATAAAGCGCCGACGCATCATCAAGTACGAAGACGTTGATTTTGTGTTGCCCCGCCGACTCGATGATGGCGGCATCATTCTGAAACAGGATCAAGGTCGTCACACCGCTGGCATTGAGTTTCTCAATCTGTTGGTTTCCCGTTTTGACCGCGACCGGGAATCCTTTGAGAGACGCGAGATCGGTGATGCCGGAAATGTCTTTGCGAAAGAAAATTGACGTTTCGGTCGTCGCGTAGGCAGGTGTGAAATCGAAATAACTCCGGCGCTCGTCAGTCGCGACAATGGAGTCGATCACGTCGAACTCACCAGCTTGCAAGTGCCGCAATGCTTCGACCCAGTCCATCGCCTGGATTTCAACCTTTACGCCCGTCTTCTTTTCCCATGCCTGCCATTGATCGACGAGGATGCCCTGCAGCTTGCCGTCGTCCGATTGAAAGGAGTAGGGCGCGTAGGTGTTATCCAACACAACTCTGATTGTTCGCCGCGCTGCGGGCGTCTGGGCCATAACAGCGCCAGCAACCAATCCGACCCAGAGTATGAGCAGGAACGCGCGCTTCAAGGCCGACATATGAGGCACTTCGGGTGTGGTTTGGGAGCACCGGTCCAGGCGCGTACGCCAGGAGTTGTTCGCAACGCTCATTCGCGTTTTCCTCGAGTCTATCGGCCGGTTCGCTTCAATCGGAGCGCTTTGTCAAGTGTTTCAGCTTCAGGCGTCGGTTGAAACAGTATGGTCGAACCCCGGAGTTAGGAGCAGGAGTGAGGAACATCTGCGTTTACAGCCTATCTTTGAGGCCCCCAGCGTTGAGGTTCAGTCTTTCATACGATCTCTGAGACCAGTTGCCTAATGACCTAATTGTATGACCAGAGTGCGTTAAGTCAACCGGATGGAGGAGACTTAGCTTTGGGGACGGCAGCAGTCAAAAATACTCGATTCAATTAAGCTCGTGAGCTGGGACGGATGACACGCTTTACTCGATTAGGCACATGAAGGTGCACGTGATGCGCAGGTTTCTGTGAGATGATTCGGGGACGAGGACTAAAGGCGCGTAGAGAGTTATCCGGAGGACAACTTAAATTGCGATTCCCAAGCCTTGCTCTTCTCCGAGCCGGCCAGGTGTTCAATCAAATCTTTCCGTGATCAAAATGAAACTTTGCCGGTCCACGTCACCCTCTCTGATACCTACTCTTGTATTCGCGGTTTACCTCGCTGAGGCTCCATGTTGACTTTGGTTATGTGAAATCGCCGCCCACGAGAGCGCGCGTTCAAGCGCGCTCTCGAAGCCGAACTGGCAGTCTTTCTTGATCTGAAAGTGTGACTTGACTCCAACCAGCCAATTTCTACTCTTACAGGTTGTGCCAGACTTCATTATTCCCTTCATCCGGCTCCGCAACTATTTCAGTTCCGTCCACATTAAGCTTGAAGGTTGTTGATTGTAGCGACACGTTGTTTGGCAGGATGCTCTTAACGTCAATGTGGAGCCAGTCACTCGCGCCTGCCGCGAGTGCGGGCACGTTTACATGAGTTCGCCTGCCGACAGCGGTGCCGTTGATCTTTCGCACCGTCAGTATCAGACGGCACGCAGCGGAAGGACCCTGACCGGTATTGACCACGTGCACGCGTAGAGCCTTATCATTAGTGGGCGGAAAGAGAAATTGTCTGATGCGCAAATCAGACTGCGCCATTCTGGCCATCTTGTTCTGAGGCGCACGCGAATCAGGGAGTCGTACCGTACTTCCGCTCGAAGAATTAAAAATCCTATCTGAACCACTACCGCCTTGAACCTCTGCCGCGGATTGGTTACTCACGCTCGTGATTTCTATCCACTCTTCACGCTTGTGCCTGACCACAGCTGCAGGCGAGCCGGCACCCTTCAACCCCCTTACGACGGTAAAGCTTCGCGAGCAAGTCGGGTTGGAAATGTATTTCCTTCCAGTTTGCCGGTCGGTCATCACGATGTAGACGCACTGCGGTCCTTTCACGCCTGACGGCACGGCAAACCATAGATGGCCCAAATCCTCCGAGGAACGAAGCCCGCAGAAACCGCCGAGTCTTTTGTCGCCAGGAGAACCAAAGACTTCAACCCAGGTGCGCGAAGAGTTCTCATTCTTTCCGCACGGCTTGGCAGTCGGATGCCAGAGGAAATCAGGATGGCTGGCACGATTGGTCACACTAAGTTTGTACCTCGTACCTTTCGAACCGTTCGCGTCGTACGGTTCTTGTCCGGCAAACTGCAATTGAGTGTTGAAGGCAGCCGTTGCCGCCTCACCGGAACTCGGCGTTTGCGCGACAGTAAGAGCGGTTGCGGCGACAACAAAAACCAACAGAAGCGTGGCATTAATTATTTTTCTGGACATTCATAGATCCTTTCTTTGAGAAAAGCTTTATCGCAACTTAGTTGCACCCTTGCGCGGCTGGCGAGCTCACTGAAAGTTACCCTCCATCCCGGCGCGAAAAGCCTTCAGTCCGGCGACTGTCAGGGCGTTAGTATCCATGCCCTTGGAATTGACAAAAACCATCAGCTCATAATTGAGCGGCAGTCGTAACAGCACCGTGCTGAATCCCTGGCCACCGTCGTAAGGCTGAGCGCCGTTTGACTGGATGATGGTGGACATCTTGAACTTGTCGGCTATCCACGAGTCGACGCCGCTTGAAGACCAAACGAGACGATCATCAGCCGGCATTCCGGAACGGTACATTTCCAAACGCGCTTGCTGCGACAGCATGCGGTCCGAGTGCAAGGCGGCCGCCGCAAACGCTCCGAAGTCTCTGATCGACATCCAATAGCCACCCGATCCGACACATGGCTTACCGCCGGCCTTGCGGCTGGTGATGATCCCCTTGCCCTTGTCTGACTTTGAGATATAGCCGTAAGCCCCTGTAGCTTTATATTCGTTTTCTGCATCGCAGCTGGCGGAGATTCTGCCTGGCGCCAGTGAGAACATCTTCTGATTGATAAACCGATCCATTCGATCGCTGAGAACCATTTGGATATGTTTATCGCCCTCGTCTTCGGACACAGTTTTGGTCACGGCATTCAACGCCGGAATAAGTTCAGGATTGGTGTAAAGCGGAATTAGAAAACCAAGTAGCTGAAAGTTGATGTTTTCATAATCACGTACGTCGAACAAGCTGTTGTTGTAACGCTTGCCGAAGCAGCCGAGCGGAGTATCGCAGGCGCGAAAACCCGTCCGGTGCTGCAATAGGTGGCGAAAGGTGATGGAGCGAACCTTGGGCCACTTGATCGCCGAGTTCCACAATTGCGGATAAAGCAGCGTCACCGGTGCACCGAGCCGCGTCTCGAATGAATTGTTACCGCCGGCGGAACCCGCAGGCGCACGATCCAGCATATGCAGGACGGTGACGCCAGTAATGAACTTGAAAAGACTGCCAAGATTTTGGGGCGTTCTGGTAGTCATCTTCATTTCTCCATCAGCAGCGTTTCGCGCTAAACCGCCGGCACCCTCAGTGACGAACCGGCCGTCTTTGATCAGGAGAAACGTGTAACCCATGACGTTTGGCGCTATCGCAGCATGGAGGCTTTGCTCCAGCGCTTCTTTGTCCAGGGTTGGTTGCTGGCCGGTTGCCAGCCCCTGCGCGGGCGGGGTGCGCGGCGCCGGCATCCTTCCGGTGTTTTGGCCACGCTCAGGGTCAACTCCGCGGGCAGGCGTTGGACGTGGATCGCGACGTGGTTCGCGGCCGTTGCCGACTCTCGCGTTTCGATCTGCGGCGCGCGCGTCAGGAGTTCGGTTAGGAGCAGTTGAGTCAGGGTTGTCAGAACTTTCGCGATCCATCCTTGCCCGAGGTTTTGCATACGCTACCTGCAACGCTCTGAGTGCATCGCCAAGTTGTTTCCAGGCGCGCTCATCGCCAGCCGGAACTTGTACGCCCTGCGCTCGAAGAGTTCTGACTGGGTCATTTAGAAACCTTTCAAGACTCATACGTGCAGAGGGAGAGCCGCTGTTCACATCGCCGAGAGCAATGCGGATTCCACCTTGAAACTCACGCAGCTCAATTTTATAAACTAAGGTTTCGTTCCCACCTGAACGCCGGCTGCCTGAGGTGGACTGGGGGTTCGTCAATTCCCGCAACGCATCGGCGAACTCGCGCCAGGGCGCTTCGGCTGACTGGGGCACCGCAAGACGATTTTGGCGTAATGTTTGAACAGGGTCCGCCAGGAATCTTGCGGAGGAGGCCTGAACTGAAATTCTTATGTAGACCCTCTTTGCCGAAATCGTGCCATAAGAGAAGGTAACCTCTTCAAGGGGTAAAGGCCTTGATTGCGAATAGGCGCTTCCGTTCGCGAAAATTGTTATTAAGCCACAGACGATTGCCATCACAGTCTGGCGAGCTAAAGATTTTCTGTTCATGACGGTTCTCCTTTTCAATTCGAATTTTTTCCTCAGTGAAGACGATGGGGCTTTACAAGTTGTGCCAAACTTCGTTATTCGCTTCATCCGACTCCGCCACAATTGAATTTGCGTCCGCATTCAACTTGAACGTGGTTGATTCAAGGGAGACATTGTTTGGGAGAATGCTTTTCGCGTTTATGACCATCCAAGTGTCTTTGCCGGGGGCTAGAGGCGGCAGTTTGACATCGGCCACTCTGCCCACAGGGACTCCGTTAATTTTGCGCACCGTGAGACGCAGGATGCACAGTACTGAGGCGGCGCCACCGGTATTCACGATGTGCACTCGAACCGCTTTGTTATTGTCGGAGGTAAAGACAAACTCGCGGATACGCAGATCCGCGGTCGCCGCCCGCTCACTCGTCTCGGTCGCTTTTGCTTTATCATTTGGCGCTTTGTCGCCGGGCACTGGGAACCAGGATTGAGCCGAGACAACAGCGCAGGAGGCGACGGCCAGTAGTGCGGTTCCAGTAAAACGTCTACGAATCATTTGCTTCCCTTTCCAGAACTCGATTTTGGAGACAAGGACTCTGACAAATTTCCTCGCCTGCCACGGTTGGCGGTAATATGGCTTGAGCCAACCGTTTTGCGGCGCGAGCCCGGTTTCAAGTTCGAGAAATACACCGCTACCGCTCCGCGAGTCCTGAACAGATTGCGAAAAAGATGGGAAGAAAAACTACCATCAGCGTAAGTTGTTGATCACAATGGGGATTCAGAAAACCTACCGGCTCGGAGAATTCGAGCTGGACCCGAATAAACGCCTTCTGAGGCGCGACGGTAGAGCTGTGCATCTTTCGAACCGGCCCTTCCGCGTGCTGCTTTACTTTGTTGAGAACCGCGAGCGGATGGTCACGAGGCAAGAGTTGTTGGAGCAGTTTTGGGATGGGCGCGACGTTTATGACGTCACCTTGACCAAATGCGTCGGCGCGATTCGCAAAGCACTGGGAGACACAACGGAAACGCCGCGTTTCATTGAGACTCGCTGGGCTGAAGGCTATCGCTACATTGGGCCGCTGGAAGAGATTGAGGGTCGATTAGAAGTCGGGACATCAGAAAAATCGGGGAATGAAGTAGATCCGGACGAGTCACGGGGTGCCGACCGCAAAGCTAGTCTCGTGAACCCGCCAACTGAGAGTTTGTTGGCGCAAACGAGCGCGCATGATCACTCTCCGTCGGCATTGTCTGAAATTCCTCAGAGCGGGTCTGGCAAACTCTCGCAACGAAGGTTCCTGGCCTTTGCTGTGGGCGCTGTTCTCATCATTGGTGGTGGGCTGCTCGCCTTCGTACTTCTGCGCCCGGCGCCGCAGGAGTCGCTCTCGACGATGCGTTCAATTGCAGTGCTGCCGTTGAAAAATGTGCCCGATGATTCCAACTATGAGTACCTCAGCGATGGCATCACCGAGAGTTTGATCACCGCGCTCTCGCAGATTGAAGGTCTGAAGGTGATATCGCACGGCTCCGTGTCGCGTTTCAAACGCAGAGATGCAGATCCAAAGGAAGTGGGCCGACAGCTTGGCGTCGCTTCGATCTTAGAGGGCAGTGTGCGGCGCGATGGCGAGCGCGTGCAGGTCACCGTGCGCCTGGTTAGGACAGAAGATGGCAGCGTTCTCTGGGCTGGTGAAACCTATGAACGCTCAATCAGCGATCTCTCAACCTTACAAGACGAGATTACCAGCCAGTTGGCCCACAGGCTTCAGGCTAAACTTCTCGGCGGCGAACACCCGACCGCATCACGGCACTCGCGCGACCCTGAGGCGTATCATTTGTACCTCAAGGGCCGTTTCTTTTGGAATAAACGCACGCAAGAGGGAATTGCCAAGTCGATTCAGTTTTTCAATGAAGCTATTGCCAGAGACCAGAAATATGCCGTGGCTTACGCAGGGTTGGCGGAGGCTTACGTGCTTCAGAGCCTTTGGGGAAGCACGCCGAGCCGCGAGTCAAATTTGAAAGCAAGAGAGGCGGCGGAAAAGGCGATGGTGTTGGACGTGACGTTGTCTGAGCCGCACGTGGCCCTGGCGTTGATCAAGGAGCAATACGACTGGGACTGGATTGGCGCCGAACGCGAATTCAAGCAAGCCCTTAAACTGAACCCCAATTACGCAACGGCGCATCAATGGTACGGAGAGTTCCTGGTCTTTATGGGGCGCACAGAGGAAAGCGTCAAAGCTCTCCGACGAGCCAAGGAGCTGGATCCGCTTTCGCCAATCATCAACACGCAAGTGGGCTATCCATACTATTGTGCGCGCCAGTATGACGAGGCGATCGTAGAGTTTAAGAAGGCCCTCGAACTAGAGCCAAATTTTGCTCCGGCACTCAATTACCTGGCGCGTTCTTACCAGTCAAAAGGCATGGATAATGAAGCCATGGCCATCTTTCATAAGGCCGTGGAGCATTCCGGCGGCAGCCCGGTGATGAAGGCGCGGCTGGGTTGGGCCCATGCGAGGACTGGCAACACAGCGGAAGCAAGGCGCATTCTCCGCGAGTTGGAACAGGAGGCCAGGACCGGCTACGTACCGGCGTGTCTCATCGCTGCACTGCACGTTGGGTTGGGAGACAACGAGCAGGCATTCGCCTGGTTGGACAAGGCCTTTCAGGAGCGGGATGTTCTCCTGTTGACTCTAAACATCGAGTCGCATCTGGATCCGCTTCGTTCAGATCGACGCTTTCAAGACCTTGTACGTCGCGTGGGCTTACCAGTTTGAGAGGTCACCACCTCACGGTTGACTACACGTCAGGAAATCGACGAAGCCGCAGCACGTAACACGGAAGAAGTTTCGAGTCATGGCAGCAATCAAGCTACCGGAACGAATTAAGCTCGTGAGTTGGGACGTTGATGGCACGCTGTACTCGATTAGGCGCATGAAGTGGCACGTGATGCGCAGGTTTCTGGTTGAGATGATTCGGGGACGAGGACTGAAGGCGCGCAAAGAGTTATCGGCACTGCAGAGCTACCGCGACAGAGTTAACGACGCACGTTCGTCTGGCGGCGCTCTGAATAAATTCTTTGTCGATCAGAATTCGCGGGAGGACCTTTTGGAGATCGAGAAACGCTGGTATGGTCCGGCGATTCAGAAAACGGGACCGCGAGAGGGCGTTGCCAATGTCATGTCGTTTCTGGGAGAGAGAGGATTTCTCCAGGTTGTAATTTCGGATTACGAAGCCGCGTACAAGCTTGAATCCTTAGGGCTGGCGGATCGTTTTGCAGCTATCTATGTTGGTGAGCGACTTGGTTTTGTGAAACCCAGCCCAGTGGGGTTTCAGCGCGCGGTCGCAGACTTCCAAACATCAACAACCCGTTTGGTTCACATCGGTGATCGGGCCGATAGAGACGACGCCGGCGCGCGGGCGGCCGGATGTCAATGTTTGATCCTTGGCCGCGACTTTCGGAGTTTTGCTGAGCTCCTCGATCTGCTTCAATCAAGGATGTCCGAAATGACTGATCTCACGAGCGCCGGGGAGCCGGATGGCGCTGGCTAAGTTTTCAGATTTTCCCATGTGTTGCGATAAAGCGGTAGAAACTTAAATTGCGATTCCCATGTCTTGCTCTTCGCCGCGCCGGCCAGGCGTTCAATCAAATCTCTCTGTGATATCAAAATGAACTTTGCTGGTCCAAGTCGCCCGCTCTGATACTTACTCTCGTATTCGCGGTTCATCTCGCTGAGGAGTTGGTTGCAACGGGTGGCCAGTTCATCTACCGGTAAGCCGAGGTCTTTAACGTCACTTTTTACCAAAACAATTTTGTAGTGGGGTCTTGTTTCGCCGTCGGGGAGGGATGGAACACAAGTCAAAAACCGTTCAGACCCAAGTTGAGGATATTCACTGCGTAACTTTTGGAAGACTGCGATTAGTTGTTCAGACGTTATTTTCTCTCCGGTAAACGAGTATTCAAGGTCACGGCGACGTAAGAAACTTAAGTCTGGAAGTCCGGCAACAAATCTCCGGCAAAGAAAAACATCTCCGGTTTGATAGCGTCGTAAGCCGTAAGCATCGCTCACGACCATCGCATAGGTTTTTCCCGTACACAGTTGATCTGCAGTCAATAAGTTTTGCGGATTATCCGCTGCTCCCTCCTCAATAAACTCATATAACACATGCTGAGCTAACGGGAGGAACGCAGGTTTGTTATCAACAAAATGACCCTCGGTTTCCAGTGTCTCAGTGGACATTGAATACAGGGGAATAAGGTTGTAACGATCAGCGGGAAGGTATTTCGCTAACCGATCAAGGAATGGCTTGACGTAACCGCCGGTCCAGCAGAGATAGGCGTGGACTGCCGGCGCGCAAACCTGCAGGGGAAGTGGCGAATCGCTCGCCGCAATACGTTTGAGACGAGCATCGCTCCCACGTGATTTGAGATGCTTAGCGATCTTGTGAACCCCAGGATCGAAGACGGCGGGCTTGCTCCACCAGTTGCAAATCAGCTGCGCGCTTCGTGGCCAATCGGTTGTGAGTTCATCGAGAAAAGTCGAAAGCGTTGACGGGTTAGTGCTGTAGAGAATGCCCGGATTTGAGATCGCCAGAATCCATAAGCGAACCGCGGTGGCTCCGTACTCGGACGCCAGAGACTGAATTGCCGGGTGGCGATGGACGCGATATGGCGCCTGCAACGAAGCGAGGTAAGGAGGGAGGCCCGGTTCCTCCAGCAACATCGTGGTGAGCGAGTCGTCTTTGCTGAGGGCACTGAAGAGATAAAGACTGGTCCGCTTATGTTTGAGTGACCAGCTGCAACGTGCGAAGAAGTTGACGTAAGCCAGTTTCACACCGCGCAATCGGCGTTTTGTGTAGAGGATGCCCTTGGGTTTGGCAGTTGATCCCGACGTCCATGCGAACCTGCTGCCCTGTCCAGCTTTAGCAGCGGCCCTTTCAATCGAGCCTTCCAACTCAGGCCCGAAGGTTAGGATCGGCGTGTCTGAATTGATTTCATACCTGCGCGCAAGACGTTTCTGATTCCGAAAAAAGTTTTTCATCCGGACTGTTTGCAGGATGGTCAGCAACAGACCGAGCGATCGGATGGCGGCTGCAATTAGCCCGCGCAGAAAGTCGTTAATCACGCCTCTCATGCGAATTCTCGGCGCGCTTGCGCGAGTTGTTCCTGGTATAACTCGACCATCTGTTCGATATCGCTGGATGAAAGCAGCGCGGGATCGTAAGTAAAGGTTAACCATGTGCGATCGCCGTGAGTCGCGCCGTTGATCGCCACGCAGTAGCCCAGGTGCAACTGTCCGATGCTTTCAAGTTTTTCTACGTGCTGAAATATTTCGCTGGTTTCATTGGTCCATCGTTCGGCATGCGAGAAAACGCCTGAGGCCATGTCGACTCCGGGGCGGTTGAGATAGCAGCGAAGAAGTGGAGTAACTGCCCATCGCGGCAGCGACGCCAATGGAATTGTCTGCGGTACGGCCCATTCGCCATGCCGGTTTGACCAGAATATCTGGCGCCGAATCACTTTACACTTTTCTGCGAGCGTGGCGCCTTCGTTGTATCGGGCATAGAGCCGGATCCGGCTCGTGCCATTTCCGAAACCAGCGGCTGAGTGTTGGCGAATGTTAACCGGCAACCAGAGTCCGATGTTTTGTCGACGCCCACCTGAGTGGAGTCGATTCCAGCGACGAAAGACCTCGAGGGCGCAAGTGGTTAGCAAATCATTGTAGGTGAAACCGCGAGTGCGGCATCCCTCGCGAAGTTCGGCTGCCGGCAGCTCGATGGTAAACCAGCGCCGCGTACGGGTCGGTTCAGTGGTTCTGGTCCATAAACGGTCGGACGGCCTACGATAGGCGAACCGGCTTTTCTTCACCGCCGACGAGTGACTTCGCAACTGCAAATCCTGAAAGGGTAAAACCTCGGGGACCGCAGATTCTTTATTCCGAGCTACACGAAGCTGATGACTGAGCCACATGGCCGCGCTTAAACCGTCAGCCGCCGCGTGGTGAAATCGAGTAAGCAATTTCACCTCACCGTCGAGGGCATTTCTCATCACCAGTTGCTGAACAGGCATTTGGCAGCGCACGTCAAGCGGACGATCGAGGAACCTTTCGACAGTTCCGGCAACGTCGTCAGAAGAGGAGACTGAGACTGCCGTGAGATCCGCTCCCGGCTGCGTAGACCGCACCCAGCGTTCCTTATCGATATAGGAACCTGTCGCCGGATACAGATTTCTCGCACTGCTCGCGCCTCGCACCAATGCTTCGAGGCTCGGAGCGTCGTTCAGATGAGACAACAACGCGAAATCGAGGGGACGAAGCTGGCTGTCCATAATCGAACAGACCAGGTCGATCGCCGATAGCCGGCCAGTGTTGATGGTGGCTGTTTTCAATGCGGGGTTCATGCCTGTGGAGTCTGGATTCGAATGTCCCGCCGCGGCATGAACAGCACCTTTCCCGGGACCACGGGCGGGTCTTCCACATACTCCCTCAACTCAATCCAGGGAAGCTTGGGCTGGAGATGATGCACGCGGTGCATAGCCAAACCGAGTGAGAACCAATACATGAATCGACCGTAGTAATTGTGCGAACGAAACTCCGCCTCCCCGGTGGAGAAGCCCTCGTGGGTTTGAACGGCGAAGGGATACCAAAGCAGAATCGAAACCAGAACCAAAGCGGGCGCCATCCCCCAAAACAGCCGAGATGGACCGATGAATACCAGAACCACGCCATACAATGCGAAGATCACGACGTAATTCACGACCAGCTCGATCAAGTCAGATTTTCCAATGCGGCCTCGCTTCCATAACCAAAAGAACCATTGATGCGGCATGGCGATGGCTCGTAAGACGAGCTCCGGCAAGTTTCGCGACTTCATGAAGTGGTCGGGATCCTTGCCGGGAATATTTGTGTACGCGTGATGCAGGTGGTGTGTCTTGCGGAAGTTAGTGAAGGGGACCATCGTCGGAAGCAATGCTACGCGACCCCAGCGGAAGTTTGCAGCCCTGGTGCGCCCAAGGTGACTGTGCACGCCCTCGTGTGCCATCACGGTGCCGAGAAACATCAGATATGTCCGCAGCAGCGTGTCGAGTACGGATTGTGGAAGAGTCTCCGGTTGCAGGAAGAGGGTTCCGATTGAGAGAAGTACGACAGCACAAATGATGGAACGGTTGAGCAAATAGACCCTGGGCCGCGCCCAGGAGTTACGAGCGAGCTCAGGCGATTGATAATGAACGAGCATTGGAATAACTCTTTGTTTTTGCCCTGAAAACCGACGATCCACCAACCACACAAACTAACACGAAAGAAAACTTTAGCGTGGCTTCGCTTGGTTTAGTGGTTCCGATCTCAGACATTGAGGCCGCGGACGGGTGGGCGCAATGAGATGTGTGACACTTCCTTAACTGTAACAGCTCACACCATGCGGTGGGTCGGGATGAGTTCTAATCCCGATTTCCAAAATGGGGTTCTCTCTGCGATCGAATGGTAATAGGTAATGGGTTTTCAAAAACAGATGATGCGGTTGCTCCTCGTGGTCGCCTTGTCGGGCGTTTGTTTTGCTCCGCGGTTGGCCCAACCGTTGCCGCAGCCAGTGAAAATTGTTCACCCGGGCGAACCTGCTCCGGTAAAACTCGACGACCTGCGCGTGCAGGGTTATGAGGCATTGTTCAGCCTGGACTACGAAACAGCGAATCGTGTGTTTCAGGAAATGAACCGGGTGTTTCCTGATCACCCTGCCGGTCCGCAATGCCTTGCCGCAACCCTATGGCTCCAGGAGTTGAATCGTTCTCGCCACCGCCAGGCAGCGCTTTACAGTACTGAATCGTTCGCGGCGGGCGAGGAGAAGATTGATCCGCGCGTGAGGGAGCAGTTTCTGCTATGGACCAGGCAGGCAACACAACTGGGCGAAGCTCGCCTCAAGCGCAACCCGCGTGATGTTGAAGCGCTCTATTTTCTCGGCGTGACAGACGGGTTAAAAGCGGTGTTCGCGGCCGGGGTGGAACGACGATTTAGAGCCGCGTTAAGCGACAGTTCGCGCGCAGTGGAGCGACACCGCGAAGTGCTCAGGCTCGATCCCAGTTTCCGCGACGCGGAATTGAGCATCGGCTTGCATGACTTCATCGTGGGATCACTTCCATTACCAGTCAAAATGTTGGCGAGCATTGCCGGCGTCCGAGGATCAAAGAAGCGCGGAGTGGAGACGTTGGAACGTGTGGCGGGTGATGGGCACTGGGCCCGCGTCAGTGCCCGCCTCTTGCTCATAGACGTTTACAAACGAGAAAAGCGATGGACCGAAGCAATTGCAGCAGCTCGTGAGCTGAGCGAGAAATATCCGCGCAACTACCTCTTCCAGCTGCAGGCCGCAGATGCCTTGATCGCACGCGCAACGGCGTCGCGGCAGAAAAAGGACACGGTTGCTTTCGACGCGAGCGTTGACCGGATCAAAGCTTTTCGTATTTTTGAGTCCCTTCTTCACGCGCGAACGAATGGGAATGGCAAACGGGCGGCAACTGACCTGATCCATTTTCGATACGGCGAGGCGCTTCTCTCATCGGGACAACCTGAACGCGCTACGGAAGAGTTTTTGGCAGCTGCCAGGCAACTTGATGGCGAGGCTGCCCTGACCACGATGGCCCGCTTGCGCGCCGCGCAATCATTGGACCTTGCCGGGAAAAGGCCAGAAGCGCTAGCCGAATATCGCAACGTTCTGCAGCTTGCCAAATCCGACAAATCACGTGAGGCAGCTGAACGCGGTTTGCGCAAGCCGTATCAGATCAAGGATCAGAACGACAAATAATACGTTGCCGACTTAGGTGGGCGAACGAACATGCAGAACCTGGAAAATAAAACGGAGCAAGGCGGTTTTCCCCAGTATCTTACTGGCCGATGTGTCGATCATGTGACTATGGGCCGGAAGCGCACACCGCGATACAAGCTCGCCATCTTCGATTTCGATGGCACTCTGGCTGATTCCTTCACCTGGTTTTTGAGTGTGATCAATGAAGTCGCAGACACGTATAACTTTCGGCGGATTAAGGAACAAGAACTAGTAGACCTTCGCAGCTTTGACGCGAAAAAAATGTTAGAGCACGTCGGCATTCCCATGTGGAAGATGCCCTTGCTTCAACGTTATGTGCGAAAGCGAATGACGAGCGACATCGGTCGTATCGCTCTCTTTCCGGGTATCGCGGGACTGCTGCAGGGCTTAAGAGAAGAAGGCATTGCCCTTGCGATAGTTACATCCAATTCGTTCATCAATGTTCGTGAGGTTTTGGGGCGGCAGAATGAGCTCTTGATTCAGCACTACGCGTGCGGCGCACCAATACTCGGTAAACGGGCAAAACTCAGGAAAGTGTTACACACCAGCGGGGTTCATCCTTCGAAAGCTATCTTCATCGGTGACGAGATCAGAGATCTACATGCCGCGCGAGGAGAGGGCATTGATTTTGGAGCTGTCTCATGGGGCGTCAACAGCGCGCAGTCACTCACAGAACATTCTCCCGAAGAAATGTTCTCAAGCATCGATGAAATCGCAGAGGGGATCATCCCGTCTCCAGTGCTTCAGGTTTTTACTTGAAAAACTCATCCATATACGCGCGCAACTCGACAATGGACGAATCCGACACGACGCTAAAGACTTTCGAGGCGCAACCTCGTGGAAGATGACTCGCGGTCAACGAGTCGGAGATCACGATAGACATCGAGCGCAGGCCTTTCTCCCATCCTTCCTGGCGCGAATCGCGAACGCTAAGGGCGTTTGGATCCAGACCCGCAGCCACCAGCATTGTGCGCGCCCAGCTTAAAAACGCGGGCCAGCAGGAGACGATCGCGATCAGTGCATCATCTCCCGGCATTTTTTCCCCTCGTAATGACTCAGGTATGGAACGCGAGCGCAGCGTGATCAGGTATGTGTCGCGCGGCAACGCCGACCGCGCGAGTTCAGCCTGGCCAAACATCGCTACTGGTGCGGCAGCACTAAGTAGCGCCGTGTTACTGCATTCATCGGGTCCGATGCCGACGGCCCTTGCGCCGGTAGCTTCTTCGACCTCATGAACCACAATCCGGCGCAGTTCGGCATCGGGTTCGACGATGAGAAAGTGATCCGGAGGCGGCAACGACAGCCAGTGTCTCAAGCGCAATTGCATCTCGCGCAGAGTATGGCCCTTGTCGAGTCCGATATTCAGGAAAAACGAAATCAATCTATCAAGGGGACTGTTTCCGTCATGTGATTGTCCCGACGAGCGTTCTCGTACGTACACGCCGCTGCCTTTGCGATAGTCAACCCAACCCTTAGTCGCGAGTTGACGATACGCCGCACTCACAGTGTTTGAATGGATCTTGTACCGGCGGGCGAGCTCGCGAGTGCTGGGTAAACGCTCGTCCGCTTTTAGATCGTTGCTGAGGATGCCGAGAATGATCTGCGCTTCCAGCTGCGTTCGAACCGGAACCTCACTGCTTTTGGAGAGCCATAGCCGCATAGAAACTCCACTACGTGGTGCCAAGTCGTATTCACCGGCGTTTTAGACCGTCAGGCAAGCTGCGGAACCTGGCATCGATACGCAATCCCTCATTTCCGTTTTATCTGTAAACGCAATGTGCACAAACTCGGACGCAGGAGTCAATCTCTAGTCATCCAGGCAGCTCGACTCATTCCAGAAATACGTTTGCGCGCCACTGAAATTTACCGCGTGGTTAAGGTGATTGCAGCACGGATGCCGGGTGAAAGCGAAGTTCTGAGTTGGGACGTTAGGCTGTGGTTTCACCGAAGTAACTGGATAGCGGCTTCGCTCAACGAACCTTGAGTCGCACTCGATTTATTGGAGCCTTGCACGAATTAATGGAACAAGAATTAACACAACTCCGAGTGATCCGAATGCGCCTTCGACGCATCACAGGTGTCGTCCTAAGAACTTTCGTACCTCGCGTAACATTTCACTTCAATCCTTAAAGGAGATCACCATGACTGATAAAACAGAAGCATGCGCCCCCGAAGACTCCGAACAGAGCCTGCCATTCTTCGCGCGTTTCCTCGAAGGCCAGGACGCGCCAGACAATAACCGCATGACGCTCAAGTATCCGTCCGACAGGGACGAGATCGACCAACGCCTTGAGTACATGTCAGGCAACGAGACCACATAAACGTAAAGACCGTTGCGGAAGGTCGCAGAAAAGCCGGTCGTGCATCGAGCACTGCCCTTTCGTCTCGTAGCCATCCGGCCGAATAGAAGGGGTACCGGCCCTCGTCTCAAGAATCTTCGCGGCTAAAGTTATTCCCAGTCGCGCAGTGCTCAGACGCGGGCCGCACCCTTCAACATCTTATGCCCCGCCAAACTTCAGTTTGTCGCTTTACGTTCTCTCAGATCTACAAACTAAAGTTTGTCAGACACTAATCGCCTCCGACGCATGACTCCAACATCACGGCGCGATACCGTTTTAATGCTGACGCACGAGGGCGATTTCTACACCGTCGATCTCGTCACACAGGCTCTCGCGCGCAGGGGCGCCCGTCCCATTCGGTTCAACACAGACCTCTTCCCGTCATCAGTCAAGCTTTCAGACCGCGCCGGCGACGAACGCGCGGCACACCTTTACACGGAAGCGGGCGAGCGGATTTTCACAGCGGAGGTGCGCGCCGTCTGGGCGCGGAAGCTCTGGTCGCCGCGCATGGCGGACGACCTTGACGAGCGCTATCGGTCAACGTGCTCACACGAGTCAATCGCAGCGCTTGAAGGATTTCTCGATTCGCTCCACGAAGCCCATTGGGTCAACGACCTTCAGCGCGAACGCGCCGCCGAAAACAAGCAGCGTCAACTCCGACTCGCCGCGCGTGCCGGTCTGCGCGTCCCGCGCACTCTCGTCACCAACGACCCCGCCGCAGCGCGACAGTTCTTCGCGGAGACTGAAGGCCAAACGGTGGCGAAGCTCCTTCGCCCGCTCACCGTCAGCATGGACGCCGCTGAGCCCTTCGTTTACACGAACCGCATCCGCCAGGAAGACCTGGACGGCGCCGAGACACTTCGTCATTGCCCGATGGTCTTTCAAGAGTTGATTCCGAAAGTGCGCGAACTGCGAGTAGCCTGGGTGGCGGGCGCAGCGTTCGCCGGCGCGCTCGACGCGAGCGGCACTTCGCGCGGGCATACAGACTGGCGTCGTGCCGCACCCGACGAATGTCGATGGCAGAAGGTAAAGCTACCCGCGGAAGTCTCAAGCGCCCTGCATACATTGATGTCGGATCTTGGCCTCGTCTTTGGCGCCGTCGATTTAATCTGTACGCCTTCGGGAGAACACGTCTTCCTCGAAGTGAACCCTTCCGGCGAATGGGGCATGCTCGAACGCGACCTCGGCCTTCCCATCTCGGAGGCCATCGCCGAAGAGCTGTTAAGAGAGGTCAGAGATCAGAGGTCAGAGGTCAGTGGTCAGTGATCAGTGGCCAGTGGTCAGTGGCCAGTGATCAGTGGCCAGTAGTCAGTGGCAGCGTCAGTAGTCTACGCATTGCTGACGTCGACGCGACACGCGACGATTCGAAAAAGAAAGTTTTCCACTGACCACTGATCACTGACTGATCACTGACCACTGATCACTGACTACTGACCACTGACCACTGACCACTTTCCCTATGTCCATTCTCATCATCACACACAGCGACGACAATGAGAGCGTCACCTTGGTGGCTGAGGCCATCGCGCGCATGGGCGGCAACACAATTCGCTTCGATACCGACCGCTACCCGACGGAGGTACGCCTCTCTGCTTATTACGGCTCTGAGGACGAGGAGCGTCTTACGCTTACGAACGAAGAGGGCGAGTTTGATCTTCGCGAGGTCACAGCCGTCTGGCACCGCCGGCTCAATTTCGGCGCGCATCTCCCGGCCACACTCGACAAGCAACTGCGCCACGCGTCCCTCGGCGAGGTGAGTGCAGCCGCTCACGGCATGCTCGCCAGCCTCAGAGCCTTCCGCGTAGATCACGTGCGCAACATCCGCCACGCCGAGAATAAGCAGCTACAACTACAGGCAGCGCGCGAAATCGGACTCGACACACCGCGCACGCTGACGACGAACGATCCGGCCGCCGTCCGCGCCTTCGCCAACAGCTGCGGAGGCGGGATAGTAACGAAGATGCTCTCATCCTTCGCAGTCTACGACGAAGGAAGAGAACTCGTCGTTTTCACCAACCCGGTGCAGCCTGAAGACCTCCGAGACCTCTCCGGCCTGAGCCTCTGCCCCGCAACTTTTCAGGAACTGCTTCCCAAATCGCTTGAGCTTCGCGTCACGGTCGTCGGCTACCGCGTCATGGCTGCCGCCCTCGACTCAAGAGTTTCCGATCGCGCCGCTCACGACTGGCGCCGCGACGGTGTCCACATGGTCAAGGATTGGCGGCTCTACCAACTCCCAATGGAGATCGAAGAAAAGATCCTGCGCCTCATGGACTATTTCTCCTTAAACTACGGCGCCATCGATATCATCCTCACTCCGGAGGGGCGGCACGTCTTTCTTGAACTCAACCCCTCCGGCGAATTCTTCTGGCTCGAAGAGACTCCCGGCCTCCCCATATCGCACGCCATTGCAGACCTTCTCCTCGGTAACTCGCCCCGCCGCTAATCCGCTGCTTAACTTTGTGCTGTCTTAACCCACGTGCGGGCGGCGAACGCGATTGGTGTTGACCTGTCTACGTGGGTACGTGAGAAACTTAACCGATGCGTTGAGCCCGAGAGCAATAGCTAACTGTCATAGCTTTGGCTAGTTTGTGGCATATGCATCTTAAGCGAGTTCGAGAAGGTGATCTGAACTTGCTTCAGTTCCTTCTAAGCCAAACAAGGTAATCTTTGCCAACAATTGAATCCATACAAGGAGAAAGAATGGAACGCAAAGCAGCAACCGACTATCCGCAAGAGTTGTTAGACCTGTTTCACGAATACCAGCACGGCGACATCGATCGTCGCACCTTCCTCGGTCGCGCCGGCAAGTTTGCGGTCGGCGGCCTGACTGTCGCGGCAATCTTCGAAAGCCTGACGCCCAACTACGCCTGGGCGCAGCAGGTGCCGCCGGATGACAAACGCATCAAGGTGGGCTACGAAGTCGTGCAATCGCCGGCCGGAAACGGCACGATCAAGGGTTATCTGGCTCGTCCGGCGAAAGGGAAGAAGCATCCGGTCGTGCTCGTCATTCACGAAAACCGCGGCCTCAATCCTTATATCGAAGACGTAGCGCGTCGCCTTGCGCTCGCAAATTTCATTGGGTTCGCGCCCGATGGTTTAACGTCCGTTGGTGGCTATCCGGGTAACGATGAAAAAGGCGCGGCCGCCTTTCGCCAGGTAGATGGAAAGAAGATGACCGAAGATTTTGTCGCGGCCGCGAAGTGGCTCAAAGCGCGTCCCGATTCCACCGGCAAACTTGGCGCAGTAGGTTTCTGTTTTGGCGGCGGCATGGTGAATCAGCTGGCCGTGCGGTTGGGCGCAGATTTAAACGCCGGAGTTGCATTCTATGGACGCCAGGCGGGTGTCGATGATGTGCCCAAGATTTCCGCGCCGCTGTTATTTAATTATGCGGGCAACGACCAGCGCGTCAACGAAGGCATCGCCGCTTACGAGGCAGCGCTGACCGCCAACAAGAAGGTGTTCTCGTCGCACATGTATGAGGGCAAACAGCACGGCTTCCACAACGACACGACGCCGCGTTATGACGAAGGCGCCGCCAAACTTGCGTGGACGCGCACGCTCGAATGGTTCAACAGATACCTGCGGTAAGCGCTGACACACATTGCCTCGTGGTGGGTCGAATAATACAGAACCCCGACCCGTCGGGGTTCTGAATTTGTCGTTCCACTGAAATCGTCCAATGTACTACTTGATCGTTACCGAACGATCGCAGAAGCGTTGTTGGCAATGAGGTCAGTACCACCACGCGGTAGCGGGTGGGCATTGCAATGATGCTTCCTTGTGGAGCGAAGAATACAGAACCGGGAGCGATAGCGACCGGGTGAAACATTCAAGCTGCGGTGAGCGTTGCAAAATCCCCTAGGCCCTCGCATGTATTGCTTTAAACCAAGCACCCGGTCGCTACCGCTCCCGGTTCTGACTTCTTCGTCCCACGGAAATCGTCCATCCGCTAACGCGTGTTGGAACTGACCTCGTCGGCACGAGGTTGATGCGTAACACAACCGGGGCAACCCCGAGTCGCTTGACCACCGCCACGATCTGCGGTGATCTTGGGTGGCATGAAGAAATCCATCAAGAGGTCGCTGATCATTGTCGCGCTGGCCCTGGTTGCCTTCGTCAGCGGTCTCATCTGGATCGTATCGCGACCTGAAGAGTTGGACGAACCGTTCGCCGAGAGCGTCCTGGACACGTCGCGAGGTCCGTCGTTTGAGGTGCGCGTCGTCGTGCCTCGGATGGCTCGGCCCCTCGGCGGGATCCTGCCCGATTGGATCGTGGCTAAGATGGATGGTACTCCCAGCGAGCTGCGGTTTGACCACACGAGCCGTGGCGCCCAGTTCGGGATCGTCGGACACGACCGCGTCGAGCTCAAAGCTGATGAGTGGGACTTCTCTATCGAGACTGACGCCGAAGGGCTTATCACTCCGGCGACCCGGCTCGTGTTTCCCCTGGCTCTCGGAGGCAGGCACTTGAGATTGAACTGCAGGCCCGCAAATCCTGCCACCGGGTATCTCCGCACTGCGTCGCGAGCCGGCTCCGCCGAACTCGGCGGCCGCTTCGTCGTCGAGCTAGCCAGGTGCACGAATGCTGAGTCTGGGAAGACTACGAATTGGCCGCCGGCACCGCTCACCGTTCGCGGTAGTTTCGTGGGCTCGCCCGCGCCCTCGCCAGAGTCAAAGAGAACCGCTCAGGAGTCAACTACGGCAAAATAATGCCGCGCTGTCCGCTCGATTATCTTCACATTTAAAAACTAATTCTCAACTCATCCAGAGGCAAACGCCCGACACTGCCGGAAGTGGTGAAGCGGCTGAAATACACCCGTGAGCCGTCTTCGTCGCCCCCTGGTGCGTCTTCAGTCACTGCCGGGTCCGGTTGTATACCAAAGGATCGCAAAAATGAGGGCTGCGGCAATACCGACTCCGATAGCAATTTTTGCGCCCGTGGAGAGATTGTTTCCCTGAACGCTCTTGACCTGCGGGTACGCGACCGAGGTTGCGGCGCCAGTCTTGTCTGTGACCGTAAAGCGTTCCTCGTCCACAGCACTAATGTACTCCTGCAGCTTGGTCTTATCGTGCAACTTATGCCGGCAAAGCGAGCCTGCTTCTCCTCTTTTGAGGCGGCATAAGCTGGGGCCATGCCCGCCAAATTAATCAGTAACGCAACGAGCGACAGCGAGAGTAGTTTCTTCAACATTACAGACCTCCTATGTGGATTTTTGCAGGCCTCATTACAAAAGGAACCAACGCGCCGTTTGTGACGCGACATACGCGAGCTTGATCATTCCTGGCTGACCGGAAAAGAGTTTTCATGTCGTCGACTCAATAATCAGCGCGAAGGTAATACGCGCCGTAACCGACTACCTCTCTCGCGATTGAATATACATCCCTCCGTTCGAAGTATCGGGCATGTGCGGAAAACACCGGCGTGACTCCCGAACGCTGCAGAGCTAACCTCATGCGGGGAACATGGAAATACTGAGAGACGACGATGGCACTCCGCCACCCGTTTTCCCGCATTATCCGCGCCGCATTCCTCGCCGTCAGGCGGGTCGTCGCTCCCGCGCTGTCGACGTGGATGCTGTCCTCCGGCACACCGTGCTCGATGAGATACCGCTTCATCACCTCGGCCTCATCAAACCCCTCGCGGCCCACGCCGCCACTGACGATTACATCAGGGAACAGCCCCTGCCGGTAAAGAGCGGCAGTCTGGTCTAGCCGGGCGCTTAACCTTGCTGAAGGGCGTCCGTCTTTTTCGACAGTGTTACCCGGGACGATAGCCACGTCGGCGGCATGGATGTCGTCGGTCAGTCCATCGACCACGATCAGCGTCGCCGCCAGGATAAAAGCCACCATGACTGGCAAGGCGACCATGAGCAGAAGCCTCTTAGTTCTCTTGCGAGCCATATGCCTCTTGCCAGCTCCACGACGCAAAACCGTAAACATTTTCTTGCCACTCAATAAGGCGCAGCAGTTGGACCATCGGCCACATGTAAACCGACATGCACCAGGCAACAGGAAAGCACTCAAAACGCTGCGCTTCCGATCAACTGCTCGGCGTCTTCCGATAAGTCGTGTGCCAACTGCGCTCGCCGCACTCCAGACACCGCAGGTAATTCCTGGAATTCCCACGGGCCTTCCAACGAATTCCCCCCATATCCCAGATAGACCTCTCGTAGCCACACGGGCAGCGGATCATCCATTCACGCGAGTCTGCCTCCATACTCTTGGCCCAGTGGGATGGGAGGATTGCTAAGAAAAATTTCTGAATTAAACTCATCCGCGCTTGTTTACCAGTTAGGCGTCTCCTTGCAAAATGGGATCAGTCGCTCGTCGAGCAGTTCGATGTCAGTGTACCTGCGGTTGACGGTAATCTTGCTGCCGTCTTTCTTATAGACTTCGTAGACGCCTCGGTTTCTGGTGTCTTCTCCGAGGTTTCCAAACTCGCTCGGCGGCGTGTTGAGGCTCGCCTTGTCGTAGACCAGCAGCATCGGTTTCACTTCCGTAATCTCGCTCCACAAGCAAGTTCGAGTTTTGAATAAATCCTTTTTGACGAAACCGTTCTCGTAAATATCGAGCCTGTATTTCTTCAACCAAGCTGGCGAGAGGCGAGACACAAGAGCGAAGAGTCCGAATAATCCAAGGCTGACGGTGACGAGGCCGAGTGAAAAGTAAAATCCCAAATCGGCATCGGGTGTCTGGCGGGCATAAGTGACCGACGCAACCAGCGCCCACAGACCGAAGATAAAAGGCAGAATCAAAAAGCAACCACAAGTGAACAACCCGCTTCGCGCGTGATGAGCCAACTTGTGTTCACTAAGGAGTTTCCCCAGTAGCGCGTTACTGGTCATATTTTAAGAGGGCACTCCGTTTGTGATTGGAAGCGCTCAACGCTTGAATTAAACCGCGCCGCGAAGCGTTGGGCATGTCTGAAGAATCGCGTCCATTGTGTCCACCAGATTTCTTGTGATGATCCAGGAGGGCGCGAGTCGCGGCGCCGCTTTGAGATTTACTTCTTAAGATCGCATCGCAGCAGTACTATGCCATTTTCAAACGACCTGGCTTCGATGAAGTCCATATCCCGTCGGTCCTGTTGAGAAACACGCTCCCGCCTCCAGTGCAACGATTTGTTGAGGCACATCCTTAGTCTGAATTTGATCCGATAAAGATGTCATCGATTGTTTGGCGAGCACTGTTCCAGGATTAATCGCCACTCACCACCACGCCGGACACATAGCATTGTGCATGTATGGTCATCCTTGAAGGACTTACCCTCAAATCTGCCCTCCGCCTGCGAGTGAAACACCATCACAGCGGCATCCTCACCGATGGGCTTTGTGGATAATTCGGTGCGGCTACTGCTGTCCAGTCGATAATTTGGCGAGCGAATAATGTTGAGAATCGCTTGTCGATCCAGCAACTGTCCGTTGGGTGCGATATAAACATATTCATCAGCCATTAGTTTTTCAACCAACGCCCCGTCCTTTTCCAACCAGGCGCGATTCCACATTTGATTAAAGTGTTGCAAATCAGAGGTCACGTTTGAACCCTCGGCGTTAGGCGAATGACTACAACCAGTGAAACTGATTACCATCAAGACAACTCCTATCGCAAGTGATCGAGCCATAACGTCATTCATTCAGGATTGAACGCCTGGAATTGGTGCTACGTCTACCCAACGCCGGCATCTCAGCTGCGGCGCGCGATCTCCAAGCTGAAGACCGAAGCTACTTAAGAAGCATGCCGTCAGCTGGAGGCTTTGTTGGACCTGACGGGGCTTAAATACCTAGTACGAGCAGTGCCTTTCTTTCCAGGTTCGCCCTTCTGCCACAATCACGGATTTCAATGACCTTCGCCGATAAGTTACGCCTGATGTTACCCGACAAACAATCCAACTAAAGATAGACCAAGCCATGCAAGACTAATGACGACTCCTGCTATACACAGCACGATACCCGTGATAGCTCGTTTGCGCGTGACCTGCCAGTCAGCATCTTCCTTTCCTTCAACTGCCAGGGTATTCAGTACGGTTTTACCTTTCCAGGCCACTCCAGCAGCTAGCGACATCGAGGCAATGATCCTAAAGGGTTCTAAGAAGAAGCCGAGAATGGCTAGAATCACAACGGCAAAGCCTAGAGTCCGGTAATAACGTCCGCTACCAAAACCCATCACGGCTAGACCGATCCCAATTGCTATACCACCACCAATGAAAATAAAAATGGACCCGAGCAGTGCGATTACGCCAAAAGTGCGAACGAATCGGGAGTCATTGACAGCGTCTATGTAAGCAGAAGGAGAGGATGCATTTAGATTTAAGCTCATAGATTAGAAACCTTTCGCAAGGCGGGTTTCCGAACCGTTTGCGCTATCGGTGTTTTTTATAGATTCAACTTCCCGCCGCCCAACCCTGGGCGTTAAGTGGATTCCAGAAGATTCGGGTGTAGGAGATCACCGCGAATCGCCTTCTGCACCTCGTGATAGGGGATTACCATCTCTGGCATAAACTTGCTTTCCTTTGCTTTCTGAAGAAAGTCCACTAGATGCTGTAGCTCACGAAGCGGCAGCGAAGGCTCGTCGCCCGAAAAGCGACTCCGCGAACCCTCATACTCACCGATTAATTCATTAAGGTACGCGTCCATAGAACGTAGATGAGTGACAAGCGCGTCTGGGTCAGAAAAAGCCTTGGCGCTTGTTTTGACGTCACGGGCCAGGTTCTCGAGGTCTAGTTGCGCATTGTTGAGCATGTCGAAGCATAAGTCGTATTGATCCGCCAACACGACTTTCGCCTGGTCTCGGGTCGAAATTGCGCGGCCACGCAATAGTCGACGCGCCTTTTTCGCTCGGCCGTAAGCGTCCATCGCTCTTGAGAGGATTGACAATAGCAGCATCTCTCGGTATTCGAGACTCTTTCGATCAAGATCTCGTTTCTTTTCGAGTGCCTGACGGTCAAGGTCAGCCTTCTTTTCGACGGCCTGGCGGTCAAGGTCAGCTATTTTGTCGAGTGCTTGACGCTCTCGCTGATACTCGAAGACGAGAACAGAAACGACCGCACCTATTACAGCAACGACACCGAGTTGAAGCAGCGATTTCGCAACCTCGAACCCGATCGTACCTTGACCCGCGTCACTGAAGAAGAGACGAATAAGCGAAACGCTTCCAAAGAAGAGTGCGGAGAGCACCAACACTATCCAACGTCGCATAGCTATTTCTCCCGGAGCTGCGGCCCGCGACCAGCATCGGAGCTGAAGAAAAAAGTTACTTGAGAAAGATGCTATCGCGCCGTCGAAGGGCTATTGTAGACTTTCTTCCAGGCAGACACTCGGTTTCCTGTAGGCTCTTAGTATAAATGTTGAAGCGTATCATTTACTTACTCGCATTCCTCTCCCTCGTCAGCACCGGAGTATCTTTTGCGCAGCAGCCTGCCCAGCCCGAGCTGGGACCTGCTGAGTTGAAAGATCTGGTTCGCCGCGCGGGACTTGGCATGAGCGAATACAAGATCAGGTTTAAAGACCTCACCGCTGAAGAAGATCAGAAAGTAGAAGAGTATGACCAGCAGGGCAAACTCCAGAAGCAACGCCGCATTGCTTCTGATTTGGTCATCTACCAGTCACAACTGGATCCAACTCAGATGGTCGAGTACCGCGACGTGAAATTGGTTGACGGCGTGGCGGTTAAAAAGCGAGAAGCGAGGTTGATGAGCCTCCTGAATAAGTCAGCCAAAGCGGATTCGGTAAAGAAAGAACTCGACCGGGTTAATCGCGAAAGCAGTAGGTATGACCTTGGGTTTAGTTTTTACGGCATGACCCTCTACCAGGGGCTACCGCTGCAAGAGAACGCGCTCGATGCTTTTAAGTTCACCTTCGCGGGTCGTGAGCAGGTTGATGGCCATGATGCGATCATCGTTGACTATCAGCAAGTTTCGCAGACTCCTTCCTTCGCATTTAACCCCTCCTCACTGCCCTCCCCGTTAAAAGGCTCCGAGGCGCTTCACCGTGGGCGAATCTGGTTGGACGCTGAAACGGCACAAATTAGACGAGAAGTGAGGGAAATGACGCTCCAGCCTCCTTCAGTAAACCGTCCTCTTGTCTTTACTAGATATGAGTTCGACTATGCCGATAGCCGTTTCGGATTTCTAACGCCAAAGCGAATTGTTATTACTAACAACAGCAGGGGACGTACCGGTGCCGATAAAAAGCCTGAACTCCTGTTGGGAGTAAAAATAACTTTCGATTACGGCGCATTCAGTCGGTTTGAGGTAGAGACGCCTGATGCTTCGCTTGACCCGCCAGCCAAACCGTAAACCTAAATGCCATCAGGACCATTCGCGAATAGTCCCAACCTGAGGCTGTCTCCAAACGATTGAGGCCGGTTCACCTCACCAGCGCCGTTGTTGCGCCAGGGACGAAAATCCGGCCTCTCGGTTTAAAGAGCGTGCCCAGGAGGTTATTCGTTCACGGCTTTGAAGCCGGTCGAGTTTATGACTTCGCGAAGTTTGGCTTCCGTAACCTTCTCATCATCGTATTCGACCACGGCTTCCTGCGTCTGATGGTTAACTTCAACCGTCTCCACCCCCGCGGTTGCTTTCAATGCCTTCTTCACTGAGCCAGAACAGTTGGCGCATTTCATGCCTTCGACGCGGATGGTAACTTTTTTGGTGATGGCTGAAACGCTGATCGCGCTCATCCCAACAACCAGGAACATTGCGAACGTTAAGACTAGTGACTTTCTCATCTAATTCTCCTAATCGGGCGGTTAAGAGGTCCTCTGGAAGCTTGATACAGGACCTCGGGTTTATGGAGCAGCGGTTTTATCTTCTGTTCAAATTCTTCCGGCAGCAGGATTTCTTCGATGATGTCTTGAACACTTCCATCTCTGCCAATCACGATCGTCATCGGCAGTAATTCGCTGGGCGTAAAGAGCGCCTTAATCTGTTGGGTTCCGAGCGCAACGGGGTAGTTAATTTTAGCTTTCCGCACGAACCCGCGTACTTCAACGAATGTCTGCGGCGGAGATGTGATGCCGATCACTCGCAAGCCGTGGCTTCGATAGTCGCGTTGTAGTCTCACCAGATACGGGACTTCTGCACGACACGGCGGGCACCAGGTGGCCCAGAAATTTATCAAAACGACCTTCCCGCGGTAGTCGCTCAGCCGAAGTTGCCGTCCCTTAATATCCTTGAGACTTAAGTCCGGCAGGCTCGAGTTTTGCGCCGCAGCGGCAACAGGCAACAAAAAGAACAGCAGACTTAGGAAGACCTTACATTTCAAAATGGGACCTCAGATCCAGAGGAAACGCTTCGGTCGAACCGCAGGACCTATCGACCCATGCTGTGTTTCCGGCCAATTACCCGCGCGAGATTCTCGTACCATTTAGCAACTTACATACCTTTCACGAAGGTGCTCAGAAGTGTTGTATTGAATGAGCCGGAGGGAAGCAGACCAGGCCGGACCGGAGGAAAATTTGGATGATCCCCAATTCTTTGGATTTTTTACAACGTCGATCGAGCCTGGCCCAAGCCATTGAACAGCTCGGGCGGGATGCCTATACGACCTCTGTCGTGGAAACACCGCTTGTGCATTTCGACTAGACGGCGGCGAGCGGCAGGTTGCGGTAGCGTTTCCCGGTCAGCCTCGTCAGGGCATTGACTACTGCAGGCGAGATCACCGGCACCGGCGGCTCGCCGCAGCCCGTAGGCTGCTCAGTGCTGGGAACAATGTGCACATCAACTGCGACTGGCGCATCGCCGATGTAAGGCGGCGTGAAGCCGTCGAAGTTGCTCTGTTCCACGCGTCCATCTTTCAATGTGATGGCGCCCTGGGCCATCAGCTGATTGAGACCGAAACCAATCCCGCCTTGAAATTGACTCTCGATTGAGAGCGGATTGACCGCCAAGCCACAATGAACAGCGAGTGTGGCTCGATGAATCTTCGGCCGCTTGTTTTCGATCGAAACTTCAACTGCGCAGGCAACGGCTGTGTTAAAGCATTCGTGACAAGATATTCCAGCGGCATGTCCTTTCGGCAGATTCTTTCGCCAGGCAGCGCTTTTCTGATCCAGCAGATCCAACACGGTGCGTAACTTTTTAGCGTCAGGTTTCAAGAGCTTTCGACGGTAGGCGATTGGATCCATTTTCGCGCGGGTCGCCAATTCGTCAATCAGAGTCTCCATGACGAACGCGGTATGAGTGTGGCCAACTGAACGCCACCACAAGACGGGCACGTTCACCACTGGATGGTGCGCCGACACATGGAAATTTGGAACGTTGTAATGAGTGTCCTCCACGCCTTCCACGGTAGTCTTGTCGACGCCGTCCTTAATCATCATTGCGGCAAATGGGGTCCCGGCAACCAGCGATTGTCCGACGACTACGTGCCGCCAGGCCGCAGGCATTCCGTCCGCACCGATACCGATCTCAACGCGATGCGCATGCATCGGACGGTAATAACCACCGCGCACATCATCTTCGCGGGGCCAGACGAGCTTTATGGGTGTGTCGCGGAAACGTTTGGCGATCAACGCTGCTTCAAGAGGCACGTGTGAATCGATTACCGCGCGCCTGCCAAAACCGCCACCGGCATACTCGGTGTGAAAAGTAACCTGCTCAGGTTTCAGTCCAAGCGCCTGGGCAACCGCCATCTGGTCCAGCGTCTGAAATTGAGAAGGAACCCACGCCTCGGCTTTGTCGCCCTTAAAACTCACTGTGGCATTCAAGGGCTCCATCGGTGTGTGTGCGAGGTAAGGGAATTCATACTCGGCCACAATTCGTCTCGCAGCCGGCGTCCGACTCATCGCTTTGTCATCGCCGCGCGCCACCGCCACGTTTCCAGGTCTGCGAGCCATCTCCTTAAATTTGGCCCTTAGTTGTGAACTGTCGGCGAGTTCGATCCCGGACAAGTCCCATTCGATCTGCAAACGATCGCGCGCCTGCTTTGCAGTCCAGAACCTATCGGCAACTACAGCCACGCCTGTTCCCTTCGCGAGGGGAATCTCAAAAATGTCTTTCACGCCAGACAGGCGGCGAGCTTCCTGGTCATCAACGTTCTTCACGCGCCCGCCGAATACTGGTGGATGAGCGACTACGGCGATCTTCATCCCGGGCAGATCGAGATCGAGTCCAAACTTTTGCGAGCCGTCACATTTTGCCCGGCTATCAAGTCGCGGCACTTTCTTTCCGATCAGACGAAACTCCGACGGATTCTTTAACCGCACCGTATTGGGCACCGGTTTGCGCGCCGCGCGCTCGGCAAGCTCTGCATAGCGGGCTGATTTTCCGGCAGGACCATAGACGACACTGTTCTCAGCACGGCAATCGTTCGGCGAAACTTTCCAGCGATCGGCCGCGGCCGCAATCAACATGGCGCGCGTTTTGGCTCCCAGCTCGCGATACTGCTGGAACGAATGTGAGATCGAGCCGGAGCCGCCCACCATCTGAATTCCAAAAAGCGGATCCTTGTAAACTTCTGCAGCCGGTGCGAGTTCAGCAACGACCTGCGACCAATCAGCATCGAGCTCGTCCGCCAGCACCATCGGCAGCGAAGTTTGCACGCCCTGGCCAAACTCGAGACGATTTACAGTTATGAAGATTTTTCCACTCGGCTCAATGCGAACGAAGGCATCCGGTGGGTAGACCTTCGGCGGCGGCGACGGTCGTCCTTCCTGTGCGAAGGCAGGGAAATCCAGATAGAGCGAAACCAGCAATCCGCCCGCGGCCGCCGTTGAGGCGCACAAAAAGCTTCGCCGGTTCAGATGCAAATCATTTTTCTCTGCTCGCATCGTCCGCCTCCTCTACGTCAATTGTTCAGACGCGCTCTTGATGGCTTCGCGAATTCGTACGTACGTCGCACACCGGCAAAGATTGCCGCCCATCGATTCTTCAATGTTTTGCTCTGTGGGTTTAGGTGTGGCTTTCAGCAGCGCGACCGCGCTCATGATTTGTCCACTCTGGCAGTAACCACATTGGACCACGTCCTTTTCCACCCAGGCATCCTGCACCTTACGGCCCACCGGATCCTGCGCGATAGCTTCAATGGTAGTGATCTTCCGATTGCCAATCAGCGAAACGGGAACTACGCAAGACCGGGTCGCGATGCCGTCAACATGCACGGTGCACGCGCCACAAGCACTGATGCCGCAGCCATATTTCGTGCCGGTCATTTTCAGATCTTCGCGCAGGACCCAAAGCAGCGGCGTTCCGGGATCAACGTCTACTTTTTTCGACTGGCCATTCACATTAAGTTGATAAGTCGCCATGGCTTCTGTCTCCTATCTCCCGCGCGGGCAAGGCGTACCGGCTTCCACCCAGGTACGAGTGGCGTTAGCAAACTCCGCATGCGTGAGCGGCGGTAAGGTTCGCATCGTTCCATCCGGCCTTCGTCCCGGATTCCGTCCCCACAGCACCAGTTTGTCTTCTGCGTTATGTTTCAACAGCGCGCGTCCATCCATATTGTGGTTTCGCGACCGATCGGTAACGGCTCTACAAACTGCCGCGCTCGACAAGGGTCGATCGTTTGTGTCCTGCCAGCGCATTGATAACGGCGCGAGGTGCCAATTGGGTGCACCGGGCACGCCGGTGCTGTCGGCGTTAACTTCCTGGTGACAACCGGCACAAGTCAGTGCGGGCACGCCTTTGCCTTCGTGACCGCCGCGGACGACGTTTGCGAAGTGGCGCCGACGATCGTCGCCTTGCTGCGGATAGTTTGTCGCCGTGTGACAGTTGATGCAGCGTGGCGAAATCAAAACTAAATAGACTTGCTCCCATGCCGCCAATCCATCGGGCCGGCTTGCGGCGCTGTTTAGTTTCTGGGAGTCCCGGCCCTCAACAGCAGCATCCGCTGTCAGAACAATCCAGGTGGCAGTGAAGCCAAGAACGATAAGGAGGGTCCGGATGAAAAATCGAGAGTTCGATAACATACCGCTCCTTTCAGGCGATTACCGACATCGACTGAGACGATAGGTTAGGCTGACAACTTAAGGGGGGATGCTAACAGGGGTAATTCGCAGCCAAAATAGCACGCTTATCTGGAAATGAAAACGAAAGTCGGTACTGGTTCAGAAAATCTTGTCCGGGTTATTTCTGGCGAGTGAAATGGTTTTCTGAATAGACTGTAAAGTCTTTCCCGGGCGCTGCTATCTCAAACGTTTCCATGAATTCATTCTCATTCAGAATCTTGTAAGTCTCTTTCGCCCTATATCCCTGTGGAATATTCTCCAGGGATTCCGAGACGAATACGATTAGCTTTCCATCCGCTGAAACCGTTTCAGCCTTGAACTGATTAACAAACCCCTCGATATGAAACTGCCGCAGGACAAACATTTTTCTAGCGCGGTCGTAACTAAAGAACCCAATGTCTTCGTGCCTCTCGCCTTTTGGATTCTTCTCTTGAGGAGCATAGACCGAAGTGTGATTAACCTGAATGAACTTGCCGTTGAGCATGGATTTGTAAGTGCGCTCAACTTGTGAGACCCCAGGCTCGCCTTTGCCGGTCCCTTTCCAGGAGCCGATAAAATACTTGAACGGACTCCAGGCGTCAGGCTTCTTAACTTCCTGGGCGCAAATAAGCAGAGGAATCAGCAACAGCATGAAGAAAGCTTTTCGCATCAGGCAATGTTCCTTTCTCAGACGGGAAGTTGTATACACCCGCCCCTTCACCTAAGACAAGATTCCGATAACTGACTGGGCGAGAACATGAACACGCATTTTTTGACGTGTATCCTAAAAGTGTTGCTTGGCTGGCAATCGGAAGTCTAAACTGCCGCCATGCTAAATGACCTTTCCTACGCGTTTCGCACACTGCGCAAGAGTCCCATATTCACGATTACAGTCGTGGTCACGATCGCTCTCGCTATCGGCGCCAGCACCGCCATTTTTAGCGTCACTAATGGTGTGTTGCTGCGGCAGCTTCCATACAAACAGCCGGAGCGACTCGTCCTGGCCCGCGGCGATTTGCAGAAACGTAACGTCAAAGACTTTCCGCTTTCGAACGTCGACTTTCTCGATCTGCGCAACGGCGCCTTCCTGGTGCTACGTGCGATGCAGATTCGGCTTTGCACAAAAAGTCGTTGATGGTTGCTTTCAGCGCCAACGGCGCGAAATGTAAAAGCCCAGGCCAACGGCCTGGGTAATGACGGCGCATTTTTCCAGCGCTGAAGGCGCGAAATACCCCCCCTACTAATGGCCGCGATTTCCTAAGTAACCATTGTTCCGCGCTTTCAGCGCTTAGTATCTTTGCTCTCGATTGACTCCTGGGCCGCTGGCCCAGGCTATTACATTTCGCGCCGTTGGCGCTTGAATGCAGATCCTACCTAGACTCGAATTCTACTTTTTGTGCAAAGCGATGCAGCTTACTATGGGTAGTGCCCTAATTTGTGACGCAAAGACTGTAGTTTGCGATGATCGGATAGCATTCAAACGAGTGCGCAAGCTGACAGTTTGCGCTACAAGAACCTAACTAGGGCACTATCCACCAATGCCGCGCCAGCAATTCAAAAATGATACTCAATCCTTTCCTGAATGGCTTCCACCAATGGCAGCCACTCTGACTCAAGATCGCTTCACAGGAGACGAGTGGCTCTTCGAACAAAAGTTTGACGGGATCCGACTCCTCGCTTACAAAAACGGCAAGGACGTCAAACTGTTTTCACGCAACCGGCTTTTGAAAGATATTCCGGTCGTCTCCGAGGCAGTGAAGAGTCTTCCCGCTTCGCAATTGATTCTCGATGGCGAGATCACCTGGGGCGGCGCGCCGGTTAAGTATCACGTGTTCGATTGCATGTGGCTCGACGGACGCAATCTAACTTCGTTGCCGCTCGAAGCGCGACTTGAAATCTTGAGCGAGTTGCCGCTGAAGCCGCCGCTCTATCGCGTGGAAACGCTTGCGGATGAGTTGCCAGCTGAGTTGCCATGGCAGCGCGCGGTTCGCGAAGGCTGGGAAGGCGTGATTGCGAAGCGCCGCGGTTCGCTCTACGAACATCGTCGCTCGCCGCACTGGTTGAAAATGAAATGCGAGCTGGCCCAGGAACTAGTCGTCGGCGGATTCACAGATCCACAAGGCAAGCGCGTTGGATTGGGAGCGCTGATGGTTGGTTACTTCAAAGGCGACGACTTTGTCTTCGCAGGCAAGATCGGAACTGGCTTTGACACAAAACTGCTACTCGATCTCCGCGAGCAACTCGACAAGATCGAAATTCCCGAGGCCCCGTTTACGAAGAGTGTCGGACTGCCGCGTGTTCGCGCACATTGGGTCAAGCCGAAGATCGTGGTCCAGGTTGGTTTCATTGAATGGACGGTGCATGGAAAGTTGCGCCACCCGCGCTTGCTCGGAGTACGCACAGACAAGGAAGCACGTGAGGTTGTGAAGGAGTGATTAGTCATCCAGAGAAAATCCTCTTTCCTGACGACGGCATCACGAAGGGAGAGCTCGCGTCGTACTACGCGCGCGTTGCACCTGTGATGCTGCCTCACATCCGGCGTCGACCCGTGACGATGGAGCGTTATCACCGCGGCATCGGCGCGCCCGGGTTCTTTCAAAAAGACGTTTCGAAAGGCTTTCCTGAATGGCTGAAACGCGTCGAGGTTCCAAAGAACGAGGGCACTGTCAATCATCCGATTGTGACCGGGACGCGATCGCTGTTGTGGCTCGCGAACCAGAACAGCATCACGATTCACGTGTGGCCTTCGCGGGCGCCGAATTTCTACAAGCCCGACATCTGCGTCTTTGATCTCGATCCGTCTCGTAATCCTGCTAACAAACGTCAGTTGGACGTGTTGTGCCGCGCAGCACTCAACCTGCGTGCGTTGCTAATGGAGTTGGGCCTTCCAAGTTGGATCAAAACCACCGGCTCAAAGGGGTTTCACATAGCAGTGCCGTTGGACGCGAAGGCAGATTTCGCCACCGTCGCGCGCTTCGCTCATCGCGTTGGTAAGTTACTGGTGGCGCGTGATCCGGAAAATCTCACACGCGAGTTTCACAAGGTGGATCGGCGCGGCCGCATTCTCGTCGACACCGGTCGCAACGATTACAGCGCCACGTTTGCCGCTGCTTACACTGTTCGTGCACGACAAGGCGCGCCTGTCTCTGCGCCCTGCACCTGGGACGAAGTAGAACGCGGTGAGGTATCGCCAGGAAGTTTCACGATTCGCAACATGGCCCAACGCATAGAAAACGTCGGCGATCTGTGGTCCGACCTGCTGAAGACCAGGCGATCACTGCGGTCGCCCATCGAGCGATTGAGTAAGATGTTGTGAAGAACGCGCGTTAAAGCACTTAATCGCGCCGACGGCTGCAAGGTTTTAGTTAGTGCTTCCGCAATCCTGATCATTTCTCTGTTGCCTTTATTTTCAACAGCGACTCAATGGCATCTTCCACAATTGCTGAGGTGAGGACAGTGACCAACTTAGGCTGAAGGTCAACACCAATGAAGAGCCAATCGAGGAAATAGGTACGGCGGATCCGCGGAGCCACAGGCAATCACCGTCACGAAAATATTGACGTGAGCTCGGAACCGGAGGATAGTGTGCTCGTCTAGTGGAAACTCATAACGACTGAGCTCTCCGGCGCCCTCGCAAAGATTCACAAATGGCTGGATTCGTTCGCAGTTGTCTCTTGAACAATTCTCAGCCAAGCACGCCCGTCTAATTCTGAGGAGGAAACTTCAATGACTGATGAGAGTGAGCATCTGATCGATTTTGACGCTTACCTGAAAGACCTGACTACGAACAGCGTCGCTGACCACGAAGCTAAAATATTGTTGCTTACCTGCATGGATTTCCGCTTTTTTGAACGGATCTCACGGTTCATGAAACGCAGAGGCCTCGCGGGAGACTACGATCATGTGATTCTGGCGGGGGCCGCGCTGGGAGCTGTCGTGAAGGAAAAGCCAGCCGATCCGGCCTGGCACCAGACATTTCTTGATCACCTGGGCCTCGCCATAAAACTTCACAACATAAAGGGCGTCATGGTGCTCGAACACCGAGACTGCGGTGCATATTCCGAGAAGGGATTTGGGTTGCTGCTGCCCGGCTATACAAAAAAAGAGGAGCGAGCGGTGCATTTTGAGCAGGTTCAAACACTCAAAGGTAAGATCCCCAAAAATCTCAGTTTCGACTCGTTTCTTTTGAACGAGCCCAAGGGTAAGGGTGCTTTGAAGTTCGATAAACTGCTATGAAGAGCGGACGGTTGGAGGCGTGAGCCGCGTGGAGTGGCGAAGCTCGAAGTGGAAATGCATTCGTCCGTCCCCTTGCGGTTTGGAAGGTGCAAGGTCTATCGACGTGGATCAAAATAAGATTCGGTGTGCGGCATTCGGTTGTACGGCAGCGGTAAGAGTCGTCTAAATCTCTAGCCAGCACCGTTCGAAGGTCAGGGCTCATTTGGGGTCACGGAGGGGATCGGCGTTGAAGCCGCTCGCACTCTTTGCCATAACTCTCTCAAGTCCTTGCCCTTGTACTCACCGTGGTTTGAATAAACGGCTTCTCCAATTACTCCTCCCGGACTGTTTGCGAAGGAATCCCAAATTGCTGCATCACCAGTTTCATCCACTAATGCGTAATCCCATGCGAAATTGTGATCGGTAATTCTTTGACTCGCTAAGTTATAGTGAACCACTTCAATGCCGGCCTCAGCCATGTTTCTAGCGGCCGATTGTACCTGTTCGCCAGGAACCCGATTGCGATCACAAAGAATACGAACGATTGTGCCGCCCTTCTGACAGAAATCCCTCTGCCGGTTCAGCAGGCTGGTCGTTAGGGGATGTTCGACCCACACATCGAGGGCACAGCTATGAATCGTGTGCACAGTCAATTTCCGTCTAGTTTCAATTTGCTCAACGAGCAACTTCCAGAATGTGTCGTAGCTCAGGATTGCAAGCGTTTCGTGATCGACAATAAACTGACTCTCCTGCACCTTTACAGCTCTCTCTAGTTCCCCATTTAATTGAGTCAGCAGTGTGCCGGTCAAATTCCTATTTCGACGGACGAATGTGGCGTAAGCCTCTTTCTCTCGCTTCTGGGAATCTCGAGACTCGAGAACCAATTCACCGATGAATAAGATCGCGGCTACTATAAACGCCTTGAATATGCTGTCGGACAGTGGGCCTTTTATGAAGTAGTCCAGAAGCCCAACAATGAGGCCGATTAGCGCAAAAACGATTTTCATGAGAGCGGATTGGCTCAATCGATTCATTTCTTTCCTCCTTAATTTGATGACACACCGTTTGGCGTTGGTTGAACTATGTGAGCTCCTTCTGGTTGGACGTCCAGCGAATGAGGGGCGCAGCATATACTAAATGACCAACCCTCGACTAGATTCTTTTTTTGAGTCCGCCTTAGCGGACGATTTGAAAATAGCCAGCGCATTAGCGTTGAGTATTTGGTTGTGTTCGAAACGAAGTCCGTGAAGCGGACGGCTGAACGATAGATGAACTAGCGCGGAATATTCCTTTGCTAAGCACGGATCATGGTCAGGAGCATCTTGAACCGGGTCGTCGCGCTAACCGCATGCGGAATGTTTGCCGGGAGAGTAATCGTCTCTCCAGTTTTCAAGCTATAAGCTCTGCCTGAGATCTCAACCGTTGTCTCGCCGTCAATCACAACAACTCTCTCCTAGACATCATCTGAGGCAAGATTGTTTGCTAAAGCTTCGGATTCTTGCAGACCCGGGACTGCGCGTCTGTGTCCTAACGCACATACCGGCCTCATACGATCAGGTTTGCGTCAACCTGTATTCGCTCCGTCACGAGCGAAATATTTATAGCCCTGGACGCCTGACAAATATCCTCGCTTCGTCAGAAGCGAAACATCGCGCTCCTGGCGGAGCGCGGGAGGTTGGATTTGTCGTTGGCTATAAATATTGCGCTCCTGGCGGAGCGCGGGAGGTGGATTTGCGGTTGGCTATAAATATTGCGCTCCTGACGGAGAGCGGGAGGTTGGATTTGTCGTTGGCTATAAATATTGCGCTCCTGGCGGAGCGCCCGTTCATCGTACAGCACAGGAAGCAGTCAGAACCGGGAGCGGACCGGGGTCCCCGCGCGAGTAGCCCGCGTGGGGTGGTGGTAGCGAGCGGGTGCTTGAATCAACGCAGCACTCTGGGTGCGAAACGTTAAGCAGGATCCAGCGCAGCTTGAATGTATGACCCGGTTGCTACCCCGACGCGTCGGGGTTCTGTATTCTTCGTCCCACGACGAGGCAATTATTCGACCGTGCACAGGGGGCGTAGAGAATTCAGATTAGGACACCGCTGCTGCGGTACTTCGTGGATCGTGATGCCGATGAATCCGAGTTGCCTCGAACGTCTTCATCCCGTATCTTACGGCCCCTGCAACAGAAACAAAGGATGAAAAAGAGATGATTCATCACGCGGTGTCAGTCGCGGGCTTCGTGATCTTCGCGGGAATCGCCTGGTTGCTTTCCAGTAATCGACGAAAAATTGCGTGGCGGACAATCGCGTGGGGAGCCGCTCTCCAACTTCTGATTGGTCTGATCATTTTTCGCTTACCTGGTTCGCATCGAATCCTATTCTGGTTGAACGACGCTGTGCTGGTCTTGCTCAACGCGTCAAAGAGCGGTTCGGTTTTCCTGTTTGGACCACTTGCAGCCAGCCCCGGAGAGACGGGGTCGGTTGGCTTCATCCTCGTTTTTCAGGTTCTTCCAGTGGTAATTTTCTTTGCCGCGTTCACGGCGATGCTCTATCACCTGCGAGTGTTGCAGATATTCGTGCGGCTCTTCGCCAGGCTCTTCCACCGGACGATGAAAATCAGCGGCGCAGAATCACTCTCCAGTGCGGCGAACATCTTTGTGGGAATTGAATCGGCGCTCGTGGTGCGACCGTACCTGGAAAAAATGACGCGCTCGGAGTTGTTGCTGGTGCTGACTACCGGCATGGCTACCGTGGCCTCAAGCACGCTAGGAGTCTATGTCGCATTTCTGACTGGAGTGTTTCCACAGATAGCAGGACATCTGCTCTCAGCTTCTGTTTTGGCGATTCCGGCTTGTGTCGTCGTTTCCAAGTTACTCATTCCCGAAACCGAAACGCCAGAGACTCTCGCGGCGGTTCCTCGCGAAGACGAGTCGGCGCGTTCAAAGAATCTGATCAGCTCTATTATCGAAGGAGCTATGGACGGGCTGAAACTGGCGGCGGGAGTTTCAGCGCTACTCATCGCAATCCTGGGAATCGTCGCCCTGGTCGACAAATTGCTCGGCGTCGGAGGCGCGTGGTTCGGAATGAGCGAACCGCTTTCGTGTGTGAGGATCCTGAGCTGGTGTTTCTATCCCTTCGCCTATCTGCTGGGACTGCAATCGAGCGATGTTCCAGTGGCGGCTCGCTTGTTGGGCGAGCGGGTCATCCTCACTGAGGTTTTCTCCTACAACCATCTGGCCCAGTTAATCTCCAGCGGCCAGATAACTGATCCTCGGAGCGTAGTGATCCTGAGTTACGCGCTTTGCGGGTTCGCACACGTAGCAGCCATGGCAATCTTTGTAGGAGGCACTGCGGCACTTGCTCCCTCGCGTCGCGACGACCTTGCCAGCCTGGGCTTACGAGCATTGCTGGCAGCTACTTTGGCGACGTTGATGACGGGTTGTGTGGCGGGCATATTCAGCGGCAGCGAAAGCGTGTTGCTCGTTAGACCAGGCTAGCTGTTGAGCGGTGAGTGATTGAATACCATTGGCGAGGGATACGAACGGAATGTCCAGGAACAGCAAGACGAAGGTTGAGGGCGGTGATCTCGACGATGATGTCGATGCTTTGTTCAGGCTGCCGTTGGCAGAGTTCACGGGCGCGCGCAACACCCTGGCCGCGCAGTTGAAGAAAAGCGGGAGTGGTGAAAAGAAGGCGGACGCTGCTCGCGTGAAGACGTTGGCCAAACCGTCCGTCTCGGCGTGGGCCGTGAACCAACTCTATTGGAATCATCGCGAAGAATTCGATCGGCTGATCGCGTCAGGTGAGCGCTTCCACAAAGGCCAAACATCAGGAAAGATCGCAGACATGCGTATCGCCCTCGACGCGCGACGCGAGGCGCTTACGCACCTTTCAAGTTTGGCAACTTCCTTGCTGAGAGATGGAGGACACAGCCCATCACCCGATACCATCCACCGCGTCACGACTACTCTGGAGGCGATGTCGGTCTACGCATCGCGTTCTGATGCACCACGTCCAGGGCGCCTCACCGACGACGTTGATCCTCCCGGGTTCGAGTCACTCGCCTCGTTCGTGCCGGCCGCTGGCCTGAAGGAGAAGAAAAAGGAGCCTCCGCGGATTACGCCCTCCCATAAGTCCAGCAGTGCTGTAGCGAGCACCCGACCCAGGGTAGAGACCGATCAAAATGCACGTCGCGTTGAAGAGAAGCGCAAGGGGAATATGGCCGCCGCTAAGGTCTCACTTGAGAATGCAAAAAGAGCGCTGAGTAAAGCCCGAGCCACAGCGCAGCGTTTAGAGGCTGCGCAAAAAAAGACGGGGGCCGAGGCGAAGAAGGCCGAGAAGCACAGGCGCGATATCGAAAAGAGCCTGGAGAAAGCAAAAGCCGCTTCTGAAGAGGCGGCCCAACGCGCGCGACGCGTTGCCGTCGAGCTCGAAGAGGCCGGGAGTGAGGTAGACGATGCCGAGCGCGCCGTCGAAGCGGCAACCAAAGAATTCGAGTCACGCTCAGGCGAGCAATGACTCGCGTGGTTTTCATGTTGCACTTCTTGTTCTGGATCGTTGGGGACCAGCATTCTCACAGTTTTACGCGGGTCACAGTGAAATTAACTTCCGTGACGTGAGACTTTACGTTCGCGATCGTTCTGCTGGAAGGCTTGATCTTGTAACTCACATTGTCCGCGTCACTCTGACCTCGATATGAAGGCGTCAGCGTGTAGGTCCCGCCTTTGGTCAATTGCGTCAAATTGTATCGACCATTGGCGCGTGTTTCGATATTGGTTTTTACAGTGCCGGTAATGTCAATCCAAACTCCTTTCAGTGGCTTACCCTTCGCATCAATGATGCGACCGCTGATCGAGGGTTGCCTAATCTGCCGCAGGTAGGAGCTGGCCCAGATTTTATCGCTCTCGTCACCATTCAAGACCGGCGCCATGGCTAGTTGCTCAAGCAAGGGGACAGTCTTTGCTTCGTTAATGACAATTCGAAATGAAACCGCGGCTTTCAAACTGGAGTTGTAGGCCGCGGTCAGAGTGTGCCTTCCGTCCTGAAGCCGGCTCGCGAACGCGCGACCCAAATCAATAATAGTTACGGAAACAGTTTGTCCGGGAGCCAGCCTCATCTTCCTCGCCTCTCGACCCGTCCAGTAAACCGTACCGTCGCCGCCCACATGTGATCCGCCGGTCCCTCCAAACGAGCCCTCGCGAGTCTCCGGTTCTTCGTATTCAAACAATGAAGTGAGCTTGAATGGAATTGGAGTGTCCGGCAGTTGGATGATCTCGCGAGCAACGTTACTCCGATTGGTCAGAGTAAATACGATGGCCACACGCTCGCCCAGAAAGAATTTTGATCTCGGTTTGCCGGTGGCAGGGTCCACTACCTTAACTTCAAATCTTAACGGCGGACGCCACGAACGCGCGCTGACCGTCGTCACATTCAAAACGAAAAGCAGCAGGCAACCAGATAGAAAAATGGAGCGCCACGTTCGCGAAAACAAAGCTGCAAATCGAATGGCGAAACGTGATGGGAGCGGCGTAGAGATAGTAAAAGATTTCCTGGACACGCTGATGAGTCACCCTTGTTGATGGTTAATGCGTAATCGTGTTTCAGTTAACGTCCCGTTGGATGCTATGGGCGGGGAACCGCGAAACGCCTTTTTTTGCGACCGCGCGGGCCTCAACCGCACCCTCCGCCAAATGATTCCGTTCTTGAGCTACTACTATGGAGCGTCGTTTTTGATTTGATGTTACCGTCTGAGCACCCCCAGCACATGCATTTCCAAATGCGGATGGATAGATAGAGCCGAGATGGATTCAGCGCAACGAAAACGCCAGGCAAACCTACTACGAGCGGCCAGGAAAATTCACCGGACCACCGGCAGTCTGCTGTTCGTGCTCTTCTTTGTCGTAGCGTGCACAGGTCTGATGCTGGGCTGGAAAAAACACAGCGGTGGAATCATTCTGCCGGATTCGTATGAGGGAAAATCGACTAACCAGCAAGACTGGATGCCAATTCACCTTCTGCACCAGAAGGCTATAACGGTAGTAAAAGAACAGATTTCGCCGGACCTCTCGCTTGATCTTGATCGGATCGACATTAGACCTGACAAAGGAATGGTCAAGTTTGTGTTTGCCGAAGGATATTGGGGAGTCCAGCTTGATTGCACTACCGGAGAACTGTTGCACATCGAACGACGCCGATCCGATTTCATCGAGAACATCCACGACGGTTCCATTCTCGACTATCTACTTGAGACCAACTACGGACAGCTCAAACTGATCTACACCTCCATAACCGGAAGTGCCTTGCTGATTTTTACGATCACGGGATTTTGGCTTTGGTTGGGCCCTAAACGGTTCCGCGCTCACAGCAAATATCATCAACACGACAAATGAGCCGGGTTAGCTTAACTAATTTAGATTTTGGGGCTTTCATTTCATTCTTATTTTCGAAATAAGTCGTCGAACTACATGGCCTTTCCACATCCAGAATCCCGTTACGACAAGCACAGGAATGGACACAAACCGGACTACGGGCGCGTAATTTGGAAGTTCTTCAAATGGACTATAAACATAACCGATGATCGGAATACTGAGGACGAGGTGAATCGAGCGAACGATCGTACGTTTGGTGGCATCCTTCATGATTCGTTTAATAAATCCATCCTTCAAAAATTTGAATTACTGAAGAGCTGACCCTCGTCATTCGAAGATATTCTCAGGCGTTGAGGACCCTGGCAGAATGCGTAAAATATGCGGTAGCCTTCGGACGCAAAAGAAAGAAGACGACGATGGAGGATCTCTTCCACGGATAAGTCACCGCCAGGCGAGACCCTGAACGATTTTTGAGTCAATGTATATCACTTGCCGAGTAGTGCCAAGTCTTTATGTAGTCGACGAACTTACCCTCAACAGATTTTTGCGGAGTTAACAAAGAACCAGCACGAATCACTTTTGTTTTCCGCTAACAGTCTTCAGCGTGGCGCCCGTTTTCGTCTGTGGTTTAATTGCGTCTGAAGGTGCTTTTGCCCGCATCGCAAATAATATGAACGGCAGGGCCATGAACTGAATGGCAGCGCTGGCAACGTACGATGCTGGGTAACCCCAGGCCTCGGCCACTTTGCCGAGCCCGGGTTGGAAGACGACTCCGCCAAACGAGCTCAGCAGATTGTCCGAAGAAAGCACCGTGGCCCGTTGTTCGGAGGGAATCAAACCATTGATAAACGCCTGCCTGATCGGGCCGGTAGCTGCAAATACGATCGACCACATCGAAAGCAGAATCAGCACAACCCAAAAAATCGCCACGAATCCCATCAGGCCAAGAACAACTGCGCTCAACGCTGACCCAACCAGCAATAGGGTCGTCCGCCGGTGGAAAAGCTTGCCCGCGAACGGCACAAGTAAGCCGCCGATAATCTGGGCCCCGGCGACGATGGCGGCGGCAATTCCGGCGATGGCATACGACTCGGGTCCCCCATAAAGTTCGAGAAGATATGGCTGCATTGCGTAGAACGCGAACATACTCACCCCGCCTGCGAATGGCGCCGAGAGCATAAGCCAGCGTACTGGTGGATTGCGAATTCCATATTTCAATGACGCCTTTAAGACGCTGCGCGTTTCGCGGAGTAGTGAAGCGCTCTTTCGCGGGGAGAATCCCTCATCACGCATGAAAGCGAACGCGATTATGAACGTAAGCAGGAGCATGGCGGCCCGCAAGATGTATGGCACACCCAGATTCGAGAATTGAGCAATAACGCCGCCTGCCACCGTACCAGTAAGCATCGCGACGCCCGACGCAATTGCTCCTTTGGCGAGAACCGTCTCGAGCGTGCCCTTATATTTTGCGGCATTCATGCCGTCGACCAGCCATGCCTCGGTGGCGCCAGAGAAAAAAGTGAATCCCAGCCCGAGTAGCATCGAGATCACGGCCCAGGCCCAGAACGGACCGTGGGTCTGCCACAACAAGAGATACAGAATAGTGGCTACAAAGAGCGTGGCAGATCCGAGCAGGTATGAGGCGCGCCTCCCGAGCGTGTCGGCTGCTATCCCGGTCGGCACTTCGAACAAGACCTGGCCGGCTGTAAAGAAAGCATTTGCCGCGAAGGCCTGGGTAATGCTGAGATCGGCGTCGAGCAGAAATAGAGTGTTGATGCCCCAGATAAAAGATGAGGCGAAGGTCGAGAGCAGGGTAAGCGCAAGGTAAGTCTTTAGAATTCGGTTCGCTTTACGATTTACTTTGATCTTAGCCAACCTCCTCATTTCCTTTCGGGCTGACCGGCAGAAAGATAAGAAAAGTTTCTATTCGAACCATTCGATACGCCGGTAAAGTTTAGCGCGCCCCGGCTAAAGCTTTCCACCGCTTTCAAAATGGCGCGGTTTCCCACTTACTGGATCTCGAAAGGAAATTGATTTCGCGAGCAGTTTTAATGGCGCGGAAAAATCATCTTCTCCCGGCACACTCCTAAGCGGATAAAAGCTGTCATTAATAATGGGAATTCCCAACGCCGAGAGATGCACTCGGAGCTGGTGTTTTTTTCCAGTGACGGGAATCAATTCATAAAGATTTATGGAATCCCTATTCGCGCGTATCTCGATAGACGTTTCGCAGTTTGGTTCGCCGGCTGTTTCCTTCATACGAAAGAAAGGCTCGCCTCGAACTATCCTGCTGCGTCGCGTCATGGGGAAGCGCAAATCTTGATCGGGGGAGGGGGCAGGCGCGAGGGCCTCGTACACCTTTCGAATCTTCCGCTCACTAAACAATGAAGCGTAATGGCGCCGCGTCTTCGAGTTTAGCGAAAACAGCACGACCCCCGCCGTTTCCCTATCGAGCCGATGGACAGGAACGATCTCCTCGAGCCGCAGTTGTTGACGCAAACGAACTAGCAGCGTTTCTTGCAGGAATCGGCCGGAAGGGGTCACTGGCAAAAAATGCGGTTTGTCCGCCACAAGAATATGTTCATCCTGATAGATGACTCGCTCACGAAAGGGAATTGGTTTTTCAGCCCCCAACTCGCGGTAATAAAAAATGGAGGCTCCAATTCGGTAAGCGCTACCGGAATTGAGTTGTAGTCCAGTTTCATCAACCACTTCGCCCTTAGTCATTCGCGCGATCCATGTCGCGAAGTCGACCTGGGGATATCTGTCATTGAGAAAGTCAATAACAGTTTTCCAGGGACCTGCCGGTAGCTTTACACAACTTGGACCAACCCCATTCACTATCGGCAGAGGGGGGCGCGACAGATCCGAGTCAAACCTCTGATGTTCACCAACTCCGCTCGTTTTCAGACTGGACCTCATCCTAAGTTGATTGAAGGTCTCGCACTACCATTTTGGATCCATCTTTCGTCTTACCCGCGTGACCTATTTTCCTTTTTCATCTTGAGGTTCTTCGGCCCAGAAGACCCACTGGGCACCGTTGGCATGCTTCTGACGCGGAGCTAATAGACCGTTCTCTTCTAGCTGAGCGCGCGCGCCGCGTTGCATGTTTGCATACAAACATTGCGTGATGTCCGAGAATTTCCAACCCTGCTTCTTAAGTTCCGTTCTATCGAAGGCACGCTCCAACTTCGAGCGCTTTCTTTCAAACAGCGCGACCACCTGCTGAGCCATCTCCTCGCATAAGGATCTGAACTCCTCGCACTCTTTAGCCTTGAACACTGGAAAGTTAGGCTCGTAGTACCGCTCCGCTGGATGCGTTTTTTCCGATTCGACAGCCTCACGTAAGAGTTCGCTACGCAGCATGTCACTGACGTGCGTGTGGACGCTGGGCGCGGAGAGGCCGAGCGCCTCTGCGATCTGCGTGATCGTTTTCGGCCTTTGGGCCAGGACGTTCAGAATCTCCTCTTTGGTGCCATTCGGAAGCAGTTTGTTTTTGGTGATTTCAGCCCAGGGATCGCTATAACCCCCTGACCTTGACGAAACACACTCACACGGGAAATGCAGACCTTCAAAACCTGCAGGTACGCTCATGATTATTCAATCCTAAACTGGTTTTCTTCGAGGGGGTAATTGTTCAAGGGAATTGTGCGCGAACGGGGTCGTCACCATGAAGTATAGCAATCCTATTATTCGTGCGGCAAAAGATTCTGGCCGTCCAAAGGTATTGCAGACGTTCACGACATTTTTTGACCTTTGGACTGCTTTACATTTCCATTATTAGGACTTACCCTAATATCGTTTTCCCCCCTCCAACAAAATCCCTCTAGACACCCCCTTTGGCCTGGTTCTGCTTCGCAGGTACAGGAGTTAAGAAAAAGCAAGGTTGTGCAACCAAACGCTGGCTTGCGAATGCTGTTCAAATAATTGGAAGCGCAGGGAACGAAGGGTTTTTATCCATCGCAGATAAAAGAATCGACAAGAGAAAGGAGTCGAATATGGCAAGTCCTGCAAGCATCGGGGGACATCCTGTTCATCCGATGATCATTCCATTTCCGATCGCGCTGTGGGTTTTCTCGCTCGTGGCTGACGTGATCTATCTCTGGCGTGGCAATCCGGTGTGGCGAGACTTCATAGCCTTTTACGCCGTGCTGGGCGGCATCATCGGCGCTGCCCTGGCAGCCGTGCCCGGCATAATTGACTGGTTGTCACTAAAAAACCCCGCCGTGGTGAAGATTGCCAATTGGCACGCGCGTCTCAACGTTATCGCGCTGCTGGTCTTCGCAGTGAGTTTCTATCTTCGAACCTCGAGCGGCTCTTCAATGGTGAGCGGAAGCCACAGCATTCCCTTTGGATTATCCGTGCTGGGTGTGATCTTGATCACGATCTCCGGCTGGTTGGGCGGTGAAATGGTCTTCAAGCATGGGGTGGCGGTTGAGGCCCAGCCTGCCGATCGCGGCGGCAGACAATAACGGCGATGCCCTGAGAAAGCGTTAGACCGCGAGATGGGCCCGCACTCATCAGTGGCGTCACCAGTTTTGTCGGCACGATGAATCTGGATCGCTATTCGGTGGGTTCGCTCTTAAGGCGGAACAAGACAGCACAGGGCTTCGCAAGCCAGTCGAATCAGAGGAAAGCGATCATGCGATCTTTCATCCTACTTACAGTGACCGCGTGTATCGTACTCGTCGCTAGCGGACTTAATCATCAGCCTGGTCGCGGAAACGGTCTCTCATTAAGCAAGGACAAGTCGTCCTTTAAAACGAGCCCAAAGAGCAACACCAGCCTTATTCCAGCGGCGACGCGCCGGTATCGACTCGACGCGGCGCAAAGCAAGTTCACTGCTCACGCTCTCGCTGGTGGACTGCTTTGGTTCAAGGGACACAATCACGTAATCGCGGTGCGGGAATTCACTGGCGAAGCGCAGCTAACTCCAGGCTCAATAACTCCTGCCTCGCTGGTGATTACCGCCAAGACTGCTTCGATGGTCGAAACCAGCAGCGTTTTTACAGAACCGCAAAAGCAAATCATCAATAGAGAGCTCCGCGAGATCGTGCTTCATCCCGAACAGTATCCTGAGATTGTCTTTCGCAGCACCTCCGTTGCCGGCACAGCAACAGGCAGCAACGAATACGACCTAAAGATTACCGGCGATCTAACGCTCCATGGGGTGACGCGGCAAATCAACATTCCGACGAAAGTGGTAGTTACAGGAAATGAACTTCGAGCCCAGGGCAAATTCAGCATTAATCGCGGTGATTTTAATGTCAAAGCAACTTCGGCGGTGCATGGTTTGGTGCGCGTACGAAAAAAGGTGAAGTTTACCTTCGATATAATTGGCCATCAGCAATGAAAAGGAGCGGCTACAGGGGAGGGAGCTATGCATTGGACTGGCACTCAGAGCATCGTTGATTACACCACTGTGCCTTTGGGGTTACGCATCGAAGGGCAGATTTGGACGGGTCAGGCGACGACATTTACAGCCTTGTGTTCAATGTGCGGGCGCGTCGGAGTAATTTCCGCAATACATAACAATAAGCGAATCATGGTTCACCAGGGCCGCGCGAAAGGCAATATGCTTGAGGGCATAGACTATTGTGAGCTTTTGATTTCTCCGCCTCCCCTTGGGAGGGGGTTAGGGAAAGGCTTGTAGGTTCCCCCCGCAGTGCGTGCGGCTTAAGCCCGCGCGCGAACATTTGTTTCGTCACGTCTTAACTTCGTCCCTCCCCTGACCCCTCCTAAGGGGAGGGGGATACAAAGACGTGAACGAAACGCGCAACTCAGCTAACTGGCCCTGTTCCTTCAAAGGTTTTATGAAAGAAGAACGAAGATCGAACCACCGTGATGAAGTCCATGTTGGGAAGGGATTCGCAGCAGGTCTTGTTGCCGGATTAGTCGCGTCCTGGACGATGAACCAGTTTCAAGCGGCATGGACCAAAGCAACCGAAGGCTTTGAAAAACCACACGGTGCGCAATCGATGCAGCCCAGCGAGGGAGAACAGCCCGGCCAAGGTTCAGATCAGAGTAAAGAAAACCAGGATGACGCTACAGTCAAAGCTGCGAGAGCTATTTCTGAAAGCGTTTTCGGCCATGACTTAAAGGAGCACGAGAAGAAAGCAGCAGGGGCGGCAGTCCACTATGCCTTCGGCACGGCGACCGGCGGGTTGTACGGCGCCGTCGCCGAATTCGCACCGGAAGTCACAGTCGGAGCAGGTCTACCTTTCGGCGTGGCTTTCTGGCTGGTTGCGGACGAGACAGCCGTACCGTTGCTTGGACTTTCAAAACCGCCGACTGAGTATCCCGTGTCAACACACGTCTACGCGCTCGCGTCGCACCTCGTTTATGGGTTGACGGCGGAAGTTGTCCGGCGCGCGGTGCGCAAGGCGCTATGAAAGACAGGTAGCTAGAGCGATTGAGGTTTGCGAATAGCTTCGCTCCGTAGGAGCGAAATGTTTATAGGGCGGAGCAGAAAGACGAAGCCGGAAACTATAAACATCCCGTCCGAAACGGGACTCTTAAGCCATCAAAGTTGCGACGCAGAGAGTGCTTGAATGAGTCTTGTAGAAACGAAACAACAGAACGGAGTGTCGCGGGAAAAAACGCGGCCCGAAGTCGTTGTTGTCACGGGAGCTTCTGCCGGCTTGGGTCGCGCGATCGTTCGGGCCTTTGCGCGAGAGGGTGCGCACATCGGACTGCTGGCGCGCGGAGTAGATGGACTTGAAGGCGCGCGCCGTGACGTTGAAGGTTTAGGCGGCAAGGCTCTCGTCATTCCTGTAGACGTGGCCGATGCCGAGGCGATTGAGCGGGCGGCGGAGTCAGTCGAGCGTGAGTTTGGACTGATCGATATCTGGATCAACAACGCAATGGTTTCTGTTTTCTCTCCGGTGAAAAAGATGACTCCGGAAGAGTATAAGCGGGTTACGGAAGTAACTTATCTCGGCGTTGTTTACGGGACGCTGGCGGCGCTTAAGAGAATGCTGCCTCGAGATCGCGGTGTCATCGTCCAGGTCGGCTCGGCTCTGGCGTATCGCGGCATTCCACTTCAATCGGCTTACTGCGCAGCGAAACACGCAATTCAGGGTTTCCACGATTCTCTGCGCAGCGAACTGATTCATGACAAGTCCAATGTGCGCGTGACGATGGTGCAACTGCCGGCCATGAACACGCCGCAGTTTTCATGGGTTAAGAGTCGGTTGCCGCGCAAACCACAGCCCGTACCGCCCATCTATCAGCCTGAGATTGGCGCCGACGCCGTTCTTTTTGCGGCGCACCACGACCGGCGCGAAATGTATGTGGGCTATCCGACTGTCGAAGCCATCTTAGGCGACAAGATTGCGCCAGGTTTCGCGGATTGGTACCTGGCCAGAAATGGCTACGAAGCGCAACAGACCGACGACCCTGTAGAACCGGACAGACGCGACAATCTTTGGGAACCAGTGCCGGGCGATCATGGTGCGCACGGAACATTCGGTGACCGCGCCAGTTCATCAAGCCCACAGCTTTGGTTCAGTAAGAACCGCAAGTTGTTAACGGTGGCCGGAGCTGGCGTTGCGGGGTTCGCCCTGGGCGCAGTTCTCAAACGGACTTTGACCAGAAGAGTATGAGCGGCATCAATTTCTACTGCGATTTGGATGAAGCGACGACTACGCTCGCGCATTTCTGGGAACACACTGTCGGCAGCGATCACGCACCGGTAGCTTTGCGTGCTGATTGGCAAGCGCAATTGAAACGCTGTCATGAAGAGTTGGGCTTTCAATACGTGCGCTTTCACGGTTTGCTCTCTGACGATATGGGCACGCTCGTCCGGGAGAAGAACAAGCTCCTCTATTCCTTCTTTAACGCGGATCAGGTTTTTGACTTTCTCCTTTCGATTGGCATGAAGCCATTCGTTGAGTTGAGCTTCATGCCCAGAGCGCTCGCCTCAGGTAAAAAGACAGTTTTTAACTATGAAGCCAATGTGACTCCGCCGAGGGACTATAAGCAGTGGGCCACTCTCATAAACCGTTTGGTTTCTCATTGGGTGCAGCGTTACGGCGTGGAAGAAGTCCGACGGTGGCTTTTTGAAGTCTGGAACGAGCCAAACCTAAAAGCGTTTTGGACGGGTACGCAACGTGATTACTTTAAACTCTATCGCTACACTGCCGTAGCTATTAAGAAAGTAGACGCCTCGCTACGCGTCGGTGGTCCCGCCACTGCAAAGAGCGAGTGGGTAGAAGAATTTGTGGATTTTTGCGAGAGGAACAAGGTTCCTGCGGATTTCATCAGCACACATCAATATACCACCGACGCTTTGGGAGATGAAGGGGACGACACCGAACTCCAACTCTTCAAAAGCCAACGTGGACTGATGCGAGAGGTGGCCCAGAACACTCGCCGTCGGGCGCGTGGCAGACCTGTTTACTACACTGAATGGAACTCTTCCTCTAATCCGCGAGATCCACTCCACGACGAGCCATACGCCGCAGCGTTCGCTGTCGCGACCATAATGGAAGCGAAGGGCCTTGTAGAAGGCTACAGCTTCTGGACCTTCTCAGACATCTTCGAAGAGAACTATTTTCCATCCGTGCCTTTTCACGGCGGCTTCGGTTTGCTCAATCTTCATGGGATTCCGAAACCAACTTATCGCGCATTCGAGCTTCTCCATAGCATTGGTACTGAGCAATTCCTGGTGGATGGCCTGCATGAAACCGTTGATTGCTCGGTTATCCGAAAAGATTCGTCGCTTACGGTTCTGCTGACGAATCACACAACGCCGGGCCACTCCATCGAGACCGAGGAGATTGAAATCCGCCTGAATCACGCGTCTAAGCCAATCGCAGCGTTCATCCAACGGATTGACTCCGACCATGCAAATCCCAAGCGTTTGTGGGAAGAAATGGGCCAACCTGAGTATCCAGGCCGTAAAGATGTCGAGCAATTGCAAGACGCATCGCGGCTGGTAAAAGAAAAACAGCCGATCCGCTACAAAGACGATACCGCTACTTTGAAAACAACTCTGCCGGCGCACGCTGTAGCAGCAGTGACCATAGAATTCGAACAGTTGGATAATGTTTCAAGATGAAAGTATTAGAGCCATCGCTGAATGACCACGATCTGGCACAGCTTGAACGTGACACTTTCAAATACTTCGCGGATGAGATGAATCCTGAAAACGGGCTTGTCTCAGATAGCACGAAGCAGGGAGCCCCGAGTTCAATCGCTGCGGTGGGGTTTGCCCTGGCGGCCTATCCTGTTGCCGTCGAGCGCGGCTACCTCACGCGCGCCAGGGCTATTAAGCGTGTTTTGATTACGTTGCGGTTTTTTCATGATGGTCCACAGGGAACAGGGTCAGATGCGATAGGCTACAAAGGTTTTTACTATCACTTCCTCGACATGAAGACCGGCAGACGCGCTAATAACTCTGAAGTCTCAACCATTGATACGACGTACCTGCTGGCTGGAGCGCTAACGGTCGGAATGTATTTCGATGGCGACACCAGGGAGGAACGTGAGATCCGAAAACTCGCGGAAGCGCTTTATCTTCGAGCTGACTGGCATTGGGCACAGAATGGCGCACTCACGGTCAGCCATGGTTGGACGCCGAAGCGTGGATTTATCAAGTACCGGTGGGCCGGGTACAGCGAAGCTCTGATTCTGTATATTCTGGCCCTGGCATCACCGACGTTTCCGCTTCCCGCTGAGAGCTATCGCGCATGGACCAGGACTTACAAGTGGAGGAAACTCTACGGCCACGAGTTTGTTTACGCCGGACCACTGTTCATCCATCACCTCTCACACATGTGGATAGATTTCCGCGGCATTCAGGACGAGTACATGCGTGATAAGGCAATTGATTATTTTGAGAACAGTCGCCGGGCGATCTATGCACAGCAGGCCTACGCCATGCAGAACCCTAAAAAGTTTGTGGGCTATGATCGCTTCTGCTGGGGAATTACGGCGAGCGATGGTCCCGGTCCCGCCGTGCGAAGAATCAATGGTAGAACCCGACGATTCTACGATTACATTGCGCGCAGCATTCCAAATGGCCCTGACGATGGCACTCTCGCGCCTTGGGCCGTCGCCGGTTCATTGCCCTTTGCTCCGGAAATTGTGCTGCCGTCACTACGACGCATCAACCAGGACCATCCCGATATGACCAGCAAGTACGGATTCAAGTGCAGCTATAACCCGACCTTCGCTTCAGGAAAACGTAAAGGAAAAGGATGGGTCTCTGAAGGATATTATGGTCTCGACCAGGGTCCGATTGTGATGATGATCGAGAATTATCGCTCGGGCCTGCTTTGGCGGTTGATGCGGCGATGTCCCTACGTCGTCACAGGTCTGCGACGCGCAGGATTCCAGGGTGGTTGGTTAGGAACTGCTAAGTAAGTTTTGAGCCTGAGTGGGAAAGAACCAGGAGTGAAGGAAGACGATTTTCCTGAGCGCAGACTCTCCCCGGTTCGGCTCTGGAGACCTTGTGATTTGCGGTTTTTAAGCTATTGAAATGAAGTGTGCCGAGGGCGGGAGTCGAACCCGCACGACCTTACGGTCACGGATTTTAAGCCCGCTTCGAGGCTTATCGAATTCCGATGACGGCTTTATTGCTGACTGCGCCCCGCAAGCTCACGCTTACTAAGAGGTCACCGGTAGTAGAAAGCCCGTCCGGCAGTCTGACACTAAACTGTGTCAGCCAATCTAAATTGGGCACCTTACCCACGTATTCAATCGTTAAAGGAAATATTCTGTGCGCTGAGTCTTCGGCTTGCGCAGTTATTACTGAAATATCCTCGCCCGCCGCCAACTCCAACCCGATTGCAAAGAGCGTAACGCGCGTGCGCAGATCCAGGCTGAAGTTATGTTCGGTTGCGACCGGGAAAAGGTCGCGCATAAACGTCACAGAGTCCAGCGCCACCGCGCGATTTGTGTTTGCTTCGGTCAGCAGTGTCGGCGGGAGTGTGTTGTTAGGGGTAATAGTGAAGTTCGGAAGCGAGATACTAAAAAAGATATTGCCGATAGCTTCAACTTTAATGCGGGCGGTGGAAGTTGGCGTGTTCGGAACGTTAACTGTCGCCGCGCCGTTATTGGGAACACTCGCGGCGAGGGTGAATGGGAAACTGTTGCCACCATCCACGGAGAGCAGCACCCGCACGTTTGTGCAACTGACCGGCGGACTTGCTGTAGCAGCGACGTCCCAGGTGACAATTTGATTCGAGCTGGCTGTCCACGTCGTCGAAGAACCCGGGGCGGTAACAGCGAAGGGTGCCCCACTCACAACGTTAACCTGCATCTGGCCGGTGTTCACGCCACCGCTACCCGAATGGTTGTCGCGGACAGTAATGCGGAAATTCATTGTCCGGGTTGTCGTCGGCAGCGACTCACCGAAAGTTGGAGTGCCGGACAAAATATCCGGCAACTGCGGAAACGTGCGCGCAGGGCTCGCCACCGGCGCGAACGAGCGGAAGATTGGCCGATTGCCGTTATCTGTGTGCGGCGGGCCGGGCGCTCCTAAATCATATTCTTCCCAGCAATAGGTTAGTGCGTCTGCTTCAGCATCACTGGCAGTCGCCGTAAGCGCAAAGGGTGTGTTGGCGGGAATCGTATAGTCCGCCCCGGCATCAATGCTTGGCGGATTGTTTCCGGTGTCCGTCATCGCCGGGCAGACGCTGCCGTTGCCAAACGTCGTGTAGTTGACGATCTGTTCGATGCTCGCGGCATGGAAGTAAGTGTCACTAGAATGGAGTTCGTCGGCGGCGGTACAGAGAGGCCAATAGTTCCCGTTTGGCAGGAAGGCGCCTCTGTAGGCCATGATGGTCGAGCCACTTCCCGGTTCATACGCAGCCTGAGCAAAACGGCTGGGGCCACATTCATCCGCCGTGCTGTTAAACGTGTGCAGAGCTCCAAGCATATGACCCAACTCATGGGCGACGGTATAGATGCCGTGGATCGAGGTCGGATCAGTGGACCGAAATATTGAGACGCCCTTGCCTTTTTGCGAACTGCTGCACACGCTTTGAGGCTGACCCGCTCCCTGGACAACGAAACCGGGTACGGTGCCAAAGACGTGGCCATCAAGGACCATGCCCACATCATAGTTAGCCGAACCGATACGTTGATCCAGGACCGTTTGATTCTGGTTTATTAATGTCGTGGAACTGTTGCTTGTGTATCCATCTGTTGCTGAGTTCGTAAAGATGATGGACGTCTCGTTAGCAATCAAGGTTAGGTGGATCGTGAGGTCGCGCTCGTAGATGGCGTTAACGGCATTGACCATTGTGGTCATCGTGCTCAATGCGCCGGCAACTGTACCGCCGCCGTATGTTTGAGTGAATTCGGCGGTCGCCGCAAGCGCCAGCCGGTAAGTGCGCAGCTTCGAGCCGGTGGCAGTATTGGAATTCGCGGAACTGCTGCGCGCCAATTGTTTGCTTTCCAGTTTAGTCAACGCCGCCTGTTCGGCGCCCAAGAGAACGCAACTGGATGAGCTTTCGTCTTGCGCTGCGTCACGCTGGTCATAACTAACATACTTTCCAGCTGGCCCATGCGCGGCCGGCTCAATGATTACTGTCCCGCGCTGCGAGAGCACGATGGCGTGAAATCCGGCGGGTGTGACGTCGAAACGCGTTGTGGCGGTTGGATCATCAAGACCGCGACCACGATACGTCTTAATCGCGGGAAACCGCGCTGCGAGCTCAGTCGCCATCACTGGCGATTCCTCAACACGAAACCGGGCCAGTGTTCCATCCGGCATCGGCAGCGTCATGACTACTCGATTCTGCCGGGACGCTTTGCTGAACTCCATGGGGGCGTGGCGAAGCACCTCCCTTTGCGCGCTCTCATTCAAGTGCAGCGTCCGGTAAGGCTCTGGCTGCGCCGCGATGTCGGCAGCCCCTTTCACAAAATCAATCCGCGGGTTCTCACGCCCCACCTGTGCGTGTTCACGCCAGACGTGATCCTCGGGCTGGCTGGATTTAGCGAGTAGAAGATCAAAACCAGCCGACGGGAGTAGATTCATCACAGGTGGTAACTTTTCCACGCTGGTTTGTTCCTGCGGTGCGGCGCGGACACTCAAGTTGTCCTCGAACAAAAAGCTAATGCCCGTCAAAACAGAGATAAGACACACAAGCATCGCCAGCGGCCAAAAGATCATGGAATGCGAGCACACTTTGCTCTGGACCGCCTGAGTCAGGCGGGTTCTATTTATTTCCTTCATATTGTTCCGCAGTTTCTCGGGAATTAAGAGGAAAGGAATCGAGGAAACCACTGTACGCCGTTTATTGACAAACGACTAACCAACCGACCGAGACACGCTGAGGCGAGGTGGAAGGGCCCTTCAATATCCTTTGTCTAGTCCAAACTGGATCTTGGCCCGCTCTTAAGCAAGTTTCTTGGCCGAGTCCCGAGCTCCTTACTTTGCTTTATTCATATATACAGAGAATCAATAAGTTACGGGTATTTAATGTTCGAACCCGCAGGCAAACAGAGAGGGGGCGGTGAATCCTCACTTTGAACATTTGGGTGACATTTCCTTTTGGGGTCACAAAATTGAAGAAAAATCGTTGACATCACAGTTAATTATGGAATATGGTGCGGCGTATCTTGATGCCACGGCTAATCTCACGGGCCTGCTACCTTGCACCCTGGAATCCAGCTAGGACATCTCTCCCCCGTCGGTAGATTACACATCTACGCTCTTTGATCCATGCGAGGCAAATAAGTGGCTGAGTAAATCTCGGATATCAGAATCGTTCACGCTACTAATTGGGAGAACGGTATGCTTCCCCGGTGGGTAACGGGGGCTTCTCTTATAAGCTTCTGCTTGGTCGAGTGAGGTAATAATGTCGGCTCAGATCGAGATTGCTCCGGCTACAGCGACCCATTCGCGTGGTACGCGACAATCCGTTCCTCGCGTGGCGTTGGTGAATGCGCCATTCACCTCCTGCCGCAGCCCTTCGATACAGCTCGGGCTGTTGGGCGCAATTCTCAGCCGCCACGGAATCACCTCTAAATCCTTCTACTTTAACTTGCAGCTTGGCGCCGCTCTCGGTTGGGATATCTACGAAGCACTCTGCGATGATCGGACGCTGCTCCTCGGTGAGTGGCTCTTTGCGCGAGCCGCTTTTGGCGATGACGCTCCCGATGGTAATGCCTATTTGGATCAGTTTGAAGCTGAACTGACTGGGCACTTGAAAGCGATTCAACGCGACACGCAGTACCTTTTGGATCTGCGAGAACGGGTGCTACCGGCATTCGTCGAGGAGTGTTTGGACCGAGTCGACTGGACTTGCTTCGAGGTAGTCGGCTTTTCATCCATCTTCGAGCAGAACTGCGCGGCGCTGGCTCTGGCCCGCCGGCTCAAAGCCCGCATCCCCCAACTTATCACCGTCTTCGGCGGCGCCAACTTCGAGGACGAGATGGGCCTTGAATACGTTCGTGGCCTGCCCTGGATTGACTATGCCGTGATAGGCGAAGGTGATGAGGTGTTCCCGGCACTCCTGAAGAGCTTAGGAACGAGCGGGAATCCCACCGCCGCGTGGCCGGGGGTGGCCAGCAGGGCCGATGACGGATCAGTTCGTTTCTCCGGAAGAGCGCCGCAAGTTTCGGATCTCGACGGACTTCCCGAGCCGGATTACACAGAGTTCTTCTCGACTGCGAAGGATCTGGATATGCCGGCGATGGTCCGAGATAAGTTGATCTCCATACCGTTTGAAACGGCGCGCGGCTGCTGGTGGGGAGCCAAGCACCACTGCACGTTCTGTGGGCTCAATGGGCTCGGAATGGCATTTCGAAGCAAGTCTCCCGAACGGGCACTCCGAGGAATCGATGAATTGGCGGAACGTTATGCAGTTTATCAACTCGTAGCGGTCGACAACATTTTGGACCTCCGTTATATACGCGGCGTTTTTGAGCCGCTGGCAAAACGCCGCCAGGACTACACTTTTTTCTACGAAACAAAAGCAAACCTCTCCCAGGAACAGCTCAAAGAGTTAGCGCAAGGCGGAGTTCGACACTTGCAGCCAGGAATTGAAAGCCTGAGTACGCATGTGTTGAAGCTGATGCGAAAAGGCACTGCGGCCATCCAAAACGTATGCTTGCTGAAATGGGCCCTTTACTACGGCATCAGCACCCATTGGAACGTACTTGTGGGGTTTCCGGGCGAGCGAATCGAGGACTATGTTGACCAATTCGCGACCTTCCGTTTGATTTCCCATCTCCAGCCACCCGAGTCACTCGGTCGCATCTGGCTTGAGCGGTTCAGCCCCAATTACACTGACCGGACAGCCCTTGGTATCACCAACGTGCGACCCGAGCCAGCCTACGCTCACGTATACCCGAGCTACCTAGACCTGAATCGCATCGCCTATTTTTTCGCCTACGAAGCCACCGATGTGGTCTCGATGTCTGAGCACAAGGAAGTTATGGACCACGTGGAGACTTGGCAAAAGACGTGGAAGAGCAGTGACCCACCTTTCCTGGTTTGCCAGAGAGGAGCTGGACGCCTTACGGTGACAGACGGACGCCAACCTGGAGGAGCACAAGTTTTTAGTTTTGGGGAGTTCGATGCGCTGGTCTATGAGCACTGCGCGGCAAGGCCACGCGGGGTAGGCCAAATCGTCCAGTCGTTGCGCGAAGTTCCTGAGCTCGAAGTTAGTGAGTCCGCGGTGCGGGCAAGCCTGAATGAATTCAAGTCCGTGGGATTGATGATGGAAGAGAACGATCAGTATCTTAGTCTGGCGCTGCCAGTAAACCCCAATTGGTAGCGCTCCGTTTCGAGAGGGGAGGGTGGCCTCGACGAAGCATAGATTGAACTGTTTCGTGAGGTTCACATTAGAACAACCTAGTCGCCCGTGAGGGCACCAAAAGGAGAAAAACTATGGCCGAGACTCGCAAAGTTAAAGTAACCGCTAAAGACATTGAGTCCGTTAGCGAAAAACTAAACACTTTCGCCAAGCAATTGCCGCCCGGCGAACAAAACGTGATGGCATGGCTGCTCAGTCGAGCAGCGGAGGCCCCGGCTCAACCCGAGGCCGAGAAGGTTCTGGCACCGCAGGAAGCAAAAGGGAAAGCATTGGCGACTCCAGGCGCAGCGAAACCAGCCTCGCTTAGTACTGTGCAATTGAGCCGTTCTTTGGGTATTGCCCAGTTTGCCGGTGCGCGCCGCCCTGGTTCGCTAGCTGCCGGCAGCAGCATTGGCGTAACGGGCACCATCATGTTCTGAAGTGGCAGGCTTGGCCGGTCTTCCAAGGCAGACGACTAGCTGGCCCTGGGAATTCACGGTTGCCATCGGTGTTACCGGAATCCGAATCTGGTGACGCGGCAACTCGCTCCCTGGTAGGTAGTTGTCTGCCTTGAGTTTCATTCCTGGCGAATGACTTAGTCCGAGAGAAAAATCTCAATGACCAGTCCAACACACGCCAGTCTCATGATGAGCGACATCGGGCGCGTCGTCGACAAGTTACAAAAACTACGCGATCGACTCGCTGCTGGCGAACAAGCGCTAGTAGACGATTTCCTGCGCGCCGCGGGCGTTGTTGAAACCAAGCCGTCACAGTACAACCCGTATCTTCCCAATGTACATGCCAACCCCTATCCTCATTATCATCGACTCCAGCACGAAAATCCGGTGCATTGGAGTGACGCCATGCAGGCTTGGGTGATTTCTCGCCATGCGGATATTTTGGAAGCTTTTCGTGAGCGGCGCCTTTCCTATCGAACCGGATTTGAGACGATCATGGTCTGTGTGCCAAAAGAAGAGCATGAAAGCATCCGAAATGTGAGTCGCCTGCTTGGGTCTCTTCTGAACGAGGTTGATCCGCCCGTTCACACGCGTCTGCGCAAAATCATGGTAAAGGCGTTGAATGCGACACCCGACCCGCAGCGGAGTTCTCATATCGAGGCAATCGCGAACAAACTGTTGGACACAGTTCAAGCCACCGGCCGGATGGACATTGTTAAAGATTTTGCCGATCCGCTGCCGGCCATCGTGGGGGCCGACATATTGGGAATCCCTGACACCGACCGCAAACGATTCGGACAATGGATCCACGACGTCGTACACACCTTCAGTGAAGGATTCAACGGCAACGCGGCGATGCTCCGCGGTGAGGCTGCAATTATTGAACTGACGGAATATATGAACAGGCTTTTCGCGGAACGCCGTGCCCAGCCCGGGCATGACGCACTAAGTGCAATGCTGATGGATGAGGAGGCTACTGACGAAGAGCGCGTTCTTATTGCAATTAACATAATCATGGGCATGCATGAGAATGTGACCCACGCCATCAGTCTCTCCATGCGAACAGTACTGCGGGACCCGGAACTTCTCTGTCAACTGCGCGATAGTGCTGAGGTTCTTTCCATGGCCGTAGAGGAGATGCTTCGCTACGAAGGAACCGCCCCTATTCTTTCGCGCGTAGCGCTCGATAACATTGAGATTGGAGGCGTCAGAATACCAAAAGGGCAGCGCGTAATCCTCCTTGTCGCAGCAGCTAACCGTGACGCTGAGGCTTTCGACGATCCTGACCGTTTCATGCCGGATCGCCGGCCTAACTGTCACGTTGCTTTCGGGGTAGGCAGGCGCGCCTGCCCCGGCTCCGCTTTGGCGCGAACCATAATCCGGGCATCTGTGAAGGCGCTGCTCACGCGTCTCGCGGATCTGCAAGTTGTTGACACCGAGCCCTTGTGGCGAGAAGAGATCAACATACGCGGCCTCGGAGCGCTTCCAGTCACGTTTAGGCCAAGTGGAGACCTTGCACCGCCCGCCGAGAGCTGAAGAACATGAGCATCGTTACCGAGTCCTCTATTCGCAACGTTAAGGCCGCCGTGGCCGATGGCTATCGCCAAGTTGCTCCGGGGTGGCATAAGTGGCGACAGGAATTCAAAATCGCTGGTACAGCAACTACCCAAGCCATCCTGAATGCAAGCGACGTAAAGCCGGGCATGCGGGTTCTCGATGTTGCATGCGGTGCCGGCGAGCCCGCGCTTACGCTGCTGCCCCTGGTGGGTCAAACAGGGTATGTCGTGGCAATCGATCTGGTGGGTGAGATGCTGGCATCGGCGGTTGCCCTTTTGCCTACCGCGCGCGCGAACATTATGTTCAACGTAGCTGATGGTGAAGCTCTGCCTTTTCGGGATGAGACGTTTGACTTAGTAACCTGCCGGGCCGCGGTTATGCATTTCCCAGATCCGTTGCAAGCCCTCAAAGAGGCCTATCGCGTCCTGCAACCTGGTGGCCGGGCTGTTTTTTCGGCTTTGGGTCCTGCGCGGGACTCGCCAGCGATCATGACGACGATCGCGATCATCCTGCGTCACATTCCGTCGCTGCCGGATCCGGCGCTCGGGCTGGACGTGTACAGGTTCGGCGTGCCAGGGACACTCTCGACAATGTTTGCTGCCGCGAGCTTTCGCGAAGTCCACGAGGAAATTCTTAGCGTACCGTGCCCTTGGCCCGGTGATGCTGCTCATTTTTGGCAAGCTCTGCCCGATCACGGATGGCGAGTCAATGAACTCATCGAAAGCCTGCCGTCAGACCACTATCAGCGAGTAACGACGGAGGTAGTTGCTGCCCTGAGGTCGCACGAAAGAGATGGTGTGCTCCAACTGACCGCGCCAATCGTTATCGCGTCGGGCAAGCGATAGAAGGCCGCGATTCGGAGGTTTATGCATTCTGCTGCGTTCCCAGAACGCCGGTCGCGTTCCGGTTCTAGCGAACCCGACCACCTCGCGCTGTCAGCCGCGCTTAACGAGAACAACTTTCGCGTTGGGCTTGTCAACATGCCTTTCGCGTCTTCACGTAGACCATCGATTCAACTTGGTTTGCTGCAAGCCATTCTTGCGGGCTACGACATTCCCGCGGCATCGATCTACTTCAATCTTGATTTTGGCAGTCTCATCGGCTGGGAGAAATACGAATCTCTCTGCCACGAACGGGATTTTCTCCTTGGCGAGTGGCTGTTTGCTCGCGCAGCTTTTGCAGAGGATGCCATCGATCCCGAACCCTTTCTGGAACATCACATCTCGGAAATCAACGCCGTTTGTACTGACTTGGGGTGCGACATCGATCATCTGGTGAGTCTGCGAGAGTCGTTGCTGCCTGCTTTCATCGACGACTGTGTTAAGCAAGTCGAATGGTCCCAATTTAATGTTGTGGGGTTCTCATCGATATTCGAGCAAAACTGCGCCGCCCTAGCTCTCGCACGGCGGTTGAAGGCGCGCTTTCCAAAAATCGTTACAGTCTTCGGGGGCGCCAACTTTGAAGACGAAATGGGACTCGAGTACATTCGCGCCTTACCATGGATCAACTACGCTGTGATTGGCGAAGGAGACCAGGTGTTCCCGGAACTCGTCAGGCGTCTGGTTACGGGTGAGGATCCGGGAACCATCCTGGGCGTTGCCAGTCGCTTACCCGACGGCACTATTGCCTTTGCTGGTCGGGCAGCTCAAATTGAAAACCTCGATTTGCTCCCTGAACCTGCGTATGCCGATTACTTCGAGACCGCAGCCAAACGGCAGCTACCGGACTTTGTTAACGGGCAGGTTGTGTCTCTGCCAATCGAGACCGCTCGCGGATGCTGGTGGGGTGCGAAGCACCACTGCACGTTTTGTGGGCTGAACGGCCTTGGCATGAAATTCCGCAGCAAGTCACCAGCTCGTGTTCTATCCGGCATCGATGAGTTGGCACGGCAATACGACACGTATGCGTTTCTATCGGTCGATAATATTCTCGACCAGAGTTACATCGGAAGTGTCTTCGAACCGTTGGCACAGCAGCGGAAGGATTACACATTCTTCTTCGAGGTTAAGGCCAACCTCACGCCAGCGCAGCTACGCACACTCAAGCGAGGCGGTGTTCGCATTATTCAGCCCGGCATTGAGAGCTTAGATACCCACGCACTTCAGCTCATGCGAAAGGGTACGACCCGCTTGCAGAATGTGCGCCTGCTGAAATGGGCTAATTACTATCATCTGGTTGTGACATGGAATCTCTTACTCGGCTTTCCCGGGGAATGTCTGGAAGATTGCCAGAAGCAAGTTGCAACGATGCGTCTCATCCCACATCTGTGCCCGCCAGGCTACGTGGGGCGCATTCGGCTCGACCGATTCAGTCCAAACTTCTTCGACAGCCATCGCAGGGGATTTCAGGATGTGCGGCCTATTCAAGCTTATGGGGATATCTATCCGCATATTCTAAACCACGACGCGATTGCATACTTCTTCTCTTATTGCGCTCCCGAAGCCCTCCTGGATTGGGCTTATGTCGAGCTAAAGGAAACCGTACGCGAGTGGCAAAAGGCTTGGGAGAAAGAGCCACCCTTTCTTGTATTCCAGCGCGGCGCTGGGCGCCTCACATTCACCGATGGCCGCTATCGGACGCCCGCTCGGGTCATCTCGTTTGGCGAGTTGGAGGCGCAGGTATATGAGGCGTGCACCTCCCGAATCAGTTCCGCAAACTTTTTACTCCGCCACCTTCGCGACAAGCACGGCTCGGATGTATCCCTTGCCACAGTGGAACAGGTGCTCGCCCGTTTTAGCGACTTGGGGCTCGTCCTTGAAGAAGACGGAGAGTTTCTAGGGCTCGCTCTACCAGTAAATCAAAACTGGTAGTGCAATCCTCACCAAAATCCCGGAACTTTGAAAACTAGAGGTTTCCGGGCGAGTCTTTGTTTAAGTTCCGCAGACCAGGTTCTCAGGTGTCGAACGCTCTGTGTTGATGTACCGAAGCGGAAGGCTGGTTGAAAGTGTCACCATCTTAGCCCCTTCGGGCATTGGTGGAACTGACATCATTCTTAGGGCTAAGGTGATGGAAGTCGTGATAACAGTGAGATTAGTCATGGTGCCGAGGGCGGGAGTCGAACCCGCACGACCTTACGGTCAACGGATTTTAAGTCTCAAATCGCCTGTTACTGCTCGTATGCCTAGGTTCTGATCCAATGCGTCCTTATTGGGCCTTCCGCTTACTCTATGATGGCTGCGTGCCGGTGAGTATAGCCTGATTTGGTTGGGTTGGCACACAACTGGCACACAAAAAGTTTCGCTGCTTGTGAGCGTGAATCTAACTTCAATCGAGAACAAAATCATGAACGTCGAGAAATGGATTGTTTCAGATAAAGATCATCTCGGTGGTAAACCTCGCGTCCAGGGAACGCGCATCTCGGTGGCCTTCCTGCTTGAATGCCTGGCCAGCGGAATGAGCGTCGCGGAGATCGTCAATGTTTATCCGACCTTGACCGAGGTCGCCGTACAGGGCGCGTTGCGTGAGCTGGCGCACGAAAAGGAAGCAGCAGCGACGTGAGGATTCTCCTCGACGAGAACATGCCGCGCAAGGAAAGATTGCTTACGAAGAACGCAACGCCACCTGATCTTCCGAATTAATGCTTAGCACTCGAATCGTAGTCCTGCCCATGCTGGTCTTGCCGACCAAATAGATTCCTTGCCATTCAAAATGATCTTCCCATTCTTGGCGCCGTGGATGAAACAACTCGGTCAACTCACCAGTTTGCGGATCGATTCCGGTTAAGTTCGTTCCTTTGTGAAGATTGCAATCGATGCACGCAAGGGCAAGGTTGTCGAGGCCATCGCTGCCGCCGTGAATTCTGGGAATGATGTGTTCGATATGGAGCGCGGCCAGCGGCGAATCATCCTGATGCAGATGACAATACTCGCAAGCGTTTTGAGCGCGCTCGCGAACCTGGGCCCTGGTCTGTGAGCCGATCATCTATGAATGGGAGTTCGCGATCTGCTGCGCTTGTCGTTTGAGAATAGCGACGAACTTGTTGGCACGCACATACCCCGCGTATTCAGCCCGCTCGTCTTCCGTCAGTTCGCCTTCCGTTGATTTTCGGGCGAGTTCTTCGATACGGGCTTGTAGTTCAGGATCAGCGCGAAAGCCAATCACTGCGTCAGCTTTTTCCGGTAAGACAATTTCCAGCATCGGCCGCACACCGCGATCAAATGCCAGACTTTCTGAGGTCGTTGCCATGCGCCGAACTTACCATGCTGATCTGCGCTTTGGCAATGCTGACAAGGTAGGCTTCTACCAGTTTGTAGAAGCGTCTACTTACTGCTCACTCATTCGGTCTCTTTCACGAGAAAAAGAGACTTTGTGCCCGCGCGCAGCAGTGCTAACAAAAATAGCAGTTGACATAACAAAAGACCTGGGTTTGAAAGAATAACGCGACTCTGCCCACCATCGGCCGTCCGGCAGAAAGGAAGCTCATGTCCAAACTTTGCCTCCACAGTTTTTCGTTCTCAATCGATAGTTTCCCCGTTTTTGTTCTCATTATTTGCGGCAGCTCGACCGCGCAACTTTACGCTACGCTGTAAGTCCTTCACCTCGTTACGGCACTTCGTGTGCGCGGTCGAGCACCCAGTCGCAGTGAACGTATTAACCGGGGAAACACACTCTTTAAGAGCACGAACAAAGTGCAAGACACTTCTATTCCCCCACGGTTCGCAGCTCACCGGTGTCCTCAGCGCAGCGCTCATCTGTTCCCCAAAACTTGAATCAAACCAAGGTAGGCGCTACGCACCTGAGATGATTTTGACACGTCACCCCTTGAATTTGGGACTGTGGCGTTTACGTTTGTAAACGCGGCACGCGTTTTGTTAACGCATGTCGCGTTAACTTTGTTAACAAGGCCGTTAACATTGTAGACGCGACGTTAACATTGTGAACGACTGCTTGGAGAGAACGATGAGCGAACCAAAGGATACGAAGAAGATCAAGACCATTGCCTTTCTCCTTACGGACGAGGAATACGCGCTGGCGGAGAGCGCGGCTAAGGCGGCGCGCGACGATACGAACAACTGGGTCCGAAACGTGGTGCTCTCGCAAGCAAACGCAGGGCGAGGAATGACCAAAGCCCAACGACTGATCTACGAGGAGATTGCACGGGTGCGGTACTTCGCCGGAAATGGATTCAGGTTGCTGTTTGGGTCAGAGCCAGTAACAGCAGCAACCTGGAAGAAGATCACGGCTGACGCCGATCAGAGTTCGGACATTATCGCTGCCAACTTATTCTCCAGGAGGAAGCCATAGGCGGCAATGGCGGGGGCGGCATTGCCTGTTAATGAGTGAGGCCGAACCACCCTGTATGTAGAACGCAACAGTGTATGTAAAAGACAACACGTCAATCTCGATTGAGCGGAACAAAAAAGCGCTCGCACTCAGATATGGCTGTGGTACATTTCGCGCAAGGATGCTCAGGCAAACAGAGGTGAGCTATGGCAGGACAAATAATCAAACGCGGCGACAAGCGATGGCTTGTGCGCATCTTTCAAGGCCGAGACGAGAACGGCAAACGTCGATACGTCAACAAGACGATTCAAGGCACGAAGAAGAACGCCGAGACGTATCTGACGGCCAAGCTTCGCGACAAAGACCTTGGCATCAACATCGAGCCCGCTGGCGAGTCCTTAAACAAGTATCTCGACAAATGGCTCGACACCGCAGCCAAGCCGCGGCTGCGAACGAGGACATTCGACGACTACACGAGCCTGCTCAAACGATACGTGCGCGATCCTTTGGGCGCAATTAGGCTCTCAGACGTGCGCCCAGTCGACATCCAACGTCTGTATCGGAAGATGCAGGATGACGGGCTCTCGCCGCGCGTTATTCGCTACACGCACGCCGTTCTATCATCCGCACTCAAGCAAGCAGTCAAGTGGGAAATGATATTCCGAAACCCGGCGGCTGTGGTCGATCTGCCGAGACAAGCGCGAAAGGAAATGCGAGCGATGACGCTCGATGAAGCCTCGAAGTTTCTCGATGCTGTCAAAGAGACTCGAATGTCGGCGCTGTTCATCTTCGCTCTGACGACAGGCATGCGACCGCAGGAATATCTAGCGCTCAAGTGGTCCGACATTGATCTCAAGAAGGGGACTGCCACAGTTCGCCGGGCGATCGTTTGGAGCCAAAAGAAAGGTGTTGGCTGGCATTTTGACGAACCAAAGACATCGCGGTCGCGGCGGACTATCCCGCTGCCAGCGTCAACAGTGAAGGCTTTGATTGAGCAAAGACGACGCCAAGGTGAGGAGAGGCTGCGCGTCGGCTCTGAATGGCAAGACAATGGCCTCGTGTTTACGACGAAGTTCGGAAATGCCATCGACATCCCGACCCTTACGAAGCAATGGTTCAAGCCCGCGTTAGTGAAAGCTGAGTTGCCGCTGTTTCGACTCTACGACTTGAGGCACACTCACGCGACGTTGTTGCTCTCGAATGGCGAGAATCCGAAAGTAGCATCAGAGCGTTTGGGCCATTCAACGATCGTGCTGACGTTGGACACGTATTCTCACGTTCTACCAGACATGCAAGAGGAAGCCGCTAAACGCATCGAGGAAGTACTGTTTCATCAGGGTAGGGCATAGGCAAAGCCGACGACAGTCTGCGCTCAGCTATCTCCTGTTTCATCCATGTCTTGCTCTGCAAGCACCTGTTGCTCGTTCCATGTCGACCATTGATCACGTTCTCGTTGAACCTCTTCCGGGTTAACTATCCTCGGACGGAATACGGGCACGTCTGTCTCTTGTTCACGGGCAAAGATCATTCGCCAAGCGTGTTCTGCGGTGAACTTGCGAACCAGATCCGCGTGTTCCTCGAGCATGCGCCCACCTCGCTGCGGCGGACGTTCCCCGACTTGCGTGTAGAGTAAGTGTTCTGGACCGAGCGGAAGGAATATACAAGTGCCGCGACTGTTCCAACCTCCATCAAAATTGTACTTTGTTGGACTACTCATATTCAGACGAATCACGGGATTGTCGCTTGTAGACCATGTCATCCCTTCCGGCGGTCGAAGGATTGTCCACTTGTGCTTGTAAAGCACATTCATAGTTCTGTTGAGCGCCCTCTTAATCGTCCAAAGCCAGAGCTTCCTACCTCCGAGCATTTCCGCGCCGATTTCACCGCCTCCCGATGGGTTGCGCCGTACGCTAACTCGAAGCGGAAGACCTTCACGGTCTTCTGTTGGTGGCGGTGGCAATGGTACGTGACCAGTCTTGCGGGCCTCGTCATATTTCTTGAGGGACTTATCCATAGTCTCTTTAAGAAGGCCAGGAAGCGATTCATCCCATCGCTTCATCTTTTGGGCAAACGTCGCAGGCGTGCGCACGTCTTGGGCAGCGAGGAAACGCACCAAGCGCTTCCAATCTTCAGGCGTTAAGCGTCCATTCGATAATACTTTGTCGATGGGCTCTTTGGCGGGCGTCTCGAAGTCACGTTCGAACCATCTTTCGATTTCATCTGTTTGTTTGCCAGCTGCGAGTTGGGTATAGAGGTGCTCATGGTGTGCTACCGATTTGCTGGAAAAGAGCTTCCACATTGGGACAGTGCTATGTGCTACGAGGATTCGATACGTCCATACCTGACCGCTTGCGGTCGCCCATGGCTTCAGGTACATACGCGGGAGATAGTGGTTGTCGCGATGGAATGGATCAAACACGAATCAAAGCTTGGCACACTATAGGCACACAAAACAAAGAAACGGGCAGTTAGCGGAAGATCGCTGGCTGCCCGTAACTCTTTGATTCTGAATTGGTGCCGAGGGCGGGAGTCGAACCCGCACGACCTTACGGTCAACGGATTTTAAGTCCGTAGCGTCTGCCATTCCGCCACCCCGGCCAGGAGGATTTTAGGTTGTCAATGTTTGGTGTTCTAGCACACTGAAGTTCAACGGTCAAAAAAACGCGTTTCAAGTTCGAGGGTGGCGCGTGCATCTTGCGCGTGATTCACGGCCGGGACGCCTGCTACTTTTGAACCTGACTCGCCAGTGACCGGTTGCTTCAGGATTGCCGCCAGCGCCTGCAATCGGGTTGAGTCAGCTTCACTCTTCGCGGAAGCAGCGCTCTTTTCCAACGATGGTGCGAAGCTCTTGAGTTTTGCGAGCTCGCTTCGGTTCATCTTTGAGCTCTCGGCGTTTTGAATAGCGTGCCGTAAGGCGGTAATACGATCAGCAGTTAAAGCTTGCGATCGCTCCAGCTGATCGACGTACGCCTTCGCCACCAGCAACGTGGGCGGCCATTCGATCCTTTCCTGGTTCTGCACATTAAGTTCAGCCACCTGAACCGCTTCGGCGGCGGCGATCTCGTTCTGAGTAAGAAACTTCGTAGGCGTCAGCTTAAAGATGTCCAGGCCGCGGGCGATCTCTGAGCCGTAAATGTGACCGTTGTACCAATAGGCAGACCAGTCGCCGCCGAGGATAAGCATTTTGGGATCAATGGGTCCGCGATCGAAATAAGCGATTTCAACCGGATGCGCGGTGTCGGTAAAGTCCATGACGGAAATGCCGCCCTGGTACCAGGCCTGCACTTTGATATCACGGCCGGGAACCGGAATGAGCGATCCGTTGTGCGCTACACAGTTTTCGCTGTCGCCCTGGGCGGCCGGCAACTTGTAATAGCTGGCAAAGCTCAGCTTGTTGTCCTTCAAGTTGAAGAGTGCATTAGCGCCCCATTTGTTAGGATCGTTCGCCCGGCAGCGCGCGCCCAGCCCGCCGCCCCACTCATCGGTGAATACAACTTTTTTCCCGTCATTCGAAAATGCTGCCGAGTGCCAATACGCATAGTTTGGATCGTTGACCGCGTCCAGTCGCTTCGGGTTTACCGGATCCTTGATGTCCAGCAGGATTCCATTGCCGGAGCATGCACCGGCAGCCAACCCGATGGCTGAGTAGACGGTGATGTCGTGGCATTGATCAGAGGCCGATGGCTTTTCAAGAACACCGGCCTTGCCATGAGTGCCGCCGCTCGTCAGGGCGTTCAGAGCGCCCGTCCGTGCATCCATAAACAGTCGAGGACTGGAGACGACTGCTGCATCCTGCGGTCTCGCCAGCGGAACTTTAATTACCTCAATCCGAAACAGTGCTGTGTTCGGGTCCTTATCCGGTGCGTCGCCCGAGCACCCGGGGAGCTCTTCGGCCTGGCGGACGAAAGAAGTTCCCGAAACGTAGATGTAGACATTGTTCTTGTCATTCGGATCGACCACGAGCGTATGCGTGTGTGAGCCGCGGCAAGTTTGCACTGCAGCCACCTGCTTCGGATTCCTGACGTCCGAGATGTCGAAAATCCGGACCCCGCGGAAACGATCTTTTTGCGGGGCGGGCGGGGCCGGCTTTTTCTCTTCGCCCGCAGGCGGCTGAGTTTCTCCTGCCGGTGGCGCAGGCGGTGCCGGCTCAGGCGGAAATCCCTGTGTACCGCAATCGAGGCGACCGTTAGGCATCTCCACTGACATGAAGAGAAGGTTTTTGTAAACCGACGGATCGCCTTGTCCACCCGGACATACCACCGAAGTCAACAGAGTGGTATTCGCCGGATTGGAGATGTCATAGATCGAGAAGCCATAGAAGTTTCCCTGAAACAACCGATTGCCCTGGAACGCGAGGTCCGAGTTTGCAAAAGCTAGTTGAGCAAAAACCAACTGCACCGGCTTCGACAATTTGGGGTCAGCGCCAAGAAGACCGAGCATCTTCTGCACTTTCGGATCATCCGGATTTACGGTGCCGAGTTGAAAGGCGTCAGGCTTTTTGACGAGCAAGACATGCTTGAGGCCCATGGATGTTTCAGCCGCATCGTACATTCCGGGAGCGAGCCTGGCGCGCGGGTCATTGGAGTCTGAGCCTGTCATTCCAGCCGGTAGCGGATCGGCCGGTTCGGGAGCAAATGGATTCGTCTCGGCCGGCGGGGCCGGTTTTGTTTCTGCAGGTTTAGCGGACTCCTGAGGCGATGTTGATGGCGACGGCGCGGGCGTTTGCGCCTTAGCGTTCAGTGCAAAAAGCGACAAGCATAGAAAGGGAGCTATGAATAAACGGAGAGTTACAGCGTGTACTCGAGTCATCGTTTCTCCTCTAGTCGTCTCTATTGTTCTAAGAATAGCTCTAAACAAAAAACCTGTCCTCGCCGCAGAGCGGCGAAATGTCTATAGAAGGCGTTGCTGAATGGAACTGCTTCGCTCCAGAGGAGCGAAACTCGTCTTACTGAACCAAATGTCTCGCTCCTGCGGAGTGAAGAGGATATTTTGGTCCTTCCTCCTATAAACATTGGGTCCCTACGGAAGCGACGACTAACTACAGCAGCAAAAACCCAGACTGCTTACGAGAACTTTTCATACAGGCCTAGAGGGGTTTTGCCTCCAACAGTGTTTCCATGATTCTGATCTCAGCGCGCTGGCCGCTGTCTACATCGCTGGCGAAATTAAAAAGTTCGGCGTCCTGGCCCGCGCCCGCAGTGTCGAACAATTCCTTCACCATTATCAACGCGCCGTTGTGGTGCTGAATCATCCCCGTCAAAAATAGACGGTCGAAGTCCTCGCCCTTTGCCTTCTCGAGAGCTTCCATCTGCTTTGCCGTAAGCATCCCCGGCATAAGCATGGAATGGCCCAAACGACTCGAATGGCCGGTGTGACCCGAATGACCCGAATGGCCCGAGGTGTCCGTTCCCGTCATTATCGGCGAAATTGGTTCTTCCCGGACTTCCAGCCAGCGTTTCATAAAGTTCATTTCGTCTGACTGCGATTTGCTAATTCGCGTTCCCAATGTCCGCAAATTACTGTTGCGAGTGTGCGATTCGATGAGCGCGGTCATCTCAACCGCTTGCGCATGATGCATGATCATGCCCTGCATAAATCGCACATCTGCAGGCGAACGCGGCGGCAGTGTGGCCCTCGTCGACGGTGGCAGCGTCTGGGTTGGTTGGCCGGGCGCACCAGGCTGCACCACGACTGGCGGCGCAGGATTCGCCTGCTGTGCGCTGACTGGCGTTTCGAATAATCCTGCTAACGTAATCCCGGCTATCAATCCGCTTCGCCATGCTGAAACTTTCAATACCAATCGAAGCTTCTTAGCATGATGAATTCTTATCGAGATGGACTGATCACGCATTGCGACAAGTTTGGCGGCCTGGTAATTCGTTAAGTATCCATTTATTGAGTTGGCCGGATTTGGTCTAACGAAGTTATAGCGATTTTAACTCTGCAGCGTCTGCAATTCCGCTGCCCCCGGCACGTGGGCCAAAATACCATGCCGACCTCGATTCTTCCCAGTCATCTCCCTGAGTGATAGAATCTCTCTCTAACCATCGCGGACTCGAAATTGTAGCGGAACAGCGACAGAAAATGACTGAAGAGCAGGAAGTTTTTCTCCAACATATCCAGGCGAAGGGGCTGAAGCGCACCGCTCAGCGCGACTTGATTCTGGATACGTTTTTGCGCATGGAGGAACATCTTTCCAGCGAAGATCTCTATCGCCTGGTCAAACAGGAAGACGCCAGTATTGGCCAGACCACAGTCTACCGCACTCTAAAACTCCTTACCGAAGCCGGCCTTGCTCGCGAGGTGCGCTTCGGCGATGGCATCACGCATTACGAGCACAACTATAAACATCAACATCACGACCACATGATCTGTTCGGAGTGTGGACGAATCATTGAATTCTTTTCCGCTGAACTCGAAGCTCTTCAGGACAAACTGGCTGCCCGGCACCACTTTCAAATCACGCAGCACCTTCACCGCATCATCGGAATTTGCGCGGAGTGTCGCCGCGCCGCTAAGGAAGCAGCAAAGCAGAAGCCGTCGCAGGAGAACCCCAGAGAGGCGGCCGCGCGCGTTCGTTAGTAGCCTGCCCAAAAATTTTCACGAAAAAATGATGCCTTCTAATCGAAAACAGTTCCGCACGACGCGGGCGCTGATTAACAATTCCGGCGCGACATTATTTTTGCTCCTGCCGCTCTTTTTTCTGGGTTGTCCGGCGGGAGATCGCACGAACAATCCGCGCGTCGGAGTTTCAGAGAGCCCATCTGCGTCGTCTCCTTCGATACCCGCGGCAGCCGCTGCGTTCAATGGCGAGCGCGCGATGGAACACGTGAAGGTGCAGGTTGAAATTGGACCGCGTATCCCGGGCTCGCCTGAATTAGCGAAGACTCGCGAATATATTATTGGCTCACTAAAATCATCCGGACTCGCTGTTACCACGGACGAGTTTTCAGCTTCAACTCCGATCGGTGAGAAAAAGATGGTCAACCTCACTGCTGAGATTCCGGGCGAGTCGAAGGAAGTGATAATAATCGCCAGTCACTACGACTCGAAGTATTACAAGGATATGAGATTCGTCGGCGCAAATGATCCAGGCTCTTCAGTGGGGACCTTGCTGGAAATTGCTCGAGTGCTGGGCGCTAACCAACAGAAACCTAAGTTTACTTACTGGCTGGTGTTCTTCGATGGTGAAGAAGCTTTTTGTGAAGGCTGGGACGACTGCAGTAAACCGGGAGCGCCTGATAACACCTACGGCAGCCGGCATTATGTTTCTCAATTGAGAAAGAACGATGAGTTGGCCCGCCTGCGCGCGATGATCCTGCTGGATCTAATGGGCCATAAGAACGTGGAACTTGGTCGCGACACCATGAGCACCAGGTGGTTGCTGGACATCATTTGGAAAACCGGTCGCGAGCTCGGTCACGGAAAGATTTTTGTAGATCGTCCTGAAGGCGTCGGCAGCGACGACCACGAACCGTTTCTCCGCGCCGGAGTCGATGCCGTGGATATCATTCACCTTGGTTATCCCTATTGGCACAAAGCTGAGGACACAATTGATAAGGTTTCGGCGCAGAGCATGAAAATTGTCGGTGAAACCGTGCTCGCGAGCTTGCCGAGGATCGAGCAATACCTTCTAAGCCGCCCGGCCACGCGCTAAACCGTTTACTATTGGGGATCAGACGATCTCAATCCATCCAACTCAAAATGCCTGTTAATAAGCAACGAATTGCCGTGGTCCCCGGAGATGGAATTGGCGTTGAGGTGATTGCCGAAGCACTGCGTGTACTCGATCGCGTGGAAGCTACCCACGGCGTTGCGCTTGAGCTAGCTCACTTTGATTGGGGCGCTGACAAATTTCTCGCCACCGGAGTTTCGCTGCCCCCGGATGCGTTGGACCTGCTCAGCAATGAATTCGACGCGATCCTCGCGGGGGCTTTCGGCGATCCGCGCGTGCCTTCGAATCAGCATGCGGAAGACATTCTCCTGGGAATGCGACGCGGACTGGATCTCTACATTAATCTGCGCCCGGTGCGCCTGTTGAATGCCCGGCTTACACCCTTGCGCGACCGCAACGTTGCCGACGTGGACTTCGTCGTGTTTCGTGAAAATACGGAGGGCGCTTATTGCGGCGCCGGTGGATTCCTGAAAAAGGGAACTGCGGACGAGATCGCCACGCAGGATGAACTGAACACGCGTCGCGGCGTGGAGCGAATCATCGTGGCGGCCTTCGAATATGCACGCGCCAATGGACGAAAACGCGTGACGATGGCCGACAAGTCAAATGTGCAACGGTTTGGAGGCGATCTCTGGCAGCGCGTCTTCAAAGAAGTTGCCGCGGACTATTCTGAGATCGAAGCAAATCATCAGTATGTGGATGCCATGGCAATGTTCATGGTGCTTGATCCAGGCCAGTATGATGTGATCGTCAGCAACAATCTTTTCGGCGACATCCTCACAGATCTTGGCGCCGCCATTCAGGGCGGACTGGGGCTGGCTGCTTCGGGCAACATTCATCCGGGGCGTGTGTCATTGTTTGAGCCGGTGCACGGCAGCGCGCCCGCGCTCGCCGGTAAGGGATCTGCGAATCCGGTAGGCGCTATTCTGACTTTGGCGATGATGTTAGAATACCTGGGCCATAAGCACGCAAGTGAAGCTATTCAAAAGGCGGTGAGCGACGCGATCACGGCCGATGAGACGACTCGTGATCTAGGCGGCAGTTTATCCACCTCGCAGGCGGGAATCGCGATCAGCAACAGAATAGCCTGAGACGACGACTCGGTAAGCACGCATGCGCTTGAAGTTTTCACATCCGAAATTCCAACGACCTGTGATGGACAAGCGAAGACTCGTCCAGGGCCTGGTCGTCCTCGGTGTCGTCGCCGTATTACTGGTCCTGGTCGGCTTGAAGCTTGTTGGCCTGGCGCCGGCGGTGGCGGTTGCGCTGGTAGGCACGGGCGTGCTGGTGGCTTTGGGTGTAAGAGGTTGGCAGCGTCGACAGATGGAAGTGATTCTGGATTTCTATGTCAGTGCAAATGAGATCCTGGGCGATGAGGCGCCGCGACGGCGTTACCATTTTGAGATTGCAGAAGCAATTAAGAGTGGTGAGAAAGTAGTCAGCTCAATGCCTGATCCGCCACCGTTAAGTTCGTTTGCACTCGGAGCTTTGTATCATTCCATTGGCAACCAAAACGGCGCAGTTCAGCACCTCGCTTTGGCAGCTGAAGACGAGCTTTTGAAAGAAAGTCCGCATATTCCTCCGTCGCGCAAGTTAAGGCGCTACGTTCGCAGGGTCCGCCAGATCGAACGGCGACCGGAGCGTTGGCCGAAGATAAACGCGGCGATCAGAAACCTCGAGCGTTTGCATCATGAGCGGGCGGCGCTATTGCTGGCCCAAAACCAAAATCAATTAACGACAATCGTTGCGGCTTACGAAGTGGAAAAACCCAGGCAGTTGGAGACCGCGCCCACGGGAGCGCGAATCCCGTCCAACCGCTCGCTGCGTTCCGTCAAATCACCGCCGCCGATTTCCGAAGTTTTGAATGACATCTATCAGGAAGAGAATAAAGCCACCAATTAACTCGCGAGTCTTTAGCTTGAAAGAACCTCTGTGCGTCCTCAGTGTTCTCTGTGTCTCAGTGGTAAATCTTCGTTAGGAATTTGTCCACCATAGACACAGCGAACACGGAGGTGGCATCGAGAAGACCTGCAAAACAACTTCGGTACCCACCTTTTGTTTGAAACTCTCTCAGCTGAAATTATTGCCATCGGATCGGAACTCCTCGCGCCGGATCGTTCTGATACCAACAGCCTCTGGCTGACCGAGAAACTCAATAGCATCGGCATTGAAGTAAAACTAAAAACCATAGTCGGCGACGACGATGAACGGCTCGAAGAAGCAATCAGGGATGCGACGCGCCGTTCGAAAGTCGTGATCACAACCGGCGGACTTGGGCCAACGGAAGACGACATTACGCGAAAGGTTGCGGCGCGGGCGCTGGGCCGCCGGCTGATGCTGGACGAAAACATCCTGGCGGATTTGCGCCAGCGTTTTCTGGCTTACGGTCATGTGATGCCGGAAAGAAATTCGCGCCAGGCGATGGTGATCGAAGGCGCGGAGGTCTTGCCAAATCCGAACGGCAGCGCGCCCGGGATTTTTGTCGAGCACGATGGTGTAGCTATCGTCTTGCTGCCTGGTCCTCCGCGTGAGATGCGCCCGATGTTTGAGGACCACGTCCTGCCGCGTCTGACAGTCAGGGCGGGTGCGGTAAAAGTTATTCGACGAATGCTGCGGGTCGCAGGACTGGGCGAGTCTGCGCTCGATGAAAGAATCGCACCGATTTACACGCTGTTCGAAAATCCCCAAACAACAATTCTATTCAACCGGACTGAGGTCGAGATTCATCTCATCGCGCGAGGACGCACCGAAGCGGAAGCCGAACAGCGGCTCGATCAGTTGTCAGCCCAACTGGAAGAGCGTCTCGGCGATGCTGTCTTCTCTTTTGCGGGAGAAACAATGGAAGAGATTGTTGGGCTCAAACTTTCCGTGGGCCGATACACTTTGGCGGTTGCCGAAAGTTGCACTGGCGGATTGATCTCAGAACGACTGACAGATGTTGCGGGTTCTTCGAAGTATTTTGTTGAAGGGATAGTCGCCTATTCCAACGAGACCAAGAAGCGAGCGCTTGGCGTTAAGGCGGCTCTGCTGCGAGAACACGGTGCGGTGAGCAAGGAAGTAGCCGAGGCTATGGCGGAAGGAGTTCGCAAGCGCGCCGGCACAGACTTCGGGTTGTCAGTTACCGGAATTGCCGGACCGGACGGCGGCACCGAAGAGAAACCAGTTGGTCTTGTTTATATCGCGCTTGCGGACGACGCCCATACAAAGTCGCGCAAGCTAATGATTCCCGGTGATCGACAACTAGTTAGGTGGCGCGCGTCGCAAGCCGCGCTGGATCTTTTGCGCCGGAGGTTGATCTAATCCGATGATTGGCGCCCTCCATGATAAACGTGGACGTGCATTCGAGATTCCTCATTTGAATAAAAGGCGAAGCGAAAACCTGATTTTCGAAAAACTGTCGGACTCACGACCTGTGGAACCTCTCGTAACTTGAGTCTGAAACTCATCGTACGCATTAAACTCGCTGAGGTTGGTTTGGCATCACCTTGTCGCTCAGAATGCCCATTGGTATAGTGCCAACTTCCTTTCATCCCGACTCCGCCACGAAATGAGTTACTGTTAGCTTGAGATCTGCGGCCGTCATCATCGTTGCTTATCTACTTGGCTCGATACCGTTTGGGTATTTGATCGTGCGAGCGAGCCAGGGTACCGACGTCAGGGAGTCTGGCTCCGGTGGCACAGGTGCGACAAACGTTTCGCGACGTGCAGGAAAACTGGCAGGCGTAATCACGCTGCTGCTCGATGCCCTGAAAGGTCTGTTCGCGGTCTTAATCGCGAAGTTGATTCTCGGTTGGCCGAGTTTCATCGGGAGCGGATATGGAGGTCCGGCTCTCCAACTGGCGGATGAAAGATACTGGTGGGTGGCTGCGGCCGCCGTGGCAGCAATTGTGGGTCATGTCTTTCCCGTCTGGCTGAGGTTTCGTGGTGGGAAAGGAGTGGCAACTGGTGTCGGTGTGTTCCTGGCGTTGGCGCCCACATCGGTCTTGCTGGCGGGCATAGTCTTTCTTTTGGTTGGAGTCTCGACCCGATATGTTTCGCTCGCGTCCACTCTGGCTGCAGCAGCGATTCCGATTTGTCTTATCGCGGAGAATAAATACTTGCATCCCGTTCCGGGACTCTTCCCGATTTTGATTGCGGCCGGGGTGAGTGCGGTGCTGATTATCGTTGCGCATCGTGGGAATATTGCGCGGCTGATGGCTGGCACGGAGAGCAAGTTTCGCTAGGTTGGGGTTCGCGCTAAGCGCTCATTGCAGGCAGGATGTCTGCGCTCCCAGCGCGGCTGCGCATTAAGAAATCGCAACAAGTCTCAGATGAAACGAGTTGGAATTATTGGTGCGGGAAACTGGGGCACGGCGTTGGCCGTAGTAGCCGCGCGCGCGGGCCACGATGTCCGGTTATGGTCACGTACTGCGTCGGTAGTGGAATCGATCAATCGCGATCATCAAAATCCAGTTTACCTTGCCGGAACACAGCTTCCAGAGACGGTTCGCGCGACGGCTGAGATTCCTGAAGCGCTCGATGCCGCTGAGATGGTAATACTCGCTGCGCCTTCGCATGCCACGCGTGAGCTATTGAGCGTCATCAGCCAATCGATTGACGCTGGCGTGATCATCGTCAGCGCCACGAAGGGAATTGAAATCGAAACTGGGAAGCGCATTTCAGAAGTGGTCAACGAAGTCATCGCCGGAGCCGGGTCGCGCTTTGTCTGTCTCTCCGGGCCTTCATTTGCAAAAGAAGTGGTGGAAAACCACCCGACGGCGATCGTGGCGGCCAGTGAGAGTGTGGAGGCAGCTCGCGCAGTTCAATTGGCTCTGAGTCTCCAAAGCCTCCGCATCTACACCAACAACGACGTCGTGGGCACTGAGCTAGGCGGTTCAGTGAAAAACGTGATGGCGATTGCCGCGGGAATGGTGGCGGGTCTGGGCTTTGGCGCAAATAGCGTTGCGGCATTGATCACCCGCGGGCTCGCCGAGATGACGCGGTTGGCGTTAAAGGAAGGCGGAAAAGTTGAAACGCTAATGGGACTGGCGGGGTTGGGAGATCTGGTGCTCACCTGTAATGGCAATCTTTCGCGAAATCGATTTGTGGGCCAGGAACTCGGCAAAGGTCGCCGTCTGGAAGATATCAAAGCCGGGATGAGTGAAATCGCCGAAGGGGTTAAGACCACGCTTGCGGTCCGTAGCCTTGCAGATCGGAAGGGGGTTGAGATGCCCATCACGAATGAAGTCCATGCGGTCCTATATGAAAGAAAACCGGCAGCTGACGCAGCCAGGGCGCTAATGACACGGCCTTTGAAAGAAGAGGGAAATTGGTATGATGCTGAGTGAGGAGTGGCTGTCAAAATCTAGCAAATGGCTGTTGTAACTGAAGAAAAGTTGCTCGCGTCGAATCGGGCCGCCTATCACGAGTATCACATTCTGGAAAAATACGAAGCTGGTATTGCCCTGACCGGTACAGAAGTGAAGAGTGTCTTAGGCGGTCGCATACAACTCAAGGAGGGCTATGTGGCCGTTCGAGATGGCGAGGCGTGGTTGTTGAATGCCCACATTTCGCCGTATGCTCATGGCAATCGAGAAAACCATGAACCCTTGCGCGCGCGGAAGTTGCTCCTGCATAAACGAGAGATCGAGCAATTGGGGGAGGCAGCCGTCAAGCAGGGAATGACCCTGGTTGCCACTCGCGTCTACCTAAAACATCGCCGGATAAAGATTGAAGTGGCGATCGCCCGCGGCAAAAAGTTGTACGACAAGCGGGAAACCGAAATGCGCCGGACCGTTGAACGGGAAACGCGCGCACAACTCAAAGAACGAAATCGATAGCATATTTTAAGAAGAGGCGATCGGAGCAATCATTAGACATGCAAGTTGAAAGTTCAAACGGAAGCTATCGGGACATTGAAGTCCAGGCGCTGGCAATCGCAGTTTTTAAAGACGAAACCGCGGACGACGGGTTTCTGATGGATCTCGATACCCTTACCGGCGGCGTTATCAAGTCTGTGATCGCCTCAGAAGAGTTAAAAGGCAAAGAGGCCGAGACGGTTTACCTCCATCTGGTTGGCAATCGAGCAATCAAAGCGCAACGCATTTTGCTGGTTGGGGTAGGCGAGCGCGAGGAGTATAACGCGGCGCAGGCGTCGCAAATGGCCGGCACCGCCGTGCGTACTTTGAGAGGGAAAAGTGTGAAGTCAATTGCGCTGGTTCCGAGGCTGGAAGGAAAAGCTGATGATGTTGCAGCGGCGTCAGTTGAAGGAGCTTTCCTCTCGCTGTTTGATCTTGACAAGTATCGCACCGCCGACAAGGAAGAAAGGAAGATCGAGCGCCTCGTAGTAGCGATAGATGGCGCAGATGATAGCGCGCTCAAGAGTGGTGTCGAGCGCGGCCGGATTATTGGCGAATCAGTAAACTTCACACGGGATCTGGCTAACGAGCCGGGCGCTTACATGACCCCGACTATCATGGCCGAACGCGCGCGCGAAATAGCCACGGAGTTTAACCTGAGCCTGGACGTACTTGACGAAGCCCGCATGGAGCAGGAAGGCATGGGTTCGTTGTTGAGCGTCACGAGAGGATCGGAAGAACCCGCGAAGTTAATCATCCTCAAGTATGCTCCGGCTAGCTCTGACGAAGCGAAGAATGGGTTACTGGCATTCGTCGGTAAAGGAGTAACCTTTGACTCGGGAGGGATTTCGCTCAAACCGGGCGAGAGCATGGAGCTGATGAAATATGACATGACCGGCGGGGCGACGGTGATGGGAGCTATGCGAGCTATCGGACAGTTGAAGCCTTCAATTCCGGTGCTCGGTGTAATCCCATGTACTGAGAACCTTCCTTCAGGCAAGGCGACTAAACCCGGCGACGTAGTAACGGCAATGACCGGAAAAACCATCGAGGTCATTAACACCGACGCCGAAGGACGCTTGATCCTGGCTGACGCAATTGCTTACGCAAAAAAACTCGGCGCCACCACGATCATCGACATGGCAACTCTGACTGGAGCGGTTTCAATCGCGCTCGGCGATGTGAACACGGCGGTCCTCGGAACGGACCAGGAGCTGATCGATGAATTGATCGCGGCAGGCAAAGAAGCCGGCGAAAAGTTTTGGCAATTGCCCCTGGATAAGGACTACTCCAAGCAAATCAAATCAGACATCGCCGACATCAAAAACGTGGGAGGACGGAGAGCCGGCACGATTACCGCGGCGGCGTTTCTGAAAGAGTTTGCGGATGATGTCTCATGGTGCCACCTGGATATCGCCGGAACGGCCTGGGGCGAGGAAGCCAAGCCTTATAGGTCGAAAGGGCCGACCGGAGTCGCCGTGCGCACATTGATCCGAATCGTCACACGTGCCGCGCTCAAGTGCGATGGGGCAAAGTAGTTACGCGACCCTGCCACTGCTAGAATAGCTTTCGTGGGATTACTCTCCGGTTCGTCATAGACCTTTACTCCGCAGTCCGAGAACTGACGTACATCCAGGTCCCTCCCTTTCCGTCAATCTCAAAAGTGATATAATTCGCACGTCGAAAGCGATCGAAACGGTTAACCCTCTCCCGATTGGAGTCACAAAACGCAGTGACTGATTACTACAAAGTGCTCGGGGTAAGGCGAACGGCGTCGAAGTCTGAGTTGAAGTCGGCTTATCGCAAACTTGCGCGGCTGCGTCATCCGGATCTCAACGGCGGCTCGGAGGGCGCGGCGCGTGAGTTTGACCTGCTGTCAAAGGCCTACCGAGTCCTCATCGATCCACAGGAGCGCGCCTACTACGACAATCAACTCAGTTCGCTTGCAAGCAATGGCAGTTCGATCCTGAGTTCGAGCAATCCCCACGCGCGCAGAGCGCGAGAACTTGCGATGCAAGCGCGTTGGGACCGTGTCGTGGATGAAGTACTCGAGCGAGATCGGCAGGAAACACGCGAACGCCAGCGCGCAGTTTTCACCATCGTCTCCCTCTTTCTATCCACGTTTTTTGTAGCAATGATCAGGCCCCACTTTTGGGGAAACTTCAATTACGCCGGACGCGCCATCGTGTTGACGCTATTTGCCGTCGGCGTCTGGCACCTGGTGACGAGACTTAGAGAGTATCTCCAACACTACACCTATCGAAAGGGGTCAGTTCGCGATAGCGATGAGGAACCGGAGCAACCATACACTCGTTTTTCCGCTTACGCTTTTCTTCTGGTGGGTTACGTGATCAGCATTGGAGGGGGGCTGATCCTTGGCTGGCATGCGCAGGAATACTTTGACGGATTAACCATGCTGTTTCGACATGGACCACGCCTGGGCCAGTCGAACATGTTCTTTTCGCTATCCACCGTGCTGTTAATTCCAGATCTGGTGGTCTATCCTCCAATTGCAGTCCTAATCGTTGACGGTCTCCACTCCATTGCGTCGCGCATGGATTGAGTTCGTAACAATGGCTCGCTGAAGTCAGAACTACATGCATTTTCCTGGACAGCATCAGAAACCTGGCCGCCTTGCGACGGTGCTGACGATGGTCGTCCTGGCCGTCTGGGCTACAAAAGCATTTGCCATCGTCAATCATGATCGGGCATCAGGACTGACGCCGTTGCAGTTAGAGATTGAGCAGCAACGCCAGCGTTTGAGCGCCGTGGAAGAAGAGGAACGGCGTGATGCGGTGACGCAGTTAGGCGCGATGAAGCACCCGGATGCGTCACGGGTGGCAGTCGCAGCGTTAAAGGATATCTCGCCGAGTGTTAGGGCCACTGCCGCCTCTTCAATCCTGGCCTTGCCCGGGGAAGAGAGCGCCGCGAATTTGATTCCGCTGTTGAGTGATAAGAATGAATTTGTTCGGCGGGAAGTAGCATATGCTTTGGGCGTGGGGCGCAGTAAGAGCGCCGTCGGGCCTTTGCTCGAAAGATTACTTCTGGATAAAGAGGATGGAGTAAGGGGAGCGGCGGCAGTAGCGTTAGGCGATATTGCTGATTCCTCGGCCATTGCCACTCTGGCAGCAGTAATGAAATCAGAAGTGGTCGCTACGGGTTTGAAGAAGAATTCAAAGAGCAAGAAGGAACAGAACCCGTTTGTGCTGCGAGCAGCGGCCCGCGCGCTGGGTCAAATAGGAAGCCGCGAAGCCGTGCCCGCGCTGATTGCGACGCTCGAGAACGAAAAAACGGAAGACGATGTGAGGCGCGAAGCCGCGACCTCTCTGGGATTAATTGGCGACTCCTCGGCGCTGCCATCTCTGCGAAACGCATTGACCGCGCGCGATCCATATCTTTCCAAAGCTGTGCATGAAGCCATAAAGGCAATTGAGAAGCAGAAAGGCTAACCTCAGCGAATTTCAGACCAATAGCCGGGATTCTCAAAAGAAAAAGCGCCCACCACGTTCAAGTGGTTAGGCGCTTTTCCATTGTCGATAAACTCGGCTTAGCCCTCAGTCTTTTCCCCGCGACCATGCCCCTTCTTAGCGGCCTTGGTAGCCTGGGGAATCGGCAGGCCCACTCCACCCGAAAGTGTCTCGAGTGCTTGCGGTTCTTCAACCGGTGCGGGAATGTCGTGAATCAACGCGCCGCCCGAGCTCTTCGAAAAGATTAGCTTGTGCGTGTATTCATCAAGATCAACGTGCACCAGGTCTCCCAGTCCGATCTGATTCGTAGCTACCAGATTCGATAATGGGTAAACCAAAAATCGTTCAACCGATCTCTTCAAATGGCGCGCGCCATATTTGAAGTCCAGACCTTCCTTCAAGAGTGTGTCCTTGGCAGTTTCGGAACACTGAAAGACAAACTTGGTTCCGGCGGACTGCATAATCCGATCCTGAACGGCCTGGAGTTCCAGGTCCAGAATTCTGCGGAGGTGATGTTCTTTTAATGATCGGAAAACGACCACCTTATCGATGCGGTTCATAAACTCTGGTGAAAACTTCCGGCGCGCTGACTCAACAGCCGTTCGGTAGATCTTCTGATCGACTTCGGTGTCGTTCGGGTTCTTCGCAGCTTTGCCGGAGTGAAAACCGATGCCGCCGGAAATCAGTTCCGACATTTCTCTGGCGCCGAGGTTCGAAGTCATGATGACCATGCAGCGCGAGAAATCTACGCGACGATTGTCACCCAGCGTCAAGGTTGCCTTATCCAGGATGCCCAGCAGCAGCTGCCACAAACTGTCTGACGCTTTCTCGATCTCATCGAAAAGTATCAGAGAAAGTTTCACGTCCTCGGTGTGCATGCGGTCGAGGTTTTCCTGCGTCAGCATCGGAGACGTTTCGCGGTGACCAAGATACCCGGGAGGGGAACCGATGAGCTTCGCGATCTCGTGTGAATGCTGAAATTCCGCGCAGTCGATCTTCACGATCGCATTCTGGTCGCCAAACAAAACCTCCGCGGCGGCTTCGATGACTCTGGTCTTTCCCGACCCAGTGGGGCCCAGGAAAAGCATCGTGCCGATCGGCCGATTAAGCGGGTTCATGCCGGCGAGAAAAATCTGGTAGAGGCCACTCATGCGGCGGACTGCGCGCTCTTGTCCCACGATGCGAGCGGAAAGCCGCTCCTCGAAGTCCTGGGCGCGCGGACTTTTTTGATCAGGATCCAGGAAGACTGTTCCCATTGTTTCGTTTAGTTTTTCGATGTCCATATCCGTAATCATGCTGGTCCTCCTTGCATGCGCGAGAGCTTATTGCTTTGACCGGCTCTCTTTTGGCCTGGCCCCTATTGGCCAGCCTGGACGTTGCAAAGGACGATCCGCGATCTGATAGATGTATCACTCTGAGGCTGGGTTTGCTCTTGCCACCCTTACCTGCAATCAGTCTCACTTAGACTGATGCTATATATACGACACGGCTCGAATTGTCATCACAAAATATTGCGGATAACCGAAAACTAACATTCTGGAAAGCCATGCGAGCAATTATTACGGTGACAACTGATGGCAGCTTAAAAGTGCCAATTTGTGTTTCCGGAACCTGAATCGCAATTGATCTTCTTTAGTGGATTGCACCTTTTGGCGCGGACGACCACCAAAAGGTTTCGTGAGAGCGGTCAGAGCCACCTGCGTTAGCGGGTGGTGAAGCGGTGCCTGGAGACTAGTGCTGAGAGAGATGGGAACCGCCCGCTAAGGCAGGCGGTTCTGACAGTCAGTCGTAGTATTCCAACCCAAGGTGGGTAATCAACTCCTGCCCTCCGAGATATCGCAGGGTGTTCTTGAGTTTCATGAGTTGGATGAAAACGTCATGTTCGGGATAGAGCCCGGGCGCTGTTTGCGGCGACTTGAAATAGAATGACAGCCATTCCTGAATTCCTTTCATGCCTGCACGTTGGGCGAGATCGAGAAACAACGCGAGATCCAAAACGATGGGCGCTGCAAGAATTGAGTCGCGACAGAGGAAATCGATCTTGATTTGCATGGGATAGCCCAGCCAACCAAAGATGTCGATGTTGTCCCAGCCCTCTTTGTTGTCACCGCGCGGCGGATAATAGTTGATCCGAACTACGTGGGAGAAGTCCTTGTAGAGCTGTGGGTAAACTTCCGGCTGGAGGATATATTCCAGTACGGACAGCTTCGATTCTTCTTTTGTCTTGAACGACTCCGGATCATCCAGCACCTCGCCATCGCGATTGCCAAGAATGTTCGTGGAGTACCAGCCATTAAGTCCCAGCATGCGCGCTTTCAAACCCGGCGCGATAATTGTCTTCATCAAAGTCTGACCGGTCTTGAAGTCTTTACCGCAGATGGCCAATCCTTTTTGTTCGGCTAACACTCTGAGCGCGGTAACATCAACAGAAAGATTCGGCGCGCCGTTGGCAAACGGAATGCCCGACTTCAACGCGGCATAGGCATAGATCATCGAAGGCGCGATCGACTTGTGGTTGTCGCGCATTGCCTTCTCAAACGAATCAAGCGTCTTGTGAACTGCGTGGGGCTTTAGAAATATCTCGGTTGATGCTGCCCAAATCATAACCAGGCGGCTACACCGGTTCTTCTTCTTCCATTCCGCGATTTCGGCGATTAGCTGTTCCGCCAGCTTGAGCTTATTGGCGCCAGTCTTAACGTTCGTTCCGTTCAGTCGCTTTACGTAGTTTTGATCAAAGACCGCTTTCATCGGCTTGATCTTCTGGAGCGGCGTCTTGAGTTGTTTCAGTAGATCCTTTTCCAGCACGCCGGCGTGCATTGCCGCGTCGTAAGCTGAGTCTTCGAAAATATCCCAGGCCCCAAATACCAAATCCTCGAGTTTCGCGAGGGGCATGAAGTCTTTAATCAGAGGTACTTTGTTGTCGGTTCGCTTGCCGAGACGGATAGTTCCCATCTGGGTAAGACTTCCAATTGGCTCGCCAATGCCTTTCTTAACGGCTTCCACGCCGGCAATAAAGGTTGTGCTAACTGCGCCGAGTCCAACCAGCAGCACTCCCAGTCTGCCTTTTGGCTCAATAATCTCGGCACCTTGTCTAACTGGCATCAATCTATTCTCCTGTCTAACGATTTGTGCTTGCGAATGATACAGCGGTGGGCGGTTGCTGTCATCTTGAGCCAATTTTGGTGGGCGTGCGCAGAGGGTTTGAAGTTATCGCGGCTGATTTCGATATTGGATCATTGGCGCCGGGTTATTCGCGATGAGCGCTTTGATGCTCATTGAAGCGGCCCGTGTAACCCACTTGGGATCGTCAACCGTCCAGACCACTACTTCAAAGCCCTGCGCCTGGGCCTTCTCGATGAAACTCGCCCTGGCAAGGAGATGATGAAGCGCAAGCTCGTCCGCGCCGCATTCGCGAGCGAGATTGATCATTGTGAGCGGGCGCAGAGCTGAGATTGGATTTGAGATCTTAGGTTCAAAAAGCGCAGCCGTACGAACATTCGCGTCGATTCGTTTCACTTCGGCAATTGCCCCGAAATCGAAGCTTTCCACTACAACCCGGTGCGAGAATTCCGATTCATGTATTACTCGAACAACTTCGGTCGCCAAAGCGACTCCTTCCGTCGGCTCGCACTTCATTTCAACATACAATAATCCTTCATTAGCTCGATATAGTTCGAAGACCTCCGCCAGAAGTGGCAGTCGATTGTGTGCACTGACGTCATCGCCGAATAAAGCATCATCGCCGTCAGGGGCGCGCGCAAACGAACGACCCACGTCGATTTTTTGAAGCTCCGCCGCCGTCAGATCGCTTACCAGTCGATCCATGAGTCCGGTTCGCTTAAGGCTTGCGTCGTGAATAACAACCGGCACCTTATCGCGCGATAGGCGCACATCAAATTCGATTCCGTCGGCGCCGTCACGAATGGCCCGGGAAAACGCGGCCAGAGTATTTTCCGGGGCGAGCGCAGACGCGCCGCGATGGCCAAGTATGAGCGGTTTGAGATTCATAATCCTGGTAGAGACCCGTAAGGATCGCAGGAGACTGTGAGAAAGGGAAGGCAACGCCCCGCAGATTGATCCCGACCGCTGAGGGCGCCGCATCAACGAAGAAACCCTTGTTTTACGATTTCATTTTCGCCGGAGAGTTCTTTGCGGAAGGAGTAATAACTTTGCGCAGAGTGATATCAAAAGTTCCGTACTCGGTCTTGATTTTCGCATTCACCGGGATCCGCCTGGTGTCATTAGTGAACCAGATCGAAACCTGACCTTTGGCTCCTAACATTCCATTGGCACCAAATACCTGAGGATCTACTCGTACTGCTTCAACTCGCCCAAGGACAGTCTTCATCCGCTTCTTTTCGACAACCAGCACAGGTACCTGGAAAACGCGTCCTGAGTCGCTGATTGTGACCTCGAGCTTTTTCCCAATCTCGAGAGGTTGCGTTCTCAGGTAGTAAACGGCGGATAGGACGTCCTGAATTGCACCGGTGAAGGAGGCGGTGGCTGTCCTGGGAACCCGCGTCGCATTGTTTGGATCGCGCTCAATCCAGAAGAGCTTGCCGCGAGCATAGGTGGTCTCGCTGACGCGAACACGTTTGCCCTGTTCGTCAATTCTCTTGCTCTTTTGCACCGTGAAGAATGTCGGATCCACAATCGACTCAACCCGTTCTCTAAAAGTGAGATTGAAGAGCTTGCTAAAAAAACCTTTGCTTGAAATATCGCCGGTCAATTTCAGCGTGTCGTCAGAAGCAGTACTTGTTGGCGAACCCGAGCCGCCGGATCCTTGCGGCGATTCCTGTCTCGCGGCGCTGAAACGGAAATCTGCAATGTCGATTTTCTTCAGGAGTAAACGAGAAAACTCCGCGACGTAGATAAGCTCTTCACCACTCTCAAAGGGATGAGATCGTGTAAATGTCGATGGAGAATTGTCGACCTTTATCGGTTTGGCTGACTGTGCCAGGACTGCGCTGAAAGATGCGAGGACAAATGCGACGGCCAGCAACAAATATCGAATCTGAAAGTTCATCGTAAATAGTAGGCCTTCACTGCCAGGAGGCCCCAGGCGAATAAGAGCCCTAATGCCGCTTCATACTCTCGATAGCGCAGATAGAGTCTGCGATCAAAACGAATCTTTGGTTCACCCGAACGATAAGGCGTAAGCCTTGGGAAAAAAAGTGGCACCACGGCGGCGTAATTCGAAAAAGCGTCGCCGAAGAGCTGGTGCATCGTCCGGGATTCGACGCGCATCACCGGAAAATAGATGCCAAGAAACAGCGCTGCAAACAGAAGGCCGAGAAACCAGCGCCCCGATCCAATAGTGAAACCGAGACCAAGGAAAAAACTACCGAGGTAGAGTGGATTGCGAGTAAAAGCGTAGGGACCCGAGACGGCGAGTTGGTCGTTTTTTCTTATGTGACCCGCCGCCCACGCTCGCAGGGATAGACCGAAGAGGGAAACCACCGAACCAGCCATTAGTGTTGAGGGACTAGGGCGCGCGAGGAGCAAGAACACGGCGGCGCAAAGAAATCCCAACGGCACGCGCCATCGCTGAATCCAGGTTCCACCTCTACGCAATTTCTATTCACTCCTGGGAGGCAGACATTCCCGTCGGCCCTCCTCGTCCATACTACAACTGACAGCATTAACAGGATTTACAAGATTGAAAACCAAAGGATGACAAAACGAAATCTCAGCTTCTAATCTTGTACATCCGTTTTAATCTTGTCCATATTCATCAGAGGACAGGCAGGAATGCCTGTCCAACTTTCAATCTCTCTCCCACCGCTTGCAACACCCGATCAACTTCAATGTCCATGCAGATCCAATTCGAGCAGGAACGCCGGTGGCAGTCTGTACGGCAGCCAATGTCCGCTCGATCAACGCAAATGTCTGCATCACGTAAACTGCCATTACGCCACCATTCCGTCGGACCAAACAGGCCAACGACCGGAGCGCCGGCCGCAATAGCCAAATGAGTCGGGCCGGTGTCGCCGCCAACATAGACGCGCGCGCGTTTTGCGAGTTCGTAGAAACCCTTCAAAGAAAGATTGACAGCGCGTGCTTTCCCAGACTGGCTGGCCTCGAGGACGGTATTAGCCAGCGCTTCTTCCCCCGGACCATGCGTGACTAGTGAATGAAGACCATGATGGGACCAGAGCTCATCCACCAACCTGCCAAAGCGTTCTGCGCTCCAAAGCTTCGTCGGCCAGCCCCCGCCCGGATTTAGTATGGCAAAGTTGCCGCCCGCAGAAATCGACGCGGCCTCAGCTTCGGCGTGATGGGCTGGATTGGTGCCGATCGGAAATTGAAGGTCGTCGAAACGAACAGGCACTTCAATTCCCAAAGCCCCGTTTACCAGGCTCAGGTTTTTCGTAATAACGTGCAGGTTTTTGGATGTCGGAACTGTCTTTGAAAGGAGGAAGCGGCTGGGCGGCTCGCGTAGCCCGTCGCGCGAGAACCCAAAAACACGATGCGCGCCGGAGAGGCGCGCAATGGTCGCGGATTTAAGTAATCCCTGAAAATCTAAAGCTAAATCGAAGGCTGAGGCGCGAAGCCGACGTAACTGCTGGCGCGGTGCCCGCAGCGTCTCCCCAGACATCAGCCCGCGCCTCAAGGCCTTCGTGTCGACTTCGATGAGGCGATCTAAAATCGGGTTGTCTCTTAAAATTTCTGCTGATCGTCTCTCGACCACCCAGGAGATTTCTGCCTGGGGCAGAGAACTGCGAATTGCTGCCAGGGACGGAAGAGTGTGCACAATGTCGCCGATGCTGCCTAATTTGACGATAAGGATGCGCATAGTAAGACAGACATTCCTGTCTGTCCGTCCCTTCCAAAACTAATAAGAGGGACAGGCAGGAATGCCTGTCCTACGTAAAACGACGGAGCAGTTCCGAGGTTGAATGGTTCTTCGGATCGCCAACAATAGCTACGCGACCACCGTAAGATCGTACCACATCGCGCTCGGGAACCGACTCTTCGGTGTAGTCGGTCCCTTTGGCATGAACGTCTGGCTTCAACGCGAGCAACAGTTCCGTCACAGTCGGCTCGTCAAAAACGGTCACCAGGTCGACCATTTCGAGCGAAGCTACTAGCTCGGCGCGTTCAAGCTCCGGAAGGATAGGCCTTCCTGCGCCTTTCAATGCTTTGACTTGTTCATCCGAATTGACTGCGACCACCAGAATATCGCCTTGTGCGCGAGCGCCTTGCAGATAGCGGATGTGGCCGGCGTGAAGCACGTCGAAACAGCCGTTAGCGAGGACCACAGTCTGTACCCGGGCTCGGAGTTCTGTTACCCGCTCGACGATTTCCTCTCGATTGAGGATTAGTGAGGTCGCCTTAAGTGTTCGATTGTTCATGAGCGATTACTGGTGCTGAACGGAACTCGCGAGTTCCTGGCCCGTGATTGCAGCAGTGCCTCGTTTCATCACCACCAGCCCTCCAGCGTAATTCGCCAACCGCGCCGCGTCAGGAAAGGATGAATCGGAAGCAAGCGCCAGGGCGTAGGCAGCCATGACCGTATCACCCGCGCCGGTGACGTCAACTGGTTCGCGCGCGCCGACCGCCTCAATATGAACTGCGTCGGTACCATCCTCAAGCAGGAGCATGCCCTCGCCGCCTCGGGTTATTAGCAAGGCTCGATATCCCAGGCGCTCGCGCAACTCTTCTCCGGCTGACTCCAGATCGGATGCGGTCGACAATTCGCGTCCAGTCAGTTTTTCAACTTCATCCTGGTTGGGCGTCGCGGAAGTGAACCCGGCAAAGTTTGACAAACTAAATCTTGAATCGGCGAGGACAAAAATCTTCCGCGCCGCAGCCACGTCGCGCGTGAAATTCGCCATCTCTGCATCGGCAACTCCGTAGCCGTAATCTGAAATAATCACGGCCTCGGCCGCTTGCGCCTGTTCAAGCACGCGCTCGCGCAAGCGTTCCCTAAGTTCATGATCGACCATGGGGTCGCCTTCGTAGTCGATGCGAATTACTTGCTGTCGCGTGGAATGTAAATGCCCGGCTAATATCCGCGCCTTAGTTGTTGTTTTGATCTTCGGGTTGGTCAGCACGCCGCTGCAGTCCACGCCGGCTGCTTCAAGTTTGGTTACCAAAGCGCGTCCCGCTTCGTCGTCTCCGCGAGCACTAACCAGCGCGACGGTTGCGCCCAACGAAGCAAGATTGAGCGCGCAGTTTGCGGCGCCACCCGGGACAGTATCGGTATTCTCGTGCCGCAATATGAAAACCGGCGCTTCGCGCGAAACGCGACTGATAGCTCCGAAAATGAATTGGTCAGCAATCGAATCGCCCACGACCAGAATTCGTCGCTGTGGGAACCGCTTAACAATTCCAAGAAGCCGCTCCTGCAAGATTGTTCGATCGAGGCTCAAATCTCTTCTCCTGAAAGCGCGGACTTCTTTGTCACATTGATTTCCGTCTGAGACGTTATCAGCTCAACTGCTTCCAACAAATTCTCAGCGACCAAATCCGGTTTGTGGATCCAGGTCTTGCTCTGATGTTCCCACTCGCCCCGTCCGTAGCCGCTCAAAACAAAAGCGGATTTCACGCCCGCGTTTCGTGCCATCTCAATGTCGCTGTAACGATCTCCGACCATCCAGCTTTCATTAAGATTAATGTCCAAATCGCCGGCCGCGCGGGTAATCAACCCGGGCTTGGGCTTGCGACAATCACAATCGACGCGATACGGCGGTTCGCCAACTGAAGGATGATGCGCGCAATAGTAAATCGCATCCAGCCGCGCGCCGCCGCGCTCGAGGTCGTTAATCATCGATTCGTGGACGCTGGAGATCAATTCTTCCGTGAAGTATCCGCGAGCGACGCCCGCCTGGTTTGTAGTCAACACTGCAAGCCAGCCCTGGTCGTTTAAATGTTTGATTGCCTCGGCAGCATATGAGAACAAACGGAACCGCGACGGGTGATTAATGTAACCCACCTCTTCGGAAAGCGTGCCGTCGCGGTCGATAAAAACTGCTCGTCGTTTCATATCTTCATTGGTCCGGCCACCGCGGGTGTTCAGGCAGTTCAGAGTACAAGTTTTAGCTTGCTCCGTTCGTAACCAGGCATCCTGAAGGTTGAACTCTGAACTTCTTGTCTCTTGCCCGACATTGCGGACGTTTCAAGAATTGCCATCGCCCGCTCAAAGACTTCCTCGGGACTAATCGCGGTCATGCAGCGATGATCGATGGGGCAGTCTCGCAACATGCATGGCGCGCAGTCTGGCGGGTGCCTCACTATTTCTCCGACTTCTGAGAAAGGCCGAGTCGTTAATGGGTTCGTTGGGCCAAAGATGACCAGCGTGGGCCGACCCAGGGCTGATGCGATATGGGCAGGTCCCGTGTCATTCGTTACCAGAAGATCGACCAAACTCAAAATGGCAATAGCGTCCGCGAGGTCCGTTTCACCGGTCAGCACGACAGCTTTCCCGCGCATGAGCTGAGCTACTTCGCGCGACACCTCCAATTCGTCGTTCGAACCAATCAACAAGACTTCAGCGCCCAGCTCATTAATCAAACGGTCCGCAAGGGCCGCGTAACGTTCCATGGGCCAACGCTTGGCCCGACTGTTAATTGAACCGGGGCAAAGAGCAATCAAAGGACGAGTCGGCGTGTTTTTGCCGCCTGGGTTGCCGGCGCGGACATCCAGAAGGTCGAGTGCCGCCTTCCTGCGCACCTCGCTAACGCGTAGTGAGCCATCAGGTGGATGAGTCGCCGAATCATCAGGACTGGAAACGCCCGTGATCTTTGCAAGTTGATCGATGATTTCAAGATAGTAATAAACTTCGTGGCGCGTACTGCGCCACTCCGGCTGCGGTAACGGATGCGTCAGCAACATGCGGCGTCCGTCTGTTCCGTAACCGATTCTGGCGGGGACGCCGGCGAGAAAGGCTACCAGCGCGGATTCAAACGAATTGGGAAAGAGAACAGCGAGATCGAATTGCCCTTTTCGCCACTCGCGCACCTGCCCGATGGTAGAGAGAATTCCTGAATGCGCGTGAAGCTGCAATTCGTCGAGAAAATCCGGGTCGATGAAAATGCCTTCGGTTAAGGACCTCGTCGCAAGTGTGATGTGGGCCGCGGGAAACAGCGCGCGCAGTTTCCGCAGCGCGGGCACGGTCATCACCGCATCGCCGACCCAGTTGGTTCCGCGAACGACGATGCGCTTGATACTTGTTGACTTGATCTGCGTCATTCTTTAAGAGCCAAAACATTTTCCATTTTCCATTTATGATTTCTCATTTGTCATTGGATTTTTCGGTTAGTCGTCGTGACCCAACAAGGTAAAGAGTCAAATGACAAATGGAAATTTGTTTTTGCTCTACCGCTGCTTTTCCTCACCACGGACAGGCAGGCAGGAGTGCCTGTCCTACACCAGCGATCGTAAGCCTTCTTCGATTCCTATTTCCGGTTGCCACCCGAGCTGCTCGCGAATCCGAGTTAAATCGGAAATGTAGTTTACCGGCACGGGATGTGGCCCGTCTTCGTCGTCTATGAGCACTGGATCGAGCTGAATCAATCTACCGACTGTCATGGCGATTTCGCGCAAACTCGCTGCGTTAGCTTTGCCGCCGCCCAGATTATACAGACCATAGACATGTGATGAGCCAATGAACGCCTGACATGCCCGTGAAAAATCATCTACGTGCAGAATATCGCGAATTGGAGTGCCCCCCAGAGGCAGTCGAATGGCGTGGCCGCGCTTCACGGATTCCGTGTAGTGAGTAACGAAACCATATTCATTGCCGTCTGAAGGCCTTGCGTACACAGCCGACATCCGAAAGATGCAGGTGCGAACTCCGATCTGACGAGCGTGATACTCAAGCAGACGCTCGCCCAGGAACTTGGACCATTCCAAAGCCGACTGGCCGCAGTAGTCCGTTGCGCAACTCTCCGGCACCTCGTCGTAGGACGCGGCATGCGCCCCATAAACGTCCTTGGTGGAGGCATAGATGATGATCGCTCCGGGCCGCATACTCTTGATGACGTTTGCTGTACCTTGAACGTTTGTTTGGAAACATTCGTCGGCCACCGCCGGGTCTTTGTCGAGATGCGCCGCGAGATGGATAACGACGTCGTAGTCAGCGGCGATTCCGATCGCTTCCCGGTCAAGAATGTCGTAGCCGCTGCGCCGGGAAAAGTCGTCCGCATTGAAGAACCGGCGAACATGCGAGCCCAGGTAGCCATTTCCGCCGGTAACTAGAATCTTCATAGCATCAAAGCCAAAGGTCCAAAAGCCAAAAGCCCAAAGTCCAAAGTCCAAAGTCCAAAGTCCAAAGTCCAAAGTCCAAAGTCCAAAGTCCAAAGTCCAAAGTCCAAAGTCCAAAGTCCAAAGTTAGCCGACGATGCTTTCAACGCATTGGACGTTGGACGTTAGACTTTGGACGTCTTCATTCCTTTCGCGAGCGTCGCCAGTTTCATCAGCGATTCAGCATGGCCAATCGCAATTAGCATGTCGCCGCTCTCAACTATTGCCTCGCCGCTCGGATTAAACAATATCTGCCCATCGTTGCGCCTGATGCTGACCACTACAATGTCCAGCTCTGATCGAATGTTTGTTTCACTTAACTTTTTCCCTGCCAGAACTGATTCCGGGTCAACTTCAAGTTGCTCAAAAGCCAACTCCAATTTGTTAGCTGTGATCGATCCGAGAAAATCGTCGACCGCGGGTTTAGTTAAAGCCATGGCCATGCGATGACCGCCTATGATGGTGGGAGCGACCACGCGATTCGCTCCGGCCCGAATCAGTTTAGCTTCGGCCTGCTCTTTGGCGGCACGAGCCACGATGTGTAAATCCGGATTCAAGTCGTGCGCCGTCAAGACTACATAGACGTTGTCCGCATCGTCCGGCAGGCAAGCTGCCAGCCCGCGTGCGTTTTCCACTCCAGCTTCGCGCAAACTTTCCTCCAGAGTTGCATCGCGCACCAGCACTGCCACACCGAGGTCGGTCAATTCAGCAACCCGTTGCGGATCCCGTTCGATCACAATAAAAGTGTCCTGGCTACCAAGTAGCGCGCGCACCAGATGAGACCCGACCCGTCCAGCGCCGCAAATAATGAAGTGGTTTCGCATCTTCCCTATTCTTCGTGACTGTCGCTTCTGGCCCAGCATCGCGATGATTTCCGCCTGCACAATGGTTTGGACCGCCGTGGTCAGCGCGTAAAGCACAACGCCCACGCCACCGATCATGAAAATCAGAGCAAAGACTCGACCGCTGGTGGTCGCTGGAGTGATATCGCCATAGCCAACCGTGGTTACAGTTTGCGCTGCGACGTAAAGACTATCAAGCAGCGACAATCCCTCGATAAAATAGAACCCAATGGTGCCAATCCCAATCGCGACGGCTACCGCCGTTAGGGCGTAAAGAATGCGGCGCGGAAAGCGAGGCGGGGCATGGGGTTCGAGGGGAGACGAACGGATCATATTTCAAGGATAGCACCCTGAATGGTGAACCAATACAGCTTTACGTTGTTGCGACTGCTATTTTGCCGGAGTTGTTTTGAAAACCGCCCCAGGCTCGCGACTCGGAGTAGAAGAAAGTCGACCTCCGTCGCGAGAAAGAGTCGTCGCAATCCGGAGGCTCCGTCAGGAGCAAATGTTTATAGCGATCGAATTCCACATTGGTGCTGTTTTCGGGGTCAGGAACGCCGGCTGTCGTTCCTGACCCAGAAAAGAATGTTTAGTTTAGAGGGTGGGCTATAAACATTTCGTTCCTGACGGAACGAAGAGCCAGCCTGAGGGTCAACGCCGGGAGTGAAACAGTCAACCTGGCCTCTGAACGCGATTCTCAAGACTCTTATAGTAGACACTCGGGATGTCAGCAGTTAGCATCTTAGCTTTCGAGCCGCATGCGGGCGCGCTCGACAAGTGAACCCGCCTGAAGGCGGTACTCCAAACTCGATATATCGCCTGTCGTCAGCGTCAGGTGAAACACCCGAGAGGCGCCAATCAAATACCCTGAAGGAAAAACCCCTGGCGGGAATCGGTCGAAGAAAGAGACGGGCCCGCCGTCCCGTTCACGTTCGCGGTCACAATCGCGGTCGCAATCTCGATCAGAGGGCCGGATTGTTTCTTATGCAGAGGAGGGCCCAAGTTTTCGACGGCGCCTGGTACGACGTCTCCTCAGTCCCATCGTTCTAATTCCCATTGTTCTCGTTCTGACCGTATTTATCGGATTCGCGATCTACTACTGGACCGTTTTCTCCGCGCGAATTGACAACTTGCTGGCGGGCGAGGTCTACACCCGTTCCGCAGGAATCTATGCCGCGCCAAAGCAGTTGCGAGTGGGCCAGGCAATGACTCCGGAGCGGCTGGTTGAATTTCTGAAACGCGCGGGTTACGTCGAAAAAACTCAGCAGGCCGACAAGGCGCGCGGGCGTTACTACATCAGTTCAGGAATTGTAGACATCGAGCCGAGTGACAACATTACTGTCGATGGCCAGCTACAGTTTCAACGAGTGCGCGTGGCATTCTCCAGAACGGGAAAGTCCATCAGCTCACTCGCGCAACTCGACGACAATGCGCGGTTGGAGAAGGCCTGGCTGGAACCTGAGCTGATCAGTTCCGTCACCGGACGCGATCGTTCCAAACGCAAAGTCATTGGCTTCAACGATCTGCCGCCGCATTTGATCAAGGCAATTACTGTCACTGAGGATCGATCTTTCTTTGAACATTACGGTGTAAACCTGCGCGGTATCCTGCGCGCGTTCGTGCGCCGCTACGACAGTGATCCAAATTCACCCATCGCCCGACAGGGTGGTTCCAGCATTACCCAGCAGCTGGTTAAAAACCTATTGCTGTCCCCGGAAAAGACGCTGCGCCGGAAAGCCGCCGAAGCTTATATGTCGGTGATTCTCGAGACGCGCCTAACCAAGGAACAGATCTTTTCGTTGTACGCCAATCAGGTTTACCTGGGCCAACAATCGGGTTTCTCGATAAACGGATTTGGTGAAGCCGCTGACGCTTATTTCAACAAAGACGTAACTACTCTGACCCTGCCCGAATCGGCATTTCTTGCGGGAATCATCCGCAGCCCGAACCGTTATAACCCCTATCGCGATATTGATACCGCTACGGCCAGGCGCAACCAGGTTCTTGACAGCATGGCAGAAACGGCCACGATCACTCCTGACGAAGCGACTCAGGGAAAGCAGTCGGCGCTGCAAGTGTCGTCCTCAAAGGGCCGGATAGACGTTTCTGATGCGCCGTATTTTGCCGACCATGTGCAGAATCAGTTGGCCGACATAGTGGCGGGCTCCGGCGCGGCTGAGCATTTAAGGATCTACACCACGGTCGATTTGGATCTGCAGCGAGCCGCCTACGCGGCAGTTTCGAAACAGCTGGCGGCGCTCGATAAAGTACAGGGCAAGAGATTTGCGCCCGGCACTCTGCAGGCTGCACTGGTTGCGATGAACGCGAAGACTGGCGAGATCGTGGCGATGGTCGGCGGGCGCGATTATTCCAGGAGCCAGCTCAATCGCGCTACCGACGCTTCGCGCCAGCCGGGTTCCGTGTTCAAGCCTTTCGTCTACGCCACCGCGCTCAACACCGCCTACGATCCGGTTCCGCGGGTAATCACTGCGGCCACAACATACATCGACGAACCCAAGACATTTACCTTCGACAATCAGGAGTACTCGCCCGGCAATTTTGGCGAATCGTATACGCGTGGGCCAGTTACCTTGCGCGATGCCCTCGTTAATAGTCTGAATGTGATCACTGTTGATGTGGCGATGGAAATCACAATCGGCCGCGTCATGAATCTGGCTGCGAAGGCCGGGTTGCCCAAGCCTGCTCGTTCATATCCGGCGATGGCCCTGGGGACGAGTGAAGCAACGCCGCTGCAAGTAGCTTCGGCATACACAGCCTTTGCCAATTTGGGCACGCGCTCCAGCCCGATTGCAATCAATCGAATCACGACTGGGAATGGTTTGACCGTGGCCGCTCCCACTGCGCAAAAGAGCGAGGTGTTCCGACCTGATGTGGCATATGTGATGACCTCGTTCATGAAAGACGTGGTGAATAGAGGCACGGCGGCGAAAGTAAGGACACGCGGGTTTAAAGCAAACGTAGCCGGGAAAACCGGAACCTCGCGCGATGGATGGTTTGCCGGGTATACTCCGGAACTGGTTTGCGTGGTCTGGGTTGGCTTTGACGATGGTTCGCAGCTTGGTCTGACCGGCGCAAACTCGGCGCTGCCAATTTGGACTGACTTTATGAGCGTTGCACTTGGCGAACATCCGGAATGGCAAGGCGACTGGCAAATGCCGGCCGGGATTGAGCAAGTACCGATCGATCCCAAAACCGGTGGTCCAGCTTCCGCAGACGACCTGGAAAAAAGGATCGAATTATTTATCAACGGTACATCGCCGCACGCGTCGTCAAATTTAGCACCTGACGAGGAAGCCACGCCGGAGACGGAAGAGACGCCGATTCCGGAATTTGAGTATGTTCCGGCGCCTTCATTGGAGCCTGCGCCGGCCGCTTCGCCAAAAGTGAGACCGCCAATCAAGAGTAATGAGCCTGGCCGCCTGGAAGGGACGATCACCCTGGACATCGATCCGTCCACGGGACTAATCGCGGTGGAGAGTTGTCCAGTGATCCGGACCAGGACTTTTGTTCTGGGAACAGAACCGCGTAGGTACTGTGGGCCAGACTACCATTACCGGCCCGGAGCAACGCCGCAGTCGTCCCGCCCAGGCCTCAATCATCCATGAGCTACTACAGTCTATTAAACAGCTGGGGCACGCCCGCTCCTGGATAGGGCGGACCTCAATGCCTCAATTGCGAGTGCGGCGGCGTGCTGTTTTCTTGAGGGCAATCCGCCAACGGCTTCGACGACGACTTTCCTGGTGAGCTGTAATGCTTCCTCGACAGCTTTCCCCTCCAACAATTCACTCAATGCTGAGCCGCACGCGAGAGTTGGTGCGCAGCCATACGCGAGAAAACCCACCTCTTCGATGCGGCCTTTAACTATCCGGAGCGAAAGCCGGAGGCGATCACCGCACACTGGATTGGTTTCTTCAGCAACCGCGTTTGCATCGACGACTTCACCGGCGTTGCGCGGATTCTCAAGGTGATCATTGAAGGTTGATGAGTAGGGCACTGGGGTCTCAATCGGCAGCGGCGGCTTCCATCCTTTGAGTTTTCTTGAGCGGCGAGAGTTGGCGCAGTTTTTCCACCACGCGTGGGAGAACTTCGAGCACGTAGTCCACCTCTTTCTCTGAGTTATCTTTGCCGAAGCTGAATCGAATTGATCCGCGCGAGATTTCATCGTTGCGGCCCAGAGCCTGAATTACCGGCGACGGCTCCAGCGTACCCGATGAGCAGGCCGAACCGGTGGATACTGCGATTGATTGAAGGTCGAGACTAATCAGAAGCCCTTCGCCTTCAATGAAACGAAACGAGATATTCGAAAGATGAGGCAGGCGCCTGTCGCGGTCGCCATTGAAAACCAGATCGCCAATGCGCTCGCTCACGCCGGCTTCGAAACGATCCCGCAATCTGCGCTCGTGATTCGCGCGCTGCTCGAATTCTTCGCGGGCAAGTCGCGCCGCAGTGCCGAAAGCGACGATTCCCGGCACGCCTTCCGTGCCGGCGCGCTTCTCTCGCTCCTGATGTCCACCCACATTCTGCGGCATCAGTCGCACGCCGCGGCGAACAAAAAGCGCACCCGTGCCTTTCGGCGCATACAATTTATGTGCAGACAGCGACAATAAATCGCAGCCCAGGGTTTCGACGGCGACGGGGATTCGCCCGGCGGCCTGCACAGCGTCAGTGTGAAGCCAAAGGCGCTTGTGCCCTTGTGCGCGTGTTTCCTTAACGAGGGCGGCAATCTCGCGGACCGGTTGAATAGTTCCGATCTCGTTGTTTGCCAGCATCACTGAAACAAGGACAGTTTCCGGCTGGAGAGCGGCTCGAACGTCGTCGATTCTGACGATGCCATCCTCGTTTGCCGGCAACCGGGTAATCTTCCATCCATTTTTTTCCAGCTCGTCGCAGATGCCACGAACCGACGAATGCTCGATGGCGGTCGTGATAACGTGAAACTCTCCTGCGGCGCCTGCGGAACCGGCAGCGGACTCGCAAACCCCCTTGATTGCCAGGTTGTTTGCCTCAGTCCCGCCGGACGTGAAAACGATTTCGTTCGCACGGGCGCCGATCAGCGCGGCCACATCGCGTCGCGCACGATCGACTGCCGCGCGTGCCTCCTGACCGAAAAAGTGGACGCTGGATGGATTGCCGAACCGCTCAGTGAGGTATGGCAACATGGCGTCTACCACACGCCGATCGACCGGCGTGGTAGCGCTGTGATCCAGGTAAACCCTTGTTGGCTCAGTCATTGAGTTCGTCCACTGACGAGAAAGTCGCAACCAGAAACTGGAAACGAGCATCTGACGGCCAGCGTTTCCGTTCTGGACGTTTGGCAACTTGAGTCTAGGACGCCGAATCAAGGTGGTCAACGTGTGGCACGCGCTTCTTGCGCGTGACTTTGAGCGTTAGGCACGGACAGATGCCCGCGTCACTCAACCGAATTGTTAGGGCGCAGGTTGGATGGTAGCATCTTGTAGAACCAGGGTTTGGCTCTCCCAAGTCAATACGGACATGGTCCGTTAACCGCTGGAAGGAAAACTTATGAAATCTTTGAAAACGCTTTTGATGGTTCTGGCTGTTCTGAGCATCGCCTCGTGGTCCACGGCGATTAGCGCGCAAACAACCCCACCGGTTTTGCAGCAATCGACGTCAGATCAAAATACTGCGCTCGAACGCGGTTATCGAACCGGATATTCTGACGGCTACAACGCCGGATACCGCGACGTTGCAGATCGCGTCGCGCGCGACTATCAAAACAAAGAGGAGTATCGACGTGGCGATCGTTCCTACAATGAAGCCTGGGGCGCGGTGGAAGACTACCGCGACGGATACCAGCAGGGCTTTGAAGCCGGTTATACAGCGGGCTACGACCGGCGCTCATTCGATTCCACAATTCCCACCGGATTGGCCAGACTTGGTGCTGTCGATTCGGGTAACGCGACGAACAGTGGTTCCGCTCCGAACTATCCCGAAACTACCACCGACAATCCAACGAGCAATACGAACGTAGCCGGAGCAGGGAACAGCGGCCCGGTGTTCCTGCCGAGAGATGCGGTTCTCGTTGTTGAGTTGGAATCCAGCCTGTCCACTGACGCAACTCAAATCGGTGATCGTTTTCGCGCGCAGGTTTTAGAGCCCGGAGAATATGCCGGAGCCACTGTGGAAGGGCGCGTCACGCGGGTGAAGAAGCCGGGAAAAGTGAAGGGAACTGCCGAGCTCCAACTTTCCTTTGAGTCGATACGCATGGCCGACAATCGCTCCGCGAGCATTCACGCCGACGTCATAGAGGTTGTCGACATGGGCAACCGCGAGGGAGCCGGCACTGTTGATTCGGAAGGCGGCGTCAAAGGAAAGGATTCAACTAAAGACGACGTGTCTAAGGTAGGTGCGGCAACCGGAATCGGCGCGGTCATCGGAGCGATATTCGGTGGCGGCAAAGGAGCGGCGATTGGAGCGGCAGTCGGCGGCTCGGTCGGAACCGCGGGTGTCCTAACACAAAAAGGTAAGGATGTTCGACTGGAGCGCGGTCAGCGGCTGAAGATTCGGGTCGCTAACGAAGCGCGCATTCAGTAAACAATACTGAAACGGACGCGGCCAAATGCGGTGAGCACAAAAACAAGAGCTGTAAAAAAACAGAAGAGCGCGCCGCCGAAAGAGCAGCCGCGTAGGAAAAAAACGCGGGGACCTGTTTTGAAAGAAGCAGGACCCCGCGTTTCGGCGTCAGAAGTCGCCGCTAAATCCCCGATAATCACGCTGCTAACCGACTTTGGAAACACCGACTATTTCGTTGGCGCTGTTAAAGGGGCCATTCTCACCATCAATCCTGCGGCGCGCATCGTTGACATTACTCACGAGATTCCGGCACACGACGTGGCGCAAGCTGCGTTCATGCTCCTCGCGGCTTGCCCAACGTTTCCACCGGGTACGATTCATCTGGCAGTTGTCGATCCGGGCGTGGGGTCGTCGCGACGCGCGCTCTTGATTCGAGCGCGCGCGCAATACTTCATTGGGCCGGATAATGGAATCTTTAGTTACGTCTGCGAACGCCCGAAGATCGGTGCGGTCGAGGTTTTTCATCTCAACAAAGCGAAGTACTTTCGCCAGCCTGTAAGCCAAACCTTCAACGGACGGGATGTTTTTGCTCCGGTCGCCGCTGCACTTTCTAACGGAATACAACCTGAACAGCTTGGAACCAGAATTCCCGATTACATTCGCTTGCCATCAATCGTGCCGGAGGTTTCACGAAAAGGAGAGATCAAAGGACGAATAGTTCATATCGATCGTTTCGGAAACTGCGTAACGAACATCAGTCAGGCCGAACTCTCAGCCGAAATGATCGAGGCGGGCGCCAGGCTGATCATCAGAGGAAAAATAGTGAAGTCGTTTAGAAATTTCTTTGCCGAGGACACCGCAACTCGCGATGAACTCTTCGGCATTTGGGGCAGCGCGGGATTTTTGGAAATCGCAGCGGCAAACAAATCAGCCGCGAAACTGTTGAAAGCTAAACGCGGCGATGCGGTAACTATCGCCAGGACATGATCGGTGCGGATCGCGGCAAGCCGAGCGACCCACACAAATATTCAGAACCAGTTAGTGTTAATTAGAGTGATTAGTGGACGGTTCTTTTGGCTGAACTCATTGAAGCGTTCCAATAGTGCGGTAACTTGTCACACTTTGTTCTCTTTGTTATCTTCGCTTCACACTAGAAACTTTCATGACTACTAAAGCAAATGCACCGGCTGCAACTTCCGGAGCGGGACTTCGAGGAGTTGCCGCTGCCAGTTCATCCATCTCCGACGTCAATGGCGAGAAGGGCGAGCTGATCTATCAGGGCTACAATATCCACGACCTGGCTGAGCATTCCACTTTTGAGGAAGTGGTTTTTCTGCTGTGGAACAAACGCCTGCCCACCTCGTCTGAGCTTTCCCAACTGGAACAGTCGTTAAGAGATTCCTACGGACTGCCTTCGGTGATTATCGATCTGATGAAGCAGTTTCCGCTCGAAGCCGATCCGATAGATGTTTTAAGGACCACTGTTTCCGCGCTGGAGTTTTACGATTCAAGCGCACGGGATTTGTCGCGCGAGGCCAGTGTCAAAACTGCGATCACTCTGACCGCCCAGTTTGGGACGATAGTGGCTGCGGCCGATCGAATTCGTCGGGGTCTGGAACCGCTTGCGCCCGATCCTTCATTGAGCATCGCGGCGAATTTTCTCTACATGCTGCGTGGGGAGGCGCCGTCCGAGCATGATGCGCGCATCTTCGATGTCTGCCTGATCTTGCACGCCGATCATGAACTAAACGCTTCGACTTTCACGGCTCGAGTGGTTGCAGGGACTCTGGCCAGCATGTACGCGTGCGTCACCGCGGCCATCGGCGCGCTATCGGGTCCGCTGCATGGTGGCGCGAACACCGCAGTGATGAGGACCCTTCTGGAAATTGGTTCGGTGGAAAACGCGGAACCCTTTATCAAGAAAGCGCTCATAGACAAACGGAAAATCATGGGCTTCGGTCACGCCGTCTACAAGACCGAAGATCCCCGCGCCACTCATCTGCGAAGATTTTCCAGGGAGGCGGGAGAGGCGGCAGGTGATTCCAAGTGGTATGAGATCTCTCGCAAGATTGAGGAAGTAATGCTGAGCGAGAAAGGCCTTTATCCCAACGTTGATTTTTTCTCGGCCTCGACTTACTACATGATGGAAATTCCGTTAGAACTTTACACTCCCATCTTCGCTGTCAGCCGCATCTCGGGTTGGACCGGCCACATCCTCGAACAGTATTCGGACAACAAACTCATTCGGCCGCGCGCTGAGTACATTGGCCGGCGCGATGTCCCTTACGTTCCTATCGAACAACGAGACAGTTAATTTCTTTTCAATCGCCCTAGGGCAATGTTCACTACTGGGGTTGGGCCGCCGCAGCCGATGTAGTTTCCTTTGGCGCAGTCTCTGACATGTAGTAACCCTTCCGTGCGTTGACTTCGAGTTTGCGCGTCTTCCCTTTGGCGTCCTGCGCCTTCACTTTTATTTCAAGATTATGCAACCGGCCGTCGTCTTTTTCGTCTTCCGCCAGGGCGAAGCCGAGACTGTAGCGCGCGGTTAAGTTGCCGATGATCTTGCTAAGTCCGGCGGCGAAATCTTTTGGACGGCTCACCTTCACCGCTTCGCCACCGGTTTGCTGGGCCAGACGTTTCGCGGCGCCGTAAATACTGATGCCCATCATTCCGGCGATCGGCTTCCCGAGCGGCATGAGAAACTTAAACAACGTGCGCATCTCAGCGGTCATAGAATTGAAAATTACGTTTGAGCGAATCAGCACTTGCTCGGTGGCGTCGCGGTCCTCGAAAAAGATTGGGGCGATGCCATCGGAAACCCAAACGATTGCCAGTTGTGAGTTTGGCCTATCCTGCTTCGTTTTTCGGGTGGTGTCTTTCACTGCGGCAGCCAGATCGTAGATTCCGCCAATCTCCATCGTCACGTCGCCTTTCTTGTTCATTCGTTTTACGTCGACTGAGCCGTCTTTCCTGGTCGTTCGAGTCACAACGGTGCCATTCTTCCCCTTCGTGATTTCCACCTCGAGCGGCTCTTCCGATTGAGGCGTGCCTGGGCCAGGACCGCTTGAGTCGTGCGTGGCGGCGGCGTCCCTGGTCGAATCGGAGTCTGGCTCAAGAGTTTTGTTAGTGCCAGCTTCTTCCGGATCTTTTTCGACAATCTTAGCGGCGCGGAGCAGGGCAGCGGTCAGTTGCTCGGAGTCGCGAGTGAATCCGGTAAGCCACACGCGTTTCTCGTCTTCACCGCTGAAGTCCATGGCCAGGATGGCCACCTCATCCTGCGGCGAGAGCTTGGCCAGCTCGTCCGCCACAACCTTCAAGACGTCTGGTCGTTTTAGATATCGACCGGCGCCACTGTCTCGCAAGTCGAGAATCAGAACGAGGGCAAGCGGTTTTCTGGCCTGTCCTTCACGAGTAAAGTAAGAAATCGGGCGGGCATTTCCGTCATCGAGGATTTCAAAGTTTTCCGGCTTGAGGTCAGCGATGGGTACGCCGGTGCGTTTATCTTTTACGAGAGCGTCCATGAAGACGACGCGGGTGTTTACGCGAATCGTGTCGGCCACTTCCTGGGCACCCGCACGGGTGGAGGCAATCAGGAGGAGTGCGATCACCGCGGCAACGATCAAAAGGATGCGCGCGGTAGTTTTATCGATTTCGAATTTGAGATTGATTTCGGAATTCATGGAACAACGCTCCCCGGAATTGTGTTGTGTTACTGGTCCGTAGTTGCCTCGTCATTGATTGCGCGACCCATATCTTCTGGATCCTGAAGCAGCTTTGCTAAGGTCGAAGGCGAGAGAGTTACCTGAACTACGCTGGCATCACGCCGGTCGATGGTGATTGTCATTACGTGAAATTTGTCGCCGGCATGGCGAAGGAAGATATAGACCTGTTCGCCACTCTTAGGTGATGTGACTTGAACAAAGGGATTCCAGGTCTTGCCCAGAGCCGTATTGATTGCTTCCCTGAAGCGAGCTGCACCGGGTCCGCTCTCGAAATCCTGATCTTCAAAATAGGCAACCTTCACACTACCCGCCTCGGCTAAACGCTTTTTTGATCCTCCGGCAATTCGGGCCGCTGTCACAGCCGTCTTCATTCCAGCCCGCGCCAGAAACGGAATGCCTTTGTGTTTCACGCGGTAGAAACGTTCGATCACTTTGACAACGCCGTCAAAATTGTCGTCCTTCGCTTGCGCCGGCGAGACTGAAATCATGAAACAACCCAGCGCCAGGGTACCGATAAGAATCATCCTCTTCGTCATCACATTTACACCCTTAATCAATTTTTTCGCTTCGGTTTTTCGAGGCTGAGATCGGGAATCCCAAACTGTCCTTCAAGTTGTGAAAGCTTCTCGAGATCAATGTTTCCGAGAATATTTACGACCGCGATCTCTTTCGCATCTGCTGCCAGCACCGCCAGCCCAAGGACCTGACTGCCGCTGGTCATCAGGTAGACGTCAACCGAGCCTTCTTTCTTGCTCTTCGCGTTTACAATTCTGTTCCAGCCTGGAGCTCGTAACTGAGTCCGGATTGCCTCCAGATCCGCGGCCAGAAATTCGCCTTCTTTTTCAAACTCCAGGACCCTGACGTGAATTCCTTTTAATCCACTAACGAGCGCCTTCACGCGAGCTTCGTCTGGATCGTTGGCCTTGAAAACTTTCGCGGTGAGCTGCATCAGACTCTCATCCAAATCGAGGTTGAAGGTTTCCGAGGCCTTGGACACGAGATGATCAAGACTGCTGGTCTGGATCTTCGCAGTTTGCGCACTGGCATTTGCGCCCGCGCCAACGACTACGAGGATCGCGGCTGCCGCGAATTTCCAAAGTGCACTTACTGAGACTTGTTTAGGTGATTTCATAACTACTCTCCATTTCAACTGTCGGCTGTCTGTTATCCAATTCGGTGCTGGTTGTGAATCAGGTTACGGTTGTTTGTGCTGTTCGCTTTCTTCAAAGCGAGATTTAACTTGGTGCTGGCGAAACGTAAGGCCAGCATTAGTCGCTCCTTGCCGGCTTCTGCTGCTTTTAGCTCATTGGCGGCCAACACCGGATTAGCGGGTCCAGGGACATGCCTTTGGTGCACCGGGCCGGTTTGCCTGGGTCGGTTGCGCCGGATGGGCGTTTGACGAATACCTGGCTTCGATTCAGGGTCGCTCGTCGTTACATTCCGATCTGGACTGCCTGCCGAAACTGTGGTCGGAACTTCGTCAGGAATCTCTTCGATAACATCCTTCGGAACATCGACTGCGGCGTTAAGAGAACCGTTAGCGGGCACCGTATTTGTCAACTGAGTTTGCTCTCGAGTTCTCATGTTCAGCCACAATGCGCCTGCCCCAATCGCCAAAAGAATTGTCGCCGCTATCGCCAGACGGGATCCGAACCTCCGAAAGGAAGGGCGACTGATTCTTGCATCGTCAGGAATGACTAATGGTTGCGGCTGATATCGAAGCGTGCCGAGCACCTGTTCGAGTTTCTCTATCTCGGGGTCGGGTTTTCCCGATCGGTCCCAGAGATAATCGTCCTCGCTATTTCTCAAATGATCTTGCAACTGATTTTTCATGAGCCCTCCGTAAATCCGAACTTCTCACGCAGGAGCTTCATCCCGCGGTGCAAATTAACGCGCACAGATGCCGGAGTCAGTCCGGTCCGTTGAGCGATCTCGGGTCCGGTCATACCTTCTACCAACCGGAGCACAAGTGTTTCGCGGTAAGCGTCTGGGAGCGAACGAATGATTTCAAGAATTTCCGCGGCCCGGGTTTCCGTCGAAGCGCCGCCTCTGTGATCGTCGTTGATTTCAACTGTTTCGCGCGATTTTCTGTGAAAGTCCATTGCTCGATTTCGAGCTATCATCCCGATCCAGGGTCCGAAGGCATTGGGATCGCGCAACGTATCCAGTTTTCTAAGCGCATGAAGAAAAATGTCCTGAACCAGATCTTCTGCTTCTGCACGCGGCACTCGCGCCAGCACAATTCCATGTACCAGGGGAGCGTAAAGATCGTAGAGCCGGCCATATTGATCTCGATCGCCTGCCAACACTGACCGGATCAAGCCTGCCTCGGGGGCAAGCTCATCGGCTGGTTGCTTAATCGCAGCGTGTGACTGGCCGTTCATGAGCAGCAGGTCCGCTGTGGCATTGAGCTCAAACATTTCGCGATCATTCCGTTTTCCTGACAATCTGCTGACGTGATTAAGACGGGAGAGACTGAGAGAGTGTTAACAAAAAACGCAGTTCGATTTATCTGAATCCAGGTTGAGTTGGCGTTGACCTTCAGCGCAAGCCCGATTCCACCCCATTAAGCGCTCATTTTGTTGAGCTGAAAGGCCTTGCTCAGGAGTTGGGTGGATGGTCTCTAAGGCATGGAAGATGGACTTGCCTCGACTTCCCTGCGGCTATTAATTCCCGGAAGCGGATTCTCCTGAGAGGTCAGCAGCCGCATCTCAGGCGTTGCCGACAGCAGCTTTGTTCGCCAGATAAAGACGGTCGAAACAACCAGCGTGATGGTGCATGCGATTCCGCCCTCGATGCCGAAACTTCCGCCGGTTAACCACGCAGGACCCAGGTCAGTGCCCTTTAACAACGGGTGCGGAGCGATGCTGGTGATCCCACTGACGGGCAAACCAAAAAGTGAACCCAGCGCCCAGTTCCAGGCCCAATGGATTCCCAGTGGAAACCACAAACTTCGCGTACGTAAATATGCGATCCCAAACCACACTCCCGCGATGACCAGGTTCAGGAAGGGAAGACCTAAACTAAAATTGGGGTTCGTGAGATGCAGACCGGCGAATGCGATAGATGTAATCAGGACGCCAAGGACCGCGATACCCGCACGTGACATCGTTTGCAAAGGATAGCCTCTGGCGAATGCTTCTTCAGCGAGGGCCGCAACGATGAAGAGCACTGCCGAGAAAACGAGTGTTTGACCGACGCGGGGAAGTTCAGTGCGGCTCGATATCGAGAACCGCAAACCGCCGCCCGCCGTTGCGATAGCGGTGGCGACTGCCAGCGAAACGATTCCAAGAACCGAGCCAACCAGGAAATCGCGCAGCCACCCGGAGTGTAACCACAGCCCCAGAGATCGCCAGGGCAAGCCTTCGAGCGCGTGAACACAAATAAGTCCGGCACTGAGTGCAGCCGCCAGGGTTACCAGGCGAAATATGAAATTCTCGATGTAGTGGGCGATTCCCCTCCTGGGCGCGAATTGGACCACCAATTCAGAAGCTGTTCCGGCAACCAGGGCCAGCACAAACGAGAGGAAAAGGAATAGCATGGCGAAGATGAGCATTCGCCATCCGCTGCGGAGACGATTCGCCTGATTGAAGAAGATTGTTCTGGGGTTCATGCGGGCCGACGAGCAAAGCACTTTTTTAACGCCCGCATTCTAACAGGAGGCAGAAGAAAAGAAAGTCAGCGGTGAAGCAGTCTAGGTTAGATCCAGTTGGTGCTCCTGGCAGCCGCGTTGCGCGCGGCCACTGGTACTGATGTTTGCCTCGCGCTCCATCCGGGCGCGTGGCTGTTTCCTTAGTCGTCCAATGGCTGCGCTGCGCTGCAACTGGCTCCCTTCTGCAGCACCTGAGGTGGGCGTTGAAGCATGGCTCCCACACCAGCACGGTTGATCTTGCGCTATGGTAAACTCTGGCCAGTTTTCCAATGAAAGACACCCTGAAAAATCCTCCCGATTACCTGAAAGGTGGACCAGGCAGATCACCGCGCCGCCGGCGACTCTTTATCTGGGCGTTGGGAATTACGGTTTTACTGCTGCTTTCAATTATTGTTTCCCAGCAGTTGTGGCTTTGGCGGTTTATTCCTCCCGACACGGCCTCCGACACGTTGCTTCTTTACGCGCTCTCGACGCTTAACTTTGTAGCCTTTGTAGTCTTTTCCTTCATTTTCATTCGCAACCTCCTCAAGCTGCGATTGGAACGACGGGAGCGGCAACCGGGCTCCAGGATAAAGTCGCGGCTGCTGTTTTACTTCATTGCTATCAGCTTCCTGCCTATCATTGCGATGGCCGTCTTCTCGTATTTGTTCCTCAACCGTTCGCTCGAGAAGTGGTTTGGCCGGGTACCCGCCCGCCTGGTAAACGAAGCACAGGAAGTTCAGCGCGAGGCAGTTGACGCGCAATTTCGCAACCTGCGTGATACGGCATCGCTGCTCGCAGTAGTGCTCAACCCGCAGTCAGACGCTGAACGACAACAAACTCTCGATCGCGTCGTGGCCGGCGGGCAGATATCCGCAATCGAGATCGTTGATACGAGCGGGGAAGTGGTCTCGAAAAGTCGAGGCGCTTTACCATCGGACGCTGCGGCTGAAGTGGATAGTCTTTTGCGAAAGGCCCGCGCGCCGGGAGCCGCTGACGTCGCCAGCCTGGCCGACGGCAAAGACTTCGATCTGGTTTCGGTAAAGCTTGCGGATAACCGGCAACTGATTGTGGTGCCGCTGCGAAGAGCAAGCAACGATCTTGGTGACACCCTCAGCGGTTCGGAAGGTGAGTATCAAAAGCTGGCGGCGAGACAGCGGAGGGTACGCAGGCTGGGACTCTCGACCCTGGGGCTCATGACTTTGATGTTGTTGTTTGTCTCGAGCTGGGTCGCAATCTATTTGGCACGAGGAATTGCCACTCCAATCAAGGCGCTCGCCGAGGCTTCGAAAGAGATCGCGCGCGGAAACCTAACGCATCGAGTAACGACCCTTGCGGATGACGAGCTCGCTTTGCTGGCCGACTCGTTTAACCAAATGACCGCGCAGCTTGAAGACAACCGCACCAGCATTGATGCAGGTTCGGCGGCGCTTCGTGAAAAGAACCTCACCCTTGAAGAGCGGCGAAACTATATCGAGACTGTGCTTGAGTCGCTTTCCACCGGTGTCATCTCCCTTAACGACAACGACGCGGTGACCACGATTAACGCCGCAGCCTCGCGAATGTTGCGAATGAGCTCGAACCCGCTGAGGGATTCGAGCCACCCGCTGAAGCTGGTAGATCTTATTGCTCGGGACGATTGGCTGGTGCTTGATCGCGTGCTGCGGCGAGCCAGACGAACGGGCCAATCAGCCGAGCAAGCTCAGCTCACTGGAGACTCTGCGGGCGCTTCGCTTCCAGTTGCTTTGAATGCTACGGCGCTGGGGACGGCATCCGCTGAGAACCGTGGCGTGGTGCTGGTAATCGAAGATTTGTCAGAATTGCTGGCGGCCCAACGCGTCGCGGCCTGGAGCGAAGTGGCCAAGCGAATGGCCCACGAAATTAAGAATCCGTTAACGCCAATTCAACTTTCTGCTGAGCGGATCGCCAAGAGTTACCGTCGCGCAAATCCCCCCGGTAACGAGAGCGGTTCGAACGGAAACGGCCTCCTGTCAGAACCGGGAGCGGATCGGGATTCCCGCGCAGACCGCCCGCCCGGGGTGGGGGAAGCGACCGGTTCCAAAGATAAAGCGATTCAGGACCAACATGTGGCCGCAATCATTAACGAATGCACTGAGACTATCGCGCGTGAAGTCGCCGGACTGAAAGCGATGGTGGACGAGTTTTCCAGGTTCGCACGCTTGCCGCTGGCAAAGTTGGAGGTAGCTAATCTTAACGAAGTAATACGCCAGGCGGTGGCTTTGTATGACGACCGATTTGATGGAGTGACAATTGGAACGGAATTAGATCCTGAGTTGCCCAGCGCCATGCTCGACAGTGAGCAGCTACGCCGCGTGTTTGTAAATCTTATCGACAACGCCAACAATGCCCTGGCCGACATTCATGGAGATCGCCGAATCAACGTCGCCACAAGTTTTGACTCGGGTCGGAGTGTCCTCTTAGCTGAGGTCTCTGATACTGGACACGGAATTCGTCCTGACGATTTCAAGCGATTGTTTCAACCATATTTTTCGACACGCGGCAGTGGCACTGGACTTGGTTTAGCGATTGTCCAACGAATAATCATGGAACACGGCGGGCGGATTCGCGCGGAAATGAATTCTCCGCGCGGCGCCCGGTTTGTGATTGAACTGCCGTCGGCGAGTGCGGAGACCGGCGACGGACGACCGACGACCGTGAACGGCGACTGAAGCGACGGAGTTCGGTGACCCGGTCACCCGTCGGCGGTTACCGGTCAACAACTAACGATGGATTCAATTCTCATAGTAGATGACGAGCGCGGTATACGCGACACGCTGCGCGGCGTGATGGAAGATGAAGGCTTCAGCGCCGACGCGGTGGCCAGCGGCGAGGAGTGTCTGGCGGCAGTCGAGCGTCGCGCGTATAGCTGCATCCTGTTGGACGTGTGGCTGCCCGGTATTGATGGACTTGAAACGTTACAACGATTGCGCAGTGCCGGATCTGAAGCCGCAGTAGTGATTATCTCCGGACATGGAAATGTCGAAACCGCGGTGCGGGCGACGAAGCTCGGCGCTTTTGATTTCATCGAGAAACCCCTCTCAATTGAGAAGACGTTGCTCACAGTTCGCAACGCCTTGCGCCAGCAGCGGCTCGAATTGATCAACGCGGAAATGTCCGCCGAGCTGGCGAAGGAGTACACGATGGTGGGCGAGTCAGTGGCGATGCGCGCACTCCGCAAGCAGATCTCTGTTGTCGCCCCCACCGATGGGCGCGTGCTGATTTACGGCGAGTCAGGGACCGGCAAAGAGTTGGTCGCGCACGCGATTCATGCGAAGTCGCGACGCGCTGGCGCGCCGTTTGTTGAAGTCAACTCTGCGGCAATCCCGGAAGAGTTAATCGAATCCGAGCTCTTTGGCCACGTCAAAGGCGCATTTACCGGCGCTACCGGGGCGAAGAAAGGGAAGTTTGAGCTGGCGGATGGCGCGACGCTTTTCCTCGACGAGATTGGTGATATGAGCTCGAAGGTGCAGGCAAAAGTCTTGCGCGTGCTCGAGGAGCAGCGATTTGAACCGGTGGGCAGTGGAAACTCTGTGCGAGTTGATGTGCGTGTGATCGCTGCTACAAATAAGAGGCTCGACGACGAGATGGAGCAGGGGACATTTCGGCCCGATCTATTCTATCGCCTCAATGTGATTCCGTTTGAGCTGCCGCCGCTGCGCGAACGACTTGAAGACGTCCCGATGCTGGTGGAATATTTCAACCAGCACTTTTCGCGCGCTTACGGCAAGATCCCCAAACAGTTTTCAGCTGCGGCCATCGCCGAATTGCAAAACTATTCCTGGCCAGGAAACGTTCGCGAATTGAGGAACACTATTGAGCGAGTGGTGATTATGAATCCGGCGATCAAAGTTGGCGGCGAGGACCTGCCGCCGCACGGAAAAGAGGAAGCGCCCGCCGCATCGTTTCGTTTTCCGTCCTTTAAAGAAGCGACTGACGCTTATCATCGCGAATTTATCCAGCGCAAACTCGATGAGGCAGAGGGAAACGTTTCGCGCGCGGCTGAATTGATGGGCGTCGACCGGAGTCACTTATATCGCCGCATGCGCGCGCTCGGTATTCCGGGTCGCAGCGAACGCACGACAGTTTCTTAGCATATAACCTGGAGCAGAATGGCCACTGCCGCCGAAGTCAGCGAATTACAAAACTTTTACACTTCGGTTACAGTCAATGACGTTAAATGGTGGTATCTGCTATCTTTGTTCGCATCATACGGGATGGCTCTGGTAAGTTGAGGTTTATATGGACTTTACGACAAAAGAACTTCTAAAACGTTACGCGAAACTGGCGATCGGTCAGCCGTTTTCACCTGTTTTGCTGAACATTCTGGTGACCTCAGTTTGCGACATGCGTTGCACACACTGCTTTTTCACCGAAGAGTTGGACGATCGCCCGCGCAAAAAGCTGCAGATGAAGACGCACGAGATCGAGCAGATCTCGGAAACGCTGGGCGGCAACCTGGGTGTCCTGATTCTGGCCGGCGGCGAGCCGTTTACGCGTAAGGATCTGCCGGAAATCGCTCGCGCCTTCTACACGAACAACAAGCTTGAATCGATCTACATCATGTCGAATGGCCAGATTCAGAAACGAATCTTCCCCGACATTACGCGCATCCTGGAAGAGTGTCCGGATCTGAATGTGACGGTTGCGCTTGGGATCGACGGCCTAAAGGCGCCACACGAAAAGATCCGGCAGAAGCCAGGTTCGTGGGACATTGCCATCGACACTGCGCGCCAGCTTCAGACTATTAAAAAGGAGTATCCGAAACTTGACGTGCAAACCTGCACCTGTTTCATGAACTCAAATCAGGATACGATTTTCGAGTGGTACGACTTTCTGAAGTATGACCTGCGTCCCGACAAAGTTAACTTCAATTACATTCGTCCGCCCTCAGCCGATCCGGTGGAACTCGAAATCGATCATTCGCGCTATGCAAAACTGGCAACCATGATTGATGACGATTCGCGTCATGCTGCTATCAAGAATAACTACGGTGGCAAGCAGGGATTTTTCAAGGCCGCGATCGATATTTACATGCACGGTCTGATCGCGAAGACCCAGGAAACACAGCAAGCGCAGATGAAGTGTTACGCGGGAACAGCCGGTGGCGTAATCTACGATGAAGGCACGGTGTCATCATGTGAAAATCTGGCCCCGATTGGAAACCTCCGGGATTTCGATTGGAACTTCCAGAAGCTGTGGCTGTCGCCCGCGATGAAAGAACGCAGAAAGAAAGCCCTCGACGGCTGTTTCTGCACGCATGAGTCAAACAGCTACTATCCGTCGTTGCCTTTTAATCCGGGTCACCTGATTCAGATCAAGAAGCTCGAAAGAGAGATGAAGAAGGCGCGAAAGAAGATGGACCGCCTGCAGCCTGAACCGGAAGGGATGGCTGTTCAAGCCTAGATCCTGGATTTGAGATCTCAGATTTGAGATTTAAGCAATGGCTCAACGCATTCCAAAAATCCTGATTCTTTCGTCCGACACTGGCGGCGGTCATCGCTCGGCGGCGGCCGCTATCGTGGCTGGCGTGCAAAAGTTTTTTGATGGCCAGTCGTACGCGGTACGCGTCGTCAAAGCAGTTGAAGAATCACACTCGATCACGGCCCGGATGGTGGGAATTTACAACTGGATGTTGCGAAACCGGCAACACTGGATGAAATACCTTTACTGGTTCGTCAATAGATTCCGACCTGAGACCCGAGAATTTTTCCATAAACGGTGCATTGGGTACGTTACTGAACTCTTCGAGCGTTGGTGCCCGCACATCGTCGTCAGCGTTCATCCGCTCACGCAGCATATCTTCGCCCGGGTGCTTAAGGAGTTGAAGCTTGCTGATCGCATTCCGCTCGTTTCAGTGGTGACGGATCCATATTACGGATTCTGGAAAGGGTGGGCCTGCGACGACGTAACGCTCTACCTGGTAGCCAGCGACGAAGCCCGTCGGCAGTTGATCGATTATGGCATCGCGCCACACCGGATCAAGATTTCGGGGATGCCGGTCCATCACAAGTTTGCCTATCCGGGAGAAGAAGCCGCGCAGGCAGCGCGTCAGGCGCTGGGCCTTGATCCGGACAAGTTCACCGTGTTTGTTAACGCAGGTTGGGAAGGCGGCGGAAACATACCGCAGATCTTCCGCGAGCTGGTGCGCGGTCAGTTGGAAGTGCAGGCAATTTTTCTGGCGGGCAAGAATGAAGAGCTGCGAGCTGACGCCGAGGCGTTGGCCGAGAGCGCATCTTTCCCGATCAAGGTGATCGGCTACTCCGAGCACGTTGAACAACTGATGAGCGCCGCTAATGTCATGATTTCAAAGTTGGGCGGCCTCACAACCTTCGAGGCGTTTGCGTGCCGCCTGCCGATAATCGCTGACGGCATTACCCCGCCCATGCCCCAGGAAGCGGGTGCGGCAAGTTTAATAGTTAAGCGCGGCGCCGGCATTCTTCTTCAGCGTGCCACCGACATCGTTCCGGTTGTTCGTCGCATGGTTGAAGATACGGCACACTATTCTGCGATGCGTGCTGCCACGATTGGCCTCGCCATCCCCAACGCCACCCGGCATATCGTCGAAGAGATAGCTGCTTTGATTCCCGCCCCAATTGAAACGCCGGAAAAAGTTGTGCTTGCCGAAGTAGTTTCGGTTTAAAGCAATCCACTAATCGGCACGAATAACATTAAAGACCCAGTCGTGGTTCTTCGTGTATTTCGTGGAGCGTTTTTCTTTAGAGCGTTGCCCGGAGATTTGTTTGTCAGCCCAGACATCTTTCCTGAGTCTCTTTGACTGTTGAGAGGTTTCAGAGTCTAATTTCACTGCAAGCGAATCCAACCCCAATTTCATAGTTTTGCCCGCTCATGAATTCGAAGCGGGCTTTTTAGGAGAACAATCCGACAGTGAGTCTATTGCTCGAAGGAAAGCGCGCCTTTGTGACTGGTGGCACGCGCGGCATCGGTGCGGCGATTTGTGAGGTCTTCGCGCGTGAAGGCGCAGACGTCGTTTTTAACTACAACACACGCGACGATTTGGCCGCCGGCATTATCAGCAAGATTGAAGGCTACGGCAGGCGCGCCCTCGGATTTAAGATCTCAGTTACCGATCGCGTTGGGCTTAAGCGCATCACCCGCGAGATCGTGGAAAAGTGGGGTGGCATCGACGTGCTGGTGAACAATGCCGCCATTAATCGCGGCGATAACTTCGCTACGACTACCGATCGCGCGTGGGACGAAGTGATAAATACCAACGTCGGGAGTCTCTTCGCCGTAACCAAGCCAATCTATAAACAGATGATCAGGCAACGGAAGGGGAGCATCCTCAACATCACTTCCATTGGCGCACTGCGCGCCCTGCCGACCGCGGTTCATTACGCCACTTCCAAGGCAGCAATGGTTGGGTTTACCAAATGTCTGTCGCGTGAGGCGGGAACGTTTGGCGTCAAAGTCAATGCCATTGCAGCCGGTATTTTTGACACCGAACTCGCACAACAGCTGCCGGAGCGTTTGCTGCAAATGCACGCATTCTGGGCCTCGGCCGGGCGACTTGGCCGACCTGAAGAACTGGCCGAGTATGCTGCGTTTATGGTGAGCGACCGGAATAGTTTTATGAATGGTGAAGTAGTGATCGTTGACGGCGGCGCGATTACCTAAGAACCTCCGGCCGCCGATCAATCACCCGCTGGCGTTCCGTTAGGAACGCAATGTTTATAGCGGTTGTGTCGTTATGAAAATTTGGTAGTGGAGTGGACGCGCGGCGTCCACTCCACTACCAATTCTTTTTTGAGGATTATTCTATAAACATCTCGCCTCTGACGGAGCGATGAGCAGCACGCTGGTCGGGAAAAACCGCGATGCGCCGCACGCCGGTTGGGAAAACCGCGATGAGCTCGCTATTGCTTTTGAGCATCCTCAAGGGCTGCAAGTTTCTTTTCCAGTTCTCGGATTTTCCTCTGCATGTCGCCGAGGCGCCGAAACGCAGCCGTCGAGCGCAGCCAATCGCGATTATCAAACGCAGGTATTCCTGAGATAACTTTTCCCGCCGGTACATCATGACTGGTAGCGCTCTTGGCGGTTAAGACAACGTCGTCGCCGATAGTCAGGTGTCCTGCAACCCCGGCTTGCCCGGCTAGAATCACTCTGCTGCCAATGTGCGAACTGCCGGCCAGACCTACCTGCGCACACAGCAGCGTGTCTTCTCCCACGGTGCACGAGTGGCCAATCTGAACCAGGTTGTCTATTTTTGTGCCTCGTCCAATTCGAGACTCACCGACTGATGCCCGATCTATCGTGGTCCCGGCGCCAATCTCAACGTCGTCTTCAACGACGACACGCCCGGTTTGCGGAATCTTCAGCCAGTGGCGCTCTTCATCTTTCGCGTAACCAAAACCGTCGCAGCCAACCACGACATTATTGTGAATCACCACTCGCTCGCCTATTTGAGAACGCTCGCGAATCACAGTGCCAGAGTGAATTACGGAATCTCTTCCCACCGTAACGTTCTCATAAATCGTGACATTGGGATGAATGCGCACGCCCTCTCCAACTTCGCTGGAATGGCCAATCACCACACCGGCGCCAATCCAAACATTTGCCGCAACTTTAGCCGACGGATCGATAACCGCAGACTCGTGGATAAATGGCGTCTGATGTGTTTCCGGGTGAAACACTCGGAGCGCGCGGGTGTACGCCAGGTACGGATTCTTTGAACGCAGCACAGGGATGTCACGCTCAATCACCGCATCTTCCGCAAGATAGATGGCCGAGGCCTGGGTGGAACTAACCTTGGGTGTGTAGCGTGGATTTGCCAGGAACGTGACGTGGCCCGCGCGTGCGTCATCGAGGCCCGCGGCGCCGGTGATCTCAATTTCGTTGGCAGCGTCGCTCTCAACGCGCGTAGCGGTTAAGGCTGCAAGTTCAGAAAGTTTCATGACGGAAGTTTAGCGCACAGTGCCTGCCTGAGAAACAGCAAGCGATCAACAAAATTACACGAAGACACACTAACATTGCTTCGTGTGATTTCGTGTATTTGGTGCATTGTGTAGAAGGTACCTATGCGCAGACTAAACCGTTTGCGTTACGACCGCGGTTTACATAATCGACACTGGATCGATCTCGACATTTATTGAACGAAGATTGATCTTGCGTTCCAGAAGCGCCTTAAGAGCATTGTCTATTATTGTGCGCAGGCGAACCCGGTTGCGACATTTGAGTATCAACTGAACGCGATATTCGCCTTTCAATCGCGCCAGCGGCGCCGGCGCCGGCCCAAGAATTCTAGCGGCGCGATCAGCATTTGCATTATCCAACTCTTTTCGCAGTTCGAGGGAATCAGCCCGGACGCGATTGAGGTCCGTTCCGTGGACCATCAACGACGCCAAAGCCACGAAGGGCGGGTAGGTATGATTCTGGCGGTGCCGCATCTCCTCCTGGTAAAAACCGGAGTAGTCCTGAGCGCTCGCGTGACGCAATGCGTAGTGAAACGGGTGATAGGTTTGAATGAGTACTTTCCCCGGAAGATCACCGCGACCCGCGCGCCCGGCAACCTGAGTGAGTAGTTGAAATGTTCTTTCAGCCGCGCGGAAGTCAGGCAATGCGAGGCCGGCATCAACGGAAACCACACCGACGAGGGTAACGTTGGGGAAGTCGTGCCCCTTGGCCAAAATCTGCGTACCGACGAGCATGTCAATCTTGCCATTACTGAAATCAAGGAGCGTTTTCTCGAAGGCACCGCGCCGCGCGGTTGTATCGCGATCCACGCGAGCAATTCTAAGGTTGGAAAAGAAACTCGCCAGCATCGTCTCGATCTGCTGGGTTCCTTCACCAACAAAGTAAATGTATTTGCCTTCGCAGCTCGGACATTTCACGGGCGCGGGTTCGCGATGTCCGCAATAGTGACAGAGGATTACAGCTTCACTCTTGTGATAAGTCAGCGTCACATCACAATTTGGACATTGAACGCTGTCACCGCAGGATCGGCAGAGAACGAAACTGGAATAGCCGCGACGGTTCAACAGAATTATCGACTGCTCATTTTTCTGATGCGTTTCCTCGATTGCCTTGAGCAACTCATCGGAAAACACCTTCGGTTTTTTGTGCCGGGAAAAAACCTCGCGCATGTCGATGATCTCCGCCGCGGCCATGGGCCGATCGTTAAGCCTGGTGGGCAGTTCAAGATATTTGTACTTGCCGCCGGCGGCATTGTGGAACGACTCGAGCGAAGGCGTGGCCGACCCGAGAATAACTACGGCAGACTGCTTTTGAGCGCGAACGATAGCTGTGTCGCGGCCGTTGTAGTGTGGCGAATCCTGCTGGCGGTAAGTCGACTCGTGTTCCTCATCAACGATCACGAGTCCGAGGTTTTCAATCGGAGCGAAAACCGCGGAGCGAGTGCCGATAACGATTCGCGCGTCGCCATTCCGCACTCGGGTCCACTCGTCGAAGCGCTGGCCGCGTGAGAGCGATGAATGGAAAATCGCCACCTGATCGCCAAAGTGGGCGCGCAACCGGCGCGAGAAAACGGGGGTCAGTGCGATTTCCGGCACCAGCATCAACGCCGATCGGCCAACCTCGAGGGCCACTCGCATCGCGCGAATATATACCTCCGTCTTCCCACTGCCCGTGACTCCATGCAGGAGGAAGGGGGCATAGATTCCACTTCGCAGAGATTCATTGATCTCAGCCAGGACCGTCGTTTGTCCGCGCGAAAGTTCGTAATCCTTGACAGGTGGAAACGTGACGTCGCCCAGAGGATCGCGACGCACATCCTCATCGAAAACTTCGACCCGCTTTCGTTTCAAGAGCGTGTTAATTGCTGAGTTACTGACGTCTGCTGCGGCCAGCAACTGCGACATGGCAACCGACTCGCGACCCGTCAAAGCCTCGATGACTCTTAACTGCGCTGCAGTAAATTTCTGTCCTTCCGGCGTCGATTGATTACTCGGAACCGCGAGCCTCACTCTTCGCTGACGCCGTGCCTTCACAAAATCGCCACCCGTCCTGTGGACCAACTCTACCAGGCCCTCTGCTTCGAGTTCCTCCAGCAACTTTCTTCCCTCACGGCTCGTGAAGTGATCAGGCAGAGCTGCCGCGTTTACATCTCCTGAGTCGGCCAAGAACCTCAAAAGGCCTTGCTTGCCGTGGAGTTTGTCAAGGGACGTTAGAGTACTGAGTTGGGCCTGGCCCTTATCGCTTAACTTGAGGAACCTTTCGATGGACGGGCTAATTCCGGGAGGTAACGCTGCTTTGAGCACTTCTCCCCAGGGTGCGAGGTAGTATTCCGCGACCCACTTTGTGAGCTGAAGAAGCTCAGGTGTAACGATCGGAACTGCATCGAGAATTTCGTGCGCGTGTTTGACGTCGGATTCTTTGAGACTGGTGTCGTCGCGCAATTTCTCGTGTAGCGCGACGATATAGCCCGTTACATATCTGCGTCCGAGCGGAACGACTATTCGCGAACCTGGCTCCGCCACCCGCGTTTGGGATGGTGTGAGCCGGTAGATGAATGTCTGCGAAACGTGTAGCGGTACCGCTACTTCTGCATAGCCCGGTGGTCCGTGCTCATTCGCGCTTATCTGACGAGTTTCCTGAGTGTCCAGGCGGGAAGTTTCCGAGGCGTGTGGCACGAGAAAGAAGGTAGCGCGGATTCGGAATTTGCAAAAGTTGAAAAGGCGTAAAGTGCTTAGGGCAGATTGAACCGACGACTAGTATCTGAGAAACGCTAGACCGATTCGGTTTCGCTCAGTCCGTTCGCTTGCGGGTAGATTCGAGATAGTCGCGAACCTTCTTCAGGTCGGCCCAGGTTTCCTTTTTCTTCGAAGGGTCGCGCAGCAGGTAGGCGGGATGAAATGTGGGCATGACCTTGGCGCCCTCGTATTCCTGAAAGTGTCCGCGCAGCTTGGTTATTCCCACCTTTGTATCGAGAAGATTTCTCATGGCGGTGTTGCCAAGCACCACGATAACTTCGGGGCGCACCGCAGCAATTTCGCGCAATAGAAACGGTTTACAGGTCGCGGCTTCTTCCAGCGTTGGCGGACGATTGGCGGGAGGGCGGCAACGGTTGACGTTTCCGATCAGGACTTCCTCTCGCCTAAAACCGATCGCCTCGATGATTTTAGTCAGGAGCTGGCCGGCTCGACCGACGAAGGGACGCGCTTGGGCGTCTTCATCAGCGCCTGGTGCTTCGCCAACAAACATCAAACGTGCTCTATGATTTCCGTCTGTGTGAACTATATGAGTCCGCGCTTCATATAACGGGCATCGTGTGCAATTGCCAATGTCCGCCCAAATTCCTTCAAAGGTCTCCGAAGACCTCGCGAGCGGCTGGACGGGAGGTTTGAGATCAGCAAACAAGAGTGACGGCCCGGAAGTGGCGGCGTCCGTTGCGAGTTGCTCCTGGAATCTTTCAACAGCTGGCGCACCCGGGAATTGATTGACGCCGGAAGTAGGCGAGATTGCCGGACTCCGAGACAGAGGCTGCGGCGACCGTTCGACAACGGGATTTGGACTCAAACCCCTGGGTAATGAGCAGGCCTCAATACTTTCAACGCCCAATTCGTGGAAATAGGTCAATTGTTCTCGGGCGTCCGTTATCAGCGAGGCAAGCTCATTCTTAACAGGTTTAGACGCCATGATGAATCTATAGAACTTAAGTCTACTATCCGTTTGCTGCCGTATCCATCTGCAAAGAAGCGGGCTTAACTCTCGCCCGCAATCTGACAACCTCGTCGAGTATGAGATCGGCGACGTTAGTCTTTGCGATGAGGGGCACATGAATGGGGGTCTGGTTATCGCGAGTGAGTATGGTCACCTCGTTTGTATTAGTGTCAAAACCGGCGCCTTCGCGAGTCACATCATTGGCCACTACGGCGTCGAGATTTTTGCGTTTCAATTTTTCGCGCGCGTTGGCCATGACATTTTCAGTCTCGGCAGCAAAGCCAATCACTAACAGTCCTTCGTGCCTGGCCGCTGAAACCTGGTTGAGAATGTCAGGCGTGGGCTCAAGTTCCAGCGCCAGCATACCTGAAGTTTTCTTGATCTTCTGCGTGGCCCGGGCAACTGGACGGTAATCCGCAACCGCCGCCGCGCCGATGAAGATTGAAGTTTGCGGAAGTTGGCTCATCACCGCGTGGCGCATTTCCTCGGCTGAATAAGCCCTGATTAGCGAAACGCCGGCAGGGGGTGTCGCGTTGGTAGCGCCGGCGATTACCGTTACGCGCGCGCTTCGTTTGGCCGCAGCGCTTGCGATGGCAAAGCCCATCCGGCCAGAAGACTTATTGGAAAGGAATCGTACCGGATCGATCGCTTCTCGAGTAGCTCCGACAGTAATTAGCAGGTGTTCTCCGATAAGGTCGTTCGCGCGCCGATTCGCCGTTCCCTGCAACAACTCAAGCGCGGCTGCGACAATCTTGTCAGGCTGACTAAGCCGTCCTGGTCCAACCGTACCGCAAGCCATTTCACCTTCATCAGGATCGATGATATGGACGCCATCGGCCCGAAGGGTTTCGAGGTTTCGCTGGGTCGCAGGGTGATGCCACATCCTTGTATTCATCGCCGGCGCTATTAAGACAGGCGCACTCGAGGCGAGATAAGTTGATGTCAGGAAATCGTCGGCGACCCCATTGGCAAATTTCGCGATTATGTTTGCAGTTGCCGGAGCTATGAGAAGCAGATCAACAGACTGGGAAAAGGTGATGTGGGCGATGGGATCGGGATTGTCCGGAGCATAGTCGTCCACGATCACGTGGGCTCCGGAAAGGGCACGAAACGTAAGCGGTTGTACAAACTCACAAGCGCGCTTCGTCATCGCGACTCGTACGAGGCATCCGGCAGTTTGAAGGCCCCGAAGCACCTCCGCAGCTTTATAGGCCGCAATCCCGCCGGTGATTCCGAGCGCTATCTTCTTCGCGGCATCTGAGACATCTTGTGAGACGTCTTGAGAATCATGAGCCATCGCTTACCTTAAAATTAAAGATCAATGTAACATTGCTGAAACGAGCATGCAACGGAGGTTTCCGAAGGCGCTGATAGAATCCCCGACAATCGCCCTTACTCTAAATTGTTTTGGTACTATGTGGCCGAAATATCATCAGGAAAGCATGAAGGACATGAAATCCCGATTACTGGTTAGCTGTCTCCTGGGAGCGGTTATTGTCATCTGTTCCGCAAGTGGCGCCGCTGCTCAATCAAACAGTGACGACGCCCAATTTGGTCCGGTCGTCCGAGCATATCTCGGTTATTTGCGGAATGAACAGGAAGTCGTGGATGATCGTGCCAGCCGGCACGAAGTTAACCGCACTTATTACCGGCGTAACTCAAATCGAATTCGTGCGCTCCGGCAGATGGCTATCAAGATCGCCTCGGAAACGCAGAACGACTACCTGCCCGAGCTCGAGGCTGTTGCTCTCGACGAGTTGGGCCTTATTTTGGAACAACCTCCGCGCTCCGAGTCGTTACGCATTGGCGAGGTTCTGCAAACTACGTTTCGTTATCTGGGGATCGTGAGAGCAGGCGAACCATTCTATGTCTTTGCCCGACTTGATCCTTATGAACAATCGGAGCTAGCGGAACGAAAGCAGATTAGTCAGGGAAGCGATTCAATCTCGGTGGCTGAGCCGGTGAAAAGTCGGCCTGTCACGCGGGCCAGGCGCGTAACGACACCGTAGGTTACGCTCCGATCGACTCCTTTATTTATTGGCATTCCGCTCATCCCGGCGATTCTTGATCACTGCCGAAAATTCCTCCTTTTCGTATGACGTGAGGTTGGAAAGTTCCACTGGAATGGGGCCGCTCTTGCTGGCTTGCCGAGCGTGAGTTTCAAAAGCACGATTTTTCGCTGGTTTGAGGCAGAAAAGTCTGGACGAACGGCAGTTCTGGTGTTATCTTCACTGCCAACGGAAAAAAGCACAATTTCGTTGCAAAGTCGCCCAAATGGCTGTTGACAGAGTGCCTTCATTCATGTAATAACAGCCCGGTGTTTACGCTTTGTAGACGGCATTTTGAATTTTAGTGTTGCCCTTATTGAGGTGAACAAGGCAAAAAAGCCGGCGCCTCGTATGAGTTCAAGGCCATTTAGGCACGCAATCAAGAAATTGTTTCAATTTACGGGAGGAACGTTAATGATCAGCAAAACTTGGAGCCGCAAACCTATAGCGGCCTGTGTGGCAGTTGCCATTTTGAGTGTTTACTCGATGGTAGTATTGGCTTCGCCCGCAGCGAAAGCTCCATCCGGACAGTTGTCAGTTACCGGACAAGTCACGGTCAACGGTGAGAACACTGTTTCCGGCGGCACAGTCTTTTCGGATAGCTTAATTACCACTGCCGATAAGAGCAACGCGACTGTGAATCTCAGCAAGCTGGGCCGCGTGGATTTGGCCGCTACCTCAAGCTTGAAATTGAGCTTCAACGAAAAGAGCCTGATGGGCTTGCTTGATAACGGTACCGCTCACGTTTCGACGCTAGCCGGTATTGCAGTTAACTTTACGACAAACGATGGCGTGGTCGTGGTTGACGGCAGCAAGGCGACATCGTTTACGGTGAGCGTCATTAAGGGTATTACCTCCCTGACGACTCATTCAGGCGTCGCGGAACTTCGCGAGGGCGATTCGGTCAAGCAGGTGGCGGCGGGCGAAAGCGCGATGGCTGGCACTCCTGACGCGAAGACTGATCCCGGCGACGACGACGACTTGTTGAGCGGCGGAGAAACAGCTGCCCTCCTGATTCTCGGTGCTGGTGCGATTGCCGGCATTATCTGGGCCGCGATGGATGACAACGACCTGAACTTTGGCGACACTGTAATCGTCATCAGCCCGTCCAAGTAACTCGTCGATTGTTTGTTAGCAAAAATACCGCTGCGCTGCGTCTCGGTGCGGTGGTCAGATAAAGCACAACCTTGCGGGTCACGCGATTTATGTCGTGTTTGACCCGCAAGGTTTTAGTATAGACCCTCCCGCCGCGCTATAAAGGAACCCTAATGCATATTGCGGTCATTGGCACCGGTTACGTCGGATTAGTCACCGGTGCGTGTTTTGCTGAGTTTGGTGTGGATGTCACCTGCGTAGACGTAGATGCCGCCAAGCTGCAGCGCCTCACCCTTGGTGAAATGCCAATCTATGAACCAGGTTTGGAACAGATTGTCACGAAGAACATGCAGTCTGGACGGCTGCGTTTCACCACTGACATCAAGCAGGCGGTCGAACAGGCCCTGGTTATTTTTCTGGCTGTTGGCACTCCGCCACGACCTGATGGATCTCCGGATCTCAGCTATGTCGAGGCGGCCGCCGGCTCTGTGGCCGACTACATGAATGGCTACAAAGTCGTTGTTACAAAATCGACGGTGCCGATCGGAACTGGAGAGTATCTTCGTAAGCTAATTCGCGAACGACAGAAATCGCCGCTGAACTTCGGAGTGGTTTCAAACCCCGAATTCCTGCGTGAAGGTGCGGCTATCAACGATTTCATGCGACCCGATCGCGTCGTAATTGGCAGCCGCGATGAAGAAGCAATCGCGATTATGAGAGATCTCTATCGGCCTCTTTACCTGATTGAGGCGCCATTCGTTGTCACTTCTCTTGAAGCTGCTGAATTAACCAAATATGCAGCAAACGCTTTTTTGGCCACCAAGATTTCCTTCATTAACGAAATAGCCAATATGTGCGAAAAGATTGGTTGTGACGTCCATGATGTGGCGAAAGCGATCGGTATGGACAAGCGAATTGGCAGCAAGTTTTTGCATCCGGGTCCGGGATTTGGCGGATCATGTTTTCCGAAAGACACTCAGGCCCTCGCCTCAGTGGCTCGAGATTTCGGCTGCGATTCGTTGATCGTAGATGCTGTGATTGAAGTAAACCGCCGCCAGCGTCAGGCAATGTTACCCAAGATCGAAAAATTGGCCGGCAGCGTGAAAGGGAAAACGATCGCAGTGTTGGGCCTGGCTTTCAAACCTGAAACGGACGACATGCGTGAATCTCCCGCCATCGATATCATTAAGGGCTTAATTGCGAGCGGCGCCACGGTTCGTGCTTACGATCCAGTAGCGATGGAAGAAGCTGCGGAAGTTCTGCCAGACGTGATTTACGTCGATGACGAATACGCGGCGGTAGCTGACGCCGATGTGCTAGTGTTCGTAACTGAGTGGAACCAGTTCCGAGCTCTCGATATGGGCCGGATCCGCGACCTAATGAAGTCGCCTTGCATCGCGGATTTGCGCAACATCTATGAACCGGCCCACATGCGTGAACTTGGCTTCACGTATGTAGGTATTGGCCGATAGCGGCCGTTGCGGACTGGTTCTCGTCCAGCTGCCACTAAAATTTGAAGAAGCGTCACTGAATCGAATATGCCCTTAACTGGAATTGTATTGGTCACCGGTGGAGCCGGCTTTATTGGTTCACACATCGCTTCAGCCCTTTCCGCTGCCGGCGCCAGAGTACGTGTTATCGATGACTTATCGACAGGTTATCAGGAAAATATCGATGAGATCGGTGGACAAATAGACTTCGTTAAGGGAAGTCTGGCGGATGAGACGGCCCTGCGGCGCGCATTGGAAGATGTTGAGTTGGTCTTTCATGAAGCTGCGATTCCGTCGGTGCCTCGTTCAGTGGAAGACCCGCGCCAGACTCACATCGCGTCAGTCGATTCAACCTTTTCGCTCCTGCTCGCTGCCAAAGAGCGAGGCGTGAAGCGACTGGTCTACGCGGCGTCTAGTTCCGCCTACGGCGATAAGCCGACCCTGCCAAAAGTCGAGGACATGCTGCCCGAGCCGCTTTCGCCTTATGCCGTGGCAAAGCTTGTCGGTGAGTACTACGCGCAGGTATTCACGCGCGTTTACGGGTTGGAAACTCTATCGCTTAGATACTTCAATGTTTTCGGACCGAGGCAGGACCCCAGTTCTCAGTATTCAGGTGTAATCTCACGTTTCATCAGCGATCTACTTAGCAATCGCCAGCCGGTAATTTATGGTGATGGTGAACAGTCGCGCGATTTTACCTACATTGATAATGTGGTTGATGCCAACCTGAAGGCCGCGGAGACTACCAGAGGGATTGGCCAGATTATCAACATTGCCAACGGTGAGCGGATTACGTTGAATCAGCTCTTCGATCAACTGAAAGAATTGACGGGGAGAACAGATGCAGAGGTCGACTACCAGAACCCGCGGCCCGGCGACGTGAAACACAGCCTGGCAGACATCAGTCGCGCACGCGACTTTCTAGGTTTCGAACCAAAAGTAGACTTGCGGACGGGGCTGAAGCTCACGATGGACTGGTGGAAACGCAGCCGATTCGCAACTGGCTAGAACCATTTTCCCCACGGGAAGAATAAATCCTTGTGAGGGTTTGTGTACCAGTGCAGATCCGGCGCCTTATTGGTGTCTATTGCAATCTGCGAACAAACAAGCGTGGCGAAAAAGATGTTTTTCTTTGGGAATCCATTCTCTTCGAGGAATTCGCAGATCGCTGTCTGGACATCACCTGAAATCACGCAATCGTCCATCACCAGAATCCGCTTGTGGGTCTCGTTGCGAAGCTGTTCCGGTAAATGAACAACCCACTTTCTCGTTGACAACTTAATGTGACCCTTGGGCTGGCATTGAAATGGAGCACTCCGCTTGTCTTCTAGAATCGCGGTGTATATCGGAAAGAATCGGCGCGTTTGGATCATTGCGAGGCTTGCAACTATTGCTCCCGGCCCTGACGTCATTAGCAAGATATCGGGCTTGAATTTTGCTTCTGCCTTCTTCATGAGATCCAAGGATCCACTTTCTACCTCTTTCCATGTTAGTGCGTTCTTCAGTCGCTCCAACTTCATACTTCTCGCACCAAAATAAAATGTTCCCACGGTTCCTAGAATTGTTAGAACCGCCAAGATTATTGTGAAGGTTTGCATTGTGGCTTCACCGTCCTTCGGAACCGACAATGGCGGCTGCTCCCATATTCGCCATGCGGTGGAGGCTTATCGTGTAAGGTGGGTACGCAACTCCCTTGTCAGTAATAATCGCGGTGATCAAGTCGTTGGGCGTTACGTCAAAGGCCGGGTTATGCACGTCTACTCCGTCTGGTCCTAGTTGATTCGCCCCGATGTGGGTTATTTCCCGGCCATCGCGTTCCTCGATAGGAATCTCCTCGCCTGACTTTAATGAAAGATCCAAAGTTGTAATCGGAGCGGCGACGTAGAATGGAATGCCGTGCTTTTTAGCAAGCACCGCGACCATATAGGTCCCGATTTTGTTCGCGGCATCTCCATTCGCGGCGATTCGATCAGCGCCGACAACCACTACATTGACCTTACCGCCTTTCATTACGTGGCCGGCCATGTTGTCGGTAATCACGGTCACTGGGATGTTGTCCTGGGCCAGTTCCCAAGCGGTGAGTCGCAGTCCTTGCAAAAAAGGCCTGGTTTCATCTGCTATCACGGCAACACGTTTTCCTGCGTCGCGGGCGCCACGGATCACTCCGAGCGCAGTGCCGTAGTCGCCCGCGGTTGCAAGCGCGCCAGCGTTGCAATGCGTCAACACAGTGTCGCCATCAGCAATCAAGTCGGCGCCAAAATGGCCAATCGACCTGTTCGTTTCGATATCTTCGTAAAAGATGTTCCGCGCTTCGGTAATCAAATTTGCTTTGATCTGTTCAAGTTCGTGGCCCGCCTTAACTTCGCGTTGAAACGCCCTTCGCATTCGCTCAATCGCCCAAAAGAGATTCACAGCGGTGGGTCGCGTTTGAGACATTACCTGACACATATAAGTGAAATCGTCATCAAGATCGGCGACGGAACTGCCCACTGACTGGCTTGCTCCCAAGGCAAGTCCCATGGCCGCGGAGACACCGATTGCGGGGGCGCCGCGTACCACCATTTTCTTGATTGCCTCGGCGACCTCTTCGTAGGATCGCAGCATGAGGTATTTTTCTTCAGTGGGAAGCAGCCGCTGGTCCAGCATGCGGATGCCCTCATTCGTCCATTCAATGGTCTTGATCATTTCCTTGGTAGGTTCCTGTCCTAATTTGCCGCTGATGCGGTGGTTGAAGGGGTTGTAAACTGTTCAGCGATTTCACGAACCTGAGCGGTGTGTCGCACCTCATGGCTGCCCACAAACAAGATCCATTGATACAGATTGATCTCGCCAAGCACGGGATGGGGATATTTCACTTCGCTCAAAGCAAGCCCGTCCCCCGAAATCACAGCTTTTCTCAAGGCCTGGCGGGATTCTTCCAGCGATTTCCAGGCAGTTGCAGCGCTAACGTCAGACGGCGGCACAGTCTCCTCAGGCGCTGTGACACGAAAACTACGATCGGCAATTTTTGCTGCGTGTCTGACGTTTAGAATTGAACTCGTTTCAAGTTCCGGACCGAGGCCAGCACCGCGCGCGCCGGCGACTAGCTTGTGGATGAGCGGCACGATCCGGCTTTCGATTAGCGTCAGATGTTGCAATACCTGCGCTACCGACCAGCGATCAGATGCAGGAGCGCGCTCGCGTAAATCGGCGGGAACCAGTTCTACGGCAGCCTGTAGGTCGGCCCGTTCGCTATCGAGATAGTCAAGTGCTTCTGCAATTCGTGAATGCATTGGAGTTCTCCTTCGACTCTTCAGTAACACTCCTGCGCGGTCAGGTCAAACGTAGACTGATCGCGTGCTGGAGTTGTTTGACAGTTGCAGATGTAGGTGATAATGTCCGCGCGTCGATCACAAGATGTCATAAACAGTTCTTTGTATTTGAAAGTGTCTGGGTGCCCCGGGTAAATGGGGAGAATAGGGAAGCGGGTGAGAATCCCGTGCGGTCGCGCCACTGTGATGAGACTCCGAATGCCGGAGCTCTAAGCCAGGAGACCTGCCCAAGACGCTTCGCAGCTGGTGAACGCTCGCGGAAACGCGTTCAGGCCGCAGGATAACTTCATTATAGGTCCCGCTGATCGCCTGTCTCTTTTCGCCACGAGAGCCAGCAGATCGGTGGGATTTTTCGTTGCGCTACCTTCCAAACTTTTCATTCAGAGTAATATCAGTCGGCCTGATCCTTCTTTCGCTGGCGGCTGCTTGCGGCTGCTCAAGGTCACCCTCCCACAACTCCCCTGCAGCTTCACAAAACGGCGCGATTCGAGAAGTGGTCGACGAAGCCGGACGGAAAATCCCACTGCCGGCAAGGATCGACCGGATCGTCACGCTGGCGCCGAATCTTACCGAGATTGTTTACGCCGCGGGAGCAGGCGATCGGCTTGTCGGAAACACTGATTACTGCGACTACCCCGCCGAGGCAAAGCAGGTTGCGAAAATCGGCGACACCCTGCATCCCAGCGTTGAGCGCATCATCGCGCTCAAGCCTCAAATCGTCCTGGTCTCAACCGCTTCTCAGCTCGAAGCATTCACTAAACAACTTGATCAACAAGGCATCGCGGTCTACGTCACCAATCCAGGCAGTTTAGAAGAGATCCTTAGCTCGATAACGGCGTTTGGTGAAATGTTTGGTACAGCTGATGAGGCAAACCGGGTTGCGGGTACCTTGCGCAAACGCAGTGCTGGGATAGCGACTGCGATCGCGAGCGTCACACCAGTCCGGGTTTTTTATCAGGTTGCAGACGAACCTCTTTATACCATCGGTCGCGAAGCCTATTTGACTGACCTCGTGAAACGAGCGGGTGGCATTTCAGTCACCGCTGATGTTCCAGACGCTTTTCCCCGATTCAGCGACGAGGCAGCGCTCAGCGCAAAACCCGAGGCGATCATCCTCCCCACCGGAGGATCGATGGGAATGGCAAACTCCAGCGTCGCGAGTCCGCTGCGCAATTCCCCTGCCGTGCGTAACAACCGGGTGTACAAGATCAACGACGATTTCCTCTCGAGACCGGGGCCGAGACTCGTTGACGGTTTGGAGGCGTTGGCGCATGCACTACACCCGGAAGCATTCAAGTAGTTTAAGGCTCGATCTTTAGCTCGCGTCTGTGCGAGAGACTTACGATGAGTACCGAAGAGAAATCAATAAACGCGGGACACGCCACGCTGCGTAAAGCGTTCAGTGTCTGCGGAGTGTTGTTAGTGATGCTCCTGGTGGTTCTTATCGCGGCAACTCTGGTTGGAAGCCAGCACTTGCCGCTTGGGCCCTCTCTCTGTGCTTTAACTGGCCAAACGGACTGTGGTCTTTCGTCTGAACAACGCGCAATCCTCTTTGACATTCGTTTGCCGCGAATTCTGCTGGCGGGAGCTGTCGGCATTTGCCTGGCGACGGCGGGCGCGGGCTATCAGTCCCTGCTGCGTAACCCGCTCGCCGAGCCTTACCTGTTGGGAGTGTCCAATGGCGCAGCGGTCGGAACGATGGTGGCCCTCGTGTTTTTTGGGACACACGAATGGAGCCGGCCCGTGATGGCGTTTGCCGGGGCGTTGGCGGCAACTTTTGTTGTTTATCGTTTGGCCCGCGGCCGCGCCGGCGCAACGCCCGAGCGGTTAATCCTTGCTGGGGTGATCGTGACCACGTTTCTTTCGTCCGGAATAGTCTTCATTACGACCCTGATGGACGCCACACGTATTCGCTCGTTTACGTTTTGGTTGCTGGGAGATCTCTCCGGCACGACCTCGAGCCTGCTGGCGGTGACTTTTGTGGCGGCAGGGATTGGCGTCGTGGTCCTGGCTCTGAATGCGCGTTCGCTGAACCTGATGATGCTTGGCGAGCGCGATGCTTTTGATCTGGGCGTGGAAGTAGGACGAGTGCGCATCACGGTTTTCGTAGCTGCCAGCTTGCTGGTCGGCGCCTCAGTGGCGTCGAGCGGATCTGTAGGCTACGTGGGCCTCGTTGTTCCGCATCTGGTTCGGCTTTCGTTTGGCAGTGATAACCGAATTGTCATCCCGGCGTCCGCGTTGGCTGGCGCGGCCTTCGTGATTCTGGCTGACACGGTGGCTCGGACGATTATCACGCCGCGCGAGCTTCCGGTTGGAGCGATCACTGCGCTTATCGGCGCGCCGTTATTTGTTTACCTACTCAAGCGTCGCTGACAATGGCAATGCTCAAAGCAAACGACATCACAGTGAGCTATGGCGAGCGGGTCGCTGTCTCAAACATTTCGCTTGAACTGGCGCCCCGTCGGATAACAGCGATCATCGGGCCAAACGGCGCGGGCAAATCAACAATGCTGCGCACCCTAAACGGAGGAATGAAACCGACAGCTGGTGAGATATCTCTGGATGGACAGTCGCTAGTTGCTTATTCACGCCGCGCGATTGCGAAGCGAATTGCAGTCGTCGCACAGGAGGCAGACCTTCGTTTTCCCGTGACGGTTTTCGAGTTTGTTCTAGGTGGCCGGTATGCCTGGTCGGCGCCGGGATGGGGTTGGGAAACGGTGCGCGATGTTGATGCGACGCGAGAAGTCCTTCGCGAGACTCAGCTCGACACGTTGAGCGACCGCCTCATGAACGAGCTGTCAGGCGGCGAGCGCCAGCGCGCGGTTCTGGCGCGGGCTTTAGTCACAAACGCGGCGGTGTTGCTGCTCGATGAGCCGACGGCGAACCTGGATATGGCCCATCAAGCCACAATCCTGACGCTGGTGAGACAGCGTTGTGATAACCGGGAAACGTCGGCGCTCGTGGTTACACATGACATCAATTTAGCAGCTGAATTCTCTGATTCTGTGCTGTTGATGAAAGATGGACGAGGTTTGGCGTTTGGCAGCCCGCAAGAGGTGTTGACGCCGGAACTCCTGAAAGAGGTATTTGCGGTCAAGGTTTTGGTCGATGCGCATCCGGTCTCCGGCGCGCCTCGTGTTACGCCGGTGCATGAAATGCTCCGGTAACTTGCAACGATGAAGAACTCAAAGGGAAGACGGTGAAAATCCGCCACTGCCCGCGCAACTGTAAGCGGTGACTGAGCTCCCGTTAGGCCACTGGAAAAGTCTGGGAAGGCAAGGAGCGACGGCGATTCATGCACGCGACCAAAGGGTCGAGAAGGCGCGAATCACAACTGCAAGTCAGGACATCTTCGAGTGCTTCAATTTCAGCTCGCACTGCGACGGGCAGGAGAAGCTAATGATGAAAAACAAAGAACGACGAGAATTTGGTCCAACTGATTCAGCCGAGAAGTTTTTCGGGCTCGACCCGGCGACAACGCCTGATAGGTACCGCCCAGCGCGCCCTTGGCGACTGCTGCGTCAATGCGGTGAACAGTTTTTGTGCCGCAGTGTCACCGCAGAATCGCAGAATCCGCAGAGCAAACGCAGAGGAGGCCATTCGCCCGCGCAGGCGCTTCGCGTTTGTTGTCTCGTGATTATTGCTGCGTTCCTGGCCCCATGCCTGACCGGGGGCGCGTTTGCGCAAAGCAGCAATGCGAGAAGCGGCGTCACCGTCCGCGTAATGGACCCGCAAGGCGCCATCGTCCGCAGAGCGTCGGTGACTCTGCACACGCGTGATAAGGGGGTTCGCATCAAGGGTCTAACTAACGACGAGGGCAGGGTTATTTTTGAGCGCGTGGCGCCGGGGGAGTATTTGGTCGAAGCTGAAGCGCCTGGTTTTTCGCGGGCGCCGGCTCAGAGTCTTCGAGTTGATAGTAATGGGGCGGCGACGTTGCAGATTGAGCTGCCGCTCGCAGGAATAAGCGAGCAGGTTGTCGTTATCGCTCAAGGAACGGCGCAACCGGTTGATGAAGTTTCCAAAGCGGTTTCAGTCGTTGACCGGCAGCAGATCGACGATCGAGACGAGGCTTCGATTCCCGAAGCGTTGCACACAGTTCCGGGTCTGCGCGTGCAACAGCTTGGTGGTCCGGGTTCTTTTACTTCGATAAAGACGCGCGGACTGCGCAATGAAGACACTGCGGTCCTGATGGACGGGTTACGTTTTCGCGACGCGGCTGCTCCGCAGGGCGACGCTTCGGGTCTTTTGGAGAACTTAATTGTCACCGACGTGAGCCGCGTCGAGGTCCTTCGCGGTTCGGGATCGTCCCTCTATGGCTCAAACGCGATTGGCGGTGTGATAAATCTGGTAACTGACGAAGGTGGTGGGCCATTTCACGGCAGTGTGCTGGCGGAAGGCGGCAGTCTGGGCATATTTCGCGGACGAGCTCATGTGGCGGGAGGCGCTCGTAGCGAGACTGTCTCTTACAGCGCAGGCTTTTCGCATTTTAATGTGAGCCGTGGCCTCGACCGTCACGATGAAGTTCGCAATTCAAGCGGGCAAGGGCGCCTGTTGTTTCGCCTGACACCGACGACCACGTTGTCAGGACGCGTCTACGCATCCAATTCTCGTTCTCAACAGAATAATAATCCGGAGGGAATCGGTATTCTACCTCCCGCCGGAATAATCGAGGCCATACCGCTCTCACCTGCGGAGCAACGCCGCTATGAGGCGGGCGTTCCTTTTTCGCTCTTGAGTGATGGCGCCGCTACTTTCATCCCCGCAGCAAACGATCCGGACAACCTTCGCAAGTCGAATTTCTTCTCCGGCGCGTTGATCTTCTCTCAACGTCCTACAGAAATGTTTGGTTACACGGTCAGCTATCAGGGACTAATAACCAACCGCACTGGAATTAACGGACCTTTAGGTGCCGGTTTTCAACCGTTTGGCGGTACCGAGCAGTCGGATTTTGACGCACGCGTTCACACGGTTAATGCGCGCTTTGATGTGCAGGCGGGACGCTACAACTTCATCACGGCGGGGTATGAGTTTGAAAGCGAGAACTTCCTGAATCGCTCTTTGCAAGTTAATCCCGCGGACAATTCGTCGGTGGATGTAACGCAGCGGAGTCATGCCGTATTTGTCCAGGATCAATTGCGGCTCATGCAGGATCGACTGCAAATTTCGGCGGCATTCCGCGCGCAGTTTTTTAGTTTGAGACAACCGCAGTTCTCGCCGGCGGCGAGCGCGCCTTATGGCGGAATCACTTTTCAATCACCACCTGCCGCTTACACGGGCGATGGATCGATTGCTTACATGTTTCGTTCGTCAGGGACCAAGATTCGCGCTCATGTCGGCAATGGTTATCGGGCTCCGTCCCTTTTCGAGCGATTTGGAACGTTCTTCAGCAGCTTTGGTTACTCTGTCTTTGGCGACCCGCGCCTGGCGCCAGATCGTTCCATTGCAGTCGATGCGGGTATCGACCAGACATTTTCACGGAACCGCGTGCGCGCCTCGGCTACTTACTTCTACACACATCTGCAGAAAGTGATCATCTTCGACTTTTCAGGGCTAATCGATCCCGCCACTGATCCCTTCGGCCGGTTTGGCGGGTATGTGAATACGGATGGCGGGATCTCCCGCGGTGTGGAAATGAGCCTGGCAGCCGCCCCGACTCGTACGCTGGATCTCTGGGCAGCTTATACCTACACCAAGAGCATGCAGCGCACGCCGCAGATTGGCGTTCTTCGCACTTTTGTAACTCCGGATCATCAGTTCTCGCTGGTTGCTACGCAGCGTCTCGGCAAACGCGTGCTCGTTAACTTTGATCTCGCGACCTCGAGCGATTACCTGGCGCCGATATTTGATTCAAGGACCTTCGGCAGTCGTGTTTATCGCTTCCGCGGCCTTGCGAAAGCTGATTTGGGCGGTAGCTACACGTGGCCCTTCAGTGAAACGCGGTCTCTCCGGTTTTTTGGCTATGTGGATAATCTATTTAATCGCGAGTATTTCGAAAGCGGCTTTCGCACTCCGGGTCGCACAGGGCGGGCGGGTGCTTCGCTTAGCTTTTGAGGCATCCGGCGCGAGGGAGGCGTTGAGTGGGGATGCTTGAGTCCGGCTCCTAAAGATAATCAGGTTGCAAGGTGTCCGGTTCGAGGGCGCATGTGCGTCAGCTTACGGAACCGGCCTTGCAACCTGAAACTTTTAATACTGGATGCCCGCTCACGACGACTTGGTGAACAAACCGCTGCCCAGGAAAACCGCCCCAAGCACCATATGCAGTCCGTGATCTTGCATCGCCAGATCCAACGGGCCGATATGCCACATGCGATTCATCGCCGGGTCTCCCATCGTCATGCCCAGAAGGCCCAACCCCAAATACACAATTCCGAAAACCAGACAGAAGCCTTTCGCCTGGGCCATTGATCCGGAAAAGGCAAAATACAGAGCGACAACTCCGGAAACGATGTGGACCAGGTTGTGAGCCGGCGACAGATGGAAGCCGAGCAACGTGGGTGCGACGAAACCGGCCACGCCGGCAATTAGAAAAACTATTCCAAGAATTTTACAAACAGTCTTTGCCATGGTTCTGTTTCACTCCTCTATGAAGGGTTCATAACCAATGAAAACCTCAAATCAGTGGAAAAGCGGTCTTTAGCAATCTGTGAGGCGATGTATATCACTCTGGGCGAGCGGTTGCAAAGTTTTTGGACTGTATTCGCGTGCTCGTTCTGCGGTTGATTTTGACGAATGGTATACTGGGCTATCCCCAAAAGGCCCTGATTGGTTTGCTGGCCGGAAGCTCAGGGAGATTAATCCTATGAGAAATATTCGTGTGGCGCGCCGTACGGTAAGACTTTTTTTGCTATTAACTGTCACGCTTCTCTTCGCCGTGACCGTGAGCGCTTACACTTTAGTCATGCGCGGCGGACGTCGGATCGAGATCCCCTCTAAGTTCGTAGTGACGAGCAGTACGCTGACCTACGAAGTTTCTCCTGGCATTCAAGTCACCGTGGCTTTGGCGGCGATTGATGTTGCCGCGACGGAGAGAGCCAACTCCGAACAGCCCGGAAGCTTGTTGGCCCGCAAGCAGGCTGGATCGCCCTCGGGTGGTCCACGCCGCGCAACGTTGACGATAACAAATCGCGATCTCGAGCCAACAATGCGACGCCGTCAGGAGAATGAAGCAGCCTATGAACGCAAGCGCAAGCAGCTCGGACTGCCTACGCTGGTTGAAGCGCGAAGGCGGGCCGCTGCGGTCCCTGACATCTCTGGGAGTGATTTGGAACGCCAGCTGATAGCCGACAGGGAATCAGAAGCGTATTGGCGCGCGCGCGCGTCTGAGCTGAGAACGGAGATAGCCACGCTTGATTCAGAATTGAGTTATGTTCGCGCGCGGCTTGACGAGTTTCCGTCGGGTTCGTTCCCGAGCTATTCAATCATTGGCGGCAGCGTTTCCCCGTTAATCTCGTTTGGAGGTACGGGTCTGCCGCGGTTTTCAACGCAGCCCGGAAGGCGTCACAATGGCGTTTCTGTCGCGCGGGCCGGCTCGCAACTGCGTGCTCGCGTGGGATTCGGTGGTGGAATCACCCGCGGGCGGGTCGTTCTGAATTCGGGACACGCTTCGCTGCGAAGGCTCTCCGGTGGGCGCGGTCATCTCCAGTTTCCTACTGTCGTGGGCGCGGGCTTAATTGGTCAGTCTTACGATTACTCTTTTGAACGAAGTGCGTTGATTACACAGTTTAATGAGCTGGCAGCTGCCCGCGCTGGTCTAAGCGCCAGATGGCGCGAACTGGAAAACGAGGCTCGACGTGCCGGCGCATCACCAGGATGGCTGAGGCCGTAGGATTTTTGCCCTGCTGACTCTGATTGCTGATTGCTGATGGCTGATTACTGTTTGCGGTTTACTGCTTATGACTAATGGTTGGGAAACGATCATCGGGTTAGAGATCCATGCTCAATTGAGTACGGAGTCGAAAATCTTCTGCGGTTGCTCAACGAGGTTCGGCGATGAGCCAAACTCGAATACATGTCCCGTCTGCCTTGGTCTACCCGGCGCCCTGCCTGTACTCAACCGCCGGGTCGTTGAGCTTGGCGCCCGCGCAGCTCTGTCGCTGGGCTTACAAATCAATAACCAGTCCATTTTTTCGCGGAAGAATTATTTCTATCCGGATTTACCAAAGGGTTACCAAATCTCGCAATTCGATAAACCATTCTCCGCTAACGGCGAACTCGAAATCATGACGGCCGAACGCGATGATGCGGGCCATCCAATTGAGTGGAGACCGAAGAAGATCGCGATAACGCGTCTCCATTTGGAAGAGGATGCGGGCAAGAATGTTCACGAGGGACTGCCTGATATTGATCGCTATTCCTACATCGATCTGAATCGAGCCGGCACACCGCTGGCGGAAATTGTGACCGAGCCGGACTTTCGTACCGCCTGGGAAGCTTATGACTATGTGAATCACGTACGCCGCGCGCTGCAATGGGTTGGCGCTTCAGAAGCGGACATGGAGAAAGGCAACCTGCGTTGCGAAGCGAATGTTTCGGTTCGGAAAATCGGTGACCAGAAATTCGGGACCAAAGTGGAACTGAAGAATCTCAACTCGGTCCGGTTCATGCACCGCGCGATCGAGTTTGAAGTCCGCCGGCAGATCGATGTGCTTGAATCGGGTGGCCGGTTGCAACAGGAAACCCGGCTGTGGGACGAGCGCGCGGCGGAAACCCGAGTGATGCGATCCAAAGAAGAAGCACATGACTACCGGTATTTTCCCGAGCCGGATTTGCCGCCTTTGATTGTGACTGATGAATTTGTCGCGCGCGTGCGCAACGAAATGCCGGAACTACCGGAGGCGCGGCGGCGTCGGTTTATGGAGCAATACCAGTTGTCCTTCAGCGACGCTTCACAATTGACGTCCGAGCGTTCGCTGGCCGACTTTTATGAGGAAGCTGTCGAAGCTTCGGGCAATGCTCGCACCACCGCAAATTGGATCCGCTCTGAATTACTGCGCGAGCTGGAGAACGCCGGGCTCGAGGCCAGCTCCTCCCCAATCTCTGCGGCGGACGTGGGTTCATTCGTCAAGTTGATCGATGAGGGCAAGATTAGCGGCAAACAGGGCAAGGAAGTGCTGGTTGAAATGTTTCAAGCAGGCAAGAGTGCGGAGGCCATTATTGAGGAGCGCGGCCTGGTCCAATTAAGCGACTCAACTGAGATAGAGAGTCTGATTGATCAGGTTTTGGCTGCGAACCCTCAGCAACTAGACAGCTACCGCGCCGGCAAGGAAAGTTTGTTCGGTTTCTTTGTGGGCCAGGTGATGAAGGCTTCACAGGGGAAGGCGAATCCGAAAATAGTTAACGAAGTACTGAAGCAGAAACTGCAGGCGTCATAGGACGTCCGGCTGCGGTGTATCATTTCGCGAAACACACTATGCTGACGATCTTGGAAAGAATCCGAAGCAGTAGTTTGTTCTGCGCTGGGAGTCAATTACGGGAGGATAAGACGATGAGAATGATGAATAGTAAGGTGATTGTGAGATCGATGAGTCTTTTGGTGTTAGTGATATTTCTTTGCGGCACTGTGTTGGAAGTTTCCGCCCAGCGCCGTCGTCGTCCAGTGAGACGCGCCCCGGTGCGCAGAGTGGTAATACCTACTTACACTGTTCCGGCAGATACTTTGATTCGGGTTCGTCTGAATCAGCAACTCAGCTCGCGCACGGCGCGCGTTGGCGATCGGTTTTCGGCGAATGTTACAGAGCCTGTTCACGCCGGAGCGGGTGTGGAAGTGATTACCGTGGGCAGCAAGGTTTGGGGACGCGTCACTTCAATAAGGCAAGCCGGCCGACGGACGCCAGGGCAGATTCTGGTGGCCTTCAATCAGGTTGAATTGCCCAATGGCAGGAGATATACGATCAACGGCTCACTCTCCAGCCTGCAAGCTGACGATGTGAATTCCGACAACGAAGGTTCTGTCACAGGGCGAGGGAATCGCAAGCGTGATGCTGTATTTATTGGCGGCGGCGCAGCTACCGGCGCAATCATTGGCGCTATTGCGGGCGGTGGAAAGGGCGCCGGCATTGGCGCGATCATTGGCGGCGCACTGGGCACGGGCGCGCGGGTCTATGAGAAGGAACAGGACGCTGAAGTAAAATCGGGCACCGAGTTTGGCGTTATTTTGAATCGAAGCGTAACGCTGCCGGCAGCCAGATAGTAAATGACTGGGCCGCGCCATTGTTCGTTTCGAATGGTGGGCGGCCCGTCGCGGCCACGTGAGAGCTATTGAGACACTCAGGTTCGCAAGAGGAGCATAAATGATTTCAGCGGAAGTAGCCCTCGCACGGCTGAAGGAAGGAAACCGTCGTTTTGTCGACGACACTCCCAACGAAGATTCGGTTACCAGCCACGCGCGGCGTCGGGAATTAGCGGCCGGCCAGAACCCGTTCGCGATCATTCTCGGATGCTCTGATTCACGAGTGCCGGCAGAGATCGTGTTTGACCAGGGGCTCGGCGACCTGTTTGTTATTCGAGTCGCCGGCAACATTGTGGCTGCTTCCCAGGTCGGAAGCGTGGAGTTTGCCGCGGCGCAGTATGGCACGCCACTCGTTATTGTCCTCGGGCATTCACAGTGTGGCGCTATTCTGGCGACCCTTGATCAGCTGCAGGAACAAGCGGATCATCAATCGGAAAATCTGCGTTCTATCGTTGATTGCGTTCGCCCATCGGTGGAACCCTTGCTGGCGACTGAACTGCGAAACGATCCTGATGAACTGGTAAAGCGGGCGGTGAGGGCAAACATCAGCGCTTCCGCAGATCACCTTCGACACGGATCGAAAGTGCTGGAAGAGTTGGTCAGAAACCATGGACTTGTTGTGGTCGGCGCGGAATATTCACTTGAGACGGGGATCGTCGACTTTTTCGATGTGATGGCGGATGACTTCTGAGAAGCGCTCCACACTTCGGGGCGCCCTGATCCGAGACTTATGGAACTAAACGGCAAGACAGCAATTGTAACCGGCGGCACGAAAGGCATCGGTCGGGGAATTGCCGAGGCCCTGGTCGGGGCCGGTGTGAATGTTTGCATCAGCGCCCGCAGCCGGAAAGAAATTGATGAAACGTTACTGGCGCTGAGCGCTCTCGGTGGAGGCCGAGCGCATGGGATCGTTGCGGATGTTCGGGTCTACACTCAAATCCAGGCACTGTTTGAAGTTTGTGCGTTACATTTCGGAGGCCTCGACATTCTAGTGAACAATGCCGGTATCGGCATGTCCCAGACCGTCGAAGAAACGTCACCTGACGATTTTCGCGCGGTTCTGGAGACAAATCTCTTCGGCGTTTTTTACTGTTGCCACGAAGCGATCCCGCTGATGCGAGCCCGCGGAGGCGGCTATATCATCAACATCTCTTCATTGGCCGGCACAAACGCACATCCGAAGATGGCGGCTTACAATGCCTCGAAGTTTGGCCTCAACGGTTTCAGTGAAGCGCTGATGCAGGAAGTCAGGCACGACGACATCAAGGTCAGCTACATCATGCCGGGTTCCGTTAACACTGAGTTCGGCGGCGATACGCCGACTGAGGACCAGGCCTGGCAACTGCAACCGGAAGACATCGCGCTCGCCGTTTTGGATTTGCTGCGTCACGACGATCGGGCGCTGGTCAGCCGGGTGGAAATCAGGCCGAGCAAGCCACCGAAGAAATGAACCCTAAAAAATATTCCATACTCTGCATAGCGTTGGCAGTTTTGATCCTCAGTCCTGCTGGTTTTGCCCACGCAAGAGTCTCCGCTAAGCAGATTCTTGACCAAAGCCAATCCAACCAGGATCCGTCAGCAAAGCCGGAGTCGACTGAGCTTGAGGAAGCAGCCGACCTGAGCAGCAGAGTGCTGAAGTTATATGCTGAGCGCAAATTTAAAGAGGCCCTGCCGCTGGCAAAGCGGGCCCTCGAAATTCGCGAGAAAGCGTTGGGTGCGGATCCTCAGCTCGTCAGAATCGCCCAGATAAATTTGGCGGAAGTTTACATTGCGCTGGGCAAGTATGGTGATGCGGAGTCGCCGCTCAAAGGAGCAGTTAAGTCGTTCAGGACCGCCGATGCCAACGATTTCCGACTTGCTGACACGCTGGAAAGGATAGCGTTAACGCATTATGCAATCGGCGACCCGGGCAAAGCGGAATCTGCTTATGAAGAGGCGTTGCAAATAAGGGAGAAAGTGTTTGGCGTTGCCAATTTGAAGACCGCCCTGTCGCTCTTGATGCTCGCCGAGTTTCATCAACTCGAAGGAAATGACGAGAAGGCGGCGACGTTCTACGAGCGATTGATTTCAGTAAACGAAAAGCACCCGGGTCAAAACAATGAACAACTCGTCGACGCGATTTCGCGCTACGTTTGCCTGCTGGGGAAGCTCAACAAAACGGCAGAGGCAGAGAAATGGAATGCCCGATTGACGAGCTTACGCGGCCCGAATCCTGCCGGCAGCACTTCTGTCAAAGCCGGTTCCTCCGCCGAAGAGTTTTTGAAGGCGGGCATACTAAATGGAAAAGCCATCAGCCTGGCTAAACCCGACTATCCTCCAGAGGCGCGTAATGCGAGGGTTTCCGGCACTGTGGTAGTCCAGGTTTGGATCGACGAGACTGGCCGCGTATTTCGCGCTTGCGCTGTTTCCGGGGCGTCCAAACTTCGCCGATCTTCGGAACTTGCTGCTTACCGGTCACAATTCTCGCCGACAAAATTAAGCGGAAAGCCTGTGAAGGTGACCGGGGTAATAACTTACAACTATGTTGCCAGGTAACTACCACCAAGCGGACTGCTATTGAAATGCGGGCAGTAGTTCAACGCGTCACACGCGCCAAAGTCACAATTGAGACCAATACCACCGGCGAGATCGGAAGCGGTCTCGCAGTTTTGTTGGGGGTGGCTCGCGACGATTCAGAGGCTGATGCTGATTACCTCGCGGCTAAAATCGCGTCGCTCAGAATCTTCGACGACGAAGAAGGAACAATGAATCTGTCCTTGAAAGACACTGGCGGTGCGTTGCTGGTGGTTTCGCAGTTTACGTTGTATGGCGACGTGAGACGAGGGCTGCGGCCGTCATGGATTGCCGCCGCGGCGCCTGAATTCGCGGAACCACTGTATGAGTATTTTCTGAAGCGTGCTCGGGAAACCGTGACACGCGTCGAGGCCGGAAGCTTTGGCGGCGATATGCAGGTTGAACTCGTCAACGACGGGCCGGTGACGATCCTGCTCGACAGCCGAAAACTGTTTTAGTTTTGTCAGAACCACTTGCGTTAGCGGGTGGCTCGACCGAGCGTTCCAGATGGCACAACCGTCCGCTTACGAGGTGGTTCTTTGACGGCGGCGCGAACCGAAGTGATCAAATGGTTTCTTCACCACCTTTTGAGCTTTCGTTCAACTCGTAGCGATCCCGATCCCGCCGCTCGATCTTGTCGATAAACTCCAGCTCTTCGTTGTCTTCAAAATTGACGCCCATCGCGTTGGCATTTTCTTCCGCGAGGGATTGATCGGGAGTGGGGTTGTCGCCGCCGACTGACTCTTCGCCGCTGTCATTCACATCTTCCCAGGTGGCGTCCAGGTCTCCACCTGAGTCGCGTGGCGACGAGGCTGTGTTATTGCGTAACCGTTGGGCCAGGAGTTCTGGGTCCTTTGGCGCGCGCGCAATTTCTTCCTCCATAAATTCTTCGATTTCAGGATCAGGAACGAACTCAGGATTATTGCTCAGGTACTCAAATTCTTCGGCAGGTTTCTTTGGCATTTGAAAGCTCTCCTCACCCATTCCTTCGATTAATGGATTCAAGAAATTAAACGAATCTGCCTTTTTCAGGTCTGCACCTGAAGGTGTGGCCTAGTTGCGGGGGATGACTGACTATACAAAAGAAACGAAACCGGAGCAACAAGCTCAAACCTTCGGTAGTGGGTCAGTTTGCTTTGCGTCCTTTGCGAAAGCCTTAGCGACCTTTGCGGTAAGGCTTTAGTACAAAACAAAACCGCAAAGACCGCCAAGCTGAAACGCAAAGTTCGCAAAGGAAAA